>JAAUXT010137187.1_pt1 | contig 12454 bp, 6 predicted proteins | sample 7278171 | NCBI WGS metagenome assembly JAAUXT01 (sample SAMN14350112, study PRJNA611818) | marine sediment metagenome | isolation source: surface marine sediment (1.8m) | place: French Polynesia: Moorea | collected 2018-08
GACGCTCAGCATCAGAACTTGGACAGAAGTACGCCACTAAAAATTATCCTAGTCAAGGCACCCCCAATTTGCAGGTTATTCACGGCCCCAGCAGAAAACCTTCGCAATCTCGTGCTCCACCTCGATGAGTGTGATATTTGTTTGCTTTAGTCTCAAGAATTGTTTGGTTCGGTGTCGGATCCGAGAGAGCAGTCGTGCTTTGTGTTGTTTCTGTATAGTTGTCGGGAAATACCCACCTCGTCGGCGTTTGGATGGGTTGAACGCTTCACATGAAAGGGGTCAAGGTTGGTTATGCCTCCAGGTTGTTCCTCTGCAGACTGCTCCGTCACGTCACGTCACGTCACGTCACGTCACGTCAGCAGTTCTGTCCGTACAAGACGACACACCAAATATGCTTCGGATTCACGTGCCGCAGCCCTGAAGAAGTTGCCATCACAGTCAGTTGAGTTCGGTACTTATGCTCGGGACACCAAGTTCTACTCGTATTCGACGCCGTTGTCCACTGTGAACATCGAACACGGGAAATAAGACACAGATCTGTAGTTAACGACGCTTGTAAACATTTTTCCCTTCCAGCACAAACCTTCCGAACGAATCAAGCAATTTGTAAGGAAGAAAATGCGTGAACTTGTCGTTTGGAAAGCCAAAAACAGGTTCAGGCTCCTGTTTCAGCCGCTTTGTTCACACCTCTTGACATTCAGACAGTAAACAAGAAAGGGAACCTGGACGAAGGAATCAGAACCTGGGGCAAATATCGTCGACAGATCTGAGTACTTGTCGTCTTAAAGCAGAAGCTGAAACTCTGCTTCCAGTCGCCGAAGCCTGCGACGTAACAGACCGCAGACCCGAGTTGTTATCAGCTGCGCGACGTGATCGTGGAGGAGACCGATATCGGCGCCACCGCTCGAGAAGGCGGGATTACATGTGATTTGCGAAAAGAATTGCTTCTGATCAGATTTGTCAGCAGGTTTGCAGAAACATGATACATTTCAATGCAGGTCACAGATCATTGGCAGCGCAGTGAAGAGAAGTGCTCTCATTCTTTGTTGCTGCTGTTCACACGAGGTTCGTGCGGCTCAGCCGCAACCGACACTTTTGTGTCTCTGATGTAACGCAGACAGATTTCAGTTTGTGTTGTGGGACAAAGACAGGAAACATGCGTGCCGAATACACAGGTGAAACACATTTGGAACTGAACAAATAATTCAACAAGGAAGCAGATGTTGGGAGCTTTTCTGTGGCGCCTTTGAATAGCTTTAATGAGAATTTGTTAGAATTTGTGATCGCATTGCTCACAATGTCTCCAACTTCGAGAACAACGCCTTGGCAGCTTTGTCGCGCGGCGGAAAAAAGAAATCCATGCATCAAGCTGTTGATGGCAGTGTTCCTGACACAAGAATTCTCGGGTCTGACACGGTGTTGAAACTTTTCTCGGGGTTCAATTTATCAAGCGTCAGCGTCGTCAGCTTTTTTGGGGAATGGCGGACCAAGCAAATTGCACTGAAGGCGGTACCGGCCGCATGGCTGCAGAATTGGCCTGTGTGAACAGTTGACTCTTGTTACGCGCCGACTCCCACCTTTTTGTCAAGAAAACAGACAGGACGGGGAAGGGTCTGCGGTATACTTTCTGAAAGAATCCCTTGTCTCGGGTCCAGAGTGTGTGGGCAAACTTGCCTTGTCTATTCTCCCGTTCCCTGAAGACAAAATTTCGCCAGATAACAACTCATTCACTTCCTTTGTTCTCTCAGTCCACCACCTCCACAAAATTTGCCCCAAAGAGCAAAATAGTTTGTTTCAAAAAGGTCGCAGGGGCCGTGCAGTTGGGGTGGTTGTTCTTGCTGTCACTTGCTTTGCCTAGCCGGCATTCATTGAGGTGCAGTGGTTGAGAAACTGGTTTTTCACAACGCAACATGGTTCAAAAACTTTTCAGCAACCTTCTTGTTGGCTGATTTCTGTAATCATCAAGGAGAGAGTGCGACTGTGCAAGAAAAGGTGCAGCGCAATGTATTTCCAGATCAGCAGATAAAAATACCGACAGGAGTAGTAATGAGTCCTGCAGGCACCAGAAATTAACACGAACATGCGGAAAGTGACTGATGGCTTCTCTTGCGCCTGGTTTTCCTTCCTCTTTGAGGATGAAAGACCTGGATCCAGTGAAGTGTTCATGTTGCTGCGGTTTGAGGAAAGACCTGCTGAGATAAATCGCTGTTGTGGCGTTATTACTGTGGCAAATCTGTCACAAGTGGACATGGCCGGTAAAGTTTCAGTCTGGACGGACGTCGACTTCGATTGAGAGGACTGTGGGTTGAATAGAACCACACAGAGCAGAAGAAAGTTGAGGCCTTACTCCAATGGTCAGGAAGGAGTCGATGTTGATGCTCACACAAGTTCAAAAGCAAAAAAAATTGGAGCCCGTGTGTTCAAGGGTTGCAGGAAGTGTATGCTGCCACGGATAGGCACTTACGAATCTCAGAAAAAAAAAACCTCTTGAACTGAAGTTCTGCATAAACTAGGATCCTGAACTTGAACGTTGGGAGATTCAGCAGCATTCGCCTTTTCTGTGTCGCGTGTGCCTGTTCTTGCAGAGTTGGACGGTGCATTTTGAGCGGATTGCTCCTCGGAGAACATCGTCACATCCCATTTTGTTTTGGAAATGACGAGATCGGCCACAAAGTGTTGATTGAGTGGGGGATTGGAACAAACAGCGGCTTCGTGTGTCAGATATGACGGCTCTCGAAATCAACTGCAGCAAGACTAAGCGCACTTTAGCTAACTACTTGTGATGATAAATTGTGTCAAACACAGGTCCTTTCCATTCATCATATTGCCTCCGCAGTTCGGGCGTCTTGCGTGTCGCGTGTTATTTGTTCGCTTGCCTGGCAGATTGGACCACGTCCTTCAACGAAAGTTTTCGATTTTGCGGGCCAAAGCGAAGATTCAGCCGGGATGGGAGTTCACCTCTCTTGGCAACAAACTCTGAGCGTCGACTCCAAAAAGTTTTGAACTCCTGCATGGAAAATCAACGCGCTGCATGCAGGGTGCGTTGTCCTGTCTGCACTCATCTCTGGATTTTGCGGGTACCGCGCGAATCGATGCCTTTCGTACGAGAGCAGACAACATGATGCATGTGCAGGAAGAGCGTGGTTGGTCCACCGTTCGGCAATCAGTCGTGTGGATCTGAAGCTGAATTGAGGTAATTCTGTGCAGCTCTACTTGAGAGGATTTTAAAAATGAGATGAAATACATGCAGCTCGTTTGCAAACGCACAAGTCAGCACACAAGCGGGAGAACTCGCTATTGTTGGATGCAGCACAGTGATACCGGTTTTTTTTCCCGGACAGCACTGATTGAAAAGTAAATGATAGACAGTTCGCCATTGTAATATTGGAGTAAGCTGCTTATTAGGAAAAATCCCAAATTCATTAGTTGCTGTTTGCAGCAATTTAGCACACGTGAATGGTGGCTGTCATTGTAAGTATATCAAAGCTTTTAGAAGGCGACAAAAGGCAGCGCGAAGAGTTTTGTCACATGATATTCATGCTGATGTGACAATTACAATTCCACCTGGAACAGAACATCATCGTCTCTGGCTGCGAGGAGAATTTGATCCACACAGAAACCCAGCCGCATTTTAAGTCGTGCTTTGCGCGACTGTTGCAACGAGGGTTGATCTGTCGTTGTTTTTGTTGTTCCTACCACCACCTCACCCCCCCCCTTCAGGCTCAACATCTGCTCCAAGTTGGTCACCTCAGAGTAGATGCTGTGTGAGAAAATTTTGAGATGCTGCACACACACACCTCTCACACAACATCTACTCCAAGTTGGTCATCTCAGCGTTAGATCCTGCGTGAGAAAAAATTTGAGATGCTGCATGCCCACCCCCCCCCTCATGGTCTCACACAACATCCACTCCAGAGTTGGAATTGGTGAACTCACAGCGCGACTCAATGCCCGTGGCATTCTCGTTTGGAAGTATATCTTTTTCTGTTCGTAGAACAGATTTTTTGCCTCGATTTGGGTATTTGCACTGCGATTATGTCTCTTGCTATTTCTGAACCGTCTCTGTATCACTTGTGAATCGGGACTCGTACAAAACATTGTCTATGCACACGAAAGAATGTTCTTTTCCTGATCACATCCAACAAATTGATTGCGGTGCCACGGGGGCAATTGCACTTTCATATGAAGATGCTCCCAGTGGGGAACCTGAAGAAAGCCAGAACTCGATTTTCAATATGTACTGAAATGAAGGAGCCCAAAGCAAACAAGTTTAATGAGCACACATAGAGAAGCTGGCATGAACACCAGCAAATTGCAGCAATCAAGCTTGATGCTGAGTGCTGATTTCTACGTGACCTTTGTTCGCAAGAATCGTTCGGCATCTTTGGCTTGTTCACAAAATGACACCTAATTTCACCTCGCCTTGCTGAAAAGCTGAACACGCTCAGTGCCTTCGCGTGCGAAGAAACATTTGGTGAATTCTCTCACAACAGTTTCTGCGAAGAATACAAACTGGATTGGATGCTGCAGTCGAAATGAACTTGGTTGCTAACCAGCTCCCACTGCGATTTTTAACTTTCAATTGACATCTTTTCAGTGTGAACAGAGTCTGAGTGGAGACTGTTTCTGGGGAACAACACGAGGTTGTTTCTTGCCGCACTCGCGGAGTAAATCACTGACGCACAAGTCTCCAGGTCAGATTCCATGTCGTGGTGTCTGGGGAATCGTATCTCATCGTTCTGCTTTCCAGACCTGTCGTGCTCACTGAGATTGCGATATCGCACTGAAAATGTCAGCATTCATGCTGTCTTGTTCCTGGAGCAAAAGGGAAACTTGTGTTGTGTCAGTGGTGAGGTTTTGCAAACACGTCCGGTCCTTTTCCGACGTGCCCCGATTGCCAGATCGGTGACACAGAAACCATTTAGTCACTTGTCATTGGCTCTCTTTGCACATTCAGGGCAAGTTTGGCGATCTGTGGTACCGATTGGGGCACCGCGCGTTTGGAAATTAAGCCGTGCTGAACCTCCCCAGTGTGTTAAGAATCTGCAGACGAAACGATATCTGCTGAACCACGGAAGTCATTCTTCCGAGCGGCAGGAAAGTCAAAGAGCTGATGGTGCGTTTGCTGTGAAAACAAAAGACAAATGGGAAGGACACAAGCTGTTCTGTTTTCGGTTGATCATTTCTTGTGCTCGAACCATCTGCTCTTCGGATGCGAAACTGGATGAAGTTGCACTTTGGTTGCCATCCAAAGCGATAAAGTACAAATACGAGCAACTCAGTCCACGGATGAGTCGTGACTGTCACGTAAATTTCTGCTCACGTTTCTGTCACAACGACCTTTGTGGACACATACTCCCCTTCGAGTTGTATCGTGCTGCAGTGGCTTCTTCATTGTTTTGTTTATGCGATTCTGAGGGTTGATCCACAAGTTACGTTTTTACACTGAGTTCGTTTGTTCTTCCCACACAGTGCGGATCCTGAGCAGTTTTGCTGGTGTTAGTGCACACTTTGAGAATTCACAGAACATTGAGGCATTGATCTGCAGGCGGAATGCACAGACCCACATTGAAAGCCACACTTGAGGTCTCACCGATGCTGTCTGCTTTTTAGCAGTGCACTGGAAGAGGCATGTTGCGACCTGGGGCCAGGATGGAGACTTCATATCAATCCTCTTACCTGGGCTGAAGTGGCATGACAAAAATTTCTGCCAGCTGCAGCTCTCATCATACTCAGATTCTAACTCTGTGGTTCTGAGACTTCAAACTTTCCTGCTAATTTCCAATCAAATTTTGATTGATTCCAGATGGTTCTGGACTTGTTCTATGTCCGTCGCTCCAGGCAGCGACATTTATCAGGGAAACGTTGAGACGGAGATGTCGCAAAAGAAGTTGGTTGTGGATCGAGCCTCACACCATGCGGCTTCTCGGCACTTGTTCATGCAGCACATGTTTAGATGTCGTTCATGCCGGGAACTAATTTGTCATATCAATCCATGCATCTGACCAGCCTGACAAGATTTGCATTATGTAAGACACGCTTTGAGCCGATTCAGGTTGTTGCTGTGCCGTGCCATCAATTAGCCTCAATTGGAACAGTCGTACGTTTGGAATGCGTCGAGAATTGCCACAGAGACAAAAAAAACCAGCAGGGCGTGCGTCTTCTTCCTTTGTTGTGCATGAAAATGGAAATTTGTGCATTGATTATTCCAGAAAGCACGTTGCTTTTGTACTCATACGTTTTTGTTGTTGCATTATACTGCACACGTGGTATGAATGAACGTGTTCAGTTGCAGAAGGAATCCCAAGAACCCTTTGTGTTTGTTTCCGTCTGCAACGGAAAGTTTCGATTGGAGCTAGTTTTGATTTGCGAGGTTCGCGGCGTGTCTCGCTGCGTCGCGTTGTGCTTGTTGGTGAACGTTCAAAAGCACGAGTTTCAAAGCACGAGTGGAAGGTGTGCGAGAATTCTCGACTCTTTTTGCGGTCAGGCTGTAACAAGTGCGCGGGTGTCTCCAATGTGGGAACGATGTGAATTGGTGTGACAGGAAGTCTTCACGAATGCATAACAGTCGCCACTGCTTGTTGTTGATCGCGACACTCTGCAAGTTCTCATCAATTAAAATTGGACTTGCCGGCCTCAGGCTAAACTGGCAGCTGAGATTTTTTGCACTCGCTAATTCGTCAACCTCAGATGCTAATTATACCTGCAGCTTGGCCAGAAGGGATGAGGGCGTGCATACTAACAAGAAAGGTTCTCTTGGCAACAAGGAAACACGGCTTGCTCGCTCATGCACTCGAGTTCATGACAATGAACAACGTGTTTTGGTGATTGTGCCTCGTAAACTGTTCAAGAGGAATTCAGTTCTCTTTCGAACGAATTCTGAAGTTTGGTTTTGCAATGGCTGTGAAAAAATGAAACCACCCGCGTGTTCTTCATCCGAGTATGGCAACTCTCGTTGCGAGTTTTGATACGACATCATCTCTAAAATTCTGTTCAATTCACCGCATTGGAAATTTTGTCGGTACACAACTTGGTGAGCTTGTCTGAAACAGAACAAAGCGGATAAAATGTGTTTCGCCGGTTCAGGGTGCGGGTCCCGGGGCGGCCACCCCGAGTCCTTTCATTCGTTCTGGATCAGTTGCACGTGACGCACAAATCAGATGCGGATGCAACATTGAAATGAATCCTCCAGTGTGGCGCGTTTGGACTGGACCTCGTTGGACATTCTCGTTTGTCTGCGTATCTATAGAACCTTCATGGCTATCTGGACGAAAGCGCGTAGCCCGACCGGCGTAGTCGTGTGAATTTTGAGCTGTCTTGTGAGCACAGTGAATCAATCTTGTCCACTTTCACGAGGTTCTCGAGGTGCACGGAGAAGTCCTTATCAGAGCGATCGAGCCCACTTCCTTGTCGAAAGGGTCGCATTCTGGAAAGAAATCCGACTCGTAAATGTTCATACACGGGCAAAATGTGAGCATACACCAGTAGACGTGTTTGCATGTAGAGACGAGGTACCCACGCTAGGGATGAAATGAGTCCTGTCGTGATGGCTTTTGATTGCGGACAATTTGTCAGCTGTAATCAGCTTCTTGACAAAAGGAAAAAGCACAGCAACCTGCGAAGGAGTTGTTTGATTGTTACGAGCTGTCCACGCTGTGCGTGTTCACTTTCTGGATGCAGGCAAGGCACAGTTAACGAGGGTGTGCATATCAAAATGAACACTTGTTTTTGTTCTGCCTCGTGCACATGTCTGCACAACAAAGGGGTGAATGGATATAATTGTCTGGGACAGGCGTTGTGAATCATGGGGAACCTGGAAGTTGTTCCAATATCGCTTGAAAGAAAGCAAGCCAAAGGCGAGAAACATTTCTTTTTCCTGAGCTCGAAACAAACGATTACAAGTTGAAGAACAGCATCAAAACCACCACTGCTCATCACGACCTGATATCGTCAACAACACAGATTCTTAACTTGGCAGTCAACCCCCTTTAAAAGGAGAAAAACAACGTTTGGATACCCGGTGTGGTGTCCTGTGCTCTTTTACCGTCTGTAATCCGGCACCCAATACAGTTCTTTGGCTGTCATATTTGGACAGCTCGAACCAATAAGTAACCTACGATTGCTTTGACTGCTGTGCACCTCTCCTTTCTTTACTGTCCTGTGTTCGCAACGGCAGTTCTGTCTTGCATCTGAACTTCTGGAAGATCTTTGCAGCAAAACAACGCCACGCTGAAGAAGGGGTGAAACATTCACAAAACCTTGTTTCAGAACTGTTTTCTTGCCGGTTTCGCCCTCTTTGGTGACGATATGAACGCGAGATCTACACCACGGGGAGAGAATCAAACGGCTCGTTTCGTGATGCGGCAGCCGTCCCCACACAGACGGCTCTTCCCCTGGCGCATGCTTCTCTCCCCGAGAATGCTGATGTGAACCACTCAAAGAGACGAGGAAAGTGAGAATGTTCAGAAATGGCTAACACTCGAGATTTAGACAGTGGCAGATGGGTTCAGAATAACGTGGAAAAGGTCAGAAAACAGCCAAAAGACTGGAACCTGAAGAAGAGCTTGAAACGAGCTGTTTGTTTGCATGGGCATCTCACGCACCACGTTTGGAGCTGGACTGACGAGAACGTTTCGTAAACCAGTCCCTGTCCAGGTTCCATGTGGATATTTTCCGGCCTCTACGCGAGTTGTCCTGGATAACAACACGGATTGCTGTTGCCAAAGACTTTGCACAAGCTCATTGCTTCCTTGGTGACTGTGCAATATTACAGAAAAGGTTGGTCGGGATTGCTGTACTAATCACGAAAAACAGGCCCTTCCTGCAAGCTCCTCCATTGAAAATATTCATTGTTTATTTCACCGAGGCAATTCCTGAGTGGCCTCGGGTTTGGATGAACAAATTGTGCCTGTGTGCTTGATAGTATTCCACACTCTTTGTACATTTGCCCCCGAAACCAGTATTCCTGCAGTGTTGTTCACTTGGCTTCTGCGGGACCCGACAAATCTTGTTAGATTGGTCCGACAAGACTTCGCCCTTGGTTTACAAAAACAAAATAACGTGAACCATGCCCAAAGAAAGCAAACCAGCAAATTCGGTTTGTGTTTTGTCCAAAGATTTGGCTTCAAGGTTTCTCTCTGCCCCGAGATGGTGGAATGGGTGACTGAAGCTTCATTAGTTTTAAAATCAGTGGTTGCCTTGAAGGCAGAAGTTTTCTCTCTCGCATTGTTCATTTGTGAAGTGGCCCATTCCAGCCCGCCGCAGCTCTTGGTGTAGGAAGTGTGGAAGTTGGCTTTTTGCAATGAATGTGACACAGTGTGGAGCCTTTTCATATTTGAACACCTTTGGGTGAGTTTGAAGAATGGCTGGCATCGATTTTCAATGAAAACCAAAAGGACTTCCGTGTATGTTGGACCAGGTGAAGAGAGTTGATTAATGGCTCAAGTAAGTGGATAGATATATTACCATTTCTTGTGATGGATCAATAGTGTCAAGAAAATTAGATTTAGTAGCATTTGATGATATTCTGACGGATTTATTGGTGTAATCTGTGGGTTGCTACAAGTGTTTATTCCACCCGAATTCGTTGGGGAAAACCGTGATAAATTGATAAATCATTCGCAGAATGACGATACGCCGGAGTCATGTCAAAACGGGAACCGTCTTCTTTCGCCTGGGTGAAAGAAGGAGTCTGGAGTCTTGTGCTTGAGCATGGAAAACTTAAGTCACAATGGCTTTAATCGGATTCACAAGCACTGAAGCTAAGAGCATCTTGCTGTGTACGTCTGAGTGCGCATCGCTGTAATTAGCCGTAATGAGTGCCGAGAGAAAACGTCCATTTTACCCAAATTTGCAGCGTATTCCTGCAGTCGAAAAACATTCACGAGCTCACGCGTTAAAAGCTAAAAGCAGTCTTTCCGAAAACAGTTTTTCAAACTGAACCGGGTGTGAACCCTCCAGTGGATTGTGATCCCTCCAGTGGATCCTAGATTGGGAAAGACTCACCGTGGGGATGGCCGCAATCTTTTCAAACTGACCTCAGCAAAGAGCAAAAAGTGCGCTTGCATTGAGAACAGACGTTGCTTTTTTGGGGGCGGATGTTGTTGCTTACAACGTCCACTTTAGTATTTTGTGGAAGTATGAAAGCCAGGTCGATTCAGCCGGAGTGAGTATCCACAAGACAGGCACAGTCTTGGGTTTGAGGCGCCTTCACCAGATTCATTCCGTTTGAAAACCAAACGTGGGAGGTAATGACGACAAATGACCGAAGGGTCGAGGATGTCACGCGAACTTCTCTGCTTTATACCTGGTCGTGTGTTCGTCACATTAGCCCAATCTTTCGGAGCAGGCTGAGAAAATGGAAGATGTATCGACTCACAAGCATTTGTACTGCCTCACTTGATGAATAGTGTTACGGGGGGTCATTTTCTAATGGGAGTAAATTGGAGGACATTGTCCTGCAACTTTGTTTTCTCTCGTCAAATGCTCCACAACACAAAGATTTCAACGTTCAGAGGAAAGAAAACCTGAACACTACGCCGCAAAAGATGAAACTTTTGCTGTCTTTCTGTGAGCGTACAAAAAATATTCGAAGTGCGAGTACGATCAAGAACAATTGAGCGCAAGACTTTTGTCCACTTGTGGTTGCGTCAGGTTGGGTGGTACAATCGGTACAGGGCATCCAGAGTTTGACCACTCCAAGTCTGCAAAGAAAGGAACTTTAAAGGTACCGAGCGCCGCCTGTGTCGCTGGTTTGTTCATTCGCCCAAACCCTTGGCAGTGGAGTTGGCCTTGCAACTCAGCCTATGACCCGCAGTGCTGGGTAAACTCCACAACTGTCTTGAATCTGGGTGAAAAACAACCTTCGGAGCCGCATCGTGTTCCTCAAGCCACACTTTCAGCACAGCGTTGGGGCCGAATCTCCTGTCACCAAAACCGGCAACCTTTGTTCAGGCGTGATTTATCAACAGAAGTCTTCGTGGAAATCGTAAATTCCCAAAGTGATTGTTGGGGAGGGAGTAAGTAGGAGAGTGAAAGCCTGGAGCGTGTTTTTCGAGGGAGAGAACGGAAGCAATTCAGAGCTGCGCAAATGGATGCTGCCGACACAGGTGTCCGCCGCGATGGAAGGCGATACCCCGAGTCACAGTGAAGTGTTTTGTTTCATTTTGCAGAATTGTTCTCGGCGACGCGAAGGGTCCTGACAAAAGAGACTCCACGTTGTTTTTCAGTGACTCAATATTCCCCTTGATTTTGATTTGATCCTGAGGGAAATTATGGTGGTAAATATTTTTATTGAAGTGTTTTGAGCGTATTGCGGTGCCCTTGAAGATTTTTGTGAAAGACACGATCTGTGGGTCTTCTTGTTGGCACTGCAGGGACCCGACACACGGCTGGGCGCTCAGTGATCATCACACATGCTTGCATCGCCATCAAGTGGCTTTCACACCCGAACCTCCCGGGACAGTCGAGTTTAAAGTGAGGTCGCGCAAGGTTTGACAGGCTGCGATTGATGAGTTTCACATCGGGAGGAAATGTTCACTGCTGCTGTTTGTCTCTTTTCAAGCTGGCCTTCTCCCTGGATTCGCACGCAGTGAATTCTTTTGCACTATTAAGGCAGTTGTCATGGTATCGTTTCCGTCTCCTGTTTCCCAACAAGACTTATATTTCTCCCAAGTTGCTTTGAAAAGAAGCATTTCAAAAGGAAGTCTACATTTATGGAAGTGGAAAGCCTTCAGCGCTGCTTCCGAAGGAAATGAAATGTGGGAAATACTGAAGTGGAGATGCACATCCTGTGGGGTGAGTGTCAGTTCTGCACCATTGGAAGTAATGCGCTGTTGCTCCAAGAAACGTAGACGCCCGTGTTAACGCGTGAGAACATCTCGGTGTGTAAATGTGCCGGGCGGATGTTTTTGGTCACCTCCGGTGCGAATCCCTTTTCTCTTTTGATGGAGCTTCAGACGATAGCCGATCTTCTTGTGTTTGAAACAGTCGTCTGACAATGCCTGGAAAACAGGGGGAAAGGTTAGTCACTGTGGGTTCGAGCCCGTTTCTCAGAGCGAATCGGAACCTCAATATTCTCGCAGACTAACTTAAACTGGGCTCGGCAGGGAGTTTGTCTCTCACTTCCAAGCCCATTTGCGCACTGTGACTTCGCTTTCTTGGCACGCGTCAATCCGCCACGGCGTTCGTACGTGCATTTTGATCGCACCTGGATGTTCGTCAAACCCAAGAAGCCACTTCCACCTCCCCCAACAAAGAACGGAGGCAAAATTTGGCGCAGCAAGTTTCTTGTGAGGCCCGAAGTGTTAACTTTTCTCAGAGGACAGTTCAGGCAACATCTTGATTTGTTTTGTGTGCTGTGAAATGCACGTTAGGTTCTTCAGTTTTCCATGATGCCTGTTCCAGTACGTAAAGAAAGTTGTGCAGCAAGAAGAAAGACCAACAAAAGGCTACA
>JAAUXT010148255.1_pt1 | contig 12454 bp, 6 predicted proteins | sample 7278171 | NCBI WGS metagenome assembly JAAUXT01 (sample SAMN14350112, study PRJNA611818) | marine sediment metagenome | isolation source: surface marine sediment (1.8m) | place: French Polynesia: Moorea | collected 2018-08
CAAGAAACTGTGAAGAAGGCAACCTCACAGGTGTACAAAGACTGTGGAACTTTAGTGTGTAGTGCAACAGGAAACAAGGAACCATTCGCAAGAAGAGAAACTACAAACTTTCATAAAAGAAGCTTTACGAAGATAGATGAGCAAAACTATGAACTTTAGAAAATTTTCAAAAATTTTGGAAGCAACTCAGTGTCTCGTTTTGCCTCATTTTGTTTCATTTTACCTTTCTAGATTCAAAGCTTTCAAAGAAGGGGAGATGTTGATATTTAAGCAACTTGCACTGATCGAAATGGAACTTTGTTTTGACAAATGTGTTGTGCGAAGTGTGCTTTATCATACCTGATAGTTTTTGTCCCATTTCGATCAAGGGTTTCTCCGCTACCCCTCGGAAGATCATGACATAATTTGAGTCATCACTTCTATGTTATCGGTATTGTGATGGCAGCACTGACTGCCCGCTGCAGATATAGTATCTCAATAAAATGGCGAACAAGCACACACTGCACACACCAATGATGCAAGGCTCACACGCATGACGCAACGCACGTTTCATCATACGCGATGCGTCTGTGCACGTCAATGACATAACGTTCCCACACAGACGCAACGCGTCACGCATCGTACGTGAAGCCGGGCCACACCGCCGCCCGCATGCGAGAATACGGCTCCGGGGGCTGCGACGCCTTCTGATTTACCGTGGACGGCGGCGGCGTCTAATTCCCCATCATTGTCAGCCCCACACCAGTGGGGAGAAGCGAGATTCGCCCGCTTTCACTGAGACACGCGCTCCACCACACGATGCTTCACGGGGGGTTATTCTGTCTGGGAGCGGATCCAGGATCCTCCTCTTTATTCTGGCATGCACAATGTGTGTTCGTTTGGAAATGACCGCAGGCGCCTTGTTTTATCCAGAAAGTGTCTTGGAATTTCACACGAAAGTTCTTGCAAATTGTCATTGGGTTCATCGTGTCAAATTGCAGCGACGACGAACAAAGTGGGCGCAGGGAAAAGCAGTGTCTGGGTGCAAGCGTTGTGAAGAGGTTCAAGTTTTGCGGCACGCACGCGTCAACCAAGCAAGCATGCACGATGCGTCAAACAACCCCACTCTCGCACGGACCCAGGATCGGGGCAACGGGAGTCTAGACTGCTGTCCAACCAAGGTCAGACTCCACGTGGGCCCAAATCAAAACTGCTGCACAAGTTTTGAGGTGCCGCCCCCTCCTGGATCCGCCGGAGCGCCCCGTACCTTCGCACACAGGCGCAGCTCCGGACCACCTCCCGTCCGCGCCGCACCTCAGGGTCAGGTTCCCCGCCACGACCTCGTAGTCCCGCTCGCACGCGTACACCGCCCTGCCGTCGTACCCCGTGTACACCGTCACCAGCTGCGCATGCGCGAGCACGGGCGGGCCGGGACACGTGATGCGCAGACACCGCGGCGCGCTTCCGTTCCAGTACCCCTCCGCACCGCACTGTAGGATCCCGACGCCCACCATGCGGTAGCCCCCGGCGCATGCGTAGCGCGCCACGTGCGCCAGCGTGTACGCGTCCGCGCGTACTGACCCGTGCGCGATGCGCGGCGGGGGGCCGCACGTCACCGGGTCACAACGTGGAACGTGGAGCACGTCAACCAACGTGGATTCGGGCGGCATCCACGTCGCGTTCTCCATACACACCAACGTGTCACTGCCCCGCAGAATGTAGCCTCTGTTACACACGTACGTGGTCCTACTCCCATAGGTCAGCACGGACACGGTGGTGGTGGCCCTGTGTATCACGGGTGGGGGACCGCAGGAAATCATCTCACACGTCGGGGTGTCGCCCACCCACTCCCCCATCTCATTACACTGCAGCAGGTTATTCCCAGTCAATTCGTAGCCAACGCTGCATTTGTAGAAGACGTATTCACCGAAGGCGTATTGCCTGCTGAGGACCACGGTGTTGTTGATGAAGGGTGGCGTCCCGCAGCTGATGGGTTCACACGCGGCGTCCGTGTCCTTCCATCTCCCGTCCGCCCCACACACGCAGAACTCACTCCCCATCAACACATACCCAGTCATACACATCAGTCGGAGCCTGTCTTCGAACTCAAACGATTTCCCTTCGTACATGACCCCGTGGCCCAGTTCCGGGGACCCACAATGCACTTTGGCGCACTCCGGAAATGGTGCATCCCACGTGTTTCCTTTGCACCTCAGGATGGGTTGTCCCACTAAATTGTACCCGCGCTCGCAGTGGAATATGACGTGGGAGCCGACGGCGAACCCCCCGTCTGCCTGCATCCGCGCGTACCGTTCGGCAGGCGGCTGCGGGCAGCGCTTGAGGTAGCAGGACGGGTCCACTTCCGTCCAGGTCCCGTCCCCCTGACACATGCGTCGCGAGGGCCCGAACAGATCGTAGTCGTCATCGCACGCGTAGTGCACGCTACTCCCGAACGTGAAGGTCCCGTTGAAGCTCCCGTGCTCCAGGCCCCTGGGTTCGGGGCAGCGGACGAGGCGACACGCGCTCTCACTTCCAGACCACGTGGCGTTCACCAGGCACGTCCTCATGGCAACGCCCATCAGTTCGTAGCCAAAGTCACACATTATCTCCACCACAGCACCAAATGTATTGTCAATGCCTATGACGGTGCCGTGCTCCAAATAAGGAAATCCAGGGCACTGAATCACGTGACACGTGGGTGGAGGGTGACTCCAGGTGGCGTTAGCAAGACACGTGAGAGCCCTAGATCCGTAAAGCTCAAATCCGTAATCGCACGTGTAGTTGACGCTGGATCCGTACGTGAAGACTTCTCCGATGAACGATCCATGGTGGATGTGTTGCGGATCTGGGCACTCCACGGGGAGGCAGTCCGGGATCTCCCCCTTCCACTCCCCGTCTGACTCGCACACCCTCTCCGGGGACCCGTGCATCCGGTACCCCGCGTCGCACACGTAGAGCACCGTGTCCCCGAACTGCTGTCCAGACGCGATGTAGACCACGTGGGGCAGGACGTCTCGCAGCCTCTCACACCGCACCGCCTCACACACCGGGCCCTCCTCGCTCCACCGCCCCGTCGCCCTGCACCTCAAAATCGCTGACGTCAGCAAATTGTATCCCTCGTCGCAGGTCACTTTGGCTCGACTGCCGAACTTGGTGGATCGCGCCTCGACGTCGCCGTTCTCCACGCTCGGCGGGTCACCGCAGTCGACGCGTTCGCACGTCGGCGCCTTCCCGCTCCACGTCCTGTCCATGAGACACGTGCGCGTTGCCGTGCCGTTCAACACGAACCCTCTTGCGCATGTGTACTGCACCGACTCCCCGTATTCGCGACCGCTCAGCGTGAATTCTCCGTGGTAAATCTCGAAGGGCGCGGGGCACGTGATTTTGACGCACGCCAGCGTCGCACTCCACGTCGCGTCCGCCTCACACGTCGCACTGGTCCCCGGCGCAGCCTGGTACCCGTCATCGCAATGCAACGTCACGTTGTCTCCGAACCTATAGATCTTGGACTCCACCCAGCCGTCCTTGACCTCAGGGGCGTGGCAGATCTTTTTGACGCAAACCGGAAACGAAGCGTTCCACGTGCCGTCGTCCTGGCAACGTAGCGACGCCAAGCCGTGCAGCTCGAACCCAGCGTCGCAGCGGAAGTTGACGGCGTCTCCGAATCCGTAGTCATGGATACGGTCCGTTTGGTTGGCGTACACGCGGAACGTGACACCATCCGGAAGCGAAGGGTTGGGGCACAGCAGACGGTGACACACGGGGATGATTCCCGACCACTCCGCCAGGGGGCCACACGCGATCTCAGCGTGCCCGATCAACCGGAAGCCGCGGTGACACGTGACCTGCACCCTGGTGGCGTACGTGTAGTTGTGATCCGTGATTGGTGGATAGGACCGGATGTGGGCGTTCTGGATCAAGGACGGTTCCGGTGAGCAGGACCGGACTCTGCAAACCGGAAATGCGTCAGACCACGTGCCATTCGGGAGACACTGAATCTCCTCCGTCCCCAGTAACTCAAAGCCGTCCTCGCAGGAAAACTTGGCGCTGTCCCCAAACCCGTACCCCTCCTGCACCTGGATGCGGTTACCCATGATAATCCCATGCTGGATCTCCGGATCCGTACATCTGAGTCTGTTACATACGGGGAACTCATCCGACCACAGCCCCGTGGGTAGACACGTGAGGCTGGAGGCTCCCACCACCTCGAACCCCAGGACACACGCCACGACGATGGTCTGATTGAAGGGTAGTTCCGGTAGACTCTGCAGACTGTGCTCCACACTTCCGGTGTAAATCAGACCATGCTCTATGCTGGGCGTTTTGCAGAACACCATCCCGCAGACTGGGATGTCGTCTGACCACGATCCGTCTGAGGTACAGTTGAGTTCCTCAGGCCCCTTCATCGTGTAACCCATGTCGCACTTGACGCGCACGCTCTGCCCGTACGACACGACGCCGGCCGCGCCTGCGATGTACCCGTTGCGTATCCAGGGTCGCGTGCAGTTGACGATGTTGCAGACGGGAAGCGCCCCTGACCACGCCCCGTCCGCCCTGCAGAAGAGCTCCGCCGCCCCGGACAACTCGTAGCCGGAACGGCAATCCACGTACAGTGGGTCCCCGTAGTAAAACTTGAGTTCCCTGGACGCGGCCCTGATACGCGCGTTTTGTATCAGCGGCGTCGCACACTGGACCCGCCTGCACACTGGGGGTGGGGAGCTCCATGTTCCGTTCATCTGACACCGCAACTCGCGTCTCCCTTCCACCAGATGGCCTTCGTCACAGACAATCTCAACCACAGTATCCACAGCCATTTTCTTCGTTGAAGGGTCTTGGAACACGACGTTGGCATTGGAGACGTTCAACGTGGAACACGTGATCATTTTGCACGTGGGTGGACCCGCAGACCACGTGGCGTTCAGTAAACACGTGGCCCGCGCAGACCCCTCCAGGACCCAGCCGCGGTTACACGCGTAGTTGATGACGTTGCCCACTTTGTACTTCCTCTGGAACAGGTCAGGGTTGTCGTTGGTGTAGGAATCGGGCAACTGCGGCGCGTCGCAGAGAATCTCCCTGCACAGCACGTCGAGTGGGTCCGACCACACAGCGCCGTCCTCGCACCTGATTTCCCGCAGCCCATCCAGCTGAAACCCTTCATCGCAATGGAACGTCACCTTCTCTCCAATGTCGTAAAGTTCCTTCGCCGGTGCTGCAGTCAAATTGGCAATGGCGGACACACCCAGTTTGCGGCACTGCACGGGAACGCATTCTGGATTCTCATTGGACCAGCGCCCGCTCGCTAGACACGTGATGACGTCACTTCCTCTCATCTCGAACCCGGCGTTGCAGCCAAACTTGATGGTGATTCCGTACGGGTACCCCACGCCCCTGTTGGGCGACTTGATCACTATCATCCTCCCATTGGCTCTCGTGAACACGGGGTGAGAACACGTGACCAGTTCGCATTTGGGTACGTTTGGGTACCACGTCCCATTTGACGTACACGTCAGCGTCTCTGCCCCCATCACTTTGTACCCAGTGATACATTCAATGGTCAGGTTCCTCTCATACACCAGTTCCCGTTCATCCACTGTCAGATCTGAGTTTTCTATGCTGGGTCTCGGGCACTGGACGGGTTTGCACTGAGGGAAGGGCGGTTCCCAGGTCCCACTTCCGGTACACGTGACCACACTGAGTCCCTGGATGGTGTGACCTTCCTCGCAGGAAATATCCAAAGTTGTACCATAGTCGTGGCTGCTTTGGTGAAGCATGTCCTTTGACCCATTGATCAATCCATGCCTGATGTGCGCAGATGGACATGTGATTTTCACACACTCAGCCTCAATGTCCCCAAACGTACCATTCGCCTGACAGAGATACTGGTTGCGCCCTACCAGTTCAAACCCTTCTGCACACGCAATGGTCAGGGTCTCCCCAAAGTTGTGGGTGTTCTTGACCACAGCAACTGAGTTTGGTATTCCCCTGGGTGTTTCACACGTGACCATCTCACAGCGTGGGACCTCCCCTCTCCAGGACCCATCTGCAGTGCACACTCTGGTGGTTCCCTCTCCAATGAGCCTGTAGCCTCGGTCGCACTTGTAGATGATGAAATCCTCAAAGCGGGTACCATTGATAACCGGGTGCCCGTTTTCTACGTCACCAGGGTCGGGACACGTGATGCGGGTACACATGGGTGCTGCCCCCTCGAATTCCCCACTCGCACCACACGTCAGTTCACTCGCATCCAGAACGAATCCAGGGTTGCAGCTGTATTGCACGTTGTCTTCAAAGTCATAAATTCTGTCCGTCAAAACTCCATTGGAGATTTCAGGTGGGCGACCGCACTTGATGCGTCCGCATTCAGGGTCAGATTCCGACCAAGTTCTGTCAGCCATACACGTTCTTTGCACAGGTCCGTCCAATTCAAAGCCTGCATCGCACGCGTACTCGATTGTGTCCGTGTACTTCGGAGGATACTGGTCAATGTGAACTTCTCCATTGGTGATGTTCGGAGGGACAACGCATTGGACTCGAATACAGACGGGTGTATCCGAGTCCCACACTTTGGCCGCAGTGCAGGTTCTTCTTCCCTCTCCCTGCAGTTCGTAACCCTTATCGCAGAAGTAGAGGATCTGCCTCGTGTAGCGGAAGTCGAATCCCTCGACGCGCCCGTGCACCGGATCCAGGGGCGGGGGGCACGACACCATCTCACACACCGGGATCGGGCGGTCCCACTGACCGCTGCCCAGGCACGTCCGGTTCTGGTGCCCCTCCAGCTCATATCCAGGGTCGCACGTGTAGGAGATGGTGGATCCATAGGTAAACACTGACCCCAGCATACGGCCATTGGAGATGGTTTTAGCAGGTGCGTCGCATTCAATGAGGGTGCAGTACGGGGCTGGGGAATCCCATGTCCCGTTCATGAGGCATTCACGTTCAGCATCCCCGATCAGCTCGTACCCTGGATCGCATTTGTAGGTCGCGACGTCGCCAGCCTGGAGTCGCGTGCCTGGATCCACGTTGCCATGGGTGACGGGACCCAGTTCGGGACACTCGATGTGCACGCATTCGGGCTCGGCGCCACTCCATGTCCTGTCCTCAGAGCACATTCTGCGAGCAGGACCGTCGAGCTGGAACCCTTCCTCGCACGCATACACAGCCAGGGCCCCGTACTTATACGCCTTATCAATTGCATTGAAAGTACCGTGCTTGATTTCCCTGGGTTTATCGCACCGGATATTGTTGCAGCCTGGTACCCGTCCCGTCCACGTGCCGTCCTCCCTGCACGTGCGCGAGTCCTTGCCCTCCATCTCGTACCCCACGTGACACGTGTAGTGGATGACGCACCCGGGGAGGTAGATCTGCAGACGGTCCGTGATGTCTCCGTGTTTCGGGGTCTTGGGTTCTGGACACGTGACCCTCTCGCAGACAGGTGGCGCCCCACTCCACGTGGCGTTCTCAATGCATCTTCTTATCGTCCACCCCTGCAGCCTGTACCCGGCTTCGCATGTGTACTCAATGATATCCAGGTACTTGTGCTTTGTCCCCACCACGTGACCGTTGGAAATGCGTCGCGGTTCTGGGCACTCGACCGGAGCGCAGGACGGTTCGGACCCACTCCAGCGACCGTCCCTGGTGCACCTTCGCTCCCTGCTTCCGCTGAGACTGTACCCGGGTTGGCAGCTGTACTCGACGCTGGCGTTGAACGTCAAGTCTGCGTCTGAGACGAATCCGGAGCTGGGTTTGAGCGGGACGGGGCACGTGATCAACTCACAACGAGGCTCGTCTGTCGACCAATCACCGCTCGCCTCACAAGTCCTCTCGCTGTTCCCAACCAATCTGTGCCCAGTTCCACACGTGTATGCCACCCTGGAGCCGTAGGTCAAGGTCGCTGCGTCCCAATGCCCATGGGCAATGGCGTCGGGCGTCGCGCACTGCACAGCGTCGCACGATGGCGCAGTTCCGTTCCAGAATCCAGACGCCAGACACAGCAGAGTCGCCTCCCCCGTCATGCGGTACCCCAGTTCGCACTTGTACATCACGGTCGCCTGGTACTCAAAAATCGGGGTCGGGATGGCGTTCTCCTCCCTGTAGTAACCATGGGAAACGGACTCCGGCTTTGCGCACGTGACGCGAACGCACGACGGTCTGTGCGACTCCCACTGCCCTGTCTCCCTGCACTCCACGTGGCTTCTTCCTGACACGTAATACCCGACGCTACACGCGTACGTCACTCTGGACCCTGCGCGATACACTTCAGTGGCGCCCTCTGAGATCTCGGCGTTTTCAACGCGAGGTGGCGCGGTGCAGTTGACCTGGACGCAGCGCGGGACGCCCTCGCTCCAGGTGCCGTCCATCCTGCAGCGCGAGCTCCCTGCCCCCTGGAGGCGGAACCCGGAGTCACACGAGAAACGGACCGAGTCGCCGGGGCGGTTCGAGCCTCGTTTTCCCAACACACGCAGACGCGCCGAGGCGGACACGGGCGGACACGTGATCTCTGCAAAGCGAAGCCAGGAACATACTGTTTATTTTCTTGCTTGATGTCAAGAAAATAAAATCTGCAAACGGAACAGTGCGACGTGAGGTGCGAATAATTGCAACAAGAGGCAGGTCTGAACGTTCGCAGTGGACACGTGCGCCGAAGAACAAACAGTAAATGGTGACGAGGTGATGTGAACAATTGTTTCCAAGGCAACCAAGCAACTGACTGAATGTTCCAGCACAAAACCAAGAACAGGGCCAGATCCAGGGTTTGGCTGAGAGGTGGAAGGCCCAAGACACCGTGCCCTGCTCGCGGGGTCCGACTCAAACACAGACAATTTCAACACGCAAAATGAACAACTTTGCGCGTGACCAAACAAATCAGAGACGAAAACCAATCCTCCGTGGGTCAGGTACGCTCTTGGACGCCGCGAGGTGTTGGTCCCTTGCCCTGTTCTGCCCCCCCCCCCTTCCTACATCCGCCCCGGCCCCGCGACTCACCGATGCACTTGGGCTGCTTCCCGCTCCAGGCCCCGTCGGCGCCGCACGTGCGCCGGTCCTTCCCGAGGAGGCGGTAGCCCGGGTCGCAGCGGTACGTCACGGCGTTCCCGAACGTGTAGTAAATACCCTTGACGAGCCCGTGGCGGATCGGACCCGGGCTGCCGCACCTCACCTCTACAAATACATGCCAATTCAACAAATTTTAAGAACGCGCGCACGCTCGCACACACACAGACATACGTACACGCACGCGTACAAAACGTCGTGGCGCACTGGACTCCTCCTTCTTCACGTCACTTTGGGCAATTTTCACAAACTTTGTGAAGCAATTTACATTTTACGTTTTTACGCAAACATTCCATCACAAACCACGTGACATTGCTCCAGTGCGCTTGTTGCAGATCTGCAACTCCCCAAAACAGAGACGCAGACGGAATGGCACACCACACCACATTCCACACAACACCACACCACCACCACCACCACCACCACCACATCCCCACCCCACACTGAATGAACACACACACACACACATTCCAAACATACACACACACATACACACATACACACACACACACACACACACACACACACACACACACACACAGAGCATCTCTCACTCTTGCAGCTCGGAGGTCGCGCGTCCCACTCGGAGTACACGGTGCAGGTCCTGGTGCGCGGCCCGGCGAGTCTGTAGCCGCGCGCGCACGAGTACGTCGCGTCGCGCCCCACGTCCGTCGCGTTCCACGTCACGTCGCCGTGCTCCACCGTATCCGGGCGACCGCACCCTGAGATACACCAGGACGGGTTGCTGCGTGTGGCAAACCTTACACAGAAGAATACAAATTGCGGTTCCTACTGCTGCCGCTTGTGTGTGTGTGTAAACCAGTGTGTGTGTGTGTGTGTGTGTGTGTGTGTGTTCATGTGTGAGTTTTATGCAGTTGTTCCTGCTGACATGTGTGTGCGTGCGTGTGTTGTGTGAGTGACTGAGTGTCCTCGTGTACGTGCGTGAATACGTGTGTGTTTACGCGGACGTGCGTGCGTGACGAGAAGACAGTCTTGAGAGTCTCACAAAACAAACCTCACAGCCATCTGAGCACACACACCCACACACACGCACACACACACACACACACACACACACACACTGACCTTTGCAGAACCGGGTATCCTGTGGTTTCAGCCTCCCCTTGAGCCCTGACAGGAAGTCGGGCCACGCGTACAGCGTCCCGCTGTACTCCCGGCACGCCTCCCCGAGCGTGCGCACCTCGAGCGCCGAGAGCACGTGGTCCCACACGTGCAGCTGCGTCATGTTGCCGACGAACGCCTCGGTGGCGCTAAAGCCGCCGCCGCGCTCGTCCTGCTCCTGCCCAAGCACGAGCACGCCGTCGCCTGGCAACCAAGGTCAACGTTTTGTCAACGTAGCTGGTAACCTCCGTGCACGAGCTCGCTGTGGAAATCAGTTATCAGTTATCCGTCTTTGGGAAGCGACAGACACGTGTATCCAACGACACACACACACACACACACGCACGCACACACCAACGACACACACACGTGCACACTCACTCACGCACACACAAACACACAAGAGAACTGACAGCAACACACGCACGCACGCACGTACACACGAAGTGCAACAAGACCACACACACGTACACACACACATACACACACACACACACGTACTGCGGATGGTGGTCCCCGCGGCGAGCCCCGCCCCGTCGTCGCCCAGCTCCCCGTCCGTGTAGACGCGCCACGCCCCGCCGGCGCTGCGCCACGTGACGGCCATGTGGTGCCACCTGCCGTCGTTCACGGACACGTCCGTCACCTTCGTCTCCCCGTTCACGTACAACACGAATCTGCGGGAAACAACACGTGCGTTGTGGGATTATACCGGAAGTGTCACGTGCAGCGCCCGAGACAAGTTGTAACGCCGCTGCGTCACAAATGTGTGGGTATTCCGCCCCGTACCCCCGGGCTTACCCTTGGTGGTCAACACAACTTACTCTGAACCCTCTGCATGATGCTACCATGCTCCCACAAGAGCACAATTCAGCAAACAAGTCATGTAGAATTGTCAGTCTGCTGGTGTGTTTATTGTTCCAGCTAAGTTACACAAAAGTAAAATACAACAACAACCCCAAGTTGCTCATGGGCCAGCTTCTTATGCCCAAGCTACTCTTGGGTATGCTCACAGGTAAAACTGTGCCATGGCTTCTAGCAGCGTTGGTGGGAAGGTTCAATTTAGGGTGAAAACATGCGGTTTCACACGGAGCACAAATCAACGGGTTCACACCAGATGCGAAACGCACTGCATCCTGCACAAGTCGATGTCCATTGCGTTATTTTGGCTTCCCGAGCAGCGCCCGTTGACTTACGTGTGGACGAAACGGGTGGCCGCATCCAGTGCAAAGCAGTCAAATTGCACTGATACAAAACTCGTGTTCAGTGGGAGACGCACAACCCTCACAGAGGCCCACCCCTCGCTACGCACTGACCCGCTGTAGTCGGTGAGGGTGAAGGCGTTCGGCTCGGCGTCGGTGGCGTACGACAGCGGCGTCCCCTGGTTCTCGGCGTCGGCGGACTGCAGCCAGAAGGCGACGGAGATGGCGCTGAGGTTGCGCCGCGGCCCGGGCAACGCCGCGTAGTCCCAGGACCCGGACTCGCTGAACGTCAGGTCGAACGCCGACGACAACTCTGCGGAAACAAATGTGTGAGCGGGCACACTGTGGATTTTTTTTCACCAAAAATCAGTTGATTTATTCAGCCACAAAGTGGAGCATTATTGACGTCGCTGTGGGACGGGATCGGGCTCTTCTCAACACTCCCCTGGATCCACTACACAGCCCCAAATCCCTGGATCTGCCGCCCAGCCCACACTCACTGTTGTGGCAGAGGGCGCCGCTGTAGGACGGTTTGCAGCTGCACGAGAAGCCGTCCACGAGGTCGGTGCACTCGGCGCCGTTCCGACACGGGGCGGAGGCGCACTCATCCACGTCCGCGTCACACAGTACTCCGGTGTACCCAGCCTCACACACACATCTGAAATAGAGAGCCGGTGTACACAGCCTCACACACACACCTGCAAAACAGAGAGCCGGTGTACCCAGCCTCACACACACACCTGAAACAGAGAGCCGGTGTACCCAGCCTCACACACACATCTGAAACAGAAAGCCCGTGGATCCAGCCTCACACACACATCTGAAATAGAGAGCCGGTGTACACAGCCTCACACACACCTGCAAAACAGAGAGCCGTTGTACCCAGCCTCACACACATACCTGAAACAGAGAGCCGGTGTACCCAGCCTCACACACACATCTGAAACAGAGAGCCGCTGTACACAGCCTGACATACACATCTGCAAAACAGAGAGCCGGTGTACCCAGCCTCACATACACAGTCCTCACACAGCAATTTTCCACAAAAAATAAAGCAAAAAAAGCACTTTTTGAAGAAAAAAAAAGTGCTTTTTGAAGAAAAAAAG
>JAAUXT010115904.1_pt1 | contig 12451 bp, 14 predicted proteins | sample 7278171 | NCBI WGS metagenome assembly JAAUXT01 (sample SAMN14350112, study PRJNA611818) | marine sediment metagenome | isolation source: surface marine sediment (1.8m) | place: French Polynesia: Moorea | collected 2018-08
GTGTGGGTCTGGATGGCCCTGGTTAGAGCAAGTGGACCTCAGGGCCCCATAGACGAGGCGCTCGGGTTGTACAGACCGGCCCATTATTCCGGCATCTCACCTCGTCCGATGGACCCTGTGAAATCTGCGCGTTTCATTTGACTGGTTCCCGCTTCTCTTGTTGACTGGTTCCCGCTTCTCTTGTTGACTGGTTCCCACATCTCTTGTTGACTGGTTCCCGCTGCTCTTGTTGACTGGTTCCCACTTCTGTTGTTGACTGATTCCCACATCTCTTGTTGACTGGTTCCCACATCTCTTGTTGACTGGTTCCCGCTGCTCTTGTTGACTGGTTCCCTCTTCTCTTGTTGACTGGTTCCCACATCTCTTGTTGACTGGTTCCCACATGTCTTGTTGACTGGTTCCCACATGTCTTGTTGACTGGTTCCCACATCTCTTGTTGACTGGTTCCTGCTTCTCTTCTTGACGGGTTCCCGATTCTCTCATTTATAAATGGGTTCTGACCACACTGCGCATGTGCCCGCGCCTGCGCGGTGACCCTGTGGAATCTGCGACTCACTGACCAACCTGCCTAAGGTTGGAGGAGGAACGTCGGCAGAATTGAGCAAATTGGAGCAGAGCTCCTAACGGGTGGGAATACGGTGTGAGAAACTGTGAGATACAATGCATGTGGTCAGGGGGGATGAGACCCACAAAGGAACAACTTTGAAGGAAGTTTATGAAACGCACCTGTGGCGTAATATGGGAACAATATATTCAAAGATCGTGTGTGTGTGTGTGTGTGTGTGTGTGTGTGTGTGTGCGTGTGTGTGTCAGTGAGTGACCCGCCCTAAGCAACATCTGGCCACCAACGTGCATGAATTTCAGTCAACGAGATCTGCCGCGCAAACGGAACCTCCAATGACCTCCCGAGAAACAGAAGGCATCGAACTGTTTGCAAGTTCACAAAATGCAAACGCCTCCCCACAGCTTCAACTCCCTCCCTCCCAATGGACACAGGATCAGAGAACAGATTGATACACAGAGCTGTGTGATCAGTGACCGAGTCCGCCTCGTGCTGCAGGGGGAGGGGCACGCTGGGACCGAGGGGCTGAGGCTACGGCTCAAGATGCACCACCTCAGCATTCCAGTGGACTTTGGTAAGGAGGAAGGGGAAAGCGCTCATGAAAATCCAGATAATATTTTCCACTTTTATGCTGCAGGCGCAAACCTTTTTCTGTTCTTGAGTAAAATTCTTGAAATTTGAAGACCGACTCCTTGGGAAGTGGGGTTGGGGTTGGGGTCCGCCCCCCTGTGTTCCTACTCTAAACAGTGGACACCACGGGTGACGCTTTCAACGAGGTTGCAGGTGTCTGTGTTCAAACATTGCCCCTTCCTGCTTGCTCTGGACCGCTGATCCAGCAACTGGGGCACATCGGCCGGGGGACCGGACGGAGTCTGCTGAACCTCTTCACTGCAGCTTCTTCTGCTTCTCCCTTCAGTGCGACTTTTTTCAGAGTGCGGTCACCACAAAGAGGAGATTTGCTAATCGGGGTTTAGGAGCCTGGGGAGCGGGCCCCGCGCATATCAACACGTGTTTGATGTGCAGCGTTAACTCCTCACAGTCAGGGCCGCGCAGGGGACTCAGTCCAGTCAGGACACAGTGGGTACACTGCATCCAGGTCAACAGCACAACAGCAAAGTCGCGCCCTCTTGCGACCCTCCAACTCCCAATTGTTTTCACCCAAATATAGGGCGCCGCATTACAACATGTCAAAAACGTCTCTTGGTATGAAAACCGAAACACATTGGTGCACGCGATTGAAAATTCGGGGAAAAAGCAACGCGTCTGGAGTGAGGGCTCTCCTGAGCCCTTGCCCCCTCCCCCTGCAGGGATCCGCCACTGGACGCTATCAAGTCTTCATCAGCGCTGACACATAAAAGTTGCATCGCGCCTCCCCCTCCCCCCTCGAGACGAGCACGTGAAAATGGGCCACGAGAGATCGATTTCTTCCCGTCCTATTAAGTGCCTTCTTCCCTGCATTTTAACACGTGTGTCTTCTGAAAATGGGCTGAGCCACAGCCCTGCATAGTGGACCCAGAGTTTAGGTCCGGAGGATCCAGGGTCAGGGTCCTGTGGGTCCGATCCTGCCTGTCCGGAGCAAGGTCCATGGTAGGGGGGCGGGAGACAGAAGGGCTCACTCTGCAAGACTTGAAAATTTGACACACATGCAAATAGCATGAACAATAATTATTGCGCGTGCAGTTGGAAGGGACTGCAGCCACTCTCCTGTTGTTGACTGGCTCCCGCTTTTTTTTTCAAACTGGACCCTTGTTCTCGTGTTGACTGGCCTCTTGCTGACCGGTTCCCGCTTCTCTTGTTGACTGGTTCTTGTCGACTGGTTCCCACATCTCTTGTTGACTGGTTCCCTCTTCTCTTCTTGACTGGTTCCCGCTTCTCTGGGTTCCCACTTCTCTCGTTCACTGGTTCCCGTTTCTCTTGTTGACGGGTTCCCGGTTCGCTCGTTAATTAGACCAATCTGCGTCTGCGTGGTGATCAGGTGTGGGTCTGGATGGCCCTGGTTAGAGCAAGTGGACCTCGGGGCCCCATAGACGCCGCGCTCGCGTTGTACAGACCGGCCCATTATTCCGGCATCTCACTGCTGCAGGTCAGGGTCACAACGCCGTCCTCGCAGCCAGGAACGGTCAGGTCCCAATGGGACCTCGCTCACGGTTGAACTTGATCAGTTCCGTGTGATCCCGTGGCCCAATGACATTGACTGATGGGAAGCAGGGAGAAGCGGGGTTGTTAGGGCGGGGTTGTTTGGGTAGGGATGTTTGGACGGCGTTGTTTGGGCGGGGTTGTTTGGCCGGGGTTGTTTGGGCGGGGTTGTTTGGACGGCGTTGTTTGGGCGGAGTTGTTTGGATGGCGTTGTTTGGGCGGCGTTGTTTGAGCGGCATTGTTTGGGCGGGGTTGTTTGCGAGTCGCTACGTAGTGACGGCATTGCATGAAGGCATTTCTGAGCAGGTGCTGCCAATGCGGTGTTGAGCTGTGATGTGAGCATGACATTGTGAGGACGGCGTTGCACTTGTATGGACAGTGCTGCGTGGACGGCGCTGGAGGTCAGTGCGACTCGCATCTTCTCGAAGGGCTCGGCTCTTCACTAATTTGTCCGGCGAGGTCGGAGTGAGAACCTCGTCAGTTTCGCAGCGATGGAAACAAGATTTGCGGGGGTTCAGGGAGGGGCTCGTGTTCGTGTTCCAAATATGAGAGAAAACCAGCTCTTTCAGAGAATCTGGAGCCCTCAACCTGAAACACCATTTTTGAATGCCAATCTTGGAGTTTGAGACACCCCTTCCGCGCCTGGCAGACAGGGATGGGGCCTGTCTCTCAGAAACTAACCTTTTTCAACTTTTGACTGCCGAAACAAGGTTGGTGTTCCAGGTTCAACGGGGTCCCTGCGTTCCCCGTGTTCCAGGTCTCAAGGTCTGAGGTCCCAGGGTATCAGGGTCTCAGTGGTCTCAAGGATCTATAGTCTCCCAGGTGCTGTTGTTGCCTCCAACTCAAAAGAACTTGTCTGACCTTCAGAACGCTTGCGTTCACCGCCAGTGCCAATTGACTTGCACAGGGATGCATCACCCATCGGCTTGTGCAGGGATGCAGCACCCATTGACTTGTGCAGGGATGCAGCTCCCATTGACTTGTACAGGGATGCAGCACCCATTGACTTGTGCAGGGATGCAGCACCCATTGACTTGTGCAAGGATGCATCACCCATTGACTTGTGCAAGGATGCAGTGCACCCATTGACTTGTGCAGGGATGCATCACCCATTGACTTGTGCAGGGATGCAGCACCCATTGACTTGTGCAGAGATGCAAATCCCATGGGTTTGTGCAGCACCCACACAAGAAAGTTTTCCCCGACAGATTTGCGAAAAAGGTCTTCTTCACTCAAACTTGGATCCGACGTCAGCAGCTGCAGTTTCCCCCACAGCTCGTGAGATTCTCTCAGACTCGCTCTGATTGGGTGTAATTGGGAGGGAGTCGCGTCTGATTGGACCCCGCGGGGGAGAGGACCGGGCACCCGGCCCCTCCGCGTCGTGTCCGTGTGCACGGGTTCCCGGGTCTCGCGCCTTCCGAATAGCGAATCACGGAGCTCCCTCCAGGTGCAGGGAGGTGACACGTGCTTCACACTGCAGGCGTCACGTGGAGTTCCTGCACCTGACACACGTGGCGGGGATGCACCACACGCAGTGTGCAGCAGGCCTCAGACTCCCGCACACTTCAGGATTGTCCTCTGTGATCCCGACCCCCATTAGACGTGACTCTGCGCACGTAGCTGGGTGGAGAGGGCTGCGGCGCAAAGCCCTGCCTGCCACGCCGTCTATCTCCCCGTCCGCCCCGGGGATCCCCCCGGGGATTCCCCGGGAGTGGGCGCGGAATGGCGGGGGCTCTCCACCCGCAGTCCACAATCCAGGGTCTATGCACACCGGATGCTTGTGGACAGGTCCCTGTATCAACACAACGTCGGGGTGGGTTTGAAGGGACAGATCCAGGATTTGACCCGGGGGGATGGACCTCATGCGAGTGTGTGTGTGTGTGTGTGTGTGTGTGTGTGTGTGGTGTGTGGTGTGTGTGGTGTGTGTGCGGGGGTATCTATGTTGTGGTTTCACTACGTGCACGTGCATCTGTGTCTGCGTAACGTGCGTTGTTTGTTTGATTTTATGTGTGCGTGTGTGTGTGCGTGTGTGTTTACGTGAACCGTGAGCACACACACACACACGCACACAGGCGCTAACACGCTTTCGTCCCGCAGAACCACTTTCTCACGTCACGATGCTTTATGCCCTGACCAAATGCACAGTGGCGAGACTGGCGTCTTGTGTGGGAAGGATGCGTGTCGCGTTCAGTGTGAACTGGACCTGAGGTGCATCAACACGTAACACGTCAATTCACTCCACGTGCAGTCAGTGCATGACGCACACCTTGGCATCATTAAACCTTGCACCAGCACACAGTTGGGTCGTACCCCGCCTGCGATCGTAGTGTCACATGGTGTTTAAACTGCATGGCATGTCAGTGTGAGCACAACGAAAGGCAAGTGTTAGACCCATTGTGATGCACTGTGACCTTGACGTAAGCGTGCGCTGGTGCACGTGGTGCGAACTGGGGTTTACAAACGCATCTCAGCATTGAGTGTGAATTGGGGGTTTTCACACCTGTAGGCAGGGCAGCGTCAGAATTTTTGACGCGTCAACTGTGTGAATACCCTAAACCAGTGTAAAGCAGCCCTATTCCACGCGAAGGATTCGGGAGAGTTTGTCTGCGGATGAGTTTGTTAAGGAGCCGAGATGGAGGGAGGCTTTGCAGTAAAAACTGATGGGAGAGAGATGCGTGTTCACAAGAGCCACTTACCAGGTTCAAAGCACGAGGGATGAGAAGGGAAGAAATCACGATTTGCTTGATCCTGAGGGGGGAAGATAGTGTCGTTTTCAGCGCACTTGGCGAGCGCACTTTGCCACTGATCTGCAGAGGTTTTGCAGTGAGGCAGGAGCAAATTTCTGGACTTCGTGGGGCGAGTGTAAAACCTGCTGTAACACATTCATTCATTCATTCATTCATTCATTCATTCATTCATTCATTCATTCATTCACCCATTCATTCATTCATTCATTCATTCACCTCATTCACTCATTCACTCATTCCCTGCCTGCCTACCTGCCTGCCTGCCTCAGTCACTCAGTCACTCAGTCAGTCAGTCAGTCAGTCAGTCAGTCACTCACTCACTCACTCACTCACTCACTCACTCACTCCCTCTGCCCCTGCCTGCCCCTTCTCTCTCTGTATCTGTCTCTCTGTCTGTCTGTCTCTCTCTCTGCCTGCCTGCCTGCCTGCCTCCCTCTCACTCACTCACTCACTCACTCACTCACTCACTCACTCACTCACTCACTCACTCTCACTCTCTCTCCTCTCTCTCTCCCCACAGCGGTGTGCGCGCGGCGGTGTCACAGCGACATGCGCGGCTCAGGTCGGTTCCGCATCGCCTACTCGGACTGCAGCACCGAGATGGACGAGCTGCGCGAGTCGACCTTCTACAGGGACCTGCTCACCAACCCAGACACCGACAAACTCAACCACCTCTGCGGGTGCGTGTGTGTGTGTGTGAGTGTGAGTATGCGTGTGTGAGTATGCGTGTGTGAGGGTGCGTGTGTGAGGGTGCACGTGAGTGTGTGTACGTGAGTGTGCGTGTGTGAAGTGTGGAAGAAACCAGTGCTCGACATAAGCGCCTACCGTCTGGACGGCAGGTGTGCGTGTGTGTGTGCGAATGTGTGTGTGCGAGAGTGTGTGTGAGTGTGTGTGCGTGTCTGTGTGAGTGACAGGAGAATCCAACAGTCAGGGAGTATGAACGCAGGCACTGTTCTCTGTTTCTGTCTCTGTTCTCTTCAGGGTGTATGAACGCTGGTTGGAGTGTCTCTCTCTCCAGAGTGTACAGAGTATCTCTCTCTCTCTCTTCAGGGTGTATGAACGCTGACTGCAATGTCTCTCTGTTCAGGGTGTATGAACGCTGACTGAAGTGTCTCTCTCTTCAGGGTATTTGAACGCTGACTGAAGTGTCTCTCTCTTCAGGGTATATGAATGCTGATTGAAGTGTCACTCTCTTCAGGGTGTATGAACACTAGCTGAAGTGTCTCTCTCTTCAGGGTGTGTGAGCACTAGCTGAAGTGTCTGTTCTCTTCATGGTGTACAAACACTGGTTGGAGTGTCTCTCTCCTCAGGGTGTATGAATGCTGGTTGGAGTGTCTCTCTCCTCAGGGTGTACGAACACTGGTTGGAGTGTCTCTCTCTTCAGGGTGTATGAATGCTAGCTGAAGTTTCTCTCTCTTCAGGGTGTATGAGCACTAGCTGAAGTGTCTGTTCTCTTCAGGGTGTGCGAGCACTGGTTGAAGTGTCTCTCTCTCTTCATGGTGTACAAATACTGGTTGGAGTGTCTCTGTCCTCAGGGTGTATGAACACTGGTTGGAGTGTCTCTGTCCTCAGGGTGTACGAACGCTGGTTGAAGTGTCTCTCTCTTCATGGTGTACGAACACTGGTTGGAGTGTCTCTGTCCTCAGGGTGTATGAACGCTGGTTGGAGTGTCTGTTTTCTTCAGGGTGTGCGAGCGCTGGTTGAAGTGTCTCTCTCTCTCTTCAGGGTGTACGAATGCTGGTTAGAGTGACTCTCTCTTCAGGGTGTACGAACGCTGGTTGGAGTGTCTCTCTCTTCAGGGTGTACGAACGCTGGTTGGAGTGTCTGCACGACTTGGCGCGCGCCTGTGACATGACGGACGCGGAGGCGGAGACGGGGATCGGACGCGCGGAGAGACTCGTGCTCGATACGTGTATCCACCGCAGGGACGGTACGTATGCGTGCGTGTGGGCGTGTGTGTGTGCGTGCGTGTGTGGGTGAGTGTACGTGCGTGTGCGTGAGTGCACGTGTGCGTGGTTTGCGTGCGTATCTGAGGTGGTGCTACAAATGTGTTTCAACTGCAGGGACGGAACGTGTGCGTGTGTGCGTGTGTGCGTGCATGGGGTGTGAGTGTGTTGTGTGTGTGCGTGCGTGTGCTTCTGTGAGTGTGCAGGTTTGAGAGTGCTGGCGCGGACATGTGTTTTTCATTGCGGGGAGGACACGGGTACGTGTGTGCGTGCGTGTGTGGGGTGAGTGTGTACCCGTAAGTGCGTGTGTGTGAATGTGCGTGTGTGTTCGCCTGTGCTCAGATTTGTCAGTGCAAGTTTGTGCCTGTGTAACGAAATTCAGTCTGTGTGAGGGAGAAAACGATGGCACGTTCCAAACCCAGGCTCTGGACGTGGAGTTTGTGTGTGTGTGTGTGTGTGTGTGTGTGTGTGTGTGTGTGTGTGTGGTGTGCGTGTGCGTGCTCAAGGTCTGTCATATTCGGCGTTGACCCATTTGACAGGTCTGTTGTTACAGCGACCCTGCACCAGGTGGCGTGTCTGGCGTCGCAGTCACGCGGTGCGAACCCGCTGTTCCGGGGATGCGACGTCCTGCTAGATCTGAAACACAAGAGCGGCGCCTACGAACCGTGCAGGTCAGACGTGTGTGTGTGTGTGTCTGTGTGTGTGTGTGTGTGTGTGTGTGTGTGTGTGTGTGTATTCCTTCCTGTGTGATTGTGTGGAAGGCAAAGACCTGTGTCATTTTCAGACACACACAGTTCGTTCTCTACCTCTCCCTCTCGCTTTTCCTTTCTTTCTCTCTCTCTTTCTCTCTCAATCCTCTCTCTCTCTTGTCCTCTCTCCCTCTCACTCTCCCTCCCCCTCTCTCATCTCTCTCTCTCTCTCTCTCTCTCTCTCTCTCTCTCTCTCTCTTTCCTTCTTTCTCTCTCTGTCTAATCCTTCTGTCGCGCTCTGTCTCTCCCCTCTTTCGTCCCCCTCTTCCTTCATTTTGACACTTGCCCCCGTCTGTCTGTCTGTCTGTCTGTCTGTCTGTCTGTCTGTCTATCTGTCTGTCTGTCTGTCTGTCTGTCTGTCTGTCTGTCTGTCTGTCTCCCACTCACTGTCTGTCTGTCTGTCTGTCTGTCTGTCTATCTGTCTGTCTATCTGTCTGTCTGTCTGTCTGTCTGTCTGTCTGTCTCCCACTCACTGTCTGTCTGTCTGTCTGTCTGTCTGTTTGTCTGTCTGCCTGTCTCTCCTGTCTCTCACTCCCACACACTGTCTGTCTGTCTGTATTTCTGAAGAACCACACACGCACACCCCTTTCACCTTTCTCTCCTTCAGCTTGTACGGGGAGTTCATGGAGTGTTCGGACCGCCTGATGCGGTCGGCGTGTGGGAGCCACATGGCGGACTTCACCCTCGGCGTGAGCATGCTCAGCGGCGTCGCCGTCTCCCAGGCAACGAGGGACACGTGCAACCCGCTCCCGCCCAATCCGGCGCACACAGGTGGGTGTGACCTACTCCCGCCCAGCCCGGCACACACAGGTGGGTGTGACCTGCTCCCACCCGCTCCCGCCCAGCCCGGCGCACACAGGTGGGTGTGACCTGCTCCCGCCCAGCCCTGCACACACATGTGAGTGTGATCTGCCCAACTGTGGATATGGCACAGCCTGAGAACGACGTCCAGAGGGACGGGGATGACCCAGGTGCACTGGTGGATGAACAGGATTGTTCTCAGCTGCAGACACCGCGTGCAATTTCACCTGGATGAGCGACACAAAGCGGCGTCTGCAGCAGCCAATCAGAGCGCATTATCTCGGGTCGGCGGAGATCAAAGGGCCACGTGACGCCACGTGACGCCACGTGACGCCACGTGACCTCGAGCGGCGCGCAGGCGCCTCGTGCCAGATGAACCCGGCTCTCACTTGGGGGGGGGGTTCACACAGGGGCACGCTCCATCGGATGCAACATCGTACAAAAATTCTCGCCAATTCAGAACTACAAGCACACAAATGGATCTCAGCTCGTGAGGCTTGGGGATCGGGCCCCGGCCCAGTTCCTGGATCCGCCTCTGTGTCCACGCAGTCCTCTCCCAGTGTGTGACCCGGACCACTCCCCCCGCTGAGCGCAATCAGGCGGACGGGACTCACGTGATTAGTGGGGACAACGCAAACAGCGGGAGTCATGGAGACGGGGCGACGGTCAGCGCGTCGTCGTGGAGACGCAGCGTCGTGCTGCACGCGACGCTGTCGGGAGCGGTCAGCGCTGATAGAGCAGGGAGCGGATGTGTGTGTGTGTGTGTGTGTGTGTGTGTGTGTGTGTGTGTGTGTGTCTGTGTCTGTGTCTGTGTCTGTGTTTGGGGGAGGTGGTTCACATTGGGTGACGTCAAAAGTTCCACCAATGGGTTCAACATCAAATTTTGACGCCGACGTCAAGAATACAGCCGCGCGTCATCGATGTGAAAACGGCTTCTCTCTGTCACAACTCGCCAGAGTACGTAAACTTCATTCGACACGTTGTCGTGCAGACCTCAGAGTGCAACCTCTTAGTTTGGGGGACTTTGCTACAAATCCGCGGTTGTCACGAGTCACCAGGTGCGTAGAAGTGTTCGCCACCAACCAGTGGCAAATCACTGCAGGGGAGTTCATGGCGAAAGTGCGTGTTGTGGCCCACTGCGACACAGGCCTCGGAAGGAACCCTGAGAGGCAGGGACGCCCCTGGTGTGAACCGGACGAGGTTTTCACATTGGGTGACGCGCGATCGTTTTATGGGCTGACGTCAACAATTCCAGACTGGTTCAATGTTAAATTTGACGCCAACGTAAAGAAAACGACAGCGCGTTACCGAATGTAAAAACTGCTTGATGCACCTAGTGCGCCCCACGCCTGACGCACCTGGTGCACCCCACACCTGACGCACCCACTGCACCCCACGCCTGACGCACCCGGCGCACCCCACGCGTGACGCACCCGGTGCACCCCGGGCCTCGGGAGATGCGGAACGGATCTCTAAGCAATCATCACGCAGCCAATAAAGATGCAAATTGCTCCGTGTTTCTTGAAGCCGGGTTCACACAGCGTGCGTCCCGCCTCTAACAACGTATGCCTCAGATCAACCTGGTAAAAGTTTGGGCAAACCACCTTTTGCCCGTCGCACACGCTTGCCACTTTTGCAGTGCAACACGGTTGTCATGCGTTCTGCCACGTAGACGCGCATCGCTCGTGCAAGTTTTGCCCAAACTACATCTTGACTCATCTGATGCAGAGACGCGGCGAGTTACGCATCCAACTTGCGACGCACGTCCAACGTGCAACGTGAGACGCAACCAACGTGCGTAGGGGCGGGGCGTGCGGCGTGTTTGTTTACGTGCGCTTCCTCCACCCGACGCCAGCGCCGCCGCAGCGCGACGCGACGCGACGCGACGCGACGCGCGATCGATCCACAGCGCAGTTCAGACGCACCTGCGCCACCCATCCATCCATTCATAATGATTTTTAATCAGTCCCCTGTTTCCCTCGCCGCGCCATTGAAATTCACGTCTCACCTCCCCCCTCCAGTCCATGCTACTTCAAACCATGGCGGCAGCAACATCTCCCTGTGATATGGACACAATTTCTCAAAATTTGTAGGCGGTCTACGTTGTATCCAGGTTTTGGCTTCTGGTCCACGGGAGATTCATGTGGAACCCGAGCTGAACGTTGTCGGCGAGGGAAAACGCATCCGAGTCAACGTGCCCCTCAGTGTTCGGGCCAAAACAGCACACCATCCAGGTCCAAAATTGGTTTAAGACAGGTGTGGATACCTGAACATTCAGTGGTATACCTGAATGGTGTGTCCGTTGTGCGCTGGTCCCAGAACCTACACACGATAGTACGCACAACGTACACACTTCCGGACTGTCGAGCGCAGAACGCGTCCGCATCAGAACTACGTGTGCGTGAATGCGGAACTTCACCGTGTGGATCCACGACGCAATGTCATTCAATCCAAGTACAAGAAGCTGTCAATTTCATGTGTTTCTGTCCTTGTTCATTCTGCCATACAATCACGTGACGCAAGTCTCCACATTCAGGCAGCGGGGGTTCTGCGTCTGCGCAGTCGCCACTGCATGGGAACTGGACTGTTGCGGTGTAGGGTACTGCAGGGTTGCGAGCGGGGTTGGGTGAGACCAGGTGTGGCGGGGCAGGGCGGGGCAGGCTTTTTGCAGCCCAGAGCTCTGGATTCGCAGTGGACGCAGTCAACGCGAGGCCACTGCACCAACTTGACGCATCGCGTGGCGCCCCCGGTGTGAACGCGGCCTCGTCCCCAGTGCGTTCCCCTCGATTACATCACGTGAGACGCCGTCACTGCGTGCGCTGCGGCGCTAAAACACGGAGACGACACACATCGCCCATTATCGCCCATCATCCGTCCCGTCCTCCCCGACCCACCCGCCACACACGCCTCGCGCACAGTGCGTGCGCCAAGCGTGGTGTCCTCGTACAGCGAGTTTCAGCAGATTCACGTGGTCTTCTGCTTGCGTACCACTGCTGTCGGACCAATGACACAGACACCAGTGGGTCACTTGTTATTGGCTCTCAGTGAGTTTGATCCCAGGTGCCACCAATCTTGCAACAGAGGCACTGTTGCTGAAACTGGCCAATGGGCACTGCGTCGGTGCTCGTGACGCAGGGATGCACTTTCGGTGGTGCACCTTCGGGAAACACCTCATGTGATGCACCTCATGTGCAGCATCATTACACACTGCGTGCACACACTCACACACACTCACACACACTCACACACACGCACACACACACCACACCACGTGACGCACTTGGCGGGACCCCGGCCTCCCTCCCACTTCGGAGTTCGCAGTGCAGACCAATAAAAGACTCCACACACAGACACACACACGCACACAGACACACACACACACACACACACACCACCACGTGACGCACTTGGCGGGACCCCGGCCTCCCTCCCACGGCGGAGTTCGCAGTGCAGACCAATAAAAGACTCCACACACAGACACACACACGCACACAGACACACACACGCACA
>JAAUXT010004629.1_pt1 | contig 12450 bp, 13 predicted proteins | sample 7278171 | NCBI WGS metagenome assembly JAAUXT01 (sample SAMN14350112, study PRJNA611818) | marine sediment metagenome | isolation source: surface marine sediment (1.8m) | place: French Polynesia: Moorea | collected 2018-08
CCCCCGGAAAAATTTTTCCATTCCAACTTGGACATTGTCTGGGTTAGTTAGGGGTAACTCGGACATTGTCCGGGATACCCCCCCCCCAAAATAAACTTTTTCCAACTTGGACAGGATATTAAAAGTTTACATTTTCATGCTTGCAATTGTTTTTTGAGAAAGATAACACAATGCACACATTCTTCGACACACACAAGTGCTGTCCTGCTGATGTACGCTGCGCGCGGCTGATTCTCCACTTGAAAGTCTAGTTTGAAATGTGCTGCGAGCGACGTTCACGCCATTGTTGTTGTGTACGCTGCAGCACCTGATGAAGGAGTGGCTGTACGAGAAGGGCCACGAGGTGACGAAGCCGCTGTCCATCAAAACGGAGTCGCTCGACATGGAGGGCAGCAGTGTGCACGGTCCGGGCACCGAGGACAGCGTCGACTTCGTGCAGTGTCTGCCGAGTCCGTCCACGAACGCACTGTCGCACCTGCGTCGCTCGTCCATGTCCAACTGCACGAACGTGAAGGACGCCGCGTCCAGCATCGTCAGCAGCCTCGGCTCCTCCATGGGCTCCGCCAAAAAGGTGAGTCGAGTTTGCTTCAGCCGAGCTCGGGGCGTGGTGCCATCTGGTGGATAGCAGTATTTACGGGTTCGTTATACTGGTGCGAGCAAAACTGCCATCTTGAGGAGTGCCGTTATGCATTGCAAGATGGAAAGATCGCGACTGTGATCGTCAGAAGCGTTGCAGACTTCGTGACTGATAGTCTCCCGCAAAAAGTCGTTCACAAGCATCTCATCAGAAGATGCCAGGATTTTGCGTTCATTTCTGCGGGAATCAAAAGCGTAATTTCATGCCGAAGCTCACATGTCCGTGCGTGACCGTGTGATTGTCCCCAGCTTCAAAGCAGCAGTGATGGAATGAGCCAGGGCCGTTGATAAATTGTGATTGCACTCGTTATGTTTTGTGGAAGCAGCAGTCGTCGCCCTTGGTTTTCTGTTGTCTGCTTCTGCAGTGTGTTGCACGGAAATTTTTTGTGCGCATTTACGGTTCGTTTCAAGAACGATGTCGCAGTTGTGTTTCACGTAGAGTGCCTTCGCGACGCTGTTCCGACAACAATGAGATTTACGTTCTCTTTCGAATCTACTCGTACAAACAACACCAGAGTGGAGCAAAAAATGCGTTGGGGGTTTTCCATCAGCTCTTGACCGGACGCAGGTTGTGAGTGGACGGGGCTTTCCAGTGTTGGCATCTTACAGACAAGTCGATACAGCAAAAAAAAGTTCTCGTCCGTGACAATTGATGTTTCCAGGAAAGCGAGGAAAGGGTTTGTCTGTTTTCCCCTTCCGCTTTGCCCGTAAGGATAACGGTGAACATCACACTCGAGTCGTAATCTGCATCGACAGTTTTGTATTTTCGAGGAAACTCCGGACAATTTCGATTCTGTGAAGAAACCCTTCATTTTACTGCAGAACTGCCACTCCTTTTTTCCTCATGGAAAACCACCTTCTCCACATCGTGAGGTGACGTGGAGAAGTTGTCACATCAGGTAATTGGTTGGAGTTTATTGACAAAAGACAAACCAATCAAAACACTGCAAAAGCAGAGCAAACAGCGGTGAGAACACCTGATTATTTGAGCAATGGATCTGCGGTCGCGGAGTGCTTTCACGCCTCAACTCTCTTGCCTTTTCCTTTGTAAAAAATGGAAGGAAGCAAAAAGTGGTTTGTGACTGCCAACTGTTTGAAACAGGGTTGTCTGATTTCGATTGACGCAGCGAGGAAGGAAAATAAACGTGAACGTGTCATAAATTTGGTCCTGTCAAACACTCCCTGGACAGGAGGGCTAATTTCGAAACCAACGTAAACACGGAAAAGGAAATTGCCGAAAATAGCGTTTCTATTTCTGACTCGAGAGGTGTGAATCACATTGAGGTCACAATAGAAAGGTGCCGGTTGGTTGTCCAGTGGGATCACATCAAAGGGAACAAGGTCCGGTATGATTAACGTTGTGCGCGTGGGAGGGGGTGTGGACTCAACTGCGCCAGACATTGTACGGGCACGAGGAGATTCTGTTGCTGTATTGTAATGTGCAGGACGTTGGAGAGGTGGGACGGATTTACGGTTTGAATAATATATTCACGCCGTTGTTAGCGCAAGCTAATGTGACAACGTACACAGTTGTTGCCTCCGGAAGCGAAGGTGAGGCAAGCAGTCAGCGGCTTGACGCACTTTGGCAGTCAGCGGCCCTGTGGCTTGAGCCTCGCAAGTGGTCACGGCTCGAGATTGTCCATCGCTTGGTCAGCGAAAAGCAAGAACAAAGCGATACCTTGAAACTGGTTTTGTCATCACTGCACATGAATGTATCTCTGTGCCTTTCACGCAAAGGGGGAAGTTGTGTTTGCAGTCGCCAGTCCCTGTTGTCGCACAGCGAGTTGTTTGTGTCTCAATCTCTGAAGCGTGTCGGACAAGCAAATCATACCAGGAACCGCGGCTGTGCGGGTATATGAAGAGGTCGTTTGATTTTCAGAAGGGTACAGGTTATTTCCGATTGCGAAATTGGTTGAGGGTCGTCCAGGAAGGTCAGATCAAGACGCAAGTCATCGAGCGTGGATGAGTAACGAGTTTCCGGACTTGTTCTTCGTCGTGCTTCTTCACATCTTGTGTATTGATTGTGCAGTTGGGCGACAAATTGTATCCGCAATACAGACGAGAAAAATATGTCCGGAATTCCAACCTCATAACTTCGAAAATAACACAAGAACACTGTTTTTCTTCGAACAAAAATCGAAGGTCTCGTCTCTGTTGTTGATGTGCCAATACAGAAGGAGAGAATTGTCGCCCTGGAATTTGAAAAAGGCACGCCTTCAGAGCGCAAAAAAGATCTCCAAGAGATCGTTGAACTTTCATGGACACTGAATTTTCGCAAACACGAGATTTTTTTGTGTTGCGCAAACTGAACAAACCGATTGAAACAGCAGAAACGGGGTCCGTTTCCGCCGTTTGTCTGTGTTCAGAACGGCATGAACGAAGCGTGTTGTCTGGACGTGCAATGCTCCAGGGTCAGATCCGACTGCGCGCGAACAACACCGACTTGGGTTGAAGAACGTCTTGTGTTCCCAATAAAAATAAAGTCCTGCACAATTGGTCTGAACGGAGGGAGAGTGCAAAACTCAAACCAGAATATGGATCATCACCTGAACTTCCTCGATTATTCTGTCGAGGGCACCAAGATTTGCCCCTGCACAGACATGCACGAGCTGTTTGTTGTCTCGTGGCTGCACATTGACTTGCTGACTGACGGCGTGTGTGAAGATCACACCGATTTATGAACTGATTATCACATCGACTGATTGATTGCAGAGGTGGCTGAGGAAGGCGATGTTCGAGCAGCCCGGCGCGGGCGAGTCCATGTCTCCGGTGCCGAGCGGCAGCGCGAGTCCGAACCCGCACAGCTGTTCCAACAGCCCCGGCGGATCCCCGCCCGTCGCCAACGGTGCGTACCATTGTTCGTCTGTTCGACTTCAGTTTAAAACCAGAAAGGATGCCTGTTCGAACGGAGCAATCGTTGACATGGAAGTTTTCCCTTCAGATTTCGTGACGCCACTGAAGAAGCGGAGATTGGCCCGCGCGTCCATGTGCGTGGAGCTGCCGTCCTTCGCCGCGCTCCCGGGCGCGCCGCTGGTGCCGGAGAGCCCGCTCACCATTGAACACAGATCGGCGAGCGTGGGCGGGGAGCCTCCCAGCGGCGCACAGCCGCTGCAGCGCGGCGCCGGCGGCGAGTTCATCGTACCGCTGCTCGACGCCGCCAGTCTGCAGCCCCCAGTCGACGCGGGCAAGTTGCCCAACGGCTTCCGGCCACCTCCGCACCGCCACCTGTCGGCATCGTCGGCGAGGTCCTCCACAGACAGCGTGTTTGAGGTGTGTGAATCTGTTCATCGAGTGGCAAAGCCATGAGCACCGGAGTAAACATACAGATTCACTCTGTTGCATTGTTTTCGTCAATGTTGTCTTTGTTGCAGAGAATGGGCAGCGCAGAGAAACCCGACTCGGCATTTTGCAAACAGGAACCGCCGGACAATAGCGCGGATTCTGAAGCCTTGTTCAACAGCAGCGGCGACACTTCACGGACAGACGTTGAGCCGAGTGCAAGCGGAGTGCAAGGTGCAGGGCTGGAGCATTTTCCGGTGAAATCTGAGACTGAGACACACTCGTCAACAGCGAGCGTTGCCCTGGAGACTGCGTCTTGCGGTCAGACTGGCTTGGTGAAGGTCGAGCCAGAATCTACACAACATTCAGCAACGGACAGTTGCCTGTCGACGTCCTCGCCAATACGTGAGGCCAGCAGTAGCGGCGCTTGTTCGAGCTACACTGCCACGTCGTCGCCTGTCGAGACGAACACAAACTCGAGAACACCAGTGCGTACTGCTGCGGCGGAGTCGTCGCCCCCCGTGCGGTGGGACGTTGCGGCGTCTCCGTTGACATTGCCACAACCTTCAACCGTCGGTGTGGCGGACCCCAGTGTGAACAGTTCGCTCGGGGAAACTAATCAGGGTGTGGGACGTCATTCGCTTGACGACCGCAGCGAACATTTACACACGCGAACACAACCGGCTGACAGCGCCGTGCCAACGTGCAGCGAGTCTGGAGCTGTGAACACGACGCCGGCCTTAGGGTCGTCGCGACCTGCGCAGCGCGTCGATTCGGACAGTGATATGGACACAACACAGGTGGATGTGGTGAGCCACTCCGAACCGTGCGACAGAGACGCCATCCCGAACGAAAGTTCGAGTTCACAAGAAGCTGGCGAGGCGCGCGCCCCTGTGGAGCAGCAGGGGCCGAGCACCGTCGGTCATAGTCAGGGTTTTGAAGTGACAATGAGTTGTGTGGAGGACGAGGAGAGTGCACAGCAGCCCTCGTCCCAAGTGGACTCTTCTGAAGGCAGCATTACTTTCGACAGGGAACAAGAGGTTGTGGACAGCGCAGCTGACGCGAGCCGGAGCAGACACTGCAGTTCCGACAGTGTCGGCGCCAGCCACCGCAGCCGGCACCAAAGTGCCGCGGACAGCGTGTCGGAACAGCTGGAGGCGGCGCAGCGCAGACCGGACTCGAGGCAAGAGCACCGGGAACGGTGCTCTCTCAATGTGAGGTATGCAGCTGAGGAACAAGACACAGTGCAAGCGGGACCTTGTGTGGGTGACGCGGAGGCTCTGGAGAACCCCAACAGCTTAGCAGGTCGGGACGTGGAGGAGGGGGAGGTGTCCGAAGAAGAGGACCAACAGGTCGGGTCCAGCGGAGCGGCGCCCACGGCCGAGGAGATCGAGGAGGGCGAGATCGTCGAGTCCGACGAGGAGAAGGAGCGCGAGTCGCCCACGTCGTCCTCCGCGCAGCCGCAGCAGCAGCCGTCCGACTCCGTCAGCGACTCCGCGGCGGCGGCGCAGCAGCCGACGCCGCCGGCCGCGTCCAGGGACGAGCAGGCGGTGACGTGCAGCACGGACCCGGGCGGGCTCGAGCTCGTGTCGTCCGGGGAGGATCTCAACCAGAGCGGCGGCGTCGGCGGAGAGTGGGGCAGCGACGGGGAGGCGGTGCAGAGCAGCGGCATCGTGACCGCCGCCTCCAGCTCCGACCCCAAACTCCCGAGGAACAACAGCCAGAGCCTCATCTCTTCCTCCGACCACACCACCACCTCCTCTTCTTTGTCCTCTTCGGCTTCACAAACAGTATCTGCAGCAGTGAGTGCAAGTGCGGAGATCTCAGCGGACATTGGAGCGTTGCAGCAAACATGCAGCAGCACAGACAGTTTAGTGGGCTCCTCACACCCACAGCCGCCACACGGGACAGCTGGTCTGTTCTCATGTCGTTTATCTTCATCCTCATTGACAAGCAGCTCCTCTGCGGAGCTCAACAAGGAAGCCTCGGACACTGAGGTGGACTCCACTTCGTCACACTGGCAAACAGCTGTGGGACGGAGCGGGGTGGGTCACGCGTCGCGAAGTCCGGCAGATGTTTCCAGCAGCAGTTCGTCGCTGAACGCTGACACGGGCGTGTCCAATTCGACCCGCCCGCTCCAGCAGGCGACCTTCACCGCGCGCTGGCCCAGTGGTGGCGTCACTGCGTCTGCGGCGGCGTCCACGTCCAACGCCGTAGGAGACGCGGTGCCCCCGGAGGAGCCGAGCAGCAGCGAGCCGCCGACTCCGACACAGGGCGAGGCGGCTCCGTCCCCGCATCACCTCCCACACGCCTCCACCACTTTCGGACCCACATCATCATCCTCGGCAGCAGCACATCCCTCGTCAACCACCAACACCTCCCCCGCACCTCAAAACAAGAAAAAGGTAACATTTTTGCTCCTGCTCAAGAAACGTGGGCTTTTGTTTGGATCGTTGTTCCGATCGGGCGCCAAAACGTTCTTCACGTTGCATGCAAAAACGAAACGACCAACACGTGTGGACTTCACCGTTCAGACGCGGGTGCAAATGCCTCCGATGTGATGTGGCAGAACGGGCACTTTTTGAGCATTTTCATTATTTGTCTTCACATTTGCACTCGCTTCTTTTGCTCACATTTCCGAATCATTTAATCTCTTCACATTTTTATCAGCCGCGAAGCGCGGTGATGCAAGTTTGGTCGCGTTTTTTTTTTTTTTTTTTTTTTTGTGGACGAAAGCAACTGAGGTTGGGTCGGAGAAGTTAGTGACCTGGGGGGCGGGGTGAGTTTGTTTTCCCAAAGTGAACTCAACCGTGTTGCTGTCCGCCCCCCCCCCCCCCTGAGTTGAACAAAATGAACAACTTTGTTGCTTGACCCCAAAATGAACTCAACTTTGTTGCTTTACTTCCCACCCCACCCCCAAAGTTTCTTTACCTGAAGACACTTCGTTGCTTTGCCCCGAAAAGAAGCTTCAATTGAACTTCGCTGCTTTGTACCTGGGGTAAACAAACCGACGATTATTGTAGGAGACTTGGAGGCACGCGGATGATTTTCCACTTTGTAGTCTGGTGATTTATTGTCATGTTCACCCTTGTACTTGACAACCATCGCTTCTCGTTTTTGCAGGTGTCCTTGCTGGAGTACCGAAAAAGAATGAAGTCTCGGAGTACAGATGAGAACAGTGCTTCGCGGTTCAGTGAAAGAAGCAGCTCGCTGCCCGTGCTGCCCAACACAACCCTCGGGGCCCATCTGCGCAGCCTGAGAGACAGTTTGATCAGCAGAACTGCCAACAGTAACTCTTCTGTGAAAACCAAAGCGAGCAGCAGCAGCAGTAGCGGCGGCGGCGGCGGGGTGGAGCTGAAGCGGAGGGACGAGAAGCGCCCCCTCTCGGGGAGATCGACGCCCAGCAGCACCTCGGGCAGCAGCACCAGCGGGCGCGGTACGCCCTCCCTCCCGTCACTTCCGCTGTTCAGCGCAAACAGAGCGACCAAAGGTACGTTCCCCCAGGCCATCTGTTTGCTGGAGAAAAGTTGTGGGCAAACGATTCCGTCAGAACAACACTTGCCAACATGTTTGCAAGATTTTGCTCGTGTTGAGGAATTGCAACTTCGTGGCAGAATTGCAGTCGACGGTTGCCGATCTTACAAAAAGGTGGGCTGGGTTGCCAGGTTTTTCTGCGTGCGGCGGCGACAACCACTTGTTAGTGCAGCAAAAAGCCCGTGAAAGAACCAGCTGTGTTACAATGAGAAAGCGTGGTTAATTATTCAAGACTGCAACACTGGTTGCTTCCGACTCGACTCGACTCCACCAGGCATGTGGGTGGTCGTGTTGCAGAGAGGGAAATGTAAACCAGGCAAAATCGATGCTGTCTGTTGCTAAAATTAGAGATTGTATATTATGGTTTCCCCTGATATTTTGTACACAAAAGTAAATAACCTGTGTCTGTGGGTCTCAATTGAAGTGGCTCGTGCGCCTTCGGATCAGCTTCCCAGTCACCCAGTTTTGCCCCGTCTGTATCAAACAAAACCGTTTTCACGTGTCGACACACACCTCCGAGTCAAGGTTTGATGACGGCGCAGTGTGTAAATGCGTCTTGCCTCGTGACTGTCGCTGTCACGGTGACACTGCTGTGCAGAAAGAAGGAGCACACTGCAGAACACGGCGTCGGCTGCGGTTTCAGCAGCGCGAGGCACGCGTCACGTTCAATGACGTTTTCAGGAGAAAAGTAAAGCTGAATCCCAGTGGTGAATCTTGAGCCTGTCTTGCCGGCAGCGCAGCCTGCACCACCCAAAAATGGCTTTTGCTCGAGGAGTAAGTTTTGAACGTTCCCAAAGCTGAGAACTGTGTGTGTTTACGCGACATTCTAGTTGTGACGGCTCACGTCTGAAGTTCGACGTGTTGATTGTTCGTTCCAATTTCCCCGCTTAGCTCGTGGTCTTCTCGAGCAAGTTGTCACTGTGTCGACCTTGGAAATCATCTGTGTTTAACATTTCACCTTCTCTTGTTGTACAAGGACTTGTTTTGGTAACAAACGTTGGCTGGCTGCTCCCACGCCATGTGTTCCGTTCTGTTGAAACAGACGCAAGAATAGAATTGGAGTGTTTCCTCTGTGTAACGAGATGGCAGAAGCCCTGGTTACGAGTATTTGGAGTCCGTGCGCTTGGGGCCATCAGAACGCAGTGTTTGTGCAGTGCAAATGTGAATCATTAGCGAGTCTCACGAGGTGACAGGGCTGCAATGAGCGCTTTGAGCCCGTGTGGCAGTCCTGACCCGCCACACTCGTGGTATTGTTGCTGTTCCGCTGCTCTTGAAAAGCTTGTGTTCGCGTTTCCTGTTGTCTGGAGCGCCAAGATTCTTGTTGAGCGTAAAAAAGAGAATGCGAAGGGCTACATCCAGGGGGTTGGTCGAACCAGGAGCGGTTTTGTCCGCTTCTGCTTCTGTGTCTGCACATGCCTGAAGTTGCAACATTTTGCACACACCGAAAATCGGTCAAGGTTCCAACGCCAAAAGACGGATTGCCGGATAAAAACGGGTCAAGCATCTTGCGAATCAAATTGCCGGAGTTGGGAGTAGTGGCGGCGTAACCAGCTCCAGCCATCAAGACCCATCGATTCCGCGTCTCACCTGCCCAGACAAGTCTGGGTTCCGCGGTCCCTTTTTGGGTTTCAAAAAATATTCGTTTCAAGGCGAACAAAATGTTTTGGCAATTTCTCTCGAGGCACGTGTTGTCGTGTGCAGCAGTGAAGCGACAACGCAACATTTTGCACAAGGCGGTCAGCACTGATGGCGTGTCTCCTCCGCAGGCGCGTCGGGCAAAGACGACGCAGCTGAGGCGGCGCGCTGGAGCCTCAACCCGACGGCGGCGGAGCGCCTATGCGAACACGCCAACGTGTCGCTGACGGAACGCCTGCGACGGGACTTCGGCATCGACGCCACCGAATCGGATGACGAGGAGAAAGGTGCGCGACATCGCAGCTGAAGTTGATTTCCTTCCTGTTGGCCCCAGTCGACTTCCTCACTCGAAACTACGAATAAGGCTGACAATTCAAGGCTTTGGTTTCAAGAGATGAGAAAGTCGATTGCAATTTCATGTTGATGTTGACGTTGATAGTTGGTTCGCCTCGTGTTTCAGGCGACCGCCAGTCGTCCGGAGGGGAGAGCCCACCACCCCCTCCGCCTCCCCCTCCACCACCACCTCCTAAGCCAACCGGTAAGTTTTCTTCACAGCGTGTTGCAGAACCAGTGTTGGCACCATATCGTGTCTGCGGCAAGTTTTGCCCCTTTTCAATACAGCCGCTAGATGGCAGACATATTCTGCGAGAGAGAGTTGGAGAAGTCGCATTCCGGCTGCGTGCAAAACAGGCACGGCGCGGTGCACTCCCGGGAAAAGATGATGGACGACGTCGCCGAGGCGGATGACCACAGAGAAGCGTGCTAAATATGCGCGCAGGTGTGTGTGTTTTGTGTGTGCGTGTGTGCGCATGGTAAACTCCGCGCACTGGAGCCCGTGCCTGTTAGCACAGCAAGTGTTTGGAGGCAAAAACGTTCAGCCGCGCTGTACAGTCAGCGTTGATTGTCCAGTGCAGTGGGGTTGTCCGTTTTTTATTTTGATCCGTGACAGTTGTCACTTCTTTTCCAGGTGGTGAGGTGAAGGTTCAGCCACCGCCGCGCACTGTTGTGTTCGTGCCTCACCACAACGTGAGCCTTCCCGTGGGCGTGCAGATGCCCGCGGGCGTCGCGGCGGGCCCGGGCCTCCCGGGTGGTGGCGCCCAGGTGCCGCTCCCGCCGCCGCCTGCGCTCGGCCTGCAACCGCCGTTGGCGTCGGCCGCTCCTCCCCCCGGGGCCCTGGTGCCTCCGCACCCGAATCCACCGATCGTGCCCAACAGCACTCCGAATGGAGGACACATCCCGTCTCTCTTATCACTGCCAGTTGCGCCACCCAAAAGCTTCACCCAAAACAGTGAGTATCTTGCACGTTCCTTTTCGTCCTGGTGCAGGAGGCTGGCTGCCCGTCGAGACGTTTCAGGGTGATTGCGCCCCAAACGGCGGGGTTCCCCCCCAATCTAAAACGGGGTTCGGTGCAAGTTTCGTTGAAAGAAGACAAAACGCCTGATAAAGGCCGGAAGGAACTGAATTTTATGCGAATCTGCGGCAGAAACAACTTCGAAGATGAAGGATCAAAGCTTTTTATGATCTGGCACTTTGCAAAAGGCTGATGCAGTGACAGCGTTGCTCGCGAGACTTCAAGCAGCCTGCCGGCGTGTTTGCGCTCAATCTGTTACGAGGGGGTATTCATTCCTGGCGTCAAGAACATGATGTCTGCGACCGATTCGTTCGCTGAATAGTCAAATCAGGCAGCGACCGAAGACTACACTTTGTTCCTCGGCACCAAGGTCAAAGTCTGGCCTCTGTCAGTGCAGGTTTTGGCATTGAATGAGACAGTCTTTTGGACGTCAAAATGAAGCGGTGTCAAGCTCTTTCTCCGCAGCTGCTGCAATGTGCCAACATCTGGTTTGGAGTGAAGCTGGGCTGGGGTTTTGCCAAAATAAAGAATGCCTTGAACCAGTGTTTTCCCAATGGCATTCTGAGCGATCGCCGGATTTACCACTGGATAAGTGAATTTCAAGGAGGCAGAACTGTTGTGGCGGACTTGCCCCACGCTCCCAAACTCAAGACTGGTCGCTCCAGACCAAACATAAGGAAAGTTGAAGACATGGTGGCTCAAGACAGGTGAGTTGGCATTGCCAGGATGTCAGCCCAAAGTGGAATTTCATTCACAAGCATCCAGAGAATTCTCAAGTTAGACCTCAAACTTTCAAAGAGATGTGCAAAGTACGTTCCAAGAGCACTGACCCCAGTTCAGCTGCGTGTCAGAAAGGATGTGTGTGATTTCTGGAGCCGCCTCATGGCCAACAACTATCAAGTTTTTGAGCAAGTCGTGACTGTTGATGAATCCTGGTTGTATTTATACAACCCGGAAACCAAGGAACAAAGCAGGCAATGGCTCAGGCATGATGAGGAGAGACCACAGAAACCTCAGAAAGGACTCTGGACTGGAAAGATGATGGCTGTAACTTTTTTTGACTCTCAGGGGATGATCCATGTCGAGTTCGTGCGCCGGCCCTTGACCATGAATCAACATGTTTTCCAGAATATCCTGAGAAGATTTCATGCTGCTCTGATCCAACTCAGACCCAATGCAGGAGTGAATGGCAGACATTTCATCCATATGGACAATGCCTCCAGTCATACAGCCTTCCTGACACTTCAGCTCCTCAACCAGCTCCATCTCACCCACCTCCCACACCCTCCATATTCGCCAGATTTGGCGCCGAACGATTTTTGGCTGTACCCACGAATCAAGAAGGACCTCAAGGGCAGGACTTTCCCCAACCTCAATGCCCTGGAACAAGAGGCCAGGAGACAGATAGCCAGTATCACGCAGCAGGAGTACCACGAGGCAATGTTGGTCAAATGGCCACACCATTGGGCAAGGTGCCTCGCAAGACAAGGATCATATTTCGAGGGCATGAACTGAACTGACGTTATCCGGACAGAGACATGAGCAGCCCAGTTTGGACAGTGTACCATGTCACATGACTCTGTTGTTGTTATGATTCCTTAATGTGATTGTCAACAAACATTCGCCTTTTGTTCACAACAAGTACAAAAAGGAATATGGGTTAAACGGTCTTCATATTCTTGACGCCAGGAATGAATACCCCCTCGTATTTACGAGGCACGATCCATTGCTGGGGCGAAATGTTCAGCAACGTCATGGAACCGTTTGACTTCATTTCTTTTCTGCACTGCAGTCTATAAATAGGTGACATGTGTTGAACCAAAACAAAAACAACAACAAGTTAGCACACTGTCAGAGTTGCTCCAGAAAATCAGACATCTCTGTGTCACTTCTTGGCCAAATTAACATCTTTTGCACTGTCTGCCTTCAGCTGAAATATCACAGAGTTGGTCATTGTCAGTCCACTACTCAGGTAGGGTTCACAGAGTGCCAAATCGGTCAACATGTTGCTGAAC
>JAAUXT010015262.1_pt1 | contig 12450 bp, 5 predicted proteins | sample 7278171 | NCBI WGS metagenome assembly JAAUXT01 (sample SAMN14350112, study PRJNA611818) | marine sediment metagenome | isolation source: surface marine sediment (1.8m) | place: French Polynesia: Moorea | collected 2018-08
AAGTGTCTTCCAAAGAGAACTGCACTGACAGCCGTGACATTAACACGCAATGTATGTGTTGTGTGCCTGTGATGAGTGATGGTGGTGGTGGTGGTGGTGGTGGTGGTGGTGGTGTGTGTGTGTGTGTGTGTGTGTGTGTGTGTGTGTGTCCCACTCTGAAGATCTCCACACCATGTGCTCGTCCCGACTGGGGAGGAGGCTTTCCTTCTGCGTGGTCTGGACAGCACTTCGCACTCAATTCCTCACCATCATTGTTGTTTTCACACGGCTCAGTGTTGTCACTGCACACTCCACTTCCAATCAACTGCCGTGATGCGTTCGTTTACATTTATCCCGTGACTCACCTTCCCACTGCAGGAACGTCGTTGGACATGCAGGTGCAACCGCCCGAGGCATGTTTTATTCAGACACAGGTTTGCCAGTGTCCAGTCACGGCTCACAGCGCGAAGTAATGCGGGGGATTCAGGGAAGAGAGACGGGGGAGCTGCGGAGCCGCCCAGTGCAGATGTCCCGCAGGGTCTGTGCCGCAGTTCTCCGGACAACAGGGCCACAGCCAGCACCCAGATTCATTTGACTTTCTACCTGGGCGAAACTAACAGGTGGTGCAGCACTGGATCTTCGAAAAGTGCGCGAATCCAAAGTCTCAGCACTGAGCGTCTTGACGGAGTACTTCGCGCAAGGGAAAGTCCCTCAATGTCAGCGCTCACAAACGCTTCTCAGGTTGGTCAGTCCACATCAGACTGTCTCATCACAAGGGATTCGTCCACGTGAGAGATGCGTTTCACTAATTCTGCAATCCATTCCAGCACCACTTCTCCAAACCAAGAAAAAAATCTTCAGAAAAAGAATTTCACCGTCTCCTGCCTGACTGGATCCACGGTGGAACGGACCCAATCTAGATACTGTAGATTATCGCACCTCGGGGTCCCATTGCTTTTCTTGGGGTCCAGCTGCAAAAAGAGCCGCGTTTGCCGGACCGAGTCGAGAGTGTGGAGAGAAAACTGATCCGAGGAGCCGCTGCACCGAGACGCGCGCCGCGCTCAGACTGCAGATCTGATGAAACTTCACGTTGACGTGGCTGTCCTCAGAGCTGCTCCATTCTGACTCGTTATGCATGTCTTTGACGGTGACTTCAGCGTGCGGTGAATTTTTATTCAACGTGTGTGTGTTTGGTTGCAGAGGAAAGAAACAAGCGCTCGCGTTGTGTCTAATGGAGACAAGAGTCATGGCCTCGGGCTCTCACCCTTTGGTGGAGTAAAATTGGGAGTCGGTGCAGACACGGGCATTCTGTGGTTTGCAGACAAGTTTTTCGCGTGCAGTGAACTCGGCGCGTCGTCGCACTTGCTGCCTTCATCAGATCAACCTGTCCGATACCCGAGGCGTGGCTCATACCAGACGTGCATCCATCACGGCGTCCCATTAGAAGCCGTACTACCCGCTCCGACACCCGATAAGCCGTGACAGCGCGACGTCTCATAACTCAGCGTGGAGCAAGAGATTTCGCGAGAACACAGTCCCGTCACCCGACCCCGCATCTGTCTCACACCAACTGCAGATTTTGCATATCCAGTCACGAGGTTTCTCCCCTGGAGTTGTGTCCCAAATCAAGATCGATGTCCCGTGCGCAGATCCACTTGAGTTCTGCGCTGCGGTCAAGTTGTGCATCTGGTGGTGAAACTTTCTTGAGCTGAAAGAAACCTACGCGCAAGCAACCCCTTCCTTTTGTGCTCTGCCACACAGAACCACAAACTCCTTTGTGTCGTCCCCTTCAAGTCTCCCAGACCTTCGCAAAGAAAAAACGCGGCATCGCTGTCCATTCGCGTTGAGCCCGGTTCCTCTGCAGTAACTCGAGACGTCCATTCTGTAGCCGTTTCTTCTTGAGGTGTTGAGCTCCAATTCCCGGGCTGATGATAAAATAAGCTCGGGGTTCCCGCGAGAAACTCGCAGAATAAATCAGCTGAACACAGAATAAAATCAATCTAGCCATGCAGCTGTGCAATGGAACTCTCAAAATATGTACAGCGATGCAGAATACAGCTGCACTCCACAAAGAGCGATAAATGAACGAAGAGGTCCACGCAGACTCGGCCGCAGAATCATGCATCACATGTGGGGAGAATGTGCTCGTCTGACGGTGTTCTTCTCGCTGACAGCAGAGAATCCGGCTGCTCAAAGACACTTTGTCACACAAAACCAGAGTTCAACGTCTGCTTTGATGCCGAACTTGTGTCTGACTGAACACCGTCTGGGACAGAACTTGCAGTTCAGTCCTGTGCACTGAACAAATTCGTGTGCGTACTTGGACGTGTTTCGGGAGACAATTTGCGCTCTGGTAATCTTCAACAGTGGACCACGGCCCAGTGGGTCCTTCTGTCCAGAACAAGTCAAAGCTGAGTTCAAAGAACTTTAGCCAACTGAAACAATCCTTCTGATCAAGGCACAAAGCCACTGGACCGAAAGAAGAAACTGACAGACAAGTCGGCCACACGTTTGTTGGGCCGAAACTTACACCGAAACAGGAGAGGAATGTGTGCTCCCCCCAAATCGCTTCGACACAAAGGACAGAATATCAAAAATGTTCATCAAACAAAACTGGATTTTGGTGGACAGAACCCGTTGTCGTGAACTTTTAGTTGACCAAAATGTGTTGCATAGAGTGAGCAAGAGGAACAGAATCTCTTCGCCCCGAGAGCCCGAGGTTTGTCCGCGTCGCGCACGTTGCACCTGAGCGGGAGGCGCGCACCGACCAAGGCCGCAATCAGACCCGCTCATCAAGCTCATAGCGCTGATTAGACTCATTAACACAAGCTAAAAACGACCGTTAATCAGACCAGATGACCAATCCACGGGCAACGTGAGAACCGCGCTGCCGAACCGTGGTCTCCAAAATCTGGCAAAGGATAAACGCAACCGTTGGCAGGCAAGCATTTTGCACTAATTACCTGGGGAAGGCTGATTCTGGAGGCAGCCAAGTAACGCGGAGTCCTTCATATCACCCTGACTGTTGCGGGATCTGCGAGTGCAGTTCCACTTTTTTTTTGCTGGTGACCCGACGGTCACGAGGTCATGAGCCATCGCCGAGTCCAATCTGCCGTGCGCTGGTCACTTGGATCTATTCATCACACACAAGTTTCAGTCTCAGGCAGATTACTGCAATTTTGGCGGATTGTACGTGGTGCTTGTTCGACAAGCTGGGGCGCGAGACAGCATTGACCGGGTTTTCTGGATGATAAAAACCACCAAGAAGTCCAGAACACCGTATGACCAAATGGGGCAATGGGAATCCCAAGTCGTTTCTCAAGAGAGAATCTCTTGTCAGCCGGACTCCGTATCGTTCGTCCGAAGTTTCAACAGAGTCCCTGCGCCGGGACGCCGCTCAGCGGCTGTTTCATGCGGACCGGCTTCCCTCTCTTCCACTTCACGCCTTGTTAGACTCACACAAATTGCCATTGACCCGCCAGGTTTGTAGGGAGAAAGCACGGCTTTGTAGAACCAAGACTTGGCCATCTCGAAACAGATAGCAACAGCTGTGACTGGTTCTGCAGAACTGGCTCAGGGAACGAACAAGTCTGTGGAGGTCCGAGTGGGTCTCCTTGAACCTCCGACGACCTCCAACACAGTCGAGTAAAGTTACCACAACTCACTGTACTGACCACATGTGTGCGCACGCTGAGCTCCACGTTCGCTGACGTGTGAGGCACTGGAATCTGCCTTCCTGGGATTCGTGCGCAGGCGTCAACTCATCATCAGAACAGCGCAGTGTCGCCGAGGAAACACAGGAGACCTGGGACCGAATCTCCACCGTCGGCTCCGTCAGACCAGTGCACAAGAGACAATGATGGAGACCGCGGAGTGAACTGGGCGCCCAGGCCGCAGTCCATTTGCATGAGAACGCGCGAGTCGCGGACAGAGCCTGGACATCGAGGGACATTCCTTCACACACGGCGCTGTGCACCGCAGTCCGCCCTGGAAACCAGTCTGGTCTGAATCACAAAAGTTTCTGCGCTTTGTGAAAGAACATTCGTGTGGTGTGGTGCAACACGTTTGCTGCCACCGTGCTCATGTCACTCGATTTCGTGGCATTCTGTGTCGTGAAAACAATTCAAAGAAATCACGCGAGTACAAGACAGACTTCTGTTCAGCACAGGTTCCAAAAAGTTATTGTTCATTCACCACGCTTCACATGAAGCCCAGCACAACGCCATGCACTGCTTCTTCGACAGACGTCCGTGTGTTGAGTCTCGCAGTGCAGGTCTGTGAGTGTGCGGAGCGTCTGTGGCGGCGGCGCCTGACACACAGACACACGTGAATATTTCAGGCGCCGATCCATCAGAGCATCAACTGTGCGACAACTGCACTCTAAACAGTGAACATGTAGCACGAACACCTTCCAACAACTTCAAACACTCAAGGTCATTCGAGACCTGCAGAATCCAAACCAACATCGTGGACAACATCTGCAGGGAAAGCCGCCGTGTTGTTTCTTTTGAAGAAAACAGTACACACGCACGCACACAATTTGGATTACACACCGGACCACTGGTTGACGCAACCATACGTTTTTTCTCTGTCGGAACAGATTCAATCAACCAACAACACAACGCAGATGCACAGACTGCAGTTTTACTCTTGCCTTTCACCCAAGAACCATTTTGCGCGAAGTGAGTACATGAAGAGGTGCCGAGAGACCCTCAGTTACCATTATTACCTCGTTTTACAGGCTCATGAATTCCTAAACCTCTCCATTTGCATCGCGCGCAGCTCTAATCACATATCAAAGACGACCCTTTCCGTTTGCACCATTTTCGTAATGTCTGAGGCAAACTCACTCACGGGCGCGCTGATGTTGTCAGGGAAACAAAGCGTTGCTGCTATTAGGTGCTGTCGTTTCTGCAGAAACATGGTTCGTAATCAGACGAACAAGAAACAGAATGTGGACTCAAAATCAGAATTTCTCCATTTTTTATTCGAAGAGTTGACCAAGTTTCGCGAATGAACCCCTGTCCACAGAAGGCATAAAAAGAGAAAGCTAAAGAACGCACTTGTATCAGGTTCAGAACCCGGACCAGGGCCGCTGTGCGTGGAACCATTACTGAGCTCAGAAGAGTCGGGACAATGAATTTTCCGACTCCAGGCCTGGGATGTGATGACGTCTTCCTTTCTGCTGTTCCGCAGTGGGACGGTTCGCTTCATCGCAGTGGGGTTCGTCACTTCTTCCGAAGCCTTTCTGCGCAGCAGCGCACGGCGCACACCCGCACCACCGTCTGATTTACGCTGCTCGGATTTCAGCCCAAATAGCCTCATCCCTGACAGATCTGACTGCAACCCTCCATTTTCCTGTCAACCTCCTGACAGCAGCCATGTTTCAAGATGGCGCGGGGAGGGTAACGGGAGAAGGCGATCAATTTGCTGCGGGAAGTAATGCACTTCCTCTTCCCGTCACCCCTCATTGGCTCGGCCCATCTCTCACCGGGCTCTGATTCGCTGTATAAAACTCAGGGGCCGCGCGCCATTGGTCCCTTCCCCGCTGGAATCTGACAAGTGAGGACAGGGTAATCCGGGACCAATCGCCCGGAGTTGTGGGATGGGATTCCACCTTCTTAGGGCGGACTCTGGGAGTGGTTCAAACCACGTGTCCGGTGTGGAATCAAGACTGGGTTCACAAGACGCGAGCTAACACAATTTTCTTTGGAATGCAGCACATGCAGGAACAGGTCGGATCCCAGCGAAGCTCAAAGCCGATGTTGTGATTGACGAGAAACAATCACTTTGTGCAGAGGAGCATTTCTCCGATCTCGACATGAGACTGAATCTGGCAGACGAGCATTGTCAAGTGACCGACAGTCAGAAAGTTTCAAAAAGAGTGCATCTTCCGACAACAGAAATAACTTCAAACACATTCTGAAGATTCTCTGCGGATCCCTGATCAGTCTTGCTGAAACAGCGCAATGCATTCTCCCACCTGACGGATCCCCAGCAGCCGTCTCTGTGTTTGCTCAGCCAGACCCGCGCCGCCCCGGAGACTGCTCCCCGCGCGCTGCGTCGCTGTGACGGCTCCGAGAAATGAGGACGGATGGTCAATTAGGGAGATGAGTGTGGACCCGGGGACTGCGCGTTCCTGTCACCGCGCTGTCCGCCCGGGCCGCTGACACAGTTCGGATGCTTCACAGAAGGAGATGGAATCAGAGAAGGCGCGGATCTGAGGAGGAGGGGGGCTCCTCCAGTCCGAAAAATAGCAAGTGTCTCCCGGTCTGGGAACAGCCCACACAAAGTATGTCATGGTCCCCGTCACCACCGGACTGGGGCCAACCAGAATCCATGACACTGCACACAATGGTCCACAGATATACAGTCTCGCACCAAGGATGCGAACACTGTCTGGAATTGCCTCTGTAGACTTTCCTGCATACAAGAGATTCTGGGCATGTGCGACCACAGCACCACTGTCCGGAACACGCTTGTAAACTCGGGGTTTCACTGCAGCCTCTGACCACAGAATGCATACTCACTGAACCGGTTCGACGAACACAGTATCACGGAAGTCTCAGACACGAAGGAGGGAATACTCACCTGCAAAGACAGACAAAGATAAGAGTCATTTAAACAACGTGTCTTCACAGTGGCGTGCACCTGTCAAACAGTGAAACAGATCACGAGTGCATGAGGAGCAGCAGCTCGCATCAAGCCTCTGCCTTTCAGCAGGAATCCTCACAAAAAGTCAACTTCTCCTTCAAAAGAGCCTCGGGAGACATGGCAAAAAAAGTTGAATGCACGTATTGTGTTTCTTGAAGAAGACGGGAAGCTGAGAGGCATGATTTAACGATGCCAACTCGGGTGCAGCAGGAGGAGCGGCGTCTATTGTCGGGAGCACGGACCCGCACCGCGCGCCGCTCCACCCGCTCTCTCCAGCTCCGCCAGAGAGCCTCGAGACGCACAGGAAATTGGCGATGTCGAGAACAAACCCGCTTTGTTCTTCCCACAGAAAACCTCGGAGTGTCATTGCGGTTTCAAACTCAGAACATGTTTGGGTTGTGTGGTTGAGATTTAATCACGTCCACAGGAAAACGCAGACGAGACCTGGAACACTGTCCGGATCAGACACGGCAACATGTCGCGTCTCAGTTTCGGTAGATGTTGCACGCCTGTGAAAGAGTCTGTGCCCAGAAAATATGTACCTGCGTGTTGCAGCAAGAAGTGACCGTCTGTGTGAAGCAGCATGGAAGAAAACCACAGTGGGAGGGTCAAAAGTGAACGTCAACAACCTCTCTTCCACAGGTCTTTTCCATGTTCGATATGTCCTGAACTCACACCCAGAGAATCACGTCTGACAAAGTTACAAAAGCAAAGAAGGCCATGCACCGGCTGCTTCAGTAAACCAGCTTCAAAACCATAAGAGACTCTATCTAGGATCAAACTTTCACCTCCGGAGGCCTTTGCCTTCAGGGTTTCTGCCGACTGAGAAACTGAAGAATGCCTTCCAAATCAGTCAAGGGTCGGGTGTGCCACACAGTAGCAGGGCCCGGTGCACAAGAAGAACGCAGGTTGAGACAAATCCTGCCTCACGTTCACACATGAACTGCAGAAAAAAGACTGCCACTCTTGGGGCCAGACTCGAAAATGCCCATCGTCTTGAAACTGCGGCGCTCCGTCGGTCGCCTCACCCGGGAGTCCCTGGTCTCGCTCCGTTGTTTCACAATGTAGAACGTGATACTATCCAATTGGTTCAGTTTTCAGCACTTCTCCCTGCGTAATGTGTCTGAGGCCTCTTCAATCTCAGTCACAACCCGCCTTCGGGGAAGAACTGGCAAATGGCTACAGTCAGCATCGAGGTGTCTTAACAACAACACAACTTCCATTTGTCTCGTCCTGCGGGCAACAACCTCGCAGAGGTCCAGGGAGCAACTAGATCCGCCTTCAAAATCATCCCCTGACCGAGCCATTGTTCGGTGCAAGCAAGTTTGCAGGTTGTGACTTCACGCGCAAGAAATTGCAAATTGTGTTCATATTCTCCGCATCAACATCTGTTGGCATCCAGATTCCAGGAGGGAGTGTTTACAGGGTAATGAGCTGCCATAAGGCGTTGGCTCAAGTGCGGGGCCAATCCAAAAGTTCCTGATCTTTTTCTCGTTTTGTCGCAGTCACTTTTGATCAGGAAAAGCACCTTTGCGAAAGTGACACTCAATGCGTGAGTTTTGGGTCTGTTTCGTGCAAGAAACACCTGGACCCTCATCAAAAGAAGCTTCCCATGCGAACAGAGCACCTGCTGACAACCGCACCGTCCCTCGCACGAGAACGCGCGTCATTCACATCGTGACAGCCAATCTGGCCTGGATTCCCAAGTCACGAAACCCACTTGAGCTGTTTCTGCGCGTTGTTTCGTGCTGCAGCCCAAAGCAGGTCAACGGCTGGGGGTTCAGAAGTGCAGCAGTCCTGTGGGGATCCAAATCAGGTCGCAGAGAAGCGGTGCAGCAGAGCCGTTGCACAAAAAAGCCGTTTTAAAAGTTTTGCACAAATATCCAGAACAGGGTGGAAATGTTAGGACTGAACACGACAACACGCTATCCTCAAGGGACACTCAGCATTCTCCCAATTCCCAACTCAACTCTTCAATTCCTTACGGGGATCACGAAGAAAAGAGACAAGCCTGCAAAACTGATTTGATTTCACTGCAAACTTCAGCGCGACAACATGCAGCCCGGAGAAATGGAGCCGGCTGCTCCAAATGGGACCCGAAACGAAGCCGAAAGGCAATGTTCCACCGAAGCGTTTCACAGCGCTGAACAGAGGGAGGTGATTGATCATTTTCAACATGTGTGTTCATGTCATAAAGGACTATCAGAAGGAAACAGAGAAATGCGCCGCCGAGATTTCTCGTCTGTCGTAAACAACATTGACGCAGTGCAGATTGCAGAATATCGCTCATTTCAACCACCAACGAATTCTTCAAATTTATTGTGACGTTTTCTTGGGTGCTGTGCTCCATTCCATCATCAGACGACAAAGCTTCATCCGGTACATTGCGCAACACAACAAAACCAGGGGCGCAGAGACGACGCCTCGTCCAGGAGTCATAAAGACAGCGGGTCGCTGAAGGGAGAGAAAGGAGAGAAGCGTCTGGGGCAGTTGAGATCGGGAGGGACGAGAGAAGCAGAACAAATGATGAGCACTCGTCCCTGCAGCGCCATCCTCCTGACGATGCACGCAGGCCTGGATGCTGTGAACACCGTGGAGTCTGCAGCAAGTTTTGCGTGCCAAATTTCAAAGCTACCAGTTTCGGGCACCAAGGACGGCGTTGGGGCCTCCGGGAGTGCAGATGAGGAGGTGACAGTGTGGGGGTAGCCGAATAAATGACCTGCACATCTGCGGCACCTGGAGGGGATACGCACATCTGAATGTGGCCCGTAAAACCAGGCCCCACTGCGTCTCTCCATTCACACGCCAGAGAGCACAGGCCTGGTCCCATCTTGAGAATGAAAGGATCACCCGTCACAAGTCAGCAACGTGTGTTCTCGCTCTTTTAGTGATTTGTTCTGAGTCAGGGGTTGCATTTTATTTCAGGAGGTCAGGCCAGTCAGACGAAGTCTCGCCATTTCCCTTCCTGCATTTCGAAGGGTGCTGGCAAAGCCAGAAGCAGTCCGGACGTCACACAAAGTGATACCTCCATGTGCACAAACGAGTTGACACTGTTTCTCTTGGATAAATTGTACCAGTGTGGCAACGCTCGTTTTGGATGAATCTGTCTTTCGTCACAACCATGTTTTCTTGCAGACGCGCAACAATCGGCGAGACGAGATCTGCATTTTATCTGAAACATTGGCTCGTCCTTTGGGCGACTGGATGGATCCTGCTCATTTCGTTGCACACATTTACTCGCACAAAGTCAGAGTTCTGGAGCCCAAATGAAGAAGAGTTGACAGGCTTTGACCTGCTGAGAGGCATTCCGACTTCACCTGATCAAGTGCACGTTGAGCGGACCCGCCCTGCGGGCACAGAAAGCTTGGCATTCAGCGTCGGGTCTGTCTTTGTGGCTTGATGGGTCCGGCGGGTCCAGTATCTGTCGACAGGGCTGACAAAGCAGCGGCGTCCATCACTGCAATCCGCAACCAACACCGCGCACTCTCAGCACCACCGTCCAGACCGCGTCGACAAATGGGCTGCTTCTGCGCTGCAGCCCACGCACTGCTCGTGTTGCGTTTAGCCAGTGAACAAACCCTTCTATTTTGTCTGAAACAGCTGAACACCCGCAGAAAGCAAAGATGATCAAGCAGACAGAGGGCAGATCTGACAAAGTAGACAAACGCGCAGGTTCCCTCGCACACACGCGCGTACACACACGCCCGCAACTGTTAAACTCTTTGCGAAAAAAATCCAGGCCCACCTACACCAGTTCAAATGTTGATGTCTCTTTCAAGTTCTCTCTGACCACAAGTCAACAGTTGTGCGTGGACTTCACATCAGCTCTTTCCGTCTCGTCTTCTTCACACCCGTGGTCCTACAGTGCGGCGATGTTCCAAGATTGCCTTGTTTCCAAGATCTGGTTCTGGCCTCCATGGCTGACAGCAGCTTGCCTGTGGCACTTGTGTGTCAACCAGATGACTGTTACAGACATCAAGGTTTGCATCCACAATGCGCTTTTGTGGAAAGATTCACGAATGTGTTGACTCACCAGCAGCTCGCGAAAAGGAGTCGCCTCTGCCTTGTTTTTGACACAGTACGAGAGGACATGTTATCTCTCGTACATCATACTTACACACGACATCCATCAGAAATAAAACGGCTCTTTAAGATCCTGTAAAAAAAATCCCCTTCAGCAGGAGGGATAACGTGGCCAATTTCCGAGACGGAACCTGAAGAACCTCACCAACGGAAACAGGGTTGAGCACCACAGACCTGAACAGCAACGTCCACCACCACCAGAAGGTTCCGGAAGTGCAGAACTCTTGTGGTGCAAATTATGTCCGTGATCCCGTCAGAACACGGCTGCTTACACGGGACTGCCACACAAGTCGAGGTGAGGACAGTAATTCAGCATTTCCACGCTCCAAGCCGACAACGCATTGCTGTCCAAATGCACTGAACTGACGTCGGCGATGTGGAATGTTCCACGGAATGTTGGGGTCATGGACGTTTAACGCCCACAAACCGAAACTCTCGAAGTGGCACACTGTGGGCTTGGTCTCTTCAGATTTTTTCTGGAGGCAACAAGTTCTTACAAGAAATTGCTCACCCACGCTCACTTCAAGCGTCTGTTCAGATCTACAGGCTTGTGGAACCCAGAAGTCAAAAACACCGAAGTGCAGACAAGTAAAGCCTGTGGGCGAGACATGACGTGTCAACTTCACCTCTAAACGTCTGAAGTGGTCGGAAAGAAAACATGTTTTTCTCTGTGATCAAGCAATCGTGGCAACTGGCCAGGTGGTCCCCGAATCCTGAGTTTGTGGAGTTGTCATTGCGGCCATTCGAAGGAACCAAGTTTTCATTGAATCCATTCGAGGGAACCAAGGTTCGAGGCATTCCCTTGAAAACAGACGCCGGAGAACCAAGGTTCCAGTTTGACGACGGCTGTTCAAGACAACCTTGATTCTGAGCCTTTTGCTGGAAAGCACGATCCTGGGAAACCAAGAATGCCAGTGGGCCACGATCACAGTAGATTCCACGAAATCAAGGTTGTGCGCAATTCTTGGTGACCCAGGCAAGTACATTTTGGTTCAGACAGATCCAAAGAAGGTTCCAACAATCTCAGTGAAAGCAGATTGTGAAGATCCAAAGTTGAAAACGAGCGGTCTTTGCCCTCCACTACGGTGTGTCAAGATTTACACAGGCGCCTCCACTGAGTTGATTTCTGCAGCTTGGTGCGTTCAGACGCCGCAGGTCGCGCTGTCATTGTCAATACGAGTCGCTCTGCATCAGTTCAGCACTTCTGACCTCACCGCAGATGCAGCGGTGCAAACCTCGCAGCGAATTGCCTTCATGTTGAGACCTTTCACCAGCGGAGAGAGGGGCACGCAATGCAGGCCATGACGCAACGTAGATCTCGCGTTTATCTCGCGGTTGCGACCCAAACAACAATGTTTCGCACTAAATCCAAACTTGCCGAAGGCAGAGTGAGCCGGAACTACGGCTTCTGCAGGAAGTGATGCAGAATGTTTTTTGTTTTCTCTGAAGATACGAGTATCTTGAGCTTCACAATAAACTTTGAAGCCTGGAAGCTGAAATGGATCTGCAATTAAGTTTTAATTGTTCACTCAGCATCCGTGGGCAAATCGAAACGCAACTTGGGAGTACACAAGGGAAAAATATCTTGGCATCAGTTTGTAGCCGTGCCTCTGTGGAACCCACGTACGAGGGGAATTTCATAAGTAACCGTTTATGCCTCGTATCTTCTGAATGGATAATTCTTTCTGCACAAAACAGAACAGGGAATCAGTACAACATCCCTTTTTGCAAACA
>JAAUXT010049470.1_pt1 | contig 12450 bp, 7 predicted proteins | sample 7278171 | NCBI WGS metagenome assembly JAAUXT01 (sample SAMN14350112, study PRJNA611818) | marine sediment metagenome | isolation source: surface marine sediment (1.8m) | place: French Polynesia: Moorea | collected 2018-08
CCCCCCCCCCACCTCCCTCTGCTCCGCGCAGTTTTGAGGTCGGCGCCCCCCTGGCCGCAGGAACACAAAATTGTGTCACTTCTCACAAGAAAAGTTTTGAAGTTGAAGTTGGACCCCTTGTCCCTGAATGTTCAAGTTCCGCCTGTGTGGGTGCAATACTGCATGGCTGTGACTGAGGTAGGGTTTTCCCCATGGCCCGATCCCGGACCTGCTGGTGTCCGTGCATCACAAACTTGCACTCTCCCCTGTGCTCACCACCCGACACAAGCATCGTGTCTTTATTGAGCATCTGTCTGTCGTCAGTGGGCGCATCTGATGGACTCGAGCCCAGAACCTGTGTTCTGTGAGCCGACAACATACCGAGATGGGTGCAAATCTCCAGACCCTGGAGACAGACAAAAGATCTGCCTTCACTTCAGAAGCTTCGTCTGTTGCTGAGCGCAGCATATCCTCGGTTCCTGAGGGATCATCATAAAAATGTTACGTAATTGTGTGTTTCTTCAGCATAACAAGGTTCTGATCGAGTTGAGATGAGAGCTCTTCTTCAGATGACACAGTCAGACCCAGGTCGGGTTGTGGAAGCTGTGAGATTGTGAGAAGGTCGGTTGTTGCCAGTCAGGAATTACGAGTACACCTCACAACTATCATCACGAGACCAAGGTGAAAGCACACATCCAACCGCATGACATGTTCTAGCTCAAGTGGCCAATGACCTGACGGAAGAACAGGGGATTGGTGAGATTCAGTTCAGTTCTGGCAATGCGTGACGTTCTCCTTCCCAACTTGAGACAACAGCGCGCAAGCGCTGCTCTACTTCCCCGGCCTTGATGGCTTTTTACGGTCCCTTCCGCAGAGGCCGTTCCTCGCGAGAAGCTGTGTTCGATACCACCTCCGTCTCCTGCAACATTAAATAAATTGACTTACCTCTCTGAATTACAGGTACCTCTCGTGTCAAGGTGTAATTAAAGGCCGTCGATGGATTGACTGCAAAACGGGGGCGCAAGAAAGTTGCCTTTTTTCCTTGTAAAGTGTCACAAGATCCCGTCATTTGGATTGGCCGGGGGGAGGAGCCTGGAGGAGGAAGGAAAGTCTTGCCAGCTGCGGTGGTGGATCCATGGGGACCTGGGGGACCCAGGTGGTGGATCCTTGGGGGCCATGGCTTGACCCCATTCAGCCCCCCCCCCAAGTGGACTAAATTTCGTTGTTCTGAGACAACCCTTCAATTACTGGTTCCTTCAGATTTGGTCGCACAAGAGTTCGGTTGTTTTTTTGTTTGGGAATCCATCAATTGTATCGGCTTCATGTGATTGTTGCCAAACGAGGACATTCAGGTGTTGACTCTTGTATGCCAGTCAATCCAATCCTCTGCGACTCACAGACTCGATCGAAAGCCTGTTTTTCCGCACCCTTCACCCTCCCAGTAGAAAGGCTCCATAAGATGCAGAAAACAAACGCACCATGAATTGTTTGCCACGTGTTGAAAAACAAAACTGCAGAAGCGCTGTGGACACATCTGCGGATTGGTCGCTTGTTGAGCGTTGCGCACGCAACTCGATCAATCGCGTCTCGATCCCCTGATGTGGCGCCGTCCCATCTGAACCGCGAGCAGCTCCCCTCGGGTAATGACCCCCAAACACGAACGGAATCAAAGGCACGCTGCGTGCAAAGACTTCTGCTGCAGATAATAACCGAAAGGATGTAGCGAGACGCACGCGAGCCCGTTTGGGCAGCAAAGGAAATATTTTTCAACAACGAGGAAGTCCTGATCCAGGGGAAAATGGCGTGATTTTGAACTTGTTTCTACGCAGTTCGCAAAGAGAAGCGCTCTTTTGTGGGTAAAATGCACGCCACAGTTAAACGCTTGAAGAAACTTGCAGCTGGTCTCAGTTTAAGAACGAGAGAGAGAGAGAGAGAACTACAGAAGAGAGACACTAATGAGAGAGACTCGACCAGAGAGACATTGATGAGACAGACATAAACAAGAGAGACATCAACGAAAGAGAGATATATTGATGGGAGAGACATGAACAAAAGAGAGAGACATTGATGCGAAAGATTGGTGAGAGAGACATCATCAACAAGAAAGACATCAACAAGAGAGACATCAACAAAAGAGAGAGACATTGATGAGAGAGATTGATGAGAGAGACATCAACAAGAGAGATATTGGCAAGAGAGCCATGAACAAGAGACATCAATGAGAGAGACGTTGATGAGAGAGACACCGACAAGAGAGACACCGACGAGAGAGACACCTGCAAAATTGAGCAACGCAGCTCTGACACACCGTGTTTCCACCTGAGAGTCAAACAAACAGACACAGCTCCCCAAACCGTGTGACATGAATTGTGCATTAGGTCGACCCCATCTCTCTCGGTTCTGCTGTGAATCTCCGTGTGTTCATTGCTGCACACTTTGGGCTTCATCCCAACATTAAATTGAATAAAGGACTCTCTTGACAACAATGTTTCCGATTGTTTGATTCGCGAAATGCTTCAACAGAAGTGAGAATTTTGTGTTGAGTGTTATTTGATACCCTCAGTCGCGAATCATTGGAAACCGCACAGCTTTGTCAATTGTGCTTCTGCTGGCGTGTGTTTCTGCGCTTCTTTTGAATCATTGAATCCACACGGTTCTCTTCCTCAGGGAAAAACTGGTTGTTCACCAGTCCACCACGAGCTGCATGTTGTTTGTTTTGGAGTCAAAGGCTTGGGTATGATTGCGGTGGTACCCCTGTCCTGGTGCGCATGGGTTACGTCCCGGAGTCGGGTCACCCAATTCTCTCAGGCCTTCCGTTCACGCGTCGGGGGCAGCAACGGCGACGAAGGCCGCGACCTCACTCCCCAACACGCGTTTTCCTATCTTTATTCATAAAAACCGAATGCGATTCTCGCATGTGTGGAGGTGGATCGGTGGAGACCATGTCCAGTGGGGACAGAATCCACGTCTTTTCTCGTTGGCTGGAAGTTTTCGAGTACCCCGTCACTCACTTTTCTGGGCAGACGCACGTGGTTCGTCCACGAATTTTCCGTTTCTCAGTTGTTGCAAACTTGACTGTTGGACACACCGCACCGACTGGTGGGACCAGATTCACCACGTGTACGTGGTCAGCTGTTTTGTCGGCTTGAGGCAAAAAGAGCCGGTTAATTCCTAGACAGATTTCATACTTGTATTCACGTACAAGGGTAACTGCTGTGATTCATAAAAGTTCGACACACATCATTTGTGCAGATGTTTGTCTGTTCTCTCCAACGTGGACATGTCTTCCATCAACATCCATACCTGGACTCTGAGAAAGGCAATTTCGTTAAAAGCCCTGGTTCCCTCTCTCTGCGAGAGCATTGACATGTTTCCTCCTGTTTGTCCTGCACATTGTTCTGAGCTGAAAGGAGTTCCTGATGAAAGCTGAATGTTCACGTCCCTCTGTGTTCAATGTTCACTAATGAATATGGTTGGAATTCGGATCTGTTCTCGTTGACCTCATCGGTCATCTCTCCAAGCCCCTCGCTGACCCTGACTCTCATCACGTGTTTTTTTGCAGCCAATTGCATTCAGTGTAACCGATCCTTTTGCGTGAATCTGAACTTGTTGAAGCCACAAATACCCCGAACATGATGCGTTCCTTACACAACTTGACATTGATATTTCCATGCGATATCGGGTGCCCTATCTCTGAAGGACCAATAACAGTGTTGCCGGAGTAGCTCCTGAGCACACAGATTCAGCACAAGTGCTGTTTGCCTTGGCTTTTAGAAGCAATTGTTACATCACATTTTATCGATATCCGTGTCGTACCACCAAAATTATTGCCACCGGACCAGGAATGGAGTTGTGAACTTGATTGAGTTGACCAAGGATTTTGCCTGTAAAAATTGCTGTTCTCAAAACTTGTGAAAAAGACGAAGCTCCTGCAGGAGTTCTTTTGTGCCTTTTCTGTTGCATAACGTCATAAATTGCCAGCTTCCACAGAAAAAGAAAATGTGGTGAAACTTTCGCATTTCTTACGGGAATGGTGAGCTGTTCGGTGACTGTCCAGCCAAAACAGATTTTTGATCTACACAACAGCGTCCGACGTTTGCGCACCTTCGAAACTGCAGTGATGACCTCCAGCCCAACGCTTCGCGTTGAATTCTCCAGTCAACCAAACTGTGTCTCGCGCCATGAAGAAGGCACTCATGCAACCATCGGTTCAACCTGATATGTGCATGTAGAGAGCACCAGAAGTGGAATAAGCCTCGCATACGCACGAAGAAAAAAATCAGGTTGCGCATGTTTTCCACCGACGAAATCTCGACGCGTACATGTTGGAAATCGTTGCATGGATCAGTTTTTCTGACAAAATTCCAGAATGAGATGATCAACCGTTTCCACTGGCAACAGTCCCAAAGTCTGGCGTTGTTTCCAGATTCTCAATTTGTTTTTTATTTCAAAACGTACTTGGTTCATTGGACATCCATCTCGGCTCACTGAATGGAAACAACCGAGTTTGTTTCACCAGTGCACATGTGAAACAAGCAAATGTTGGTTCTGACACACACCACAAGGAAGTACGAGTGGCGCTCACAAACTCATGTGTTTGAAGCCATTCCTAAGTGAACGACAGTGAGCAAATTCCCTGTGAACACTTTACGTGTTTTTGCACACAACTCAGAAGTTGTTTGCTGTCGCGTTTCACAGCTTCTCTCACAAACACCAAACAACATGTGACTTTGTCGGATTCTGTTGAGTCGCGATAGGTACCCGCTCAATGACGCAGCTGACCTCACCTCATCGCACCGGAGCGACGAGCGTCTCCCTCCCGGCTGTATTCCGCGCATGCGCCTCACCGAGCAGCGTCCGCGTGAGCTGATGCGGAGGGACAGGGCGGCGTGGCAGCCGCAGCCCCCGCGCCCCGCACCCAGACCCGCCGTGTTTGTGTCACGCCGCCCATCAGGTCTCCTCAGGCTCTGTGTGACTGGAGAGCAGGGCCCAGGTCTGGATCACACGGGAGGGCGACTCCTCAGGTTTAGGTCCCAGGTCCAGCTGGGTAGAACAGGGAGGGGACTTTACAGGCTCAGTGCCACTGCGGGGTCCAGGTCTGGATCACACAGGGGAGAATCCTCAAGTTCGGTCCAGTTGGAGGGCAGAAGAGGGCGGTTCCTCAGGATCAGTGACACTGAGAGGTCCAGGTCTGAGTGGATTACACAACGCTCCAGCAGATCACATGGTGCGACTGCTCAGGCTCAGGAACCAGGTTCAGCTGATCACGCTAAAGTTTCAGACCCCAGGCCCAACTGGGTGTGGTGGGGAGAGGGTGACCTCTCCTGCGGGGTTTCAGGTCCAGCTGAGCACAGGGGGGGCATCCGGAATACACGTTCGGACGAACATGTGGAGCAGTTCAAGAAAGTTACGCCTCAGACAACAAACTGGAAGGAAAAAGGAACGCAAAGACTCTGAGTAGCAAATGATTTTGAGGTGGGGCATTGGAGAACACAGAAAGTAAGCCAAGGATCAAAGTTCCAGGCGCAAGATTGACCAGCACAGCAGAGCAGGACGTGACATCTGCACAGTTCAGCGTGCTCCGTGAATACGACAGGGAGACTTCCCTCTGGTCAGCGAGGCCGGTGATGCTGGACTTTACGCCAGGAAATGGCTGACATTTGTTGCGAGGATTTGTGGTCCCTGATCAACCAGGCAGAAAACTTGCCAAACGAGATGTGAAACGACAACGTGAAGAAGACTCGTTTTGTCAAAGTTTCTTCCTCATTCAATATCGCATTCAGAGAATCGCAACGCCTCGTCTTCCTTGCTTGCAGGAAGAAAGCTGGACCTTGTTCACCAGAAAAGTATCTCCAACTGTCACACCGTAAACTCACATTTTCTTTTCGTTTGGTCGATCTTAAAGGATTGCTTCTTTACAGATAGAGCTCAGAAGCTGCCTAAGGTTACAGTGCAGTCGCTGCTATTGCAAGCATGATTTAGTGCTTGTCTGAAAGAGAATCGGATTAGCTGCATTTGTCAGGGCTGGGAGAGAGGCTTTTCTCCGGAGCAAGCCCCGCTGCAATCCCGCAGTCCCGACCCAACAGCTCTTTTTCTGCTGCCTTGATCTCGACTGGTGAAGGAGCTTTGTTTGAGTAAGATCTTTCCTTGGACTCGACTCTGGAATCTTCACAGCTGCAAAGTTCTGAACAAGTTGGTTTTGGCCTTCAACGTCTTCTGCTTGTGAATCCAGGTACATGGCGTCTCACGCGAGCGGCAACGCCACGGAAGGATTTGCCTCGTACCATATCCACCCGTGTTTGTGACGGACCTTTTTGTCCCTTGAACCCCTATCTGGGGGTGTGTCTTGTATATGGGTAAGAGATTACTATTATTTCAATGCAACATGATACTAGAAAACCAAGGCAAAATTGAGGGTGCATCTTATACTTGGGTGCGACAAAAACACGGGTGAATACGGTATGTCTCGCACAACCACAGCAACACAACGCCGTTGGTGTTTGTGGCTGGTTGTTCCACAGGTGAAGACACAGATGCTCATCAGCGGTGCGTTTGTTTTTTCATCAGAAGTCTCTGTGTTTGAATCTAATCAGGAGCGGCATTGACTCGCTGAGGAGTCATGCAGCACCCAGACGGGGGAGCTAATTACCCAACAAATTGCTGCAGGTTGCGTCTAATCAACTGTCATTCAGGCTACGGTGAGGTGGCCAAGAATCGCCCGGTGCTGTCGGGGCTGACGCGGCCTTCAGTCCCTCCCGTCACCGCCGGTACAGCGGGCGAGGGATGTTCCGAGCTGCGTCCCTCAACACAGATTGGTATCTGAGCGATGACGCTCGTTCTGTCAACAGTCACAAGAAGGGAAAACCAATGTGCACGGTGAATATCTTGGCAGAGGACACTTTTGTTTCATGGTCATCGTTCCTTTGGTGGAAAGAGTCAGTTTTTCGGAAGAGTGTAAAACATGTTTACCGCTGCTTCCCGACATGCCTTGTCTCCTTTTGTTCCGTCAGCACAAAGCAACAACCAGAGTCCCCCGACCTCCACTTTTTCCGACAGCGAAGCATTTGCACAACACTGAACCTGGTTGTAATAGGTCTTCCATGTATCTTCGTTGCAAAACAAGGCAAGACGGGCCCTTTGTCACCGGGCAGCGTCCTCGCAATTGGACCCGCACTGTTCAAACTCCTGCACGTGCATCAGCAAAAAACACGCGTTCTCCGCTTGGGCGAAGCAGAGCTCAAAGCTGCTCCTCGTCTGAGGTGAGACTGCCTGGCTCTCCTCGGCTGAAGACACAACACTCCATGACCACCCTTTTGCACTCGTATCTGTCAAGAGCACCGTGAAGAATCTCAGCAAATCTTTATTGCCCTTCGTTCATACCAAACGCACGACGCTTTACGCGCCGGTCACTGGCGCATGGTTGGGGTTGAGTACCCATTTGTGATCATGGTGGTGTGTGGTGCATGTTGGTGTGAACACAGCTACACACACCTCATAACCATACCACTTTGCATGGGTGAAACCCCATGTGGTGCATTGCACATGCCTGTGACCTTGGTGTGTGCAATGCGCTGACACACGCGGTGTGAATGAGGGGTCAGAGCAGCCAGCATATCCAGACGCCCAGCGCTTCTTGCACCTCTGACCAGGCTTCACAGTGTAAATTGACGCTGGGGCCGCATAAAGGAAGGCACTCCATCATCATCTATCGCTGTCGTTATGATTCTGTTCACTATCGCTTGTCATTATTGGGGATCAGGGAGATCAGAATGTGGGACGCATCACTTGGCGCTGATCCACCCAAAGCCAGTGTTATGGTGGTTCGCAGACTGATGGATACTCTACGTATATATAGAGAGCGGTGACGCTTCAGCGTAGATGGCTCGTGGGGAAAAGTTCAGTGCGAGTGAAGTTGAGTTCCCTGGTCAGCTTGAGTTGAGGATTGCAACATTTGTCTGAACGAAACACAAAACCTGTGGCAAAACGCACTGCACTCCAGCAGCCACGGTCCATGCAAGTTGCTGTCCAAGAGAGCTCTTCATTGAGACAACAAAGGAATCACCCTTCCACTGGAGACGACACTCAAACCTCCAATTCGAACACAACCAGGCCAACCCAACCCAAGGTGTGCCCACCCATCGGGGACAAGACCAATCAATCCTTCAGCTTCCGACTCCTGAATCAAAAAAATTCGAGACACGCCGTGTTTTTTTGACTCTTAAGATGAATTATTGTGGCGCAGAGTGACGCCATTTCTGTGGCAATTTTTCCCGCGCTTTTGGCTGCTGATTAATCATAGACGACGGGCGTCAACAGTGTAAAGTACATTACAAACCAATTAAACATACAGAAGCGAGCGCAATTAGCGCAATTATGCACAGGTAATCTGAGCAAGTGTTGACGGAATGATGGAGAGTTTCACACCACCGCATCTGGTGCGAGTTTGGTCTTGTTTTCTCTGGAAGAATGGCTCAGACACAGAAAAAGAAACCAAGTTGATCCATTAGCTCAAGAACTTTTGTGAAGAACGCCCATGATGGAGAAGGAAACTCTCGTTTCGAGTCTTTCACTTGACAGCAAAATCTTCTCAGATTCGAAGAGTCTGCCTTTCTGCAGTGAACCCTGAAAATGTCAACTTTTCAAATTGACCTCTTGCTGCAGCAGCAAGAACAGAGGAAGCCAATTTTTTTCTGAAAGGCGCGCAGGTCCTGTTCCTCTGACGTGCATTGGGAGACGTCGCTGTCGAACGTTGAATCTCGCTGAGAGCACTTCAAACTGTTCGTCGGAATCGTTGTGTTCGATGTACGCGTGCGGCTGGCCGGCAGCGAAGTGGCGCGACTTAGCCCCTGGGTTGGAGATGGGGCGAGGTGGGTGAAGTCGGCCATTTGGGCTCACTCGGCAGTACATCGGCACACGTACATCGAACACGCCCAATGGACCTACGATGCCGTCAGTTCACAAATGTTCGCCGCGCGTCCCGGGAATCGCATATTCCTCCGCGATTCAAATTAGCATCTCACAAAGACAAATTAAATCCCTCCGCGCGCAGTAAAGAGATTTAATTCCATTGGATTTGCTCAACGGATTTATAGAGCTGTTTGTGGGGAATCGCGCCCGTTTAATCAGTGGTGGGTAAACAATGGGATTCGCTCCGAGCTCTTTCTCTTCCTGAGTAGCTGAGTGCACGCGCGACTTTCACTGCGGCGTCCTCAAGTGGCGACAGATGAGCTGCGTTTCAGAGGCCCAGGAGGCCCAGAACACAGGTTCGCGTTGTTTTCCGCTGCGCAGCTCAAGTGGCGTGAACCTGGGGGTTTGGGCCTCGTGAGTTGTTGTGCGAGGTCCTTTTGTGGTTTGGGCAAGGTCAGCCAGATGTCCTGACCCCGCCTGTGGATGACTTCCCCCATGTTTGTTCATGGGGGTGGGACGGGGTGGACATGGGGAGGCATTCAGCTTACCTTGCCCGTTTCCTTTTTCTTTTCTTCTTTATCTTTCTCTCTTTCGTTCTTTCATGGCAGAACAACAAACGTTCTCTCAACTTTCTCTCTCATGAACCACTGTGTTTCAAAAAAACTCTCTCAGGCTCTGGTGCAACTCCGTGGGACTCCGTCCCTCTCCTCTTGTCACAAGTGAACTCCCACACTGAGCAGGCCCTGTTCTTATGAAGACAAATCTGGTGCCTCTAACTTTATCATGTCTGTTGAGATTAATACTCATCTTCGTATGAGAACCCAGTCGGCTGTTTATTGGTCCTGCAAATATGCGCGCGCACCCTGTGGAATCTGCGCGCGTCTCTGACTCACGTCCCTGTCGGGGAGCGTTTCCTGGATCGTCGCCCGATGTGTGGTCGTGTCCCGTCTCCAGTGCAGAGATCCTGTCAGTAAACACGTGGTGAAACTTCCCCCATGGACCGGAGCTGGTCGTCCAGCCCGTGAGGCGTCAGTCACGTGATGGACACGCGTCTTGCGTCTCAGCAGCGTCTCTTCCGCGACCGCAACGTCGTTTGGAAACAGTTAAACTTAGTCTCCGCATGACAGGGTGTGGAAATAGGAAAAGACTTGAAGAGATTGCAACACCAATCGTGGTGGAATACAAAACAACAGAGATTGCAAGTTGTAGGCGTAGTCCCTGTGTTCTGTGTTTCTAGTTTGCGGTGAACAGCAATGGTGTTGGAAGGCTGGAGAGCGGACGGGGACCGGACGCATCTACTAAACCTCCCCACTCGTGTGTTTTCAAGAACAGCTGAGACGCCTCCAGCGCGTCGTTACCTCGATGGGCTCCGGCCCCCTACCCCTGTTTCTCTTCATCAATCTGAGTTATGTTGGACGTCCCGCGATGCTGCGCGCGTACCAATTCGTCATCTTTAATAAAGCTCTTAGTTCCATCCCGCCGCTTCTGAGTACACCCTTCATTTAACATACAAACAGCGAGATCGCTCAGCTACCAGCAGGACTTGCCTCGGCTGTCTTTAGGGGATAGAAATTATCTCGTTCGGAGCTCTGGAGGCACCAGGGAGCTCGGGAGTGTTCGGTGTCGTGCATTTCCGCCACATCCACTGCAGAAATCACTCGTCTGGTTGTTTGTCATGACAAAATGTATTTCATCTTCTGGAATGCGAGAAGCCCTTGATTTCCTTTCAAACAAGCAAACACACGTGGCTTTTCGTCGTGAACTTCTTTTGAGAAAATAAAATAAAAGGAAAATGAGATGCAACACAAGAAGGAAACAGCAAACTTGTCGGCACTCTGCAAAATTTTTGCTTGTGACTCTCCGATTGAACACGGAGATGTGTGCATTAGGGCGCGGCACACTCGAGTGTGATCCGATTTGTGCAGATACGAAGCGTCCGTATCAGCTGCTCATCCCCCTCTGATGCTCCTCAATACCAAATCCAGCAGCCCAGAGCTAAAGTGATCAAGGCTTACAAACAAGGCTCTCGCCTGTGCCCCATTTCTTGGGGAATGGGTAAAAGACGCAGGGCCTCAATGCAGTCTCTTGTATACACTCAGATTGAAGTGGACTTAATGCATTACACCCAACACTTGAGGGCAAATACAATCTACCTGAGTAGCCTGTTCCCAGTGCGACACAATTTGCCCGGGACGATCAATGGATTTGTTCACGAGACGACGGCTGTGACAGGGAACTGACCCAACTAGGAAATTTGGGGTGAATTGTACGAGGCTTGTCAATTAAATTCCGTCTCATCGTGGTAGAGTATGGGCGGTAAGTGACGGGACAGCCTTCGTGCGTCCCTGGAGTGGAACTGTCTGGAGATGCAGGGCGGGAGCCTGGGGATGGGTGTCCAGGGTCGAGTTCAAAAGAGGAGCTTGCAAGAACCAGGTGATCAAGTGGACGCCATGGTGCAGCCCATGCCTTTGGTTTGGGCGTCCGAAACCAAGGGAGATTCAGTGGATGACGTGTTGAGGCTTCCACTTCCTTGAGGGTGTCTGAATCACGGCTTCACAACAAGGTGTGAGAGGTATATGAAACAAACTCCAAACCGGGACTGTTTCACATGGTTGGACAACGTTTCTTCCTGCATACGTTGGAAGGTATTCAGTTCCTGTCTGACGACAAATGTGCGTTGGTGCTTGTTTGCAGGCATTTTTAATGTTGAACTCTGCCTGCAGGTGACACGCCAGGTTGCGGATAAAGTGTGATATTTTTATCCGCAGGGGGGGGTCAATGTCCAGCTGTTGTTTGTTTTTGCTTCAAGCTGCACATTTCATGACCCTTTCTCTGACACCGCTGTGTGAAGGTGACGTCGGCCCAGGTCCTCCACTGACACAGTAAAAATGGTCCCTACAGGTCGCCCAAGGGACCAATCTCCGCCCATAATAGCCAATCGCCCTTTTGGACGTCCAATGGCGTAAACTAATAGAGGAGTCAGGTAGAAACAGAAATATTGCCAATGATAGAAGCCATCTTGTTGCTCCAGATTTGTGCATGGAAAAATGGAACCAAAACATCAATGGCTCAATCCTGCATTTATCATTGAATGCTCCATTCCAAGAACCCCGTATCTGCGGCGTCAGACCTTCCTTCAACAGGTCACGATGGCGGAAGGTCCTCATTCATTCATCTCGCTTTCTTCACCTTGTTGACAGAAAACAATCCCAATCGACGTCCAACAGACATCGCTATCTGGAATTGACTTTGGTCACGTGGCCATGTCACGTGACTGTGTTTCCCCAGATAAACAGAGGAGTCATTGACCCACCGGCGTCTTGCGGGGTGGAGCCTGCTGGACCGGTACACGGCCTCACAATGTCCCTCCGCCCACGTCGGAATCAGGCAAATTTCCGGAGTACGAGGCATGCAATCTAAGTAACCGATTGGGCAACGTTTTGTGTGGATCGGATGCAAATTTTTACCAATCCTTGGGGAATAGCAAAGAGGCAACCTTTGTCTTCCATATCAAATCACTCAACCAGTAACAAAAAAGGAAAAAGTGAGAGAAAAATCTCTTAA
>JAAUXT010052251.1_pt1 | contig 12449 bp, 13 predicted proteins | sample 7278171 | NCBI WGS metagenome assembly JAAUXT01 (sample SAMN14350112, study PRJNA611818) | marine sediment metagenome | isolation source: surface marine sediment (1.8m) | place: French Polynesia: Moorea | collected 2018-08
GGAGGGAGGGAGGGAGGGAGGGAGGGAGGGAGGGAGGGAGGGAGGGAGGGAGGGAGGTTTGTTGGTAACAACCAAATTGTCTAGCACAAAGCAAATATTTTGCATTCCGGGCGCATCAGAACCTTGTTTGAAGCAAACCAGCTCCGTTGTGTCCTTGGAGAACAGAAACTCCGAGCCTGTGCAACATCCAATGCAGCTGCGTTCAGAGCTGTAGACAAAATCTTTTGTTGGGATGGCGAAGCCAATATTTCGTCCGGAATGGGTCCACCTATTGACTGTAAATGAGGCAGTTGGAGGATAATGCATCATTTGATATTAATCTCTATTGAACTCGCTGTCAATGCCTCTCAGGCTCTCAGCCCTCTACCCTCCTCAGAGACGGACCGCGCTGTCAACACAACTTTCAGCGAAGGAAACGCGTAGTTTTGTACGTGTTTTACTTCCGAAACAAAACCATTAGGCATGGAGTTTGCTGCTCATGATAAAGTTTGCCCTTTGTTTGTTGGTCTGCACAAGTAAACAAAAAAAGAGAGAGAGAAATGCATCACAAAAGAATTCTCACACTTGGACAGTGTTTGCAAGGCATCACCAGTGACAGCCGAAACCTCGTCCAACATCGTACATCGAACAGATGAATACACAAAAGACGCATCAATGTGTCTGTGCATTCATCACTTTTTGATCTGCTGTTGCACAGAAAACCTGAATGAAGGAAGACAGGGGCACAGTCCCGTTCAACATGCAAATTCTCAATCGCTTTTGTCTGCAGAAGAGATTTGCTTGCTTGATTCCACCACAGCAGAATATTCATCTCTGTGACATGATGCACAGATGTTTTTCATCAACATTTGCAGGTCTCACACAGGTAGCGCCCACCGCTCATGCTTCAGAGCGCACGAACCCGTCAAGACTGTCAGGTGAGCTTGGGCCAGTTTCCCTCGATATTCCCAGACGCATTCAGCGTCTTCAACACCACCGTTGTTGTTCTGCTGTGAGTCAAGCCAACACTAGAACTTTCCAACACCAACACAACCTCGAGCGGAGTCGATTTTCCACACACAGTGCACCCCAAGGGTCAAGTTTGAACGCAGCGTGACAGGCGACAGCTCACTATCTTTCTGCAGATTCAACAACCTCACCATTGTTCGATGCCCGGTGGATTGGTGAGCTTCCTGGATGTCCTGTCACTTTTCAAAATGTCGCATTCAAGCGAGGATTTTCTTTCTGACATCAGAAATCTGACTCAATACCACCGGTCTGGTTCGGGTAGATACCCTGTGACAGCAACAAGACAAATCGGTCAAAGGTGGAGCCCAGAATTCAGGACAAAAGACGAATCCGCTTTGCGACGTCTAGACAAACTGACTGGTATGATTTTGTTGAACAATCGGAAGTTTAATTATTGTTGCTTCTCTGAATGGCATCAAAACAAAGAATTGCGCTCTTCTCCTGCATTTGTCAAAATCAGTCTGGTGAGCTTCTGTTCCAACTGTCAGTAACAAAAGGAGCCTTGGCATTTGGCGACTTAAGAACTGAGATTTTCTTTTGGAAACATTTCCACGGGACAAATCTTTGTGAAGCATTGGTGGAATCAGGGATCACAACCAATACACCACTTCACAGACACCGACCACACAATTTGCAGCAGTCACAAGCCATCGAACCTTTCCAATCTAAGTTGCCAGGGGCTTTCAAGGAAACACGAATTAAATTGGAAGCTGCAGAGAACAATCAATGAAGCAAGACTCCGCATTTCCACGCCTTCGCTGTTAAAATGTGGACAAAATAGGTGTCCTGAGCAACTTTTCTTCTCCTTTCAAGTACATAACGCACTAGGTCACAAAAGATCCCGTGAACTCCATGGACGACTGTGGGTGTGCGCAGTCTTTGGCCCAGAAGCTTCGCTTGTCAGTGTGCCCAAAGCGTGCTCTGGGGACAGGGGCTGACTGATTCTTCCTGTAAGGAACAACCGTGAATGTTTTTTTCGTCTGTGAAAAATAATTTTCCATGGAAACAGGGAACCAGTTTCCACTGGGTCAGAACTTGCTGCCTTCTGCGCCCTGATTCCTCAACAACAACAACAACAAAAAGTTATATATTCTTCACCACATCAACACAACACTGAATGAGTTTCAGCGTTTCACGTTGGTTCGATCTGAGAGTGTGCGCCCAGTACATTATCTGGCTGGAAACCACTCCCCGCCACATTACAGCCTGACCCGGCGTATGCCTGTCCACGCCTGTTTTCTATTAAGTCCACAAAAGGCTATTTATTGTCCAGATTACAGTGTCCTTCGGTACAAGGGACTTCCCGATCAAATACGGTTTACTTTTGGGGAACGAAACTTTATTGGATCAAAACGAAGTGGCATCTTAAGATTTGTCCTTTCAGTAAACGCGAAAGCACCATCGTTTCGTTTGTTGCGATTCCGTTTCACACAAAAGAGAACAAAACCGACCGATTTTGGCAGCTTCGTAAGAACAACCAGCACCAGCACCAGCACTGATGAGTCTCTCAATGCCGTTGCTGTTAAATACCGCTCATTTTTACCACGCATGTTTTATGCATGTTCCATTGTTCCATCCAGAGTCGTTTATCTGAATGACACGAATGTCATGCTGATGTCCTGCACACCCTTGGTTTATATGCGTCACTCATCAGAACGGAATCTGTCTTCTGGATGTGTTTTGGATGCGTAAATCCTTTGAGAAGACGACACGGAGGAACTTCTTGTGAAAAGCGCAGAAGAAATCGGATCTTCGCCTTCATGTGGAGGTGCAGAGATTCAATTCACATCAGCAACACGTCCTTGGCGAAGACTCCTGTGAGTGAGTCCGCCCCGACAGCCTCTCCACAAAAATGAACAAAATCGGTCAAATGTCTGTTCAACACATCAAGTTCGTGGCAATGTTTTTTTCCAACGTTTCTGCCCTGTTCTTCGGGTATGTCCAACACCCCTGCATTTTCCACAATATCGTCAGTTTTGTACCTTTGTAATTGTGCAACAGCAAATACATCAATGCAAGATTTCTCACTCTCTGTGACGTTCTTCTTTCTGTCGTGTGTTCTTAAGTTCCTGCTCACCCAAATGTCACTCAGCATGCATTCTTGAGAAACACTCTGAAACCAACCCAGGAGGGAACCAGGATCTGGGTCGAGAACCCCCATCCGGCAAGGAGTCCGCTTTAACGTTGAACATTTTGCAAGGAGAAAGTGAAACAGTCGTACTTGACAACAAATAGGGCTGGGACAGATTTTTCGGCGGGCGGGCGGACTGACACTCGGGCCTTTGCCTCTGCCCTGGATCCGTCCACGCAACCTGACCGAATTCTGTGGTTGTTACGTCCTGGTGAAAGTCAAGGATTTTCAAGCATTTATGCAGTCATGTAACCTGCTTGTGAGGCCAGTGGACATCAGAGAGTGACCAATCATTGGTCTGATACCTCAGAAAACATTCACGCACAAAAGTCTTGGAAACGGGCAGTGCGCTTAGCGCAGCACACCTTGGATCGACAACTGTCCACTGGAATAACGATCGCGATACTTTTCTCAGGTTACCAACATGTGCTTGTGAAGAAAAGGATGAACATCGTAGAAACAAGAAAAGAACAACTGCCTTTTTACTTCAAAGCGACTGCGCAAAAGAATCTCTGAAGGAAAAGTTGAAATACAAATGGGTGCGTTTCATGTTGCGTGTTTCTCAGATATCCCAAAATTTTCTGACTCAAATTGAACGACAAATGACGATGGAGCTGAGGGGTCGAGCATTTAGCATAATCTATATCATCCCAACAATCTCTTTCTCACCAATGCCTCACAGGTCAGAACACACCGTTTTCATGGAATCCCCAGTTGGCTATCACCGACAGGGTCCCCCTTCGCACTCGGTCGTTTATCACTCAAATTTGGGTCAAGCTGCGAAAGTAATTGGTTCCCAAATACGGCGGAGCCACGGAATAGGAACATCAACGGCAAGTAGTATTTTCCCGCCTGTCAAGAGCAGTGTCTGATCCAGATTCTACGGACGAAACTAAACCATGCACACTCTGAAATTGAAAACTGAAACGGACAAACATCTTCGTCGGCGTGTTGGAGCCACTCGAGGCGTGTTGCGTCTTCGTGGCTGCTGCGATGTCCCCAAACAGCTTGAAGATGTGTGCTCGTGATGTGGCTGCGTGACCCAACCAGCCAACGAAGTGAAGAAGTTTCTGTTTTCTACTTACCTACAAAAAGAAACAAAACATGCAGTGAGTCATGTGTCACTTGGTGTCACTTTGTCCAAAGCTAGACCTCTGAGCATGTCATAGCATTACACGCAAGCGTTGTTCTGCTTCTCTTTGGCTTCGGATCGTCCTGGCTTCCAAAGAGTTGTGCGAGTCCATCACAAGCATCTTGCACAGTATTTCACCAAAATGCAAAGCCAAACTTGCGACAAACGATGACAATTCAGTTGGTTGTACTTGTGCGTCTGGTGCGAATACAGGAAGCTTGTCGTCCAATCTCCCTGAGCGCGAAGAGGCGCAACTATTCTCTGTCGTATCTGCTGCACGGAGTCTTCAAGCTTGAGTCGAGTCTCTCACAGACCCAACTCCAGTCGATTGGGCAATAAATATCACCTCACGAACAGACGTGTCGGTGATAATTGTACATGTTCTTGGGCGAAAGTCTTCAGGCATTTCCAGGCACACGCAACGTGGAGTGCGTTTTCCATGGGGATGTGCAAAGAATCATCCTGAGAACTTTTTTTCTTTTCAGGGTCAGTTTGAGTTTGAAAACTTTTCTGATCGATAACTGTATGAGCACCAGCTTCCTGGATTTGCTCGTGTGTGGAATAAATTGAGTACAGGTCCTGACAACGCAGCAACAACGAAACTGAAACCGAAAGTCGCTTCTTTTATTGTTGTCTTGGAAGATTTTCATGAGCCTTCAACAAGTAACTCTCGAGAAAATGACAAATAGATTTTGCGCAGTTGGCGAAATATTTGAAAGTGCACTTGTGGCCAACAGAAAAGACCACCAGAGTTCATCCAGTTTGCAGAAACAATCAACTGCACAGTTCACTGAAGGACAAGGACCTTCCGAAACACTGCAACATCGATTTCTACATATACAACTGTGGTGCACTTCTCAAGAATGTCAATCTGGATGAACATTTTTGGCCAACGCAAAAGTTGTTGCAAGCTTCAGCTTGGTATTGTGTGCACGCTTATTCATACTTGATACACTAAAAGGACAACACAAAATGCATTTTAAACGTTTGTGCTTGTTCCAAAGCATCATTATGGTTTGCACGGCCAGTGTCTTTTCGGGTCATTTTGTCATGATTCCGAGTCACAAGAGTATTCCGTTTGAATATTCATGTCACGTTGATGTTAACATTATTGCATCAACCAAGGAACTATGCTTCATTCGTTGTATGACGAAGCAAAACTGCGACAAGGTTGCTCTGACCGATGTGTCTCTTGAAGAAACCAAATGCAGACTGTTCTACTCTGTGAACCAAGCCGGAAATTGGACGTTTGACCCAAACAGTTTCCAGAAACTTTGGCAAAGGAACAACGGAAGTCACGTTTCCAGAACAAACATGATGAGAGAGGAATGTTCAGGAGTCGGGGCTCCGGATACAACCACCTCTGGAAACCTTTTGACCGGCACTCAGTCAGACGCACCAACCAACCCGGGAGAAACAACGACGGGTTTAGTTGAGGCAACAACAGAACAAACCGGCACAGCAGGTCACCACCCAGCCACAACCACAGTCACTCTGCCAGACGAAACAACCGCACAGTCAGAAGAAACAACAGCGGAATCTGAAACCTCCACACAACCTGAAACCACCACACAACCTGAAACCACCGCACAACCTGAAACCACCACACAACCTGAAACCACCACACAACCTGAAACCACCACACAACCTGAAACCACCGCACAACCTGAAACCACCACACAACCTGACACCACCACACAACCCGAAACCACCGCACAACCTGAAACTACAACTCCGGTGTCTTGTCCAGCTACATTCACAGAGTTTGCTTCTGGTTGCTTTGGACTGATCACAACAAGCAAGAAATGGGATGACGCAAAGACCGCTTGTGAGACGGACTACGGACCTGACGGACGACTGGCAGAACTGGAAACAGAGCAGGTATGTCTTCAGTGCTTCACTGACTGCCACGAAATGTCTGGGCTAGCTTTCAGCAAAATCCCCACCCCTCTATTTTTGGTTTTGAACCAGCCGACCTTGTGGAAGTTTGTTTGTTCAAGGAAACTTCCAGCATTTGAACAGGAACGCGATTGACTTGTTCCATTGACATTTCAGAAAGGATTGGACGTCAAATCCCTCATGGATCCAGCAGGTGTTAACTTCGCACATGTTGGGATCAGAGATCTGGATGAGGACAACAATTTCAAGTACATCTACAGCCTGATCCCACTACCAAACGGTGACTCCAGATGGGGAGCTGTGGAGCCTCTGCATGGGATAATAGCGGCAAAAAACTGTGGCACAATTGGCCGCTCGAAGGGACTTTTCGCTTGTGTTGACTGTGAATCATCAAAACCGTTTGTTTGCGAAGTGCTGCTGGGTTAGATTGCATTTTCATTTGGAAGCTTTGAATTGCTAAAAAGTAATTACCGACAGAATATGACACATTTGTTTGTCTTCTCTCACATTTGGGGAACAAAAGATCTCTGACGTCAGAGGAGATCCGAGTCTCTTACATGTTGTCTGAGTTTGAGAGACCTGCACAACTTTGACCTTTCTCAACAAACTCAAAAGATCAATGAACAGAGCTGTGAATCTTCTCAAGCGAAAAATACTTCCGGTTGGTGAGTTTCTGTGACGTGCGAACCCGATCAAATGAACAAATACAAAATACGTTTCAAACAAGAAAACAAATGCGTTCATTCCGTCGTCGTGAACAAACGTTCAAACAATTGTTGAACAACGAAAACTCTGCACAAGTAACACCTGGGAACGGAGTCATCAACCTCAGTTGGGTACAATTTTCAAGACTGACAATGGACGCCAACACGGTCGTTCTTTTTGCAGTCCTCTTGTCACAGGCAATGGTGACTACAGACAAATCCTGCCAGAGGTTCTTTGTTTACAACCCTCTGCTGATGCCTTACACGGGATTGGAAACATCAAGTTTAACCAAGCATGAATGTTTCAAAACTTGCGCCAGAACAACACAATGCGCAGCTATTCGCTGGGAATCAGGTGGAATCTACAATCTCTGTACACTTTTTCTATGGAATGAAACCGACGTTTTCTTCACTTTGAACGCTTCGGCAGTTACAGGAAAGTTTTGGATCAAACGATCTTCTGGGAATTTTTCAAAGTACGTGCGAGAGATCAACACCCAGTCACAAGACCTCCACGGAAACAGTGGAAGTTTCACTCCTGATCAACAGCCAGAGGAACACACGACGGCAACTGAAGTTGGGGCAGAATCCACTGGTCACACAACTGAGGTTGAGGCAAAATTTACTGCTTACACAACTGAAGTTGGGGCAACATTCACCAATGAACCATGGCCAGAGGAAGTCACAGCCACAATTAAAGTTGTGTGTCCAGCAACATTTACAGAGTTTGCTTCCGGCTGCTTTGGGTTGATCACAGACACTTTGTCGTGGGACGAAGCGAGACAAGATTGCGAAGCAAACTACGGACCGGGAGGAAGGCTCGCTGAACTGGATACAGAACAGGTTTGTTCTTTCAAAGTTGTTGTGTTGGTATTTTTTTCAACTGAAGAAAACCAAAGACTGCTTGAACAGTGACCTACCTACTTTTGCAGAAAGGCCAGGACGTGAAGTCCCTGATGGACGCAGTTGGAGTCCTCTTTGCACACATGGGGGCTCGTGATTTGAATGAAGATGACAATTTCTCGTACTTCTACAGCCTGACTCCACTCCCTGATGGAGACTCGAGATGGGGAGTGCTGGAGCCTTCGCACAAAGTGTTTCAGGACAAAAACTGCGCGCAAATTTCAAACGTGAACGGGCGTCTCGCGACAATTAGTTGCGCGGCTGAAATGCGCTACGTTTGTGAGGTTGTAATGTAGATTGTGTCGCGGGCACAAAAAAGGAAGCGTTTTGCAGACAACCACGAAGGTTCCGCTTGTGGTTCAGGGTTTTGCCAACCATGCAGGGGGCTGGCTGCAGGAGTTAGTGAATTGTGCGGTTTTGGCCATCCAGGTACACGTGCGTTTTTGCCAGTCTGGAAGTCTGGCAGGACAAACTCACCTGTGTAATTTTCGGTCTGCTTTGCCACTTCCCACGAGGACGCCCTCCAAAGGGCGAACAGCGAAACAACAAGACAGGCAAGTTCATCGATCAACCACCCAAAGCCAATGACGGTAAAGCACAAGTACTGGATGGACTCTCGACTGTGGCGCTATTTGACGGCTGAGCTGGCAAAACACTCAACGCGCAAAAAAAGCGTCTCATCCTTCCTTCCTCATCAACTACATCAACAACAGCACGAACCAATGACAACCCGCAGTCTTCAATTTTCGAGTAAAGAGAACCACCGCACTTGAAAATTCAAACTGTTTCAATTGTGCAACAGATTCGCCCAGCACACCGACCAGTCGACAGTTTGTCTCGTCGCTGACAGCGAAAATGCTGAAAGAAGCCATTTTGATTTGTATCTGCCACACCATGTGCGCTTACGAGCAATTCACGACCAAAACGTTCGTTTATTTGAACATTCCTTCGCTGGACTACAATTGTTTCGACATGCTGCAAGCGAAAAGTGAAGCGCATTGCTTTATGGTTTGTGCAAAGCGCAAATCTTGCAGATACCTCATCACAACCAACGTCCCCACACAGGGCGTTTTCTGCGGCCTATTTTACGTCGAGCCCAGCTTTCTGCAACATCTGAACGTCGTTCCTGATCGAGGACTCTGGACAAAGACAGAGTTTAATGCTACGACTTTGACCCAAAATCACTGTGCGAGCAGCTTCAGTTCCAACCTCGAGACCTCAACCTCATCGGCCAGCGTGCAGGCAAACGGGACGGACGCTCCACTCACCACCCCTGGCGAGATCCTGACCACCGAAACGACCACAACCCCTGGAGACGAAACAACCATCGGAATCCAACCAACACCACCACCACCACAGTGCCCTGGACCTTTCGAACAACGTTCTACTGGTTGTTTTTACGTTCATGCATTGGACTGGAAGAAATAGAACGACGCGAAATCCACTTGCGAGAATGACCACGGACCGAACGCGAGGCTGGCTGAGGTAGACAGCACAGAGGTAATGACACAGAATTGCACTTCTCCACATTTAGGTCGACATAAAGGCAGGAATTGCCGTCTCTCATGCAAACTGAACACATTGAAACAAATTATATTTCAAAACCTTGCAGAAAGCGTGGGACATCGCGACGCTGGCAGTGCAGCCCGTACTTGTGGCTGCCAAAGATGTAGGCAACAACGACGTCTTCAAACTGGCCTACAGCGGTACTCCTGTGCCTGATGCGATGTGGAACTTTGGACAGCCTAATCACGGGTTTGACATGATGATTATAAAGTACAAATACGACTGTGCCAGGATCTTTGGGTGGCTTCTGTCCACTGTTGACTGCGACAGGGCTTCTGCGTTTGTTTGTGAGATCCCAATGACCTAAGCAAAGCCTTTGGTGCTTGAGGAAAACAAGCAGATGTGACTGCTTTTGTTCTGATGAGAAAAATGGTTGGTTGTTAACACAAGACTGCCATGACCAAACAAAATGGTTTTCAGAGTTCAAACTTGTTCTGTTGACAAAAGAAACGCGTCCAACATGTGAAAGTACACCAAAAGTACTCCGAGTGGGACACGAAACACATTTGTGTCAAATAAGAAAGGCCAGATGACAGAAATTCTCAGTTTACCTTCACACATTTCTGGTGAATGTATTTGGTACAATCCAGGAAAGAAATGAAGCAAAGAGTTTTTGTGGGTCTTGCACCTTTTTCCATTATGTTGACAGAGATGGAATCAGTTTGTCCGGTTGAAAATGTTAGTTTCAGCACAAGAACTGACGGGAGAACTGATCGTGTCAAATGGGCCTTTGTGGCTTGTCTAATCACCGCCTTTTGTATTCAACCAAAGTTTTGGAAACCGACAAACAAATGTTGAGCGATGAACACTTTCTCGCTGTTGGCAACAACATCGCTATCTCGCCATTTCGCTTGACTCAGAAGTTCCTCTCGTGAACGAGTTCTCTGTTGTGTTGCTTGTCTTGGCTGCAGTGGCTCTGGATGCGAAAGAAACTTCAAAGGAATCTGACGTCGCTGCCTTTTTTAGTCGCACGAAGGCGACTAGTATTGTCAGTATGTGTCTGACTGTGACATGTGATGCGGAGCAACCCCTCCCCTATCAGGAAATTTGCTGGGAGGTCCAGATCTGACCTCAAAAAAATTTCAATTTTGTTAGGGTTTTTGGACTTAGAAAATTTTCAGCCGGTGGGACCCCCCGTGAGCATTTATGCCAGGTTCTGGGCCAGAATGCGAAATGCATTATGATTGGCCAAAAGGCTTCAATGGGGGCTGGGAAACAGCATAAGTATCATTTATGTGCTGGCAGCCGAGGAGGTAACATCTCATTTGGGCTCTTGTGAGTAGCCATTTTGGTTTGCTTATGTGGGGGCAGCCATTATACAGGTCTAAGGGCTGCCATTTTGTTTTGCAGCTCTACAGCTCTACTACAGATATCAGATTATATGGATATAGGGCTGCCATTTTGTTTTACGGCTCTGCTACGGATTTCTCCATCTACGGCTTGACGCTTGAGTGACATGTGACCTCCTGGTCATCTCATTTGTTTGTTTTCTCACGGATTTCAAACAACATAAACAAAGAAGTTGAAGCACACATTGCTGAGTCACGGCATTCAACAGCAGTCAAAGATCTGCCAGTGTGTGCATGGTTGTCTTCAACTGACTGGTGATGCAAAGGTACCATTCGAAAGGACCCATTCACACGCAAAACAAATGGCATGCACAGCAACATTTTGAGGGAAGAAACGCCTCATAATCACGTGACGGGGTGGCGATACGGCGCATGCGTGCAGAACCTACCGGCAGCAGCGCCATTGCGCCGCTCGACCTCGGTGAGGTCGGGAGCACTCGACGACCCACTGATCACTTTCGTGCTTATCAGGGTCGTCTTCGTTCCTATTCAAGCGCGTGTGGAACAGAAAGAACAAGTGCAACATGGTTTATCGACAAAATAAATTCAAAAACGTGTGGAGAGAAATACAGAAACGGTATGTTACCCACAAAAAGGCGCACAAAATTTAGTTTCGAAATTCGAGCTCAGCGTGTACAAAACACCTGCAAGCTGGCAGATTCTGCGGAGAGATTGACTTCGCACCAATGGCTGAGTCAACAATGATCACCCAAAAGAAAACGAATTTTCTGCTAGGCTTTGCTACACTCAGCAAAAATCAATGAAATCATCGTGTAGAAAGTCAGATGAACAAAATGCGAACCATAAAGTTGCACATCTATTTCAGATCAACTCGCTAGTGTAGCAAGATGTCGTACCTTGAAGTTGAAAGAGAAGACCTAGAAATGAATTTCGGATTTAGTTCAAAGGTCCAGCAGCAGCGTGAAATCCCACCCGTGCTGTGCTGCGGTATCTATCCCCCAACGTCCAGTGAATGTTCTCAACGTGCTGTTTTGAAGCACTTTTTCTGTCCAAACCTGAGTGAGCCCATTTCCACGTCACAGGACTGCCTGGAACAGGACTGCATGGAACACAGACCATCACAGAGCTCCACGACACGAAAAGCTGAAGGGAAACTTACCCAGGTTGAGTTTGTCTGGTGTGTTTGGGATGAAAAGTCCAGCAAACGAGTGCCGCATCCGGTGCGCCGACTTCAGCGGGGATTCTTCTGCAAGATGGAGGGATACCAACAGCTTCACTACAAAAGTTTGAGTCGATTTACAACCAGAGCCGCGTACCAGATACATCGCCTTGTGACAAATTCGAACCACAACTTTTTCTGCTGAGGGGGGACAACCCGGAAACTGAAATCCGAAAAAGTCCGAAAACCCGGAGATTTTCGAGTTCTGCATACACAGGGTGGGGGATTGGGGTGGGGTGGGGTTACCCCGGAAACTCTGAAAAGTCGGACAGCGCTGAGTTTGGGGTGTAACTCGGAAAAATTGAAATGTTCGAATGAGGGGAAATCCCAGAGTCCTCCGAGTTTTACGAGGCCCGTTATTTATGTAACCGTTGTTCATCCGGTATGACAGGAAAGCCTGTTCTGTTTGATCTGAAAAATTCCTTGTGCAATCTGGACTTACTTTTCTACAACTTAAGACAGTTTTCCACAAACCTTAATTCACTGTATGGTCTTAATGATCCAACAAACTTTCAGTGTTTTATCACTGGTGACTATTGACTTTACACTGAGTTGCTCTCAATTGAGACCATTGACC
>JAAUXT010036064.1_pt1 | contig 12448 bp, 12 predicted proteins | sample 7278171 | NCBI WGS metagenome assembly JAAUXT01 (sample SAMN14350112, study PRJNA611818) | marine sediment metagenome | isolation source: surface marine sediment (1.8m) | place: French Polynesia: Moorea | collected 2018-08
CATGCGTCTCCGCGAAGGACAATGGACTCTGCTAGTCAGCTCTTGTCTCAGGTCAACCAACCGTGTCAATTTGCGCGCCCGTGAACATGCTGATTCTCAGAATATTTGGATGCATCCTCGTATACAAAGTCGGGTCCGTCATGTTCGGAACAAAACAAAAGAAATCAATGACTCAGTGCTGGTCACCTTTGATGTCGACACCAATTCGGCGAACATGACGGACCCAACTTTGTATACTTACCTCGTAGCAGGTGGATATTTCTTCGCCTTGCGTTTCTGACCTGAAAAGACCAGGCATTTATTTCGTCTCCGAGTGGCCAGTGTCTGTAACACAACAACGCGTCCAATAATTCAACCACCGGTTCATACCAGGTGTACTGTGTCCAAACACAGGTCTACAGGTGTCTGGTACTTTCCAGTTGAAGCCTGAATGGCCAGACATGTGTGCCCAGATGTTCTGTGTGTTGTCGTCTTGTGTGAATCAGGCTTCAGCGGACTGTGTTCATTGCTTCTGTTGGTGCAGCATCCAACCAGAATTCAGATCGAGATTTGATCAGCCAGACAGGAAGGAGTGTCTTTATCAAGGAACCGACACAAGAAAATGCTTCCAAATTTTCCTCATTTGGAAGAAACTTCACGGAATACGTCAATACTGTTCTGTCTCTAATAGTGTGAAACCGGTGAATAAAGTCCGTTATAATCACGCGCAATTCTGAGTCGTTACTCTAATGTCCGGCTGTCACACTCATGTGACAGTCTACCGAGTCAGGTGCGGTGGTCCGATAACCAACGCAGACTTTTTGTGCCGTGCTGTTAGGTCAACCAGAGGAGATCGCACTCTGCGCCTTGAGTACTCTTCTCAAACTCTCAGCCGCTTCCCTTCATCCGGGCACTTACACTCTCTCCACCGCGTTATGCATATTCATCGCTGAGCTATTATTGTTGTAGACTAGTCTTTATCTATCATACACATTCCATACACACTTTTGCAAAGCTGATTGATTGTGACCCGATAATACAACTTCCAAGTACTACAATATATTACAGTCAACGCTTTCAGGATATGTTGTCGGCAGAACAGACTTTCATTCATACGCTGCTCAGCTGAAGTATAACTACTGCCATCCTTGCAGTCCTTGCAGTAGCGCCACCCGAGCCCGAAAGCTGTTTTGTTTTGTCTCCGACGCATCCAGTGGGAGTTTTACTGTGTGCGTTGCTGAATTTTGATCTGAGCGTCGTGCACGAAGTCGCCTTGACCCACGACGGGATTTCCGCTGAGTTGCGATCGTTCCCGTGGTGGCGGTGGGGGGGGGGGTGTTCTCTGAAGCTGACCCTGATGCTAACAACACGTTGTGTGCGCGCCTGTTTGGCCGCCATTTCCTACCTCTCTTTGTAGTTCTTGGAAAAGAGTTGAATTTCATGTTGAACAATATCGGGTGATTTTCATCACATTGCAGGAAATAAGCACAGTACCTTTTGGTGATTTGCGCCGGGTACCGGTCCAGTACCAATCACTACAGGCATCCAGAATGTTTTTTCTGTGTACAGCACTTTCTGCAAAACAAATGTGATTCAATTCTGTTCATATTTGGTCAACAGAGACAAACAGGATTCTGTGGTATAATGATTCTTTGTTGAAAGGAAGCACAAGAAATTTAAAGTTGGCACTGTTCCAATTCACTCTTGTCTGGCACTGTTGACCTGAAACAAAATGACACCAGGTGCTAATCGCGTGAGCTGGCTCGAGCCATTTTGTTTGCAAGTTGGGTGATGTGTTTTTGATAATTTTCATCGCATTGTAAGAATGACCATGTGACCTTATTTTCCTCCCAGGCTGGCACGTGAGGAGATAAAATGGGCGCGCATCCAGAGACGAGAGGAGCTGCGGATGAGGGTGCTACCCCACCTGAGGAGTGAGGCGCTGCTGACCTGGCTCGAGGGGGTGGTGGGGCCGGAGGGGGTGCCAGGGAGGAGCGACGTTCGAGACAGGGTGGAGCTGCACAGGGCTCTGTGGATAGAACGGTTCTTGGGGAGAAACGGGGTTCTAAACATTCCCCGGGTCACAGGGAGACACGGGGTGCAGGGTCCAGAGGGGGTCCTGGGAGAACACAGGGTCTTGGAGCGAGAAGGGGTCTTTGGTAGAAACAGGGTCCTCGGTCCAGAGGGGGTTATTGGGCTGCACAGGGTGTTGCAGAGAGGAGGGGTTCTGGGTCAAAGCGGGGTTCAGAGAGAAAGCGGGGGCCTGGGGTCTTGGGAAGGGCAGGGTCCACCTGGCGGGTTGGGGGTTCTTCCCATAGCAGAGAGGTTGGAAGGGTCAGTTGGCATAGGGGATCCATTTGAGGGACAGCCCCCATGTGGGGATCACCAGGGTGGGGTCATCAGGGTGCAAGGGTCAAGAGAGGGTCTGGGAACCTGGAAGGGGTTCGAACCAATGAGAGTGATGCCACAGAACCCAGGGGAACCAATGGAAATGCAGGATCTGGGGTCAGCACAAAACCTGATGCTGAGTTCGAGGGAGGGGCAGGGCCTATGGAACGAGCATGAGTCTTGGAAGGACCATGACTCAGACCAACTGAGGGTGCAGAGGAACCCAGGTATGTCGCAGACCATCACAGGTACAGAGGTGATCCAGCACTCATGGGAGGGGCAGGACCAGGGGACTGGGCAGGCCCTTCCAAGTGAACAACATCCAGGGGTGATCCAAGACACATTAGAAAGGCCAGGTACCATGGTGAATGACCCATGGAGGATGCAGGATCCAGGGATATCAAATAGAGAAGGGAATATCCAGGGGCCAGAACCCGTACAGGAGTCAGAGATACCGCAGGAGGCAACGGACGAGCCAGACACAGATCTTTGGATTCCAGAGGGGCTTGAAATTGAGGAGGAAATTTGCATTGCTGCAGGGCTGGGTATTGTAGAGAGGGCCGAACTACCAGAGGAGCAAGAGGCAGCCATGGACCTGAGGGTGAGGCAGCACCAGTATCCCGTCATGCATCAGGCACAGGAGCCAATCACAGGGCAGGGAGTTGGAATACCCCAGGACCCAGGAACACCCCACGAGCTCATCACTGCAGGGCTGGGCATTCAGGGGAGGGCCGAACTGCCACAGGAGCAAGAGGCAGCCACGGACCTGAGGGTGAGGCAGCACCAGTATCCCGTCATGCATCAGGCACTGGAGCCAATCACAGGGCAGGGAGTTGGAATGCCCCAGGACCCAGGTTTGGTACAGGAGGGAGGTAGTTCCCTAGAGCCTTTGCAGGCCGCAGGGTCAGGACAGGTGTCAGAGGGTATACAGGGGACGCTGTCAGTGCAGAAACCCAGGAGGGACCTGAGACTGGGCAGCATGCATAGCTGGCAGCAATCCAGGGCCAAGGCTTTGGTGGCTCAGGCTGCAGAGGCCTTGACACAACCCAGGTGCAGGGTACAGGAGAACCAGAGCCCAGTGAAGGGATCAGAGACACAGGTACCCAAGTCCACCCAGGGGTCCTGGGGTACCTCACAGTCAGAGATCAGTCAGAGGGCGCTGCAGGCGGGAGAGATGCTGACCAGAGCCAGGGAGTTGGTGGTGGAGGCAGCAGCCATTATGGAGCGTGGGGCTGAGGCTATCTGTGACCCACCAGTGAGACAAAAAGAGTTGAATAGGGAGCCGCCAGAGAGACAGAAGGGTGGGGTGCCGGGTACGGAGATGCTCAAGGGTCCGGGGACAGAAGAAGGGTCAGAATCTAAGACTACGACAATAAGAGCGCAAGACCAGTCGTCAGCGCCAGTACAGAGACCAGAGAGAGTCCAGGCACCTTGGACAGGGCAGAATCCAGGGGGGCTGAGAGCTCCGGGGCCAGTTCTCCAACGCGACCCTGGGTTGGTCCCACCAGTTGAGCAATTGCCAATCACCGTGCAGAATTTTGTACAGGGTCAAGGAGTGTATCATGACTTGAGAAGAATGCAAGACTCAAATGCATTGCTTGACCAAAAGGCAGCCCAAGGCTCTGATTTCCCACAGGGACCAGACAATATTCTTGGGTACAAGATACCCCAGGCGTCAATACCCATTCGTGGTGTTGGGGTTGAGCAGGGACCCTGTGCAGGACCAAATCCAGGGGTAGTACCCCCGAGCATTGGGCCAGGGAGGTGGGGTGGGGTGAGGTCTCAGCATCCTCCAGCGACAGCGACATCTGTCGGATGTGGACCACCAAATATCCAGGGGCCAGCCGGCTTTCGTGGCCCAACCGGCTTTCGTGGCCCAACCAGCATTCATGGCCCAATCGGTTTGCCCCGTCCAGCCGGCTTTCAGGGTCCAACCGGCTCCCACCCACCCAGGGTCCCCCCACCTTGTTTCCGGGGGCCCCTTGCCCCCAAGGGGCCTGACACCCTCCTGCCCCCGCCACACCAGGGTTTCACGACCCCGTGGAGATGGACCGCCGCCAGACGACTGACGGCGCTGCAGTCACCTGCGTTTGTGAACGCGCATGCGCGCAGGGTGAGGCAAGAGGCGGCGGTGGCGGCAGTACTGGAGACGCAGCGACAGGCAGCGATGGCGGCTGAGCGTCAGAATCTGACGGCGTCGGCGTCGGCGGCGATGGCGGCGTCACAGAGAAGGGACGCGGAGCGAGCTGCAGCGGTGACGCCACTGTGCCCTGATCCCGGTGTGAGAGCGATGGTGGCGCAGCTCAGGAGACAGGAGCAGGCGGAGGGGGCGGGGCAGGAGGCGCTGTAAGTTTACACGTGCTGGGTACAGGACGCTTCAGCTCGCACAGACACACAGAGACAGAAACATAGACACACAAACATACACACACACACACTTCAGTCGCAGTCTGTTCCACAGCATTCTTTGTTGTTCAGTTTTGAACTTTGGCATATACAGCTTCTCTCTTTCTTTCTTTCTCTCTCTCTCTCTCTCTCTCTCTCTCTGTCTGTCTCTCTGTAAACATTCCAAACCCGACCCCTGAAGCACAACTTTGTTTTTCAGGACTTCACCACCAGATGGGTCTGCAGGCAACCCACTGGTCATCAAGGATGAGTAAAACTTCAGCCAATTGGAGGGATTGTATCATACACTGAGAATTGTTCAGTTTTCATCTGTGCTTTTAAACTTCAATTTCAATGTTCTGCCACGTGATACTCACCTGCAGAGGGATTTGCTTGTCAATTTCAAACCTGAATATTTGTGGTTATGTGGAAATGCATTTTGCTCATGTGGTTGAAAAGCAATATCTTTTCACTGTACAGCTGTTTCAAATACACTGAGGTACTGAAGAGAAAGAAAGGCCTTTATTTGAATGGTTTGGTGGGCAGACACATACATGTTGGTACAGTATGATGATGACATGTCCCAATATTGGACACCTGGTATACAAAGATTCCTCTGTTCTAACTATGCAGCATTCTTTCGTGTCAGAGCAAAGGTTTCTGCATTTGGGCCTTTTGGCGCCAAGGCTCTTCTGCAAAATTTGGCTGGTGTTCACTCTGTCACAAATCATACCCAACGCTCTGTGGCTTTGACTGCCAAAAACGAGTTGCTGTCAAAATAATTCATTTGCCAACACACAGAGCAAAGGACGGGTGGTGTCCTGGTCGTGCAAGGAGAACCACAGGCCAGTCAGCCCTGTCGTCACAACCCAGCCAAATTCCTTCAACCCCCTCCCACAAAGCACAAATGTCGTTCCATCAAAAGCGTAAGTGGGTCTCGGATGAATTCTTTCAAAGCACCAAAAAACCTGGTGTACGTTTACCCCCCCCCCCAGGTTTCTGCCGCAGATTTCAGCGAAGGGGGCGTATCCAGGGGTGAGCTCCCTGCAGCCATTGGAGCGCACTAACAGAGTCGGGTAACCCACTGCCTCTCTTGCATGGGTTAGCAGTTCTCCACACAAGGTGTTCTTGTTATTCTGTCCTCTGAATTCTCAGACAAACTGGCACACGCACACTCGTGTACACACACACACACACACCGGCACACACACACGCACACTCGTGCACACACACACACACACCGGCACACACACACGCACACTCGTGCACACACACACACACACACACCGGCACACACACACGCAAACTCGTGCACACACACTCACACCTCCACACATCTCCACGCACACGCACACACACACGCACACACACGCACACACACGCACACACACGCACACACACACACACACACACACACAAAGGGCTCTCAGAACAAAGCCGTGTTTCTCGTTTTCACATTGGTGCTGTCGACGTCAAAACTTGGACGCCAACAGCAGATTTTGACGTCAACGTCACGTGTCGCCCAATAGGTGAGCGTCATAAAACCGTCCAAACAATTCTTTGACATCGTCCAAACAATTCTTTGACATCGTCCAAAAAGTCCACGACACAAAGAATTGACGCCGTCATCAATGTGAAAATCCCTTCTCAAACACGTGGCATCGACCTGTAGACGAAAACAAAGTAGTAAAAGAGCGGTGCGTGAGATTCCTATCGTCTCTAACACCACGTGGACGGCTCTGACAGGCTGAAGTGGAGAGAGAAGCAGACACAGCTGTGACTGATGGGGGAGATACCTGTGTCTATTGGCAGCTGCTGAGCTGAGTGTACACTGTTTCTTCAGGCTTGTTTTGGGACACTACACAGGGAATGAGCAGACACTGAAACTCTGACGAAACATTTCTCATAGTTGAAGACTCGCGAATCTACACACGTAAGTATTCTTGTTCGTTGAAACAAGCATGGCTGTAGCAACAAATACCTGTTTCGTTTCTGTGGTGGCCAGCAGGTTCTCTGAGAACTCAGCACGTCTTGCAGCCTGGATTCAGGACACAACCAGAAGCTGAGAAGTAACTTGAGAACTGTGTTGTGGAGAAGAGCTCCATATGGGTAAAGACAAGAAGACCGCGAATCCACACAGGTAGGCGTTCTAGTTTGGTGCAACACTTGCCCCTCTCTCTGATGCTATTACATGTGCTTCACTTCGGCTATCTGGACATGTGTGCGTGTGAGTGTGTGTGAATGTTGATGTGTGCGTGTTGTGTTTATCTGTTATTTCCTGTGAGCGCGCGCGTGTGTATTTTCCTTATCACTGGGGTGCAAAAATACGACTGACCCACATTCGGGTCATCAAGACCGACGAATGTTCTCCGTTCCCTCATTTTTGCAGGAAACCCACCCAGACCAGGAGATGGAGAGAGATCAGAAGGAAGGTGCCCTGTGTGGAGCTGACACCTGGTGGTCAGCAGTGGAAAACAGCCACTGGGTTGCTAAGGAGGGTTCAAACCAAGAAGCAAACATTTTCCAAGGAGCCCAAACCCTGCAAGCACCTCAACACCTTCAGGGACTTCAAACTTACCAGGGACCCCAAACCATCCAGAGTCTTCAAACCCTGCAAGTACAAAGGCAACAAGTGTCTGGGTCACTCCAGGGCACAGGGCCAGTGCAGCCAGTGCACATGCATGAAACAACAGGGGGTACACGAGGAACCCAGGTGTTGCAAACCCAAGGGCTGTCTCCGGTGCAGGGGTTGGAGTCAGGTAAACTACAGGGAGTTCAGCCACAACAGGGGTCAGGGACACTGCAAAGTGCAGAGATAATTCAGAACCCCCCAGCATCACAGGCACAATGTGCAGGACAGAAACCACAGGGGCTGCATGGTGTGGGGAGTGTGCAATGGCTGGGCATAGTGGATGAGAAGGGGGCCTTTCAGTGGGTGAAGACAGTTCCAGGTTCATTGACAGTCTCCAGACCAGTCCAGGTACAGGGGGTAGGAGCAGTGCAGTTACCAGGAAAACAGCATGAAATCGAGACACCACAGGGAATGGGGACTCCACAACACTCTATGCAAGTTCAAGTACCAGTGGAACAGACAGTGACTGTGCAAGGCCCATGTGTGGGACTGGACTTGAGTGATACACTAAAACCAGGAAGTGTGGTTTTTCTGAGACCATTACAGGGAGGTCCAAATGAATTTCAGATCACCCTAGACCCCAGACAAGGAAATGGAACAGGTGCAATGCAGGCCAAAGATACCACACTGAATCCAGGGAACTCCAGGAAACCAGGGGTGGTGCAAAGTTCACCACAGGCATCCTCTGAGAGGACAGTGTATGGGGCACAACATACACAGGGGTTTAACACTAGGACACAACACAGACCAGATATTGAAGAGTGTAGGGTAAAACAGGATACAGGAACAATTCAGGGTACTAAGATCGCCCAGGTTCTAGGGAGCTCAATCTGCTCAATGGGAGGGCAAGAGTTCTTGAATCCACAGTGTGAAGGGACAGTCTATGGGCTGGAAACATTGCAGGGGTGGGAACTGGAGCAACCACATGATATGGAACAGGATGCTGCTATTGGCCAAGGCAAAGAGGGGGCCACAGGAACACTACAAGATGAAGAGACAGCATTGGACCTCAGGGTTCAGAAGAGACCCAGCACAGAGCAGAATAGATCTACTCCAGAAACTGGGATGGGCTCAGAGGAACCAAAGGATGATGGAGTGTTGGACCTGAGGGTGAGGAAGATATAAAGAGAGGGCAGTACCCACTCTCTTGCAGGAAATATGGGTCAACCAAAAGACCATGGGAAGAACACCAACAAAATGACAGGTTGGGTTGGGTTGCTCATTGCAGCAAAAATAGCAACTCAGTTTCCTTCAAATTACCATGAGGCCCAATGGCCATTTTTCCAAAACAATTCACCTGTAGATTGCCAAGAACCAGACATATTATCAACAGTGTTATCGATTCACACTTTGATCTTTCTTAGGGTATATCTGGATCAAATGACCTGCACAATATTCAGTTAATTGATACACCCAATTAGCACATAAGTTGTCACACAATCCAAGCTGGATCATCAGCACTTATTGTGAAAAAGGATTTCACCTGCTATTTACAAGAGATATAAATGTAATTTTGCATTGAGGAATCATGCAGTTTCTTCTGAATGGCCGTGTTTTAGGTGAGTTCTCTCAGACAGAGTTTTCGCACTACTCTCGAGATGAGAGGAGATATCAGAACTGTCGAGCCACGCAGACAATGGAAAATCAAAAGCAATGACCAGCATCCTGCTAGATGTCTGAATCTGACTGGGTAGGAGACCCACTAGGGAATGAGTGGTGAACCATTGTCATGATGAACTGCTCACGTGCCAAGAAAATGAACCTGGAAAACAAAGAACGGTTCGGTGTTGATTTTGCAATCAAAAACAAGTGGTTTTACTCTTTCTTTGTGTGGTGTAAATTTTGGTTTGTGCCCTGTGTGTCGGGTTTGTTAAATTTGAGCCAAAGACAGACGAATGAGTGAATCTTCCTCTGTGAATGTCGCGTTGGATTTTCAACAGACTTCAACTTTCTAAAAACAATGCGAATTGTGTCTTTTGAGCAATTGGCCACCTGTTGTTCAAACTGCCTGTCCTCCTCAATGTTGGATCATTGCTTCCCAAAAGAAAGAGTCCACAAATAATTGTTATGTTTTAGTGTTGATGATCATGAATGGGTGAAAAGAGAGATTATTGACTTTTTGGAATCTGACCAATTTGGCTACAAGTTGTGCTTCCATCCCCGAGATTTTACCCCAACAGTGACAATCACCAGAAACATCACAACTGCATTAAAGCACAGCAGAAGGGTCATCTCTGTTGTCTCAAGGTAAAATGTCTTGGTGTTGACCAAACCTGCCTTTTCATCATTTCCATGCAAAAAGATAAATGCAATAAAAATGCCACTCAATTGTTGCCTTCTAGCTCTTTGCTTTAGCAATTATCTCCAATCTGACTGGTGTAAGGAGGAGTTCAGCCTTGCTCATCTTGAAGTTGTTGAAGGTCAGTAGATTCCAGGGTGAAGCTTTTCATTCCTATCTCACTGAGAAATGGAATGGAGGTCAAGACCCAAAGAACAAAAATGTCATCACCAACATTTCCCCAAACCAGTCCATTTTTTGCAGGTAGAAAATGTCTGATCATCCTTATCATGACAGAAAATCTTGATTTGGATACCTTGCCAGATGAAATGCAGAAATATGCCAGAAAGAGAACCTACATAGAAACTGACAACCTGGATGTCTTCAGAAGAAAACCACTATTTGCAATGCCAGAAACCCCACTGAAAATCCTCAAACCTGAGGGCCACAACAATGATGAAATCCCACCTTTGTTCAGGAGGTTGCACACTTACATGGGGAGACAAGAGGGAGAAAATGAACAGGGTGTTGAGCTCAATGATATCAATGTTGCCTGACTCTTTATTTGTGTATGAGGAGACAGACTTTTGCACCAAAAGCCCACACACACTGATGAGTTGGGTCCCACATGACGCGTTGTATTAGCACAGTGTGAGAACATGACTGTTTGAGTGAAACAAGAAAAATAGACTCTCTCTCTCTCTCTCTCTCTCTCTCTCTCTCCCTCTCTCTCTCTCTCTCCGCATGGATCAACAGAAATACAGGAATATTTCCAAGTGTCTGAGGTCCATCGCTTTCCGTCGATCTGCAAGTCTTGAAGCCTGTGTGTCCACCTGTGCAGAGATGCAACGCGTGATGCACCCAGTGTGCTACAGATTCCACGAAATACCTACATTACTCTCCCTCCCTCCCTCCCTCCCTCCCTCCCTCCCTCCCTCCCTATCTCTCCCTCTGTCTCGCACACACACTCTCTCTGTCTTTCCCTGTCTCTCTGTCTCTCTCTCCCTGAGTCTCTTCATTTCTTTCTCCATCTCTCTCAAACGGTTTTCACATTGGTGACGCGCGGTCGTCTTTTTGACATCGGCGTCAAAATTTAACATTGAACCCAAAGGTGGAGTTTTGACGTCAGCCTAGAAAACGACCGCGCGTCACCCAATGTGAAAACCCCTTCACTCTCTCTCATATCTCTATCCTTTTCTCACTCTCCGTCTCTCTCTCCCTTTCTCCATGTCTCTCCATCTCTCTCCATCTGTCTCTCCCCCTCTCTCCCCACTCTGTCCACTGTATGTATTTGAAATATTCTTGACCCATGTTGACACATACAGGATCAACGATCCACATTTTGGGTCTCGTTTGGTAATCACTGAGCATGTAACATAAATGTTTCAGACCCCCGATCCAGAGGGTCAACCAACCCCAGTGGAACGATGGAAAGTGAAAATACTGTGGATGCTTCTAGCCGTTCATCCTGTTCGTGAAACCCAACGTCCACGGAGACTTTCAGCATCACTGGATTGTTTTTCATTTGCTGGAAAAGCTTCTTTTTGCACAAAAACTGTTTGTGCGGTATCGGTGTGTTCAGATTTGCGGGTGTGTATTCACTGCCGAATGGTGAAGAAGAGTTGAGCATCACACGCAACGGTGGACGGTGGTGCGAAAATACCACCTCTGCTCCCATGAACAATTTTAAATGTCCCCATCCACGGTCAATGCTGGGTTGTACCCTGACACAGAACGAAAGTGCTTGTCTATCCCAGCCCTGCATTCTCCCTGACATTAACTTGGGCGAATTTCAGCAAAACTGAACAGCGCGAATCAGGTAGAGGAATTGTGTTCTCGGTCACAATCTTTTGTCAATGTTGTTGGCAACGCGTTTTGAAAATAGACGAATGAAGTGTCAATGAAAAGTCTCCAATTTCTTGCGGCCAAAGATAATATTTGTCGCTCTCCGTCTCTTGAATCACCTTCGTTCTCGAGGCGTCTTGCAATCACCACGATTTACCATGGTTCAGGGGAAGCTTCTTGTGCGACACAATTTCCTGCATCGTTTCTGGCCGTGAGCGGAGCCACGCAAGCACTTCTTCGCAAAAGCGCTCATACTCAAGTCCAAATGTCGGATTGAATGGATCCTCTGGATCAAAATGCCGCTTAGGTTTGCCTCCTTTGTTGGCAGATGCTTCATCAGACACATTTTTACTAGACTCTCCAGATTCTCTGCTTTCCTTCTGAGCATTTTCCATGTCAGATACCCTTTCTTCTTCCATGTGTAACGAGGGTTCTCTCTCGCAAATGTGCAGGAAGAAATGGGATATGGGCTTTGGTTCACATGAATATTTATTGGATCAATTTAATGCAGAAACAACAAGAAAAAATGCAAACTGATAAAAATAGACTCCAACACAATAACAGGTACATTTGCTCATCCTGTCACCGTTCGTGTCAAATGAACGAGCCAGTGTCAGAAGCATACTGTTGCTTGTACAAGATCCAATGGTGACATTGTCCATGAGAAATGAGGAAATCTACAGAACAGATAAGAATACACATTAACAAACGTGTGAAAAGGTTACCGTTCCGATAGGAATGTACCTGGTTACTGTTGCATAATTGACTACTAATGACTTCGATGCAGATGATGAGTGAAAAGGTATCCGTCCTGGGTGAACAGTGGATTGTTATCATCAAAATGCAGAAACGAGCCAAAACGTGCCCGTTCGGGGTGAATTGTGCAGTGTTGTCAGCAAAACGCAGATACGAGTGAAAACTTGCCTGTCCGGGGTGAATAG
>JAAUXT010004190.1_pt1 | contig 12446 bp, 19 predicted proteins | sample 7278171 | NCBI WGS metagenome assembly JAAUXT01 (sample SAMN14350112, study PRJNA611818) | marine sediment metagenome | isolation source: surface marine sediment (1.8m) | place: French Polynesia: Moorea | collected 2018-08
AAACATGTCACCCATTGTCTCACAAAAGTGCAAAAAAGAAACAAGGTTAAATACATTGAGTGGTCTCAAACATGACGGCACCCAGAAATGGTTTCATCCTCGTACCCGCAGAACTCAGAACCAAGATTCTCAATCCGTGTGAATTCAGGTTCTCGCATGTTTCAGCGGGTTAGGGTCCTGTGTGTTTCAGTGAATTCAGGGTCCTGTGTGTTTCAGTGAATTCAGGGTCCTGTGTGTTTCAGTGAATTCAGGGTCTGTATCAGTGAATTCGGTGTCCTGTGTGTTTCAGTGATTTCAGGGTCCTGTGTGTTTCAGTGAATTCAGGGTCTGTATCAGTGAATTCTGTCCTGTGTGTTTCAGTGAATTCAGGGTCCTGTGTGTTTCAGTGAATTCAGGGTCTGTATTTGACCTGTGTGTTTCAGTGAGTTCAGGGTCCTGTGTGTTTCAGTGAGCTCTGGGAAGCGGATCGAGGTCGCGAAACCGGTTGTGGAGCTGGACGGGGACGAGATGACGCGCATCATCTGGGAGAAGATCAAGGAGCAGGTCGGTTCAGGGGGCGCTGGTCGGGAGAGGGGCGCCGAGGGCCGGGGGGGGCGCCCCTGAGCGGGGGTCAAGGTTCACCCCTGGGTGAGCAAGGGGAGGGGGCACTTGACCACGGGGTTTCTGGTCTATATTGTCGCCGCGAGTCGGAAGAAGGTGCCGAGGGCCGGGGGGTGTCATGGGGTGCCTCTGAGCGGGGGTCAGGGTTCACCCCTGCGTGGGAGAAAGAGTCAAAGGGCGGGGGCGCATGTACGTTCCCAACCCGTTCGGTCGCCCCTTGCAAAATTTCTCCAATTTTTGGAAGTCGGGTGCAGATGCCCCGGACAAAAGACCCTCGTCTGTTCTTGGGTCCACATTCTTTTGTCCATTGATTTGCAAACTGTGCAGGCGACAGCAGAAACTGAACTGTATCTGAGATCAGGCGCTGTGTACGCTGTGTACAGTTCGTCTGCGAGTTGAGTTCCTGTGGTGGTTGAACATGGAGACAGATTGCAACATGGGGGAAGAAAAGAGTTCGGTTGATCACATGAGGTTGTGCAGTGGGCACTGAGGCAGAGCTGAAAAACAAAGGAACAGTCTATGGGTGCGTGATGGAGTCAGGGAGGTGATTCACACCTTCGGAGGAGTTGAAAGTTGCACTCACGACACAAATTCAGGAAATGCGGGTTTTACTCCGCCTGGAATCCACCCCCTTTGTGACTGGGCAAAAATAGCCTGGGGTGGTTGGCTGCAGCCATCGTTTTACCAGTTGATCCTGAATCTGTGCATGTGACTCTGCAGACGCGTTTGTGCAGCAATCGGTGCCTGGATCATGTGAGTGAAGACGTGACCCTCGTGAAGTAGCGTTGCCAAGTGAACTGACTGAGCGTTTGTGTAACGAAGTCATAAACCCGCTTTCTCAAATTCAGGTTGATGTTCGATTTTATTGCCAAGGTGCAAGTCTGTTTACAGGTGTGTTGTGATGCTTGCCTTCGGGGTATAATGCTCGGTGTGGAAGGAATGCGGTTGTGCAACGATGGAGGTCAAAAGTGGACATAAATTTCCAAGACAAGAAAACAACAGCCGACATGTGGGGCCCTTGACTTTTTGAAGGGGTTGTGTGGTGCGTCTTGCATTGTGCTCAACAGAGATCATTCTTCACGGGCAAAAGGTTTTCTGAAAGCAATCCGAGCAAAAATTACGTAAAACCACGGCACCAGTTGAAGCGTCCGCTGGATCCAGACAGTTTTGTGTTTGTGCTTTGTGATCACAAAACGTGAGCATCCAATACGGATGTCAAGTCCTTTGCAGTGATTTGTGGACCAATTGTGGTGGTTGTGGGAACGAAAACCAGGAGTTTCTAATCTGAACGGGACATTCTTCCAGTGGCTCTGATTGCGTGGAGTATCGCACTTGAGATAACGCGACGAGTGATGAGCAAATATTCAGACAATATTACATGCGAGTGAAACATTGCTGTCTTGTCTGTCTCGTCTGACACGTTGTTGGGGGTGGATCCAGGGATCACCCTCCCTGACACGCCCCCCCCCCTCAACCGTCGCTGCCAAATACGGGCACAACCCTTCCTCACGAATTTTGCAGAGGGTGCAAATTTTCCTACTCTTCCAGGCTCACTCCCCATGACGACGTTCCAGTGCTTGTTTGGTCACAAATGTTTCTTTTTCTCGATTCTCACAGTCAGCCCCAAAAGGAATTTCTGGCCAGACGACAGGAACCAGAACGAAGAGTCGCTTTTACCTTTGTACTCGAGCATTTCTTTGCGTCGGAGATATTTCTTGCAAGACGACATTGGAACGGAGGGCGTGCATTTTGAAGCTCAGATAGCGTGGCGGTTGAACTGCTTTTGGTCCCAGCTTGCCAGTCAATTCGAACTGCCCCCCCCCAACCCCACCCCCAACGAAAACTTCCCCTTCACGCTTGTTCAGCGCACACACGTGCCGAAGCGTCTGCGGGATGTAACTTTTTTGGGCAATGTCGTGCCAAATGTGCATTTCAAGCCACAGTGCCGTTTCCCTTGAAGTTTGTTTGCTTGGAAAATTGGTGCACAATCGTGAGTGTGCCTTTGAGCCCGCGCCGGCGGCTGCGTGACACGAGTGAAGTGTCGCACGCTGAATGGAGTCAGTCGTGCGTGAAGTGCGGGGAGATTCCACAGGGATGCGTTCATGCGTGGAACTCCGCAGAAAAGCGAATTTTTGCTGCCGGGGTGTTTTCCTTCCATTCATTACCGTTGCCTCAGATACCCGTACGCTGCAAGCGTTTTCCGAGTGACGTCGTGTGGCGATGCCGTCACACTGATAAGCGCACAGAGAGCCTGAAACAGTGCAAGGCCGTGCTGGCAACACGAATCTCGATTGCGTGGAGGCACCTGGTAACCGCACCTGTCTCTCTATTGATGGTTCTGCGTGATTTGTTCGATCAAAACCCATCAAAACTTGCAAAACCCATCAAAGAAAATATTTCCACAACAGAAGTGCAAGAAAATTTTGTGTCAATTTTCTCCGTGACAGGGTGTCTGAACCCCATCCTGGCTCCGCCTGTACGATCAATCGACAGTTTTGTCTGTCTTCTTTCCGGGATTGTTCGGCAGTGTCAACAAAACTCTGTGTTCTTCCGCTCAATCTAAGACGACTCTGCGATGAGGGTTTTTCGATTGTTCTGTTGGGGAGCGCACATCGTGATCCTCCGTGCAATTGCTCGAGGCGCACTCTGCAATGAGAGTCTCAAATATGTCCTTGTGTTGTGGCACCAAAGTCTCAAGGAAACAAACCCTTGCAAAATCTGCACCCCTTCGTGTGATGTATTTTTTGCAACGAAAGTGGGCAAATACGGCACAAGCACGTGGTTGACCTGTTTTCTTTCTCGTTCCCACAGCTCATCTTCCCGTACCTGAAGGTCGAGTGTCTGTACTATGACCTGGGGCTGCCGTACCGTGACGCCACCGATGACCAGGTGACCATCGACGCCGCGCACGCCATCAAGAAGCACAACGTCGGCATCAAGTGCGCCACCATCACCCCGGACGAGCAGCGCGTCGAGGGTAAGTGCACACACATACACACACACACACACACACACACACACACACACACACACACACACACATCTGGCAGGTACACACAGGTGCATGCACATACACACACACGTGCACGCACACAAGTGTGCCACCCAACGAACAACGCGTTGAGCGCCATTGGGAAAACACTCACACACACACTCACACACACACACACACACACACACACACACACACACACACACACACTTGCCCTTCATTGCCCGTCGCTCCATCGTTGCAGAGTTCAACCTGAAGAAGATGTGGCTGTCCCCGAACGGCACCATCAGGAACATCCTGGGCGGGACGGTGTTCCGGGAGCCCATCATCTGCCGCTCCATCCCGCGCCTCGTCCCCGGCTGGACCAACCCGATCGTCATTGGGCGTCACGCCCACGGAGATCAGGTCAGTCATTGGGCGTCACACCCTGTAGAGGTCACAGGTCAATCAGTGGGCGTCACCCCCATAAAGAGAGCAGGTCGGTCATTGGGCGTCACACCCTGTAGAGGTCACAGGTCAATCAGTGGGCGTCAGCCCCATAAAGAGAGCAGGTCGGTCATTGGGTGTCACACCCTGTGGAGGTCACAGGTCAATCAGTGGGCGTCACCCCCATAAAGAGAGCAGGTCGGTCATTGGGTGTCACGCCCTGTAGAGGTCAAGCCCACGGAGACTAGGTCAGTCACTGGGCGTCACGCCGTTCTCGTACGTTCACTTTTGATCCAGAATTATGATCAAAGAGCCTCAAGTCCATCATGTTCAGAGAGTTGATCACATGACCAACAAAACCATGTTGTGTTACAGTACAAGGCGAGCGATATGGTGGTGGACAAACCGGGCAAGTTCGAGATCGTGTTCACGCCGGCCGACGGTGGCGCCGCCACGCGCATGGAGGCGTTCAACTTCAAAGATGGCGGCGTCATCATGGGCATGTACAACACTGACGAGGTGAGGGGCGTGCGCAGCCAGCGCGATGTCGTTGGGCGCGTTCGATTTTCGTGTGCCGACTGGTCAAGTTGGCCGCCCGCGTGGCTGACTTCACCCCTTCTCCAAGCCAAGGGCGAACGTGGCGCCACGACACCAATTCGCCGGCGGCTGGGCGCACGCGTAAATCGGGCACTGCCATTGTTTTATCAGTGTTATTCACGGTGAAGCTTTGTCCGACTTCCCCCCCCCCCAGTCGGATCAGTTCAACACCTGGTGTCCGTCCATGTTTCAGTCGATCCGCGGGTTTGCGCACGCCAGTCTCCAGATGGGGCTCAAGAAGAAGTGGCCCGTCTACATGTCCACGAAGAACACGATCCTCAAGCGCTACGACGGCCGCTTCAAGGATATCTTCCAGGAGATTTACGACAAGTATGCGCCCTCTGGCGGTTTCAGACGACACAGGCCGAGGGGTGGGGGTCTAAAATGCTAATTCCGTTGCTTCTTGCTCACAACTCGTAGGATACAGAGGGATGCTCCAGCCCGCACCCCGCCAACGCGGAAAAAATAAATTTTCTCTCCTGTTATGCGGCCAGCCCGTCTCTGGGTCCGCCAGAGCATTGTCAGAATGGCCTCTCTCCCTGGGGAATGGTAACTGGGTCTTTCCTGTTGTGCTGATTGGGGACAAAATCTCGCAGCCAAATCTCGCAGCCTCGTCCTTTTCAACGAGAACACGCACGTGTTTCAGAGAGTACAAGGCTGACTACGAGAAGGCCGGGATCTGGTACGAGCACCGTCTCATCGACGACATGGTGGCGCAGGCGCTCAAATCGAACGGCGCCTTCCTGTGGGCGTGCAAAAACTACGATGGAGACGTGCAGTCTGACGTCATCGCCCAAGGTGCGTGTTGTGGGTGGGCGGAGAGGATGGGTGGGGAGGGTTGGACAGGGTAGGCATGCAGTATGACGTTGTCGCCCAAGGTATGTGATGTGGGTGGGTGGAAGGGTCGGGTGGGCCGAGGGGATGGGCGGGCAGGGTTGGGTTGGCGTGCAGTATGACGACGTCGCCCAAGGTACGTTTCATGCGTGGGCCGAGTCGACGGGTGCTCTCGGGTGGGCGGATAGAGTGAGGTTGGCGTCTGCAGTGGAGGGAGATAGCAATCTGACGTCCTCGTGACCTGTTGGACGGGGTGGAAAAGGTTTCGGGGAAGGATAATCTGCGACGGAGGTCAACCCCCAAAAGAGCGTGTTGTAGGTGGGCGGGAAGAATGAACAGCGTGGTTGCGCCTTTAGGGGATTGGCTGGAGGATTGTGCAAGTGTGGCGGGTTGGATGTGATAAAAATCTTTGCCTGTTCATTCCCTGTTGTGTTGCTCACTGCATTCGTCCTTGACCTTGCATCCCAACACTGTGTGTGCGCAGGTTACGGCTCGCTGGGCCTGATGACGTCCGTGCTGATGTGTCCCGACGGAAAGACGATCGAGGCGGAGGCGGCGCACGGCACCGTGACCCGTCACTACCGCGAGCACCAGAAGGTACGCCGCCCGCGCGGGGGCGCTGTGGCTCTCAGAGCGAGGCTGGGACGTTTGGGCGGGGCACCGCGCTGCGGGGAGGGGGCGGCACCGCTCTCACAGGAAGGCAACGCCGAATGGGGCCTCCGCTGCTGTGACGCGGGGCTACACTGCGCGCGGGCGCTGCCGCTCTCACACTGAGGCCATGCCGTGTTTGTGTGTGTGTGTGTGTGTGTGTGTGTGTGTGTGTGTGTGTGTGTGTGTGTGTAGGGGGGGAACCACGGCTCTTTCTCACAACACAACTTCGCCGACCGGGGGCGGCGGCACCACTTGCACCACGCCCAGTGCGAGAACGTGAAATTCAGGAAGCCAGTGTCTGGTGTGGTTTGCCTGTTGTCACGCGACGCTGTGCGTGTTTCCAGGGTAACCCGACGAGCACGAACCCGGTGGCGAGCATCTTCGCGTGGACGCGCGGCCTGGAGCATCGCGCCAAGCTCGACAACAACCCGCAGCTCGAGAAGTGAGTTCCCGATTATCGCTCATTTTACACGTGCAACGCCAGTGTGCTAGTTTTGCAGGTTCATTCAATTTGATCAAGTGTTATGTCGTGCCCCATTCGCTTGCATTTATGACACACCGGACTCAGGAAAACTTTTCTTGCGTTGCTGCTGAATCGGACAGACAAGCAAGAGTGTGCTGTGTTGGGTGCTGAAGTTGAACACGTTGTGTGTGATGGGCATCCCCCGTGGGATGTTGTGGGATGTGCTGCAAATGGGATGATCTCAAGTTCTTATTGCCTGGTTTCGTTCGGCGTGTGCGCGTCAGAAACTTTGCGCACACTTCAGGCCTTTGTCGCGTGAAGTCGTCCACTCCAGGCTCGGTCAAAATTCTGCCATTTTCATGACACAGGAATCTGTAGCGACCTGGAACCACGGAGGGTTTGCGTGATATGATCTTTGTAGATTTTCAGTGCGTGGCTCAAACAACTCTCTGTTTGTCTGCAGGTTCTGCCACACTCTGGAGAAGGCCTGCGTTGACGTCGTCGACTCGGGCAAGATGACTAAGGATCTGGCTGGCTGTATCTACGGCATCAAAAAGTACGTCGCGTTGTTGTCAACGAATGTAAAGTTGCTCAGCCAGGCGCGTGTCTGCACTGACAAATGTTCTTGTTCTTCTGCAGCGTGACTCCTGATCAGTACCTCAACACCGGGGACTTTCTGCAAGCCATCGCGGAAGAATTCGAACGCCAGATGAAGTGAAGCGGCGTCGCATAGCAACGCGTCTCTAGGCAATGTCCACGTGACCGCCGCCGCAGCACTGCAATACAACATCTCGCTAAATTTGGATGCATTCACACTGGATTCAGCTGGTGCGACCAGGCGTCACGTCCTGTTTGAATAATTTTTGACAAAAGCGCACCGCAAAAAGTCAAGGGCATCCAGATCAAAACGTTCCGGTGTGAATCCATCCCAGGTCTGAAAAGTTTCGTCTCTTTTAGTTTGATCTGAATGTGTCAAGTGTTGGTGAGTCTGGTGATACTATGTTAGTGAAAGGGTGTGCAGCAGAAAAACGCTCTTCAAAAGAAAATGAAGCTGTCGACACAGCGTCACGTGCAAAGCAACAGTTGCACGTGGGGCAGCCGGATCCGAAGGCGTCTATTCAGCGCATTCGTTGCCATGGTTACTGCACTCGCAAACACGTTGCTGACTCCCATTTCTCTTTCATTCGCGGGTCAGTCGTCACGTTTTCATTCATCGGGCACAACAAGCTCTGAAAATTCGCCTTCGTTCTGGTTGAATGGGGTTGTTTGGTGCCCCCGTCTGCGGGGTTGGAATCTTAGAATTTCGACGATTTCTTGAAAACTTCTCGTGTTTCCACCGTGCTGCTTTCAGCGTCTGATTTTCAACTGTTTGTTTGCATTTGAAATCGCAAAATGAAAGTGTGCTCAGTGTCTGCCATATCACGCCATGGTATCAAATCTCAGCGATGCTGCAGGAACACATTTCACGCAAAAATGAACAGTCAATCATTGCAAAGAAGGTATTTTCATGTATTGGCCGCACGAAACAATGCATAGAGACCGCACTGGCAAATGTAGATATTGGCTGTTAGAAATTACCAGTCTTGGAGCAGTCAGAATATTTTTTCCTTTCTCAGCGCGCATCAAATTCTTGTAGTGAAACATTTTCTCGTCGGAGTGAGTAGTTTTACAGTTCTTGTGACACCTGTCGCGACTTGCATTTGTGTGTCTATGCGTACCGTGATCACCCAGGTGTCCTGTGCATCGTGCACACTGAAATTTGCTCTCTTTGGCTGTCGATCCCATTGAAACAACGGCAGACTTATGCCCAAGGACTGCTCGCTCCTACTTGGTTGTCGGCACACAAAGAAGTGCGCATGACTTGTGGGTGATTGCGGATAGATGAGGACAAAGGTGATCAGTGTGTGCACACCAGCTCCGCCAAATCCATGCTCCCGTCGCCCAACCTATTTTTGGGTGGTTGTCGTCAGCAGATTGCGAGACTCGTCGTGGTTTAGAGACGTTGGTAGATCTATCTATCTGTCTGCAGGTTGTAGATCGTAGGAATCTTCAGCGGTTCCTAGGTTTCGGCGGGGGGGGGGGTAGGACCTCAGTTCAGGCTGGGCCCGACCCTTGGAGGCACAACTTTCGGGGTAAAGCATTTGGGGCGGGGGTCAGAGGGGCCAAGAGTTCAGCTTGGAAAGAAGGCATTGGCCTGTTGTGTAAAAACAAAAATGTATTTTTTTTTGGGGGGGGGGAGCAGGCCTTTTTCTGGAACCGCTGGAGGAAACACGGCAGAGTGTGTTGTACCTCTCGCCGTCGCCTAGCAACGCCCCAACGAGCGCACAACCCAAGTCTCTCACGCACCGTGCACATAGGCGAGAATCTCTGAGAAAAGTTTGTATTTCAACCACGCCACGGTTTGTGCTCTTGTGTTCCAACATCCGGGGAACTTCACTGATCAAGTCTTCGCCACGAACTATCCGATCAAAACTCTGTTCATCGCTTTCAGAACTTCATTTTCAGAACAAAGTCAAAAACTTCATCACGCACTGTTGGCACTTGCTTTTTTCAAATGTTGTTTGAAGTATTGGAATTGTATTTGCAAATCGAGGGTATTGTGAAGGCAGTATTTTGCTGGACGAACAGACTCGGGTTTGAGCGTCATTTTGGCGACTGCATTTGCATCCAGAAAATCCAGGCCAAGATTTGTCTCAACGCAAAAGCCAGACTCTCTCCCCTTGCAGCTTTCCTGTGAGAACAACACTGATTCTACGTGTAGAAAATAAAACAGGACAAATATTGTGGACATTGACTTTTCATCCAGGTTCAATTGAAATCACCGCAATCACTCGTGTTTTCCGCGAACTCACATTGGGATGCACAGCCCAACATTTGCCCTTGTTTTCGTGGTCAGGTACCATTGAATGGCAGAACTGGCACGCGTCAAAGTGTTCGTGCGTGTCCTTGTCAATTTTGGCAAAGAGTGCACATTCCACACGAGTAATTGTGCGAAGTCCCTTCAGGGCGAAGCACCATGTGGTGGTGCAGTATATGGCAGGGTGGATGAAATGTCCCCTGCCCCCTGCCCCCTGCCTGGGGGTGGGGTGGGGTTCCAGCATGACTGGTGGAAGACAAGGAGGACAAGGAAGAATTGATGAACAAGGAAGAATTGACATTACCGATGCTGCAAGGGACTTCGCACTGCAGTTGCCTCAAGCACTGCTTCTTGTTGCAGCCTGTCGAAACACAAACCTAATGCGCATAAATTAAAATGCACTTTGACGTCGCGGTCATCACGTGTGCAAAGTGTGTTGTTCATGGGTGTTTTGTGGCAAACATTTTGTTCCACAGGCAGTTCCTTCTCCATACATCCGAAGGGAGGAACTTGCCTGGGAGGCTTCACCGATGTAAGTTCGTTTCGCGAGCGGCGAATTTTCCGCTGCTGTGCTCACGCGAGGGAAACGAAGGACGCGCTGCGGGTGGAATCAGGACATTTTGTGAAGAATGCCGTTGCTGTGGAGAACGTCCTGTCCACGTCATGCAGGTTTTGAGGACACGTGGGCAAAGAACGGACGCATTTGCCAAATCTCGCTTCTGTTTCCGTACTGTCTCGTGTACAAGACACCCTCATGTGTTAGACGCACCTCAGCATTTGGCCATATCTCTGGAACCAAGGCCTTGTTGAACAACACAAACTTAACTCATGCACCCCTTCTTTTAATGTGCAATTTTGGCAAAAAGTGCATATTTTACACGAGACGGTACGGTATACTCTGCGCGCTGAGGTAGCACGTTGTAGCGTCAGCGGGTGTGTGGACACACGAGGGAAGTTGGTCCTGGCGCGTGTCTGCACCGGTGGGTGTTCTTGTGTGATATGTGCCTGTCTTTTCCTGCAAAATTAATGACGGTCCTTTCTTGGCCAGATGTCCTGCGCTCACACAAGCATGGTCACGGTGCAGTCAGCATTGAGTCTGTGAAAGCAAAATGTCTTCTCACAGCTGTAGGTTTTGCAGCAAATCGCTGCTGCGAAGGGTTGGTGGGGGGGTACCCCCTTGGGGACCTTTTTGGTGCAGAATTGAAGGGGAGAATCAATTTGATTGGGGGAACATGGGGATGGTTCAACATTCTCCCTGGATCCGCCCCTGAATCTGGGCCCCAGCCCTGGATCCCCTTCCCTGAATCGACAGCTGAATCTAGGCTCCCAGCCCTGATCCAGACCCCATCTCTGGATCCGGGCTTCTTCCCCAGATCCAGGCCCCTACCTGGATCCAGGTCCCTTTCCTAAATCCAGATCCCCTCACCTGGATCCAGACCCCTACCCTGGACCTGGCTCCTTCCCTGGATCTGACCCCAGACCCTGGATCTGGGCAACTTCCCTGGATCTGGGCCACTTCCCTTGATTTCCCTGGATCCACCGACAGATCCATTACACGTGTTATGCTTTCGCTCGAGGAGCTGTTTGGTACACAAAGCTGTCGCGTCTCTGGGAAACCACTTCGTGGCTTTTGCGCTTAGCGACGGTCGCTTCGCCTTGGAGACGACGACGCCTCTGTAGAACGCTTCAGAAACTCTGCACCTTTGTGTTTTGAAGAGTCTTTCACAAGTTGGCAATTAAAACTCAAAAGGGCAAATCAATAGAGAGCGGCGGGTCTGAACTCTGTTGTGGATACTTGGAGAAACGCCGAGCGAAGACGACGACGAAGCTGGAGACAAAAGAGACAAAAAAGAAGCTTCATTAGCGAGTTGGAGTGAGAGCAGGGAAGGTTGGAGGATTTTGACGTGTCACGTGAGCTCGGAGCTGAATGTACGCGATGTTTAAGGCGTTTAGCTGGGGAGAGGACGACGGCAGACTGAGGGTGAGTCTGGACCTGTTTGTGCTTCGATGGATCTCTCTCTCTCTCTCTCTCTCTCTCTCTCTCTCTGCGGGCGGTTTTGGTAAATTTTCACAAATTGATTCAAAAAGGAAACAAATGTTCACAGAAGTTTGGCACCTTTTCAGCCTTGTACACCCGTCTCGCTTGATTCCCGTCTGTGCTGATTCACAGTCATGGACTTGGAATAAGAATTTGGTCTTTTGCTCGGACAGTCCCAACATATGGGTGTGCGAGCATGATTTGGCCAACACAGCTCCACCCCAACAAGATCCTGGATCCAACCCTGGATCCACCCCGATAGATCCCCCTGGATCAACCTCTCAATCCAACCCTTGATCCACCCCCCCCCCCTCAGATCCACTCCAGATGCAACCCTTGGATCCACCCCATCCTTCTCCCTGGATCCACACCTAGATCCGCCTCTGGCTCCACCTCTGGATTCACCCCTGGATCCACCCCTGGATCCGCTCTAGATGCAGCCCTGGGTCCACCCCCACCCCCAGATCCACCCTCGGATCCGCCCCTGGATTCCCTGACGCCCACCAGGTGTCTCTGCAGGTCATCGTGTTCCTGGGTACGGTTCGCGAGAAGCGCGCCGGCCTCCGAGTCGCCAAGTTCGTCGTCAACCAGCTGACCCAGTCCAAGCACCGCGTCGAGCTCTTCGGTTGGTTCCGCACCGCGCATGCGCGCACTCAAGCGCAATGCGCACCACACTTTTCCCACCCATCGTCTGTCAAGGAGACTGTAGCAAAACTCACCCCTTCTTTTGATGTCAAATTTCAGCCAAAAATTAGGGTGCAGTTTTTCTGGAATGATGCATCCATGGGTCTGGTCTGAAGCACCTGCATGGTTTCCAATCAGCTCCGGTGGAGATTCAGGTTCTGAACCTGCTTGGATCGTCTGATCTTTTGGGAAAGATGCTGTTGTATATATGAGTGAAGCCCCAGTAGTGATGTTGTAGTATAGTTTATTGTAGAGTATGAGTTGGAGCTCAGTGGTTTAGGCTACCTTCCTCTATGGTGTCACA
>JAAUXT010063822.1_pt1 | contig 12446 bp, 21 predicted proteins | sample 7278171 | NCBI WGS metagenome assembly JAAUXT01 (sample SAMN14350112, study PRJNA611818) | marine sediment metagenome | isolation source: surface marine sediment (1.8m) | place: French Polynesia: Moorea | collected 2018-08
AGGTGTGTAAATTGAGACTTTATTCAAAACAGATATATGCAATGGAGCTGGGTTCATTTGTTTGTAATTAGGTGGAAGAATGTTTGATTTTTCATTTTTGTAACTTTCCATTCTTTTGGTTCCGTTAAAATTGAGTGCAATAGAAGCTCCTGAGAGATTTAGTTTCAAAACACACAGCTCACAAATTTTGCGACATGCCAAAAATCACCGCGACGTCCAAATTTTGGACGTTATGTTTGGTTCATGTCACCCCACAGTGAATGCAAACAGTTTGTCCGCGTCGATTAGAAAGATCTCTTGCAACAACAAAGTGTTCTTAGTTTTTCTTGGGCGAGAGACCAAAATGCTTGAATTTACAGAACGCTTCCAACGGCAAGCACGTGACATCACACACCAGCACTTTTGCAGTCACAAGTTTGTAACACATGTGTCGTCGTGAGCCTCGTGTAGACGAATATCAATAAATCTGTTCAAATGCAAAAATGCAATGTGTCGTCGGCTTGTCCCCTTCATAAGTGCAATTATCGCCCATGACATTCGCTGCATACTCAGAATCCAGGTGGCAAATCTTACATTGTACAGGCTCGGCATATTGTACTTGGCAAGGGTATGATCTATATCAAATCCAACCACGTCGTAGTCCTGAATGCACACAGGTGTGGAGTTTTGTTTCTCGCTCATCGTTGCCGGCACATCGGCTGCTCCCGCGGGTTTTCCTAAACTTCCGGTCAACATGGCTGCGCCCAGGTGACACAACCGGTTGAAACTGATCTTGATGCATGTTTGCCAGGAAGAAGAACTTTGCCCAACTTCTGTCGCTGAAACACAAACAAAGATGAGTGGGAAGCAGAAACAGGCCCATCGGACGAAGGGAAATGTTCGGGTAAGTCGTGTAATCAATGTGGTAGTCTAGGTCTGGATAAACTCTTATCTGGAACTGGAATACACAAAGTCATGAGACTTCTCCAACCGAGGTTGATTTGGCTGTTGACGAATTCATCTTTGTGCCTGAAATTCAGCCTTCAAGCAGTGCACGAGCGGCTGAGCAGTTGGCCAACACTGGGACATCTGCACAAGGATTTGTGGGATTCGGCGTTCTGTCTGATCTTGGATACGTCCCAGCAAGTGGGACAAGTGATGAAGCAGATTCAAGGTATATAGAACCTCCACAATCTGCTGCTCAACAATCTGATTTGCCAGGATGCACTATCACTGACAAAGTTTTGAAATCAGAAGCACTAGTTTGTTCTTTTTTGTTCGTTTCAGTGTTGATGCTGACTTCAGATTGGTCCTCAGAAAACTGTCCAAGAAGGATTCAACCACAAAAATCAAAGCTCTGCAGGAATTGGCAGTCTTGTGCAAGGGAAAAGAACTTGAATCGGTGAAGTCTGTGTTACCCTTTTGGCCAAGGCTGTTTTCCAAGTTGTCCACGGTAAGTTTCCAGTGAGGCTTTGCACTGACAAGTATTTTTGCTGCAAGAAACTGCGGTTGAGATTGGCACTTGTGTTGGTGTACACTCATAACTCAGATCAAAGATCTATGTGTTTGTCATGTCAAGTGCGATTGTTCGTTTGGAAGCGGGTGGGTTTGCCAGAAATGGGAAAGCTGCTTGAATGGGCAGTTTCAAGAAGTGCAGAAACACAATGACCACAGAAAACATGTTTGCACAGGACAATGACCGGAGAGTGAGGGAGGCTTGCCACCAGACTTTCGAGCAGTTGGTGTTGAGGGTGCGCAAAAATTTGGCGCCGCACCTCAAGTCTCTGATGGGGCCATGGATTGTTGGTCAGTCCGACGTTTACGCCCCTGCAGCGTCAGCGGCGAAAAGTGCCTTCCAAGCTGCCTTCCCTCCTGCCAAACAGAGCGAAGCGGTCATCTTTTGCAAAGAAGAAGTTATCCACGTATGTGAAACAAACGTCGGGTTTGGTGGTCTTTCATGTGCAATTACAGCGTCAGTTCTGATGCTGCGTTCATTCAGAACATTGATGCAAAATGGTTTGCTTTGCAGTACATCAGTGAAAATTTGTTGACGCTGACTCCAGCAACATTGAGTGACTCAAAGTTTGTATTGTGTTTCAAAGCGCACACATGAAGTGGCACGTGTGCTTCCTCCATTTGTTGAGTCAAACGGTGTGTTGTGTTTATCCATTGCACATTCGTCTCTGCAGAACTGCGGAGGAAGATGTGGAGGCACGATATCACAAAGTTGTCGCGTCAAGTTTGCAAGGCTGGAAAACGTTGTTGACAACACTTTCAAATGACCAACAGGAGGCTTTGCACGAAAAATACAAAAACATCCTGAGCAACGCCAAGTTCTGGAAATTGGCGAAACACCAAAATTCAATGGTAAGCAATGAGATCACCCAACAAACGCGTGCGAAGGTCGTGGGCCCGTGGTCTCAATTGCCAAAGTTCAGTCAAAAAGGAGATGCCATCCGATGTGGGTGGGTGGCCACATCTGGAGAAAAAAGATACATCCGCCTGTACCAGTTGGGCAGAATTTGGCTAGACTTGGAACATTTCTGATATGTAAGAGTGCCACATCAAAACCGAAGTACGAGCGATTGATGATCCACGGGCAGCGTGACCAGATGTTTGTGATCAACTTCCAACCCGTAAACAGAATTTGGCCAGGCAATACGAGCCCACAATGTGTGTTTTCACAGCAGATGTGACACCCTGCCCATCTGTTTTTTTGATTGGTGCCCAAGGAGAACACGCGCCTTTTTCGACACGCAGCAATGTTCTTGTTGACATGTATGTCATGTATGTTCGTCGGTATAATCGAACAGAAAATGTCTTGTTGCACAACTGATATTTTCTGAAATTCAGGTCAAAGGGTCATTTTATTTGGTGCTGGCAGCTCTGTGTCAACATGATTCCACACTGGCCAATCAGTACTCGGAGAAGATCTGTCCCTTGGTGCTGCATCACCTTGACGACACGGATCCAGCTGTGTGTCCTGCGTTGTGGGAGGCTGTTCTCTACACCGTCACCACAATGGAGGTGGGTTTTGTCGGCCGGTAAATACTGGATCGGTTTCCTGTCAGGGCTGTAGGAACAGCTCAGCACTCGGAAGTTTTTGGCCACTTGTATTTCAGGATTGTTGGAGCAAAGTCAATCCAAGAAAGGGTGTTCTTCCAAGATTGTGGAGTTTGCTGAAAAGTGGTGGAAACGGGAGTGCTCACATCATTTACCCCAATTTGCTCCCTTTTCTGAGCAAAATCCCGACGGATGTGACCCGTGATGGTCTCGGGTTCTACAAGGAGTGGTTCGACAACATGTTGGTTGGGTAAAGCTGTTCATGCCCCTTCCTTGAATGAAATGTTGCAAAGCTGTTTTCTGGGGTAGACCTTCGGTGTTCCAGGACATTTTGTTTCTTGCTCAGTCTCCAATGCGTCTGATGTTTGCAGGTTGTCTGTTGATAAAGTGCAGACGAGTAAGCAAGAGTTGTCCGCTCTGATTCATTCCACTGTGGAATGTATGAAGTTCGCCTTGACTGGACTTGACGCCAAACAGGGCACGGACGAGCGTCTGTCCCAGTTCATTCTGAATGACAAGGTATCAATAAACCGTCCTTGCTGCGAAGATTTGTCTGGGTCGCTTCCAAGACACGTCTGTTTCAGTTTCGAATTTGGAGTGCAGTTGAGCGCTGAGAATCTGATTTGACGAAACCCCAAACTCGCCTTTATTTCACCGCCATCTTTTCAGTTGCTTGTTCTGTTGGAAGCGTCGTTCGTCGACAAGGCGAGCCATTTGGGCACCTCACCGCTGTATTCATTGGTTGGGAACCTGCTGCTCTTCCTCTACAAGCACGAGAGGCAGGACTTGCGAGATGCTGGCAGTCAATGCTGGAGAACACTGAAGGAATGCATTCAGGACCACATTGGCGACGCGGGTGACGAGGACATGTCTGAAAAGTTGGAAAGGTAAAGATCATCTGATTGACATTTTGTTGGATGAAGATGAACTGCCGGTGACGCCATCACAAACTTGTCGACGCAACGTTTGTTTTGCGTTTGCCGTTTCACGTTTTCGCTGTCGATAAAAATGTTCGAGAAGTCGGGACAGGAACCTGATTTCTCTTTCCGATCTCCAGTTCCCGATTTCTGCATTTTGGCGACAACTGCTTTTTGGTGTCTGGCACACCAGAAAAACGACCAAGACGTGCAGCAAATATGGCGCAGCGTGCCATCGGGCAAACCGATCAAAAACGCATGAAATCCCCAGCTCTGCCACGGAAAGCTGACCCTTTGTGGATTGTTTTCCGCCTCGCTGAGGATGAGACAAACGCTGAGATAAGAAGCAATACTCCTTCCACATAGGACGTGTTGTGCCGAAAACTCAGCAACACAAACAGAAAACGTGACTGCGTCCGACAGGGTTCTCACACTGCACAAAAATGGTTCCTGTGAAATCACACAATGACTTTTCACGACCTTTGGTCGAGAAAGGAGTTGTGTGATTGAACAGGAACCATTTTGTGGGGTGAGAACCCATTTCTACCACAATGCGAGTTCGTACGACATGTTTAGAGATCGCAGAGTTGTAGAATGTTGCTTCCCCAACTGTGCGTTACTTTATATTTCGTTAGTTGTGGGCAAGGAGCTGGTTCATGGTCATGTTTTCTTTTCATGCCTTGGGAAGTGAGTTACCCCAATGCTTCCGGAGTACACAGCTCTGCTCAGCTGGAGCAGGTTTTTGGTACCAGCTCTCGACAATTCTTGCGACCTTTTGTGAACCAAACTTGTTTTGAAAGTTTGATCACAATTTCTAACAACATCGTGTCTCAAATTCTTTTGCTTGGTGAATCTCCTTGAGAAAGTGGTGTATGTTTCCTTTTGTTTTGCTGAGCTTTCCTCACTTATGATTGGCTGGGTGTCGAAAGAATTCTCGAATTGCTTGGTAGATCTATGCGTAACAAGCTCTGTGTGCCAGACGCAGTCTTGCGGGTTCAATGAGTGTGCAATTTTGCAAACTTCAGGTTTCATTGCAGAATTGGAACATTTTTGGAGGCATTCGTGAAGCCAGCGGCAGTGACAGAGAAGAAGAGGGTGAAATTTGAAGAAAAAGAACCACCATCCAGAGATTTCGTTTCAGCCAATGCCACCAAGTCAAGCGCTTTGCTCGAGACGGGCAGCCCGCTGATGAGTCTTGTGAACGATGTTGGCCTGGAGTGCCTTTGGCGAGCACAGAACATTGATCGCCCGTCGTCTGGTCACTTGGTTCTCCTTTCGACTTTGTGCAACACTTATGGAAGCGTAGAGCTGGCCAGACACCTGTTTTGTGGTTTCACTGAGACAGTCGCAGAAGACGACTGTGCTCACATGAACATGAACTTCACTGAAGTGATACTGTTGCCTTGGTTGAAACGAACCGAGAAATACGACGACCAACGCAAAAGGGAATTGTTCGTCAGCAGACTGGGTGATGTTCTGCTCATGCTGTACAAGTTGGGAACTTCATCAGAGAAGATAGAACTGCTGGACCTGCTTTCCCAGGTGAGTGAGACGGTGCGACGTTACATATATTTGGAGGCACCCTCTCGTTTGGATGAGTTGCAAGTGATGACATTTTTTCTTCATATGTTCAGAATGGCAACGAGCAACTGCTCGTCAGCGTGTGCGAGAGGGTGCTCGCCTTTGAAACGGACCCGACCGTGCACAGATGGTGGAGTGGCCCACAGTTCGGAGAAGCCGTGGTTCGTAACACTCGCAAACTGTGCACGTGGTATATGACCGACTCGGATGTTCCAGAAACGCAGTTGAAGTTCAGATGGGAACTGCTCACTTTGGCATTGACTGCTCAAGTCAACGCAGGTAATAGAAAGGTTTTTGCTGTGTACCTGCATTTTCCCTGTGCAAAAATTACACGTCCTACCACAAAATGAAAAAAATCGGGCAAATCCGACAAAAACTCTCCTATTGTCTTGCAGAGCCAATTGTCGGAAAGGAGTTCATCACGAAAATTTTGCACAGCATTCAGTCGGCTTTGCCACCGCCGGACAAAAGAACTTGCATGCCCCAAAACGAATTGGACAAATGTGTGTCATTTGTTTCCGACGTGGCTGTCCTGCTGTACCGAGAGATGAAGGTATACAACCTGTGTGCACACCCGCAAATTGTTTGATCTGTCCAAGTCGATTGAATTTGAACTGTAAATCTCATATACATCGCCTGTTTTTCAGGAAATCATTGTTGAAAGTGGTGCAGAAGAATTGTTGTTGTCTCTCTTCCAAATATGCTGTCAAGAGAAAAGTCCTGTGTCAGGTGAGGTGAACGAGCTGGTGCATCTTGCATGACAATGCCCCTGAGCAACCAGTTGTCGCATCACAACATTGAGTGAACAAATTCTTTTCAGACACAGTCCTGCACAAAGTTGATGAGTCATGGAAACTGGGAGTGACTGCACTCTTGCACCTCAAGGGCGGTTTCATGAATGACGGCGGCTTCTTCGTGAAAGTTGCGGAGCATCTGAAGTCACTCGTCAGAAGTGCACGCGTGTCGTGTTCAAGGTAAAGAAGAGACACACTTCGCGGGTGAGAGTATGCATCTACGTGTTTTTGGCGCGAAGGTGGAGAAAAACAATAATTTTTTTGTTACTTTAGAGTAAATCAACTGAGCGAGAAGAGTGTGGAGTTGGCTCGTCACATTGGTGTGGTTTTACACGAAGAGAAAACCACAGTGCTATCGCACCCGACCGTGTCGTATTTCATTCACCTTCTGTGCAGTGACATGGTGGACCCTCCTGTGGGTTCAGAGGTAACTTTCCTTGCTCTTTATTATCATTGTACGCGGGGACATTTTCTTTTGCAAATTTAAAAGATCACGAAACCGTCCGAACCCTTTGTTGACCCTTTCAGTGGCTGACTTCTCGTCTGGTTTGTGGTGATCTGACGTTCGACTGCCTGCCAAAGGCAACTGAACCAAAAACAGACACCGACAGTCGCGGAGATGTAGCTCCAGTTCTGTTCTCGTCGAATATGTTGGTGGTGGTTCTTGAGGAAGGAAGGAATCTACAAGAGGAAGACGATGCGGTTGTTGTCAACGTGGCTCTGGGAATCGCCTTGTGCGAATCTCTCATGGGCAGAAAGAAACAGGTAAAGAGGGTAGAATTGTTTTCATTCATCGCACAGCGCTGATCCAGACGGACAAACAAAGAATTTGTTCTGTTGTTTTGTTTCGCTAGTCGATGGCTGGAAGCGAAGTTGGAACCATGTGTGAGAGACTAGAGCGGAATCTTCGTGTTCTCATGAGCAGCATTCAGCCAAGCCGTCAGACTGAATTTCTGCAGATCGTGATAGACCGGTGAGCAAACGTCAAATACCACCTCTCTCGTGTTGTGAGAGTAAAGCTCAAGCCTTCCTCTGCACATTCATGCCCCTCAACTTTAGGTCATTTTCTGAGGGTGGACTGTGGTCGTTGTGCCTGCAAGTTGTGCTGAGAGAAGCAGCCGCGAACAAGTGGAACGTGATCGTGGGTTCACTGCTTGGCATGGTCGACCGGTAGGTTGTGAAAAAATGTTTACCGCCCGTCTTACCCGACAAAAACCGAGAAAGTTTCAGCTTAGTGCATCCATTTGTGGCGGTTGGGGTGGGGAGGCTTGGAAGATTTGTTGAAGCAAATTTCAGCTTCGCACGATCATCGCCGTGACACAAGGCAAGAGATCCCGTGCTCGGCAGAAAATTTTTCAAGTGAAGTCACCTCAGTGACCTGTTGCTTGTGACGTGTGCTGTTTTTGTGATCTGTGCCACGCAGGAGACGAATAACCAAGTCGCAATTTCCGTCTCGTGCTTCAGGTTGAGTTGTCTGGTGGAACCCGTGCTGCACACTCTCCAAGTCGCGGCGCCACACATGACCAAGACAGAGTTGGGAACCGTTGTGCAGATTCTGACGGCACAGCTTCTCACCTGCGACCAAGATGCTGTCAATCGTATCACAGGTGCGGACAGTTAGGTGGCTGCATTTCTGCCAAAACCTGGTTTTCTGGTCGTTCATTTTTCGGTTGCTTCGCTTCTTGAGCTTGCAAAGTGATCTTGGCTACAAAATGCTTGTGAGCCACTTGACATTGGTTGACCTCGAGTTCTCGTTCATGTTCGTGCACCACAGCTGTGAACATCTTTTGCCAGGAGGTCGAGGGTTCGTGGCGGGGGTGGTGGCGGCGGCGGCGCAGCAGGAGAGCCCGGTGGGCGAGGGCGGTGGCGGCGGCGTGCACCTCGAGCCGCAGGTCGTGCTCAGCGTCCTCACGCAGCTGCAGCTGTGGAGGGAGCAACACGAAGATCTCTTCCTCTTTGAAACGTACGCGTTTTTTTCGTCAACACAAGACTGGGCATTTTGATCACATGATACAAGAAGGGTTTGGGGGGATTCGTGACGGTTGTTGAACTTGTATTCCCGGGAAGTCCTGACATGTGCATTGTTATGGGCCCGTGTGCTGTTGTCACAAGTACGGTTCAACCCAGATGATTTTGCCGACCACTTGTTGTCTGTCAGACGATGTGAACTACTGAATCGCCTTGGTGAGAAATCTGACAGACAACGACGTTTTGTGTTGCAGTGATTTGAATGTGGCCAGTTGGGAGTTAGTGAGCCTCAACATTGAGATCATGAAACTGCTCAAACTGTTGGTGGAAAAATTGCCGTCAGTTTTGTCGGAACATCAATGGGATTTCTTGCTGTGCAGTTTGGTCTCGTGGGTTCAGGTGCGAAACTTTGTTTTCGATTTCGTAATTCAATGAGTGTTGTGACACGTTGAGAAACTGTGTGCGCTTTGCATTTTTCACCCTTTACTGAAAATTCCACTTCGAAACTTTCAGACATGTCACGAAAGCAGATCGCTCCTGGACACAAGTCTGGCCCACCAGTCGTTTTTGCTGCACACTTGCGATCTATTGACCAGCACCGCTGCTTGCATGGCGCACGTCTTGCCGGAACGCAGAGAAGCCTTTCCGTCCAACCTGGCCGCGGAGTGGCGCGAGTTTTTCTCCCAGGGCGCGTACAGCCTCCTGCTGCCCATCTTTGTGCAGCTGACGGGTAAGAATGAAGTCTGCGACGCGTGATGGACTTGAAAAGGCGAATGCCCAAAGAATCTAGCATGAGAATTGTGTGTGTGGGATTTCAGAGTTTGCCACACCACGAACGGACTTGTCTGTGGAGCAAGATGCAGTGCTTCGTTATCTGTGCACGGCGGTTTGCGACTGCCCGTTGGAGCATCTCAAGAATCACCAGCTGCCGGCAAAGCTGGTCGCGGACCATGACACGGCGGCGCCCGACGAGCTGCAGACGCTGCTCAACCATCTGTGTCCGCGCCTCATCACGGGCAACAGAGCCACGCAAATCGCCGCCTTCAGGCTGCTTCAGCGGTGAGTGAGATCGCTTTCTGTCAGTCAGGTGTTGTCATCCCCCGTCAGTTGCAAATCTCCAAACTATGGGAACTCTTTTGTTGCGGGCTGGGGGCCACTCGATTGCAAAAGAGCATCACCGAATCGCAGGGAAGAAAACTGACCTGTGAAGAACATCGAAGAAGGTTTCATAGGAACGCCTGGAGGTTGTTTTCAGAGGAAGGCCTTGGCCAATGTGACGTTTCTCTTCAGGCTCGTGCCAGAGTTTCCGGCTTTCGACAGCGAGAGAGAGAAGTCGTTGGAGGCTGAGCAGGAGTCTCGCTCGCCGCCTCCAGCGCTGATGACGGTGCTGGACACGTGTCGAGCCGCCGTGGACCTCATCATGGGCGACGTGCCGGTCGGAGAACCTGTCGTCGTCGAGACCGACACGGAGGAGGACATGTACACCCGGGGCTATTTGTTCTGCTGGGATCTGCTGCTCACATTTTTCAAATCCGCCCCGTCAGAAGTGAGTTTGACACAAAACAAGGTGCGGAAAGAACAGCTTGTTTGTATCGAAGTTTGCTTTCAGGCCACAGGCATCTGGTCAGCCTGCCAACGTACTTGTTTCCCTTTCACAGATGAGGGCAAAGTACGCCAGTTTTCTGAGGGACAATGGAGCTGTTGACCATTTGTTGGCAAATCTCTTCCGCCTGATGCCCGAAAACCCTGTGATACAGTTACACGAGAGCCTCACGTCAGCGTCGCCGAGCCAAAAACTTTCCAGCGTCATGAGCATGTTCAGCAGGAGCCCGTCGCTGCAGGCTGCAGGTAATTTCTTTGTTGGCCAAAAAATTGTGATGTGCAAGTGGAATTCAGTCCTTGTGTGGCTCGTGAAATATGTCACAAATTCAAACTGCCCCTACCGATTCCAGTCGCTTGTGTTCAGCGGACTTTTCGCATTGAAGTGTTTTGTGTTTGCAGGCAACAATAGCAGTTCAGAGTTGGCTCATCTGGCGTGTGCAGTTTACCATCGGGCGTTGCAGGACTTGCCGGCGATCGTGCGACAGTGGTGGAATGCACAGGACAAGAGGGTGGCAGCTGTTGTTGAAAAGTGTGTTGATCCTGAATGTTTTTAGTTTTCTTGAACCGACTTCGGCTCAAATTGGCACAGATTGCAACAAGAAGCAATTTTTAAGCTCGGGGTTCGCCTCGCTACAGTGCAACCACCATCGGAGTGTGTGTCTGTGCACTACTGCCGAAGGCGTGGAGGGGGGGGGGTGTCTGGTTGTCGCCACAGATTACGTCCCACCCTCGGACTTGCCCGGTACAGAGTCTGCACGGGTGGGCTGGCGTGGAACCGCATGCTTTCTTTTTATCAGCACGCTTTGATGAAAATTGTTCTAGGTTTACGAGCAAACACGTGACGCAGGTGTTGTGTTCCGAGGAGATGGACGCGATATCCAAGTCCGATGTGGCGATGGAAGACATGACGGCAAGTCCAAAGATTTCCACACAACTTTTACTTCGGCTGAGATTCACCTGTGGCTCAAAACGTGAGGTCAAATTCGAAATCTCATTTTGGTTTGCAGGTGAAGACGCGTCCAGCCGCCAGGGAAGTGGCTGCAACCTACACGATCCAGGAATTCACGATGGAGCTCATCGTCCAGTTACCAGTCAATCATCCCCTGGGAGTCGTCTCGGTCGACAGTGGAAAGCGTGTTGGAGTTCCCACGAACCTGTGGAGGAACTGGATGCTCCAAATGACAACTTTTCTCACACACCAGGTGCGTGATCATCACACCTTGAACAAGAACAAACGCTTTGTTGATGAAGGGGAATTTTTGTCATCCAACTTTTGCAGGCCAGCATTGACACGTGCACCGTCTGATCTTTTCTTTTCACTTTTCACAATCGTATTTCGTCACAGAATTTGAAGAAAAGGTGTGCACAAAATGGTTGTTTTAGAATTGCTGGGTATCTATCTGTGTTGCACTGCAGAATGGCTCCATGCTGGACGGACTCGCTCTGTGGAAGAGAAATGTAGACAAGAAGTTTGCAGGAGTAGAGGAGTGCATGGTGTGCTTCTCAGTCATCCATCCATCCAACTACCAGCTGCCGAAGCTTCAGTGCAAAGTGTGCAAAAAGAAGTTCCATTCCGCATGTCTGGTAAGAACCTGTGACAAACAATCATTTTGCTTGTCCCTTCCTTCTTGAACAAAGAACAGACGGAAAGCATGGTTTTCCTGCTCAACTTGTCCAAGTTACCAGGAAAAAAATTGTTGGTGAACGCAATGCCTGTCTCAGGCGTTTCCGCCAAAAATGCTTACGGAGGTTTTCTCTTCTCTTTTTCTGCAGTACAAGTGGTTCAGCACAAGCAACAACTCCACGTGCCCGATGTGCCGCAGTCTCTTTTGATATTGAAACTCCGATAGCTTTTCTGTTGACATATATGCCAAGGAAAAAATGTGATTCTTGTTTGTTGAAAGACAAATAAAAGGACTGAAAATGAAAAGAGTGTCATCTGAGCGAGTGTTAGCTGAGCTGGTGGAAGGCTTCTTACATTTCCACTCTTGTGACGAAGCAATTTCGAAACTTGCTACTTTTTAGACAAAAGAAAATTGAGTTTTTGAATGAACGAATGAGGAACAAAACAATGTGTCTGCGAAAGGGGCACTTGGCAACGCGAAGACAAGCTTCCGTGGCTTGTGCACTGCGTTACGAGAACCTGCATGCAAAGCGAATTCGGACCAAAGAATCGTGCATGTGAAATGTGGAGACGACAACGTTGGTGTGTCTGAACTCTCCGACTTGTCAAAGGGAATGAATGTTTTCTTTGAACGTGCGGAATTACTTTGGTACGCGTTTACATGGACGCATCCTGAAGGGCCGAACTTTTTATTTTTCAGGTGGTGACTTTAGTCGTCACCCCTGATTGCCACTTGGGGGTGACAACTGCCAATAACTTTTTGTAGCTGTCATCCTCAAACGACTTTTGAAAATCGATTGGTCGCCATTGTACGCGGTAAGAGCCATGAAAGAGTTCCCGCTGGTTCCGACCATTTTCTGTGTCTTACCGATCTATCGCAGTCGGTTGCGAGCTTTCCTTGTGTCCGGAAATGAGAAC
>JAAUXT010109802.1_pt1 | contig 12445 bp, 9 predicted proteins | sample 7278171 | NCBI WGS metagenome assembly JAAUXT01 (sample SAMN14350112, study PRJNA611818) | marine sediment metagenome | isolation source: surface marine sediment (1.8m) | place: French Polynesia: Moorea | collected 2018-08
GTCGATGAACCGATGAATAATAAAGAGATTCGGACAATGTAAGGCGACTCGGCATAATAAGGAAATCATATCGAACACACCCGTGGGTGTCGTTCGATGATGCGAAAAAAATTTAGAGCATCACGTCTACAAGGGTGAGCCCACTCGTCCCGAAGGCGAACGGACTTATGCCCGGTGCGTGCGACTCTCTTTCAACACTCAGATGTTCAGACATGTAATGCAAGAAATGTCTGAGCAAAACAAAAAAAAAATAACATGCTCTGTAATTTCTCGTGAGTGTCTCGTCTTCAGCAGGAAATGTTCTTGACCAAAAAATGCTTGAATATTCTTCCGGATCTGTGCGACCAAAAAATGCTTGAATATTCTTCCGGATCTGTAAAGACGCACAATTCCAACAAACCCATGGAAAAGGGAAGGAAGAGGAAGACTTCAATTGTCTTCAAAAGCTACCTGCTGACTGAGGTGCTTTTGTGTTCCGAAGAAGTGGCGTTTCTGTCGTTTTGTGTTGATTGTTTCCTGTTTCAGTCAACTGTTCGCATTGTTTTTTGTTGTCTGTGAGTGCATGCATACACCTGATTTGCAGTGAGAACATTTCTCGAGAAAAGCGTGTCTCACGAAAACAATCGCAGCAACATGTGTACAGTTTCGACAGATTTCTTCCTTTGCGCTTGTTTTTCGGGAGTAAATCACAAAATTACCCAATTTGAAGCCAAATCCCAAAGCTCATTCATTGTGACTCAATGGAAAGACAGTTAATTTGTTCTCCAGACAGAGCGGTTGCCATTTCGTTGACCCGGATCGATTGAGCATGCAGAGTTTGTCAAAAGTGCAGCGGGATTCTCACACGGAATTTGGAAAAAGTGCGCTTTGACGCTTGCTTGTAGTTCCAAAAAAATATTGTAATCGTTCAAAATTAGTTGTCGCACCCAGAGATCTGTGTCCAGTACAAAGATCAAAGATCTTTTCTCCTTTCTTCACTGGCATTGACGCTGCTCTTCTTCGACAAATCTTCCAGGACTGTTTCAAACAGACTGGGGAATCACATGAATTTCCCAGCTTTTGTAGTGGCTTGTTTTTCCGGAAGTGCAGCGTCCCTGCCATGGGCCTTTCGTTCTGTTGTCGGATTTTGCGAACTTCAGGAAGACACGATTTGAATTTGGTCGAGTTTTGGTGGATCATTGATTATGAATTATCGTGCTCAAAAGAACAGACCTCAATCTACATTATCAGAGTGCGACGAGTTGAGGAGAAGTGAAACTCTGTCAATACTTCTGAGTGTAATTGTGCGATCCGTGGAGACAGCGAACATTGCTTCTAATGCATTGAGCAAACACACCATGGAGATTCTTATCGTTTGCGAGACTCGGATTTCTCGAGTGAGGCAACACCAGAGTTCTTTACGAGAATCGACGAAGTCCATTGATGCCCTCCGCCATAAACTACTGTCCCGAAAAGGTCACGGTTGACAGAAAAGAAGCCAGTCGTTTCCTGGTCCCAATGCTGCCGGACGATGTTAAGTCCATGTCTTCCAAGCCAGAGGCCGCGGGAATATTTGTGGGATAATTTACTGTCACATCTGGACCTCGATGCTGGAAATCTTCATTGAGAGGCATTGTTTTCAGGTTCCGAGCCCTCACTGTGGATCAGGTAATCCAGAAGCAGCTTCTCAGTCATCAAACCGACAGTGCGTGGGCGGTCGGGGGAGGCAGTCGGAGAGTATTGTGTTTGCCTTTCTTTCACATGCATGCCGAAGGTTTCCTTTCCAAGGCGGAGCCTACGTATATTTCTCTGCAGCGCATATCATACGATACGGCCACTAAATCCATTGCCATCTGCAAATGGAGAGTCGCCGTTCACCAGTGATTTTGCACGAATGTTTTGTCACAAACTGCGGAATGGTTGAAAAACAGCCTTCAGTGGTTCGTTCGAGTCAAAAGTAAATTTTGTTTGACAAATCAACATTGAATGAGGTCTTTTCGTACACGAAAAATAAACAGACAAAAACTCAAACCTTTCTTTCATTCTGTTTGCAACTCTTTCAAGATCTGGTCAGAAGGGTTCAGCCCACGGACTCGGTGTCATTGTGCTGCAGAAATCTGCGAGTACTCGTGAACAAAAGCGCAAGCTCTGCTGCGGGTTCGAAGACAGTCATTCGCTTGGTTGAGCGAAGGATTGACAAAGTTTTCACTGAAAAGTATGGAAAAAATTGTTTTTTGGTTCGGTTTTGTTTTCTCCTTTTTGGTCCTCAACTTTTTCGACGTTTCGGGCAAAGGCGAACAAATTGCGCATCCAATCCTGAGCAAACAAATTGGGCTCCGAAAATGTGGATCTTGACTAATATTTTCCGCCTGATGACTAAAAATGTAGCTTGGTGGGCTGACGTTCTTTTGAACAAAAAAATATGAATTTCTGTTTTCTCTGAATTTGCCACAGGTGAGAGGCTTTCAGTCAAGCGTGTAAAGGTATCCTGCATGGCAAGAGTCCATGACGAATGTGTTCTGACTAAGATACGAGAGATGCACCTCGGAACGAAAGGAGCCGAGCTCAGGCCAATCGCGTCGTGATGTCACAAGTTAGTCACTGCCTTATGATAATGTACGGCACAAACTCATCCTATATTTGGCAAGTGCTGAGACACTTTCCATTCACAAAAAGCAGGATCAATGACGATCGCCGTTCACACATAAATCAGAAACCGTCGATCACTCACCTGAAAAAAGTTGCTGGACTCAAAGAGCTTCTCAGTTAGATTGTGCAGGCGGACAAGAGCCTGTGATTATTCGGTTTGCAGCAGCCTGGGAGAAGAGCTCGATTTCACGCGTTGTGTACAAACAACATATTTGCTGAATAGTAAAGCAGTGTGGTATTTACAGAGGCACAACTATCACAGAGCGCAATTTTCCAGTTTAGTTCATTACAATTTCATAATTCACGTCGCACTTGGAGAAAAAACTGGGACAATGATGTTCTTTCGGAGCTCGCAGCTGCTGTGCTGTTTCCTCTTGTGGTTCTCCACATCCAGCTATGGTGGTAAGCGGACTTTTTGTTCTTTTCCATAAAAAGTGAACAAAAATATACAGGCAAATAACATGCAGTTTGTTTTCACATCAGGTGAAGTCTGTTGAGACTTTGTTCAGAAAACTTCGAAACCATGTTCAGCCAAAACTTGATCGCGATAGCACTTGAATCTTATCTCTTCCTTTCTCCACGATGAATCGATCTCTTGAGCATAACTTCCCTGACGCAGATCCTCAAGTGTACCTCTGTGTACTTACGGCAAAGACAACGCAAAAGTTGTGTTTTTGTTCTGCACTATTGAAACTGATTCTGACAATTTGTGCTTTGCAACAAAATCTACGACTCAAGCGTTCAATGTGCAATGAAATTCAAGTGGAACCACGAAAAAACATGTGCATGGGCTCAGACATCAGTTTTCATTGGGTTTGGTTTGCGCAGGCTCCAGTGGGAAATCAAGCTTTTTGGGACGACAACTTTTCTCAGTTGCCTTTTCCCTGCATGCGGGGCAGAAAACCAGCAAAGAACAAATTCTGCATGTGTTCTGAATAACAGAACGCTCAATTTCTACCTGCAGCGCACGTCCCGAGGAAGGAAAACTACGTTCTGAAGTCAGGGGAAGAAGAGAGTGAGTTCGACGGCGGAATCGACGGAGACGACGAGGTTCTCGACATGGTTCCCCCGCAGACGGGCGAAGTGAGCAGCCTGCAGCCCGGCCTCCGGGTGCCACCCGACTTCCTCGAGGCGCACTACTACTCACTGTTCGCGGGTGAGTTGCAACAATCATGCGCTTCGCGGTTGGTTTGCTCCACTTTGGAGACTGGTGTGTCTTTTTTCTTTTGGACATGGTTGCAGTTGCATCTGTATGCAAGTGGAAATGTTCCTTCAATTGCGAGTGGTTTGATGCGCTGCCCGTGTGTTTCCAAATACGGTTTTCTTGCTCTGTCGAGTGTTGTTGTCAGAGCTGTTGGGAAACAACCCGTGTATTTTCTGCCAAACAACAAAGCGACCAAGTGCAGCAGTAGGTGGAAGCCACAATGTAAGCTTTATCGCAAGCACTCTTCCACGCTTCCTTTCGCAAAAGCAGAATGGAAAGTTGTTTGCGTCACCATGATCGTCACGGCACGTATTCGCACCCGTTTGAGTCTGCACACCAAAGGTTGAGTCAAGTTGTCGTGAGCTCGTGCAGGAGCTTGAGTTTCGCTGCCCACTACATTTTGCGATCACGCCGACATCAGTTCATCAAATTCCCTTTGTCCAAGACAAGGGTCAATGGTCAAGCCCCACCTCTGCCACACCCACCCTTGCGCTCGTTGAACCACTGGCGGAACGCCGCGGTATTCAGCGGGAAAGTCAAAGTTACAGATCCATTGAACCAAACCCACACCCGTAGAGCTGACCCACAGAACCAGACCAGTATAACCAGGCCGGCAGAAGCAGACCATGGAGTAGAACTGGGCTGGTAGGAGCAGACAAGTGGAACTGGACTCTAGCTGGTCTGGTTGTGCTGGTTTGGTGGCAACAGGTCTGGTTATGATGGTCTGGAAAGTCAAGAAACCCGGGGCTAATTGTATTGGTCCAGTTCTACTGTTCTAGTCTGGTTGTGCCAGTTGCAATCGTCTGATTGCACCAGTCCAGTTGCACAAAAGGACATGCGCAACTGGTCACAGACTTGCAGAACTGGAATGGTGGAACAGGACCAGTGGAACCAATAAGCAGAGGGGCACACAACCGGACAGGTCCCGTACAAACAGATCTGGAGTTGGATAGTGTTTCCAGGAAAAGCGAAGATTTATTCTGGAAAAACCTTGAATAAAGGTCTGCAAACCGTGACACAAACAAATTTAAAGGCAAAAGCGGATACACCGTGGATCTGCGCACGCAGATCCGGAGTGAGGCCTGCTGTGACGTCCGCGCACATCCCAGAGCGCGGTGCTGTTGGCAGTTGGACCAGAATTACTTGCGTCATTGGTACCTATTTCTGAAACAAGGGGAGGTGATATTCCACGCATCAAAGCTTTATGGTAACTCAAGTGTTGACAAGTGGAGGCAAAAGAGCACTGCAGAAGTGGATTGATGTGAATCCCCCGTGTGATACACAGGTCACTCATAAACCACTAATCATTCATTGACACGACTTAATTGATTTGCAGGGCTCATCGAAAGCTCATTTATAACATTTATTTATGGTAATGTTTCTTCTGCTGCGACTTTTTCAGGCTTGAGTAACAATGGCTTCAGGGGGAGATTTATTTGGCGTGGGATCACTCACACAGACGTGACAACCAATAGAATTCAAAGGCGCTCAATGTTGCAGAAAGAAATTATTTATCCAGCATTTCTCAATTGCCAATGAAAACAACCCATTCCCACACACATCAATAGAAACAAAGAAAACACATCTGTTTGTTTTTGCACTTCCGTGGCTTCCGCAGGAATTTGGAGGACTGCAGTCAAGAAAACGGAACAAGGACTTGGCTGTCGAAATTACCGACAGACAATTCCCACGCAAAGATAACTGGGAACGAAGGGCTGGGCAGTGTCAAGAAAAGAAGCATCGTCAATTCATCTATGGGTACAAAGCTTGTGTGTATTTTTGGCTTGATTTGCTGGTATTCCTGGCAGATCGAGGCTTTCCATTGCGCTAAAATTGGCGATCGAAGCAAATAATAATAGGTAAGGGTTCACCTCTCTCTGATTTCCGCAACGGTGGTGCAACTTTGTCTCGGAAACGACTTCCTCAAACAGAGACGTGAGAACGACTGATGCCCTTGGCATGAATTGCTTGAGTACCCAAGGAAAAACGCACAGTCCTTTCTTTGATCATCACTTCCTCACCAACCCGTCAAGTCCAGGTGGCTACTAAACTCCAGAAGCAATGTTTGGTGTATAGAAATACCACATTTTCGATTTCTTTCGTGTTACTTTCACTCGACATTGAGATCCTTTGTTGTCCAGCTGTTTCACAGAATTCCGCCCTGCGTGCCGTTCCGTAGCTCTCACGGTATAAAGAAAACAACAAGGAGCGATCCCAAATATTCCGCATCTGTTTGTTGACAACAAAACATGAATCAGAGAGGTTGAACTGAAATTTGAGCAAAGTGCACTTGCTCACTTTTGTGTCACCCATCCCTGCAATACGTGCGTCTGGCAGAAGTGGCGGAGGGAAGAAGCCATCCGCGTGTCCCGCGACACCTTGATGCCTGGAATGTCCCTGGAATTTGCAGAAACGTCCGCCCGCAATGAAGGTCACAGTTGGAATTTGACTCCTGAACAGTGTTCCTCGTATAGTTGAGATGCCCCAATGTTGTCGCACACATGTGCACAAGTGCGTCACCACTTTACATCCTGCAGAACTTGTGGTGTGAATGTCGACGTCAGATCAGCTGGTCTTCAACAGTCAACATGCTTTTGTGTACAAGTGAAAAGAAGAGAAATTTATCGCATTACCAACGATGCATTGATTTGCAGATCTGCACACGGCTCAGTCTGCGAACGCGTTCCGCCCTGGTCACGTGACGAAGACGCACACGTGCGGCTGGGTGCGCGAGGTGCCGGAAGACCTGCGCGACATCCGCTACATGAGGCCCATCGTCCCCTACTTCTACAAGAAGTACACAGAAGCTTACGGCATTCCCGTCGTTGGTGCGTTTCCACTCGTCAGACAGGTTGCACGAGTGATGTGGAATTACAGTTTGGTTACAGTCTGGCAGACTAGCCAGATAATGAAATGATGTGCGTGGTTTGGGTTTCAGGATCTGAGAAGGTTCCAGACGAGGCTCTGCAGCGCGCCTGCTACGTCCTGCGATTCCTTCTATCCGACATCCGCCTCATACGCGAGAAATATTTCCGATCCTACGGACGGGTCGCCATCATGGCAGACGACGAGGTAGGACCTTCAGCGTCGTGCATCGTGCATGGATTCACACACGGGAGATTTTTTTCCGGGAATCACGTCAAACTCTTGACTCTTTTCCAGAACCTGACGGAGCTTCCTGAGTACGGCTTCCTGCCCGACATCTACAACAACATGACACGAGGTCTCGGCGCCATTCACCTGGCGCCAGTTTCCAGCGCAGCAGAGGAAAACGTCCTGTGTTACCCCACCGACCGGTACCTCAAGGAAGACATTCTTATCAGGTAAATACAAGTACAAAAATTACCATTTGCGTTGTGGTGGTTTCGCAGATTCACTGAGAACAGAAGGAAATCGCGTGGTATGTGTACAGCTTCGGGTCACTTCTGCTCCTGGTCCCTCACCTTGACTGGCTGCGATATTGTTCCGTGGTTCTTTGGTAAAATGGGATTGAACGTGTACGGATTTGGGCACGGAGAACAGGTTGTTCACTGGGCCTGCGTCTGCTGTTGTCGGCATAGCATCGCTCTCGTTCTGCATGCGCCTCCTTCCAATGGCCTGGTTCCTCAGAGTTGAAATTGGAACCTCACTGAAACCGCGCACGTTGCAGGGAGATCGCGCTCGGGGTGTACGAGCTGGCGGCAAAGTACGAGGTGCGCGACTTGGAAGAGATGCTTGAGGTCATGTACGACAACGCGCTCGAAAGCGGCTGGTGGCGCGACACCTACGCCGAGCAGTCCAAGGAGGCCTACTTCGTGAGTGAAAAATACGCCCGAAAAACGTTTAGTGCGCGCGGTGCATGAACCAAATGGTTGGATCAGGGCGGAGGACAATGCCCGAAAAGGCTGCTTCTTGCAGAACGGAAAATGTTTTCCTGTGTTTCATGTGATGGTTTTGTTTCTCAGGGTGAAGGAATCCAGAGCTTCTTCAGCGTGAACGGGTACTCGCGCTCTCCGGACGGGATGCACAACTCGGTGAACACGAGGACGAAACTGATGGAGCGCGACGTTTACCTCTACAGGCTCCTCCAGAGGCTCTTCCCCTGCCACAACAACTACCTGAAGAGGTGCTCCGCTCGAGGTAACGCTCAATCATACTCTCACACACGTGCAAAACCCGAAGTCTTCCACAGTGGAAATCTGAGGAGAATTTTGGTTTTCAGTGGTCATTCAGAAAATTGAAAAGTTTTGAAATTCTTTCTGAGGTTACTGTAGAAGCAAATGTTTCCACAGAATTGTTGTTTGCAGGTCACGAGAATGAGCAGGAACTCCGGATGGACTGCTACGGAGGGCACATGCCGAGCATTTTTCCTCTGTTTTTCTGAGATGCACTAGAGCAGAGTTACCTTGTCGCTTAGAGGGAGACAGACGTTGACGGAGAGTTGATCAATGCCATGGTGCGATCAGCTTGTTTTGTCGCCCACGCAGGTTCTGTCATTCAGGATCTTTTGTGGTGTCCTGGAAGGTTCGCGTCCAACGATGGTGTTTTACCATGAGTGTTCGCCGCGTTTGGTGGGTTTGAGTTGAGAACCGCTTGAACACAGTGAATGTACATAGTTTTTGTGTGATCTTAGTCGACTGTTTGAGGCGAAAGCTCACGAATACAGCACCGTGCAGCATTGCTGGCCGATTTAGTTGCAGCTCTGTTGAGATGCAGACAAACCATGCGATCCAAAGTGTCTGCGCCAACTTCATTTTGTGACTGTAACTTCTCTTTTCGCGATGATCCGTATGATCCACACAAATGGATTTGATCTGTATCAGGTCAGTTCTACAGTCCCAAACCAATTTGTATTTGAAACTGCTTTTTTGTTATGTCGTGTCATTTCATGTCAGAGGCAGCTTCTACAACAGACTTCATACAGATGAGTCACATTTCGTGTTTTGTTCTCCTCGCTTCGAACAATCCTTCCTGTCATCTGGTGCACGTGCATGTTGTTCGTACGAAGTTGGTCTGTGTAATGCTTTGGTGAAGCCGTGTAGAATCTAAAAATTGGTCGACATCAGGCGGGATATAGTCTCTCGTGTGGCGCTTTTCAAGTCTCCATCAAAAAGTTTTTCAATTGCAACAAAAGAAATGCTTGTGGGAGGGCGTAGTGGTCCTGTCAGGAGAGTGAGGAGGATTTTTGCACTTGTGTTGCTGCTTCCAACTGGAAGCAAATGCGATGACACGGACTGCATGCTTCATTTCGTCCATCACCAAGGATCCTGAGGCGCAAACAAAGACATTTTCCGCTTTCTTTTTGCAAATCGGAGGTTCAACTTCACCTTGAGTTGAGTCTTCTCGGGTCAAACCAAAGCTCCACCCGTTTTGTGTGTTGTCTTCAGCTTGGAGTTTCTTTGGTCTGCCTCCTTTACGCATCATTATGGTCTCAGGAAATTCCCTTCCATTGACAGAAATGAAATCGCTGCAGGTAGCCTTGTTGTGACTTTGGTCCAGTGAAGGGCCGGTCTTTTTCAGCCAAAATGAACAAGTGTACAACACCTACAAGTCGTACGTAATCTCTGAACACGAGCACATTTGTGCAACTTTGATCATCGTATAACACAAAAACCTTATTCAAATAATTCTTTCCTTCAGTACACAGAGTTTGGTGTGTTACGAGGTCGAAGTTTACATGCATTCATTGTGACACTTTGAATAAAAACACAACAGTGTTTGTCTGCAACTTGTTCTTTCCTGCACACCTGCAGATGCCTTGACGCTTGCGACAAACACCTGCTCTACACACCGTGGACAAGTGGCTTCTACATGTTTGCATTTCATTCGTAGCCTACAGTGTCGCTCCCGAAGGATACAGATCCCAGGCAAAATTGCCCGATGACACCCAAAGACTTCATTTTTACCGACAAGTGCTTCCTCCAATCGAAAGGTTCCAGATACGTACACACCCCAAGAGCCTTGTGTGTGTGTGTGTGTATGTGTGTGTGTGTGTGTGTGTGTGTGTGTGTGTGTGTGTGTGTGTGTGTCCCTTCTCTGGTCAGCCGGTTGATGGTTCACTGTCGACGGCCGTCTGCAAAGAATCTTCCGAAACCGCTTGACCGCTCACAGGTTTCAATCATTTGCCCCAGGGAGAAACAAGCGAAAGCCCAGCAAAAAACGGAACTTTTCTTTCAAACCAAAGACTGCATGACAGACAACTTTTCAGATTGGTGTTGTGCTTCATCCTCACCAATTGTTGCGTCTTGATTTTTGTTGAATCAAACAGGCAAGAGAGATTGAGAAGAACTGAATTTTACTTCAAGATGTTGTGTTCAGTGCCCATGGCATCAAATTTCTAGTTGATAGAACAGTGGTGCTGTTGAGCACTGATCCCAAAAACATGTCCCAGGATTATGTCCCGTGCATACAATGACAGTAATTTTGTGTCTTTTCGGTCTTCAAGAGTAACCCCTCATTTTTTCACTGCAGAAACAAAGAAAGCTTTGATAAAAGCAAACAAAAAGTTCAGAACCTGTGGAAGAGAGAATGACATGCGATTTGCTCAAATTCTTGTTTCTGACCATCCCATTAGATTCAAAATCTTGTCACAGCGCTGCAGCCATGGTGTTGTGAGGAAAGACTCGCCAGTGGTCCGACAACACGAGAAAACTGACTCGAAGGACATTTATTGAGACGTTGAAAAATCGATCATCGCCCATCAAGCACAACAAGTCGCCCGAGTAGGTGCAGAAGGACAGCCGCCTGCAACCTACCAACCAACATCGAAGTCTTTGCTGCATTGCAAAGAACCACAAACACGGAGATGCTTGAGAAACTTCCAACAAAGGTTGCAAGTTGCTGTGAAAATAATTGTTCAATTCTGGTTTAAGCCATGTACACAGATTCTCTGGACGCACACGAGTACGTGGACACTTAAAACGTCAAGAGATCAGTGAAATACACAAGAACAAGAGCTGTAAGCTCTCATTTGCGTTTGGTCTCTGTTTCTGTGAAAGGAATGATTCAAAACATTTACAAAAAAATGAGTATTGCGTTCAGCGTGATTCAAACACGTCACCAGATTGCGAAATAGAAATTTTTACAATGAAAAAATAGTGATATATTTTCAAAAAGTAGTGTAAGAATATTTAAACATTGCAACAACATCATTTGCAGAACGCACGCACTGTCCAGTCTGAAAATTACCATGGGAAAGAGAGGGCATTGAATCAAAGGAGTCACAAGAGTTCAGCCTTCGGGGAAAGCACGCACACGTTCAAAAATGGTTTGCATTGCTCGCAATGTGCCAACAACGAACTCCTGAAAGTTTTCAATGTCATCTTACAAAATTTGGCATTTGCATGTCAAACTATTCGTGCAAGAGACACGGAAATCGTGTCCCTGTTTTTGTACATACAGACAAGAAGCGCTCCAGCTCGTGATTCTCAAGACCTGCAGGTTGGACATATTCACCAATGATTGCATGCAGAAGTTCCAAGGGATTCTGCATTGCGAAGGAAAAATTAGATTCTGTAATTGAGAAATGACGTCCGCACAAGACAGAAATCAGGGAACAAAGCTGCACAGCTGATGAGTATTTGCGTTGCACAGGATTTCGAGAATCGCTGGCCATGCAGGTGTTTGGCTTGTCATCTGGAATCCCCATGAAGTGAGGACACGAAACACGAATTACCAGAACGAATAAAATGTACAGGAGCTTTCTTAACAATGTGAGGTCACTTTGGGTGTTGCATGTAAATTGTTGTTACTTTCTTTCCATTGGAAAGGTACCCGTCACTGGTCGTCCATGTGTCCAAGGACAGAAAGGTTCGCACCACTCTGTACACAATTCTGAACAAAAGAAAATCCTGTCGCGCACCATGACCACCGAAATGCTCCAAAGCTTGAAACCAGTTGCGCACCAGTTGCGTGTTGTGTAGAGACGTTTCCCGATGCTGCGAACCTGTTTCGTTCACGAGTCAAGATTACAATCCAAAAAATCCAAAGGCTTGGTCAAGAAGGATCAATGCAAGAGCACCGATGAGGACGAAGAGCAGCGTTCCCCAGATGATGCCGCGGCGGCGGCGCCGCCGCTTCTTCTTGCTGTAGTAGATCTGGCGCTCGCGCTGGATGAGCGCAATCTGCAGCCCGACCGTCAGCGAGTTGGGCAGCGGCGGTAGCTGGCGCGGGTCCGGCTCGTGGTACTCGCCCTCGATATACACTCTGCGGGGAAACACGGGGATGCCTTCAAGCTTCAGATGGTTGAAGCACGTGGAGCTTAGAACATGAGACCCAGATCTCGGAGATTTCTCGACGCCGGTGGGACATCGGGTCACACGGGAAGAGAGCAGAGGTTTTCGTCTCTGACTTCCGACTGGCAGCAAAAGTGCTTTGTAACGTTTCGAGCGCAGTGCGTTGTTCGCCCACAAGAAAAAAATAGCTCCATGGAGCTCACGGTGATTTGAGGAAATTCTGATTTCGCTCACTCTGATTTCGCTCACTCTGATTTCGCTCACTCTGATTTCGCTCACTTTGTTTTGTCAAAAATTCTTACTTTTTCACTCAACATTCACAATTTAGGAACTCATTTAGCACACATGCAAATAGAACAAATTTAACCAAACAGAACTTTTACACATTGTTTCAGAACAA
>JAAUXT010111133.1_pt1 | contig 12445 bp, 26 predicted proteins | sample 7278171 | NCBI WGS metagenome assembly JAAUXT01 (sample SAMN14350112, study PRJNA611818) | marine sediment metagenome | isolation source: surface marine sediment (1.8m) | place: French Polynesia: Moorea | collected 2018-08
ATGGGGCACTTGGCCTCTGGACCAATCAGAAGGCTGGATTTTGAATTCTAGACCAATCAGAGGCCTTCCCGCCCAAAAATTTTGTGCCCCATAGTGGGGGGCTCTTCTCTGTTTCAACACAAGATAATGGTTCAAAGTACAGAAACGACTAATTCACTTTGACAACACTATATTTGCTCTGCGAGTCCCAATCTAAGAGCACGGACAGGTCAAGAATTTTCACTCAGCAAATGCAGCTCATTTTCTGCGTGCTCCTATGCGAACACGTGCTTGTCGTCAGCCTGCTGCTGATCCTGGTGGAGCACATGCTGCCGCTGGCGCTGATCCTGTCGTGGGTGTGCGTCGTGGCGCTCCTCGTGCGCAGCGTCGTCTACGAGAAGGAGATGCGCCTCAAGGAGGTGCGTCAGCCCTGAGCGAGCGAGGTCAGACCGATTCACCCTCATTCAAACGAGTCGTGCTCGACCCGTTGGCGCGTCTCGGAGAGCTCGGTCGGTCGGTCCGCTGCAGGTGATGAAGCTGATGGGTCTGCGCGGCGCCGTGCACTGGGTCGGCTGGTTCGTGACGGCGCTGGTGCAGGCGCTGCTCACCATGACGGCGCTCGCCATCATCCTCAGTCTCGGCGACATCCTCCACTACACCAACGGCTTCCTCCTCTGGCTCACGCTGCTCGTCTTCGGGCTCAACGCTATCCTCTTCGCGTGCGTGCTTCTTGCGAAGAACCACACAGCAGCTGGTGTGCCAAGTTTGTGCATGCTGTCAGAGAGCGCAACGCACACGCACACACACAGACACACACGGACACGGTCATGCTTTCAAAACGTTTCTCTGGCACACGAATCTGGGAAAGGTGCGGATCGACTTGTTGTTCGTTTTAGGTTCCTGGTCAGTACGTTTTTCGACGACTCCAAAATCGGCGCAGCGTGCGCGGGGATCTTCTACATGCTGACCTACGTGCCCTACATGATCGTGTCCATCCTCGAAAACGCGGGGTACCCGCAAGAAGCCTGGATCAAGATCCTCACAGTGCGTCAAGCGCAGGATGTCTCGCTGAACATCGCAATGCCGTGAAAACACCGCGCGAAATGTACCGCTCTTTCTTTCTAGTCGTTCTTCTCCACGACTGGCATTGGACTGGCTGCTCGGTACATTCAGTTCTACGAGACGTCTGGACAAGGCCTGACGTTCGAGACGTACAAGTCTTCCTTCTACTCCGGGGACGACTTTTCGCTGCTGCTGATGACCGTCATGTCGCTCGCGTCCTCAGCCGTCTACGTGCTCCTCATCTGGTACATCGACAACGTCAGTCCAGGTGCTCTGTGCTCTGTGATTCTGCGTCGTCCGAACGTTTCCTGTGCCCTGAGGCTGGGCGCGCATAGCGCGTGTCATGGGATCGTGTTGGTCCTGAATGACGTGTCATTGGGATTGTTGTCAACTCTTACTGTTTTACTGAGAGACATTCACTAAATTAACACAAGTTAAAAGACTTACTCTGAGAAACTTTGTCCCTTTGTCCATATATTTGTTTTCTGTGCTTTTGTCTTTTGAAAGTTTCTGTGTTGTAAAATCAATGTTCAGCTGTTCAAAGTCTATGACAGTCCTCATGCCAATTCGCGCTGTGCAGGCCCAGCTGAGACCAGAGACCTGAAACTGTTGTGTCCCGTTTTTGCAGGAGATTACGGTTTACCGAAGCCGTGGTACTTTCCCTTGACACGGTCGTACTGGTGCGGGCAGCCCAGCACACAGGACACGAAGAGTGACTGCCACGACCTCGATGGTGCTTCACAGTTCGACCTGGCATGCATCTGTGAGACAACGCAAGTTCAAAAAAGACATTCCCAGCAACCGTTGCAATTCATTTCAGACATTACTCAGCAGCGAGATTTGTTTGAGGATGAACCAGACGACGCTCTGAAGGCTGTTACCATCAAACGGCTCAGCAAAGTTTTCTCCAACGGCAAAGTGGCCGTTTCTTCTCTGAGCCTCAATCTGTACGAGGGCCAAATCCTCTCCTTCCTCGGCCACAATGGTGCAGGGAAAACAACAACCATGTGAGTGTTTGATGCCACTTTCAAGAACGCATACAGTCCTCCGGGAGACCCCACGTTTCCTTCATCCGAAGCCACTTGAAAGCGCTGTGGGATTATGATTGATGCAGGTCGATGTTGACTGGAATGCTGCCTGTCTCCTCTGGGACGGCGCTCGTCTACGGGAGCGACATCCGCACCCAGATGGAGGAGATCCGCAGGGACCTGGGCATGTGTCCGCAGCACAACGTGCTCTTCGAGAGGTGAGCCGCAAATACAAACTGATATACGTGAACAAACGTCAATTTTGAGCATAGACAAACAGTGATGATGGTCTGATGGTCGCGTGTTGCATTTTCAGCATGACTGTTGAAGAGCATCTCAAATTCTACGCCAGGTTGAAAGGAACTCCGCCTCACAGAATCCAGCTGGAAATTGACTTGTGAGCTGAAAAAGGTCCATACATGTGGGAGTCTTTGAAATCAACCCGTGAGACAACATTTCTCAGCGAGTGAATATTTTTCTCTGACAGGATGTTGACAGACACCGGACTGAAGGACAAGAGGGAGACTCCGGTGGACGCGCTGTCCGGGGGGATGAAAAGGAAACTGTCCATCGGAATCGCCTTCATATCTGGATCACGGACGGTGATTCTGGACGAGCCCACAGCCGGAGTGGATCCGTGGTCAAGAAGGGAAATATGGGACCTGATTCTCAAGTTCAAGGAAGGTACGTCGTCTCGGTTGCATTTTTCTGGCATTGCAGAATGGAGAAGAGCAGATTCTTTGGGTCCTTGAGGCTTTGGTCTCGTGGTCCCAGAAAAGCACCGTCAGGCAAAACAAATCATTTGAAATGTTTTGGTGCCGCAAGCTCTTTTTCCCTGTATCCACGTGAGCTGAGCTCCTCCCTCCCTCGTTGCGCGCGCAGGTCGGACGATCATGCTGTCGACGCACCACATGGACGAGGCGGACGTGCTCGGGGACCGCATCGCCGTCATCTCGCACGGGACGCTGCGCTGCTGCGGCTCCAGCCTCTTCCTCAAGGGCGCGCTCGGGGAGGGCTACCACCTCGTCATGGCCAAGAAGATGCTCAAGTCCGTCAACCCGTGTGAGAATCCACTCTGTGCAGCAGGAGGCTGAAGCGAGAAGCCCGCTGACTTGGTTGTACTGTTTGGATATGAAGTAAAACTCTGCCCGTGATTGTTCAAAGGATTCTGTGTGACTGCAACCTGACACCGACGCTGACGGGAGGTTGTTGCTTCAGACCGCCTGAGCTCGACGCAGGTGTCGGTGGTGGAGCCGGAGAGTGCCTCCGAGATCCGCGCGCAGCACAGCCAACCCATGCTGACCAAGTGCGCCGAGCACAAAGTGACCTTCTTCGTCAAGAGCCACGTGCACTCCGCGTACCTGAAGGCGACCACGCCCAGAGAGCTGCACTACATACTGCCCACGCACGAAGTGAGTGTTGCCGTGACTGGCGGGTGAGTGAACCCAAGCTTGCACCCAGCAAAAGAAACTCCTCAACACGACAAAAATTCAGGTCGTTGTGCTCTGACGTGTGAACACTGTGAAAAATCCGTCAGGTAAGAAGCGGAAACTGCGGCGCACTGTTCGATGCCTTGGATAAGAACCTGCGCCGACTGGACATCGACAGCTACGGCGTGTCGGACACGTCGCTGGAGGAGGTGTTCCTGCGCGTCACCGCGCACTCCAAGCAGGGCGAGGGCGCCGCGCCCGCCGCCGTGACCAGCCCCGCCAACTACGACGTCTTCAGGACCAAGTCCTCTGAACCCAACAAGAAGCTGCAGCGGATGCGGCGGTTCGCGCGCAGCGAGAAGGCGGGGGCGCGGCGGGCGGCGCGGAGCCGCAGGGAGCGCCGGCGCGCCGAGGACGAGTCCCGCGACGACCGGCCCTACGTGACGGACAGCTTCGGCCGGGAGCTCATCCCCGATCCCGTCAACCGCTCCAACCTCAGGTCACTGCGAGTCTGCAAATGCGTCATGATTTTCGTTTCCATTGAAGTTCGTGCTGGAAAGAGCAATGACCAGTGTATTTTCAGACAGAGGCAAATTTCTGCAGATTCAACGTCCGGCACAAGAAATGGATTTCAGCGTCAAATCAGCCATCAGGTTGGTCCCACATGCAGAGTTCTCCTCTTTCTACCCAAGCGAGGCTCGGTTCTGGACTCACCCTCCTCCCTCCCTCGCTGCTCATCACCGCAGATGCGGCCGGTGACGTCGCTGCGCGTCGCGCCCACCTCGTCCTTCTCGCGGTCCGTGTCCGTCGACCCGAGCGACGTGTCCAGCTCGACCAACTCCGTCTTCAGCAGCTTCGACGACACAGACCACGGTTCGTGAGAACAGCCGCCAGGTGGATCATCCGCTCCTTCTCAGTCTTGAGTTCTCTTGATGTCACGCAGCACATTTCCGTCTTCAGTGCTGGTGGATGTCGACGAGGAGCCTCGGATGTCCAGGCGCCAGGGCGGCGGAAGCCACGTGGTCGCGGGGTGGCGCTTCGTGTGGACGCAGCTCGTGACGTGCCTCACGAAGCGCCTGCTCTTCAGCGCGCGCAGCTGGAGGGCGCTGCTCGCGCAGATCTTCCTCCCTGTCGTCTTCGTCACCATCGCCATGGTGGTCGGGGTCCTCGGGGGACCCAACGTGAGCAGCACCGTTCTCACCTGCTTTGGTTTGCTTCAAATTGGGTGACGTCAGAAAAGACCCGAAGAAAATGACACGAAATGGCCAGACACCCGTGTCTAGGCAGGCGTGTCTCTTTATTTCCTTGCACCTGGAGACCAGATCTAGAAGTTGATCTTGCTCGATCTCCCTGGGTCTTGGGATCTTTATTGTGCCAGAATCATGAGAGTTTTGCCATTGTTGCTTTCCATTTTGCAGGTTGAAAACGAACCATCGCTTGAAATGACGACAGCCATGTTTGCTAACATCAGCAAAGGCCTGTCCAACAACTACGTGCCCTTCAGTGACCACGGCGACACGTCGCGCTCCTTCTACGCTCCCCCAGAAGACTTGGTGAACACGTTCTCTTTGGAATCTGGAATCGGGGCAACGTGTGTTCTGAAGTCGCCTCAGTGGAACGCGACGCCGGAGTACGAGGACAGCTGCTACAGAGCCATGTCCAGGTTCGGCCTGTCTGCGCCAACACGCAACTCGGGGACAACGCGCCACCGAGATTCTCACGGTTTGTCCAACATTGACTCGCGATCATCTGAGTTTCGAGACGTGACAGTAACAAAGGCCAATAGCAAAACTGGTATTGAGGAAAGAGGCAAGTTTTTTGTTGGTGGAAGATGGATCATCACCATGGATGGGATGAAGCCAGAATTTGGTTGAGGGTGGTTCGACCCAACAGCCCGAGGGGCGATCTCAAATTTGAATCATTTGACATCAGCCGATGCAGCACTTCCCGTAAGACCAACACAACGGGGCCGGGGGGGCATGCTGGAGTTGGGGCTTCCCCTGGGCCCCAAGACTTGCTGTATTCCTCAATGGTTCTGAGTGAATGGCAGATGTAGTGGAGACGCTCTTTCCAGACGGAACATCGAGCACCCCCTACGCAGATGATGAGGAGCTCCCGTTTTACCCGAGCTGCGAGTGCTACAGCGACGCCCGCGGGCTCGACTGCGCGGACGACGGCTTCGAGACGCCGCCGAGCCTCGCGACCGTCACGCGGGACGTTCTGCAGAACATCACGGGGCAGCCCGAGGCCGACTTCCTCTACTACACCACGGACATCTACAGACTCAGCAGGTTCAAACGCTGCAAGGCTGCCTTTACGGTTCTGCGCGCGACAGCACATTCCCACACTTGGAATGTGGTGATGCATTTTGTTTCAGATATGGAGGGAACACATTTGGACACGAACGCAACGGGGTCCCATTCTGGACTTCTGTTCTGCCTTTTGGCCTGAATATGATTGTTGTCAGAAACGCAGCAAAGGTAACTCAACTCAAGCAAATTATACCCTGGAGAGTTTGGCACGCACAAGTTCAATGAAACGCTCGTATGCCGAGCACAATGGAGGTCTCCGCTGTTGCAGGCTTGGGTGAACAGCAAAGGCTGGCATTCGGTCCCCACCTACATCAACGCCGTGAACAACGCCATCCTCCGAGCCAACTTGCCTCCCGGCGCAGGGAACCCTGCTGCTTACGGTAATCGGACTCCACGTCTTCCATGAAAACACAGACGGAAACTCTTCTCCTTGCAGCAGTCCGCAGTTTTGCTTCTTTGCCCAGGTATCACCACTCTGAACCACCCATTCAACGGCACCAGCGCCCTCAGCTCCGGCGCGTCCCTGTGAGTACAGTTCCCGCCTGAGCCCCGCACTCCAGCTGATGTGGTTCTGGACTTCAAAGCTCATTACGTGGCCGTGATCCGGCAGCACTGGGCGTCTCCCGCAGGATCTTCGGCGCGGAGTTCATCATCGCCATCATGGTGGTGATCGGCTTCTCGTTCATCCCGGCCGGATTCATCCTCTTCCTCGTGCAGGAGCGCGCCCTCAAGGCCAAGCACCTGCAGTTCGTCTCCGGGCTCAACCCGCTCGTCTACTGGATCTCCAACATCATCTGGGACTTGGTGAGTCACCCGTGGCGCAGAATCTGGAGATTCTGCTGCGAAAGTCAGAAGACGACAAGGTTCGTTCTTGGTTCTTTCCAGGTGACGTACTTGATCCCCGCTGGGTGCTGCTTGGTCGTCATCTACGCCTTTGGTGTGGATGGTTTCACAGTCGGGGAGAACTTCCAAGCTGTCGTGTGCCTTCTGTTACTGTTTGGGTACATTCGTAAACCGGACATTTATGAAATGCTTCATCCATTCAACGACGGACTGTAGCGACTCACAACTGTGGCGACAGAATTGACATGCAGAATCCTGTCGTCGGACTTGGTCTTCCATTCTAGCGATGGAAGTATTGTGCGACTCACATAAATTTAGACGTCGCTGTCTCCTCGAGTTGAAGCTACATCCGATGGCTTGGCTTATGGAGACGAGAGAGCGAGGGATCTGCATGTTTCGTGCACGTGTATGTGTGTGTGTGTCCGGCAGGTGGAGCTGCATCCCGCTCATGTACCCGGCGACGTTCCTTTTCCGCGAGGCGAGCGCCGCCTACGTCTTCCTCGCCGTCTTCAACATCTTCATCGGCGTCGCCTTCCTCTTCGTCACCTTCATGCTCGACTACTTCCGCTCCAGCGACGTGCGCCACACTCGCCTTTTTTTCGACCTTCCCCAACTGACACAATACCTTTCATTCGCGCATCCAGACAGCCCCCTGAATTTTGAAAGAGGGACATGGGCAATGAACTTCGACGATTGAAACGTTGTTCTCCGTGCACAAGGCGCAACTGGACAACCAGTTTTGAGAGATTTGTGTTGTGAATCTCGTCACACTGGAAATCAAAATGCATTGAACGTTCTTCACGTTTCCAAAGAACAAGCGAAAGTCACCAGTTCCATGTGTGACTCTTGTGACTTCTGTGTTTCAGAATCTGATCGAAATCAGCGAGACCCTGAAGCAAGTCTTCATCGTGTTTCCGACGTTCGCGCTGGGCAGAGGCTTGATGGACATTGTTCTGACCAACACCATCAACGAGGTCAACGAGCTTCTCGGTGCGTCTTCCACCTCCGTTCGCAAACCGAGGCTCTGTGCTCCGTCACGACGCCTGTGGCCGACGGTCTCCACTCGTTCTCAGGTGTAGCGGAGGTCATCTCCCCGTTCTCCTGGGAAGTGACGGGAAGGAATTTCGTGGCGATGGCGTGCGTCGGACTTTTCTTCTGTGTTCTCACCGTGCTCATTGAATACAACTTCTTCATCAAACCAAGGTGAGTGACGCTGTGGACTCTGTCATCCTCTCGTCTGAAAAGGCAGGTTTCCTTGCAAAGGTACCATCATGATCTCGATATGAAACATGAACAAAGACTTTCATTTCCCCTGTGTGTGTGTGTGTGTGTGTGTGTGTGTGTGTGTGTGTGTGTGTGTGTGTGTGTGCAGAGTGCTGCCCGAGGACGCGATCGCGCCGGTGGAGGACGAGGAGGACGCCGACGTGGCGGAGGAGCGCGAGCGCGTCCAGCGGAGCGGCGGCGGCGGCGGGGACCTGCTGCGCCTGTCCGGCCTCACGAAGCTGTACAGGACCCGCGGACGCGACCAGCACCTCGCTGTGCACAAGCTCTGCCTCGGCGTCCCCAAGGGGGAGGTGCGTGCCGCACTGCAGGGCGGGTGCAGGGAGCCGAGGTTCCGCCTTTTTCCTCCGAAGAAAATAATTCCTTCCCATTCCAGAAGCGAGCCTCAATTTGGAGTTCGCCCACTGACCAAAACCTGTACACGAGCCCGAACCAACATTGTTGTTGACAAGGTCGATTCTACCGGCAGCAGGGACGAACGGGTCTGATGCCGAATAGTCCGCGTGGATTGTACACTTGTGGATGGGTAAAGAGCCTTTCGTTGCGCCCAAAAAGCAAAACGTTCAAGGCCGTGCGCTGCTGATTTTTCACAGTGCTTCGGCATGCTTGGAGTGAACGGAGCTGGCAAAACAACGACGTTCAAGATGATGACGGGAGATCATCCTCCGACCAGCGGAGACGCCCAGATCTGCGGATACAGGTTCGTCCCCGTGCACGCGTCGCCGTACATTTGAAGTTCGCAACGATGAATCGTTTTCGTTTCCCCTTCTGCCTCAACCTGTTGCAGTGTCCTGACGGACCTGAACAAAGCGAGACGGAGCCTCGGCTATTGCCCGCAGTTCGACGCGCTGTTCGGAGAACTGACCGCCAGAGAACACCTGCGCATCTACGCGAACCTGCGCGGCGTCCCCGGCGCCGAGGTCGACGAGGTTAGCGAGCTCGCCTCAACAAACACATCGTTCCTCAGTCCCTCAGATCACACGTTCTCCAACGGATCGAGGTCGCGTCTTTTCAGGTGGTGAACTGGGCTCTGGAGAAGCTGGAGCTGACTCAGTACGCAGACAGAGCCGCAGGAACGTACAGCGGGGGCAACAAGAGGAAACTGTCCACTGCGATCGCGTTGCTGGGAAACCCTGCCGTCATTTTCTTGGTACGCTTGCCACTCCACATGCACACACACACACACACACACACACACACACGCACACACACAAGACTGTCTCATCTACTCTGCAGACACAGAGACATTGCCTGAAATTTGCAACTTGAGAACTGACGATGTTGTTTGATGATCAGGACGAGCCGACAGCCGGGATGGATCCGTACGCGAAGCGCTTCCTCTGGGACCTGATTCTCAACCTGGTGGAGGAGGGACGCTGCATCGTCCTCACCTCTCACAGGTTCAACGACCGATTTTGTTGTTCTTGTTTGTGCAGCTGATGTGATCATATTTGTGAGCGCACGGAATGAGTGGCTTGTCTTCAGCATGGAGGAGTGTGAGACGCTGTGCACGCGCCTCGCCATCATGGTCCAGGGAACCTTCCGCTGCCTCGGGTCCGTCCAGCACCTCAAGAGCAAGTTCGGAGCCGGCTACACGATCCACGTCATCGTCAGGGGCCCGGACTACGACGCTGACATGACGCAACTGATAAAGTTCATGGGTCAGCACCTACCAGACATCACAGTGAAGGCAAGCCTGGCGCCAACATCAAACTGTGTGAATTCACAATTCCCGACGGATGCGAGACGGTGTCGGGGATTTTCAGGAGCGGCATCACTACCTGATGGAGTTCGACTTCAAACCGGAAGCGGTGCCTCTGTCCGTCGTGTTCGCGGCGATGGAGACGGCGCGGAAAGAGATCAACATCCTCGACTACTCCGTCTCGCAAAACACCCTCGACAACGTGCGTTCATCCAAAAAAACTTGTCTTCGATTTTGTGTTCGATTATCAACGTGTGTTGTGGACTTTGTGGCACTTGCTGCCAATTTTGCGGTTGTTGTCGCTTTGTTTTCAGGTTTTTATCAACTTTGTGAAGGAGCAGGCGGGTGAGGAGGTGGGCGCGCTGGGCGGCGGTGTGTACGCCAGCTCGATGCGCGCCCGGCCCAGAGTCCCCAGACAAATGAAACACAGTGTTCAGGTTCGAGCCTTCACATCAACTGTCGGGTTTCCCAAGCCAGAAAGTCACAAACCTCTCACGCCTTGACATTCGACGTATTTTTCATGTCGTTGAGTTCATTCCCCCGCTTCCCACCTCCGGGAGCCCAGTCCCGCATGGATCCATTGGACGCCGTCACTGTGGTTTCGCAGGAGCTGGCGTTCCTGGCGATGATGGGCGCGGCGCCGGCGACGCCGTCCGACGGCGCGGCTCGCGGGAGGCGCGTCGAGGACCCGGAGCTGCTGCGGCTGCTCGACGACATGGACACCGCGCAGGTGAGGCGGGCTCCGCCGAGGCTGGTGCCGCGGTGTGCATGGCCAGCGCTTGTGCGTCGTGGAGCACAGCTTCACAACCAGAACTCCCTTTCTCGTTGGTACAGAGCCACACACACTTGGATATTTTCTCTTTCTGCTTTTTTGCAGTTGGAAGAAAAGTTTGGGACAAAGTTTTTGCTGAGCACAGCGGTGTGACGATCTGTGTGATCCCAAATGAGAGCCATGTCCAAACACGACACAGGAGAACTGTCCTACGGCCTCTTCTCGCTTCGTCTTTTCTTCAAAGCCTGCTCTGTGAATTTTTATTTCATGCTCAGTTGTGACACTGTTGGTCCAGATGTATTCAGAAGAGCCCAGGTTCTTGAACCCGGGAGCTTGCTGTTGTTTTGTTTTTGCAAGAAACCAGACAACAAGTTTGTGGAACTATACTCGTATCACACGCAATGCTTTTGTGAAAACAACTCAGGAATACACAAACAAACTTGTGCTGTGCGTGTCCTTGTCACTTTTAAAGACGTCCGACTGAACCACAGAGGTCGCTCTGTCTTGTTGTGGAAGCTGCATTTGCCGCATGACACGTGCAGGCGTCGGTCATTGCAACGACTCAGACTGCAGCAGTCCTGTGCGATGTGACTTCATTCGTCATCGTCGCTGCTGTCCTCATCACTGTCGTCCGAATCGTCCGAGTCGTCCGACTCCTCGTCCGAGTCGTCGTCCTTCCGACCCCTTTTGAACCTCGCGTTGCCTTTGCTGGCAGCTCGAGCGATGGGCGGCTTGCGCACCGAGCTCCGTTTCACGAGGCCAGCGCCCGAACTCTTCAGGTCCGTTTTGGTGCCTTTCGCTTTGACGGCTGTTCGGTTCTGGTTTATGATCTTGCGCTTCGGAGGTTCGGCCGTTGCTGCGTCAGCCTCCAATGCCTTTTGCGCCTCCACAAGAGCCTTGCGCTCCATGAAATCTCTGAAGTGGAAGCGCGCACAGACTTTCCCTGCAGGTTCAGAACAACTTTCAAATTTGTGCACAGAACAGCTATCAAGAAAAATTACCCGTAGTAAATGCGCCCATCGCCGTTTCTGTCCAGTTTGTCGACGACCAAACCCAGTTGGCTGAACTTGTATGGCACGTTCACTTCCTGTTTTCGAAGACAGAATTTGCGCGTGTAGAGATCAAGGAGATGTCAAGAACAAATCCAGGGCTCAAGGGGGATGGAAGGCTTCAGACATCATCCGTCATCAACACCAGGACCAGTGAACCAAGAAAAGATGCGCCTCCCGTGTCCGATTTTCCTTTCTCCCTCCCCACGGCGAACGCACCTCGAGAGCGGCGGCGAACTGCTCGACGGTGACGCTCAGCATGTTCTCCGTGTCGCTCTTCTGTAGGTGGTCGACGATACGGAAGTCGTTCTTCTGCATGTGCTCCTTCCACACGACGAGCGGGCTCCGCGGGTTCGGGTCCGCCGCGGGCTTTCCTGCCGACGACACAGGTCGGGCTCGCTTCGCTCTGTGCTCACAGGCCTCCGTACAAGCATTGAGCTCTGAGCGCCGAACAAGACTCACCAATGTCCTGAGGAGTGTTGCCCGACCACAGCACAGGTCCGTAACAGACGGTGAAATTGTTCCTCTTGTACTGAACCTCCTCCACCAACTTCAGAAACTCGAACTCAACAGGAATGCCCTGAAAAGAGGATTTTCGTCCAACGCCGAGGAACATGACCGGAAAGTGCGAAGAAAACCTGGCTCCATGGTCCTCACAGAAAAGTCGACGCAGTTGATGATGGTGGTGTCGCTGTCCTTGACGGACTTGACGATAGCGATGCAGCCTGCCGTCGTGATTGGGTTGTTCCCGATCTACAATGTTACGTGTAAAACCGTATCTTTTACCCAAAACTAAACCTTTCCCACTACCCTGCTTGAAGCTGTGGAACAGCTTCACCTGTGAGCATACCCTGATATTTTGGGGTATAAGAAGCTATACGTAGGAGTTTTCATATGAAACGGTTCCTCGCTAAGGAAAAAGGGGACCATATTTACAGACCTTCTGATTGGGTCATGGGATTGGCATAGATAGATGATCCTCTGGTC
>JAAUXT010082402.1_pt1 | contig 12443 bp, 12 predicted proteins | sample 7278171 | NCBI WGS metagenome assembly JAAUXT01 (sample SAMN14350112, study PRJNA611818) | marine sediment metagenome | isolation source: surface marine sediment (1.8m) | place: French Polynesia: Moorea | collected 2018-08
CAAGGATGCAGCACCCATTGACTTGTACAGGGATGCAGCACCCATTGACTTGTACAGGGATGCAGCACCCATTAACTTGTGCAGGGATGCAGCACCAACTGACTTGTACAGGGTTGTAGCACCCACCAGCTTGTGCAGGGATGTAGCACCCTTTGACTTGTACAGGGATGCAGCACCCATTGACTTCTGCAGGGATGAAGCTCCCATTGACTTGTGCAGGGATTCAGCACCTATTGACTTGTGCAGGGATGCAGCACCCATTGGCTTGTGCAGGGATGCAGCACCCATTGACTTGTGCAGGGATGCAGTACCCATTGACTTGTACAGGGATGCTGCACCTATTGACTTGTACAGGGACGCAGCACCCACTGACTTGGCTGACGCGTTGACACAACGCCACCAGTGTGAACGGGGCCTCGCAGGGAGCGGCGTGTGGTCCGTGGAGGCTCGCGTTGATCTGTATGTGGAGCAAATCTCCATTGGCGCAGCCAGGCAGACGGTGTGTGTGAAGCGGTGGAATGTAGAACATGTTTCCTTGGTGTGAGGGGTGTTGAGCCGTCGGTCGTTAACACAGGAAGCTCGACCTCGTAAGTTGGGCTGACACGGTCTGCTGGAAATAGATCAGTTACCCGTGCCAACAGCCGTGGCCCTGTGTGTGTGTGTGTGTGTGTGTGTGTGTGTGTGTGTGTGTGTGTGTGTGTGTGCGCAAGGATACATCCATGTGTGTGTGCGTGTGTACCCTTGTGTGTGTACGTGTGTGTGCGTGTGTGGGGGGAAACGGAAGTGCTTTGGACAAAGAAAGCTGTGTCTCCCAGCGTCGTGCTTCTCCGTGTTGGAGCATGAATTGATATGGAGCAAAGTGACGTGACTGAGCAGGTCTGTTTGACGCTCACGTCTCACGTCGCCTGACTCGCACAGAGCTACAGCTCCCATTGACTCGTGTGGAGACAGAAGACGCATCCTTCATTGACAGCCCGTGGTGCTGGTGTGCGTTACACTGTGTGCGTTACACCTATGTGCGTTACACCCGTGTGTTGTACCTTTGTGTCACGAAGCCTCCTTGACTCACATCGCGTTCATTTCTAATCGATAAGTAGAGCAATTATTACGCGAGCTGCGGAGGTGCGGCGGCACAGCGTGAAAACTGACGCGTCTCTCGGGCTGCTTTGCCGACGTCGTTTTGGACGCGAATGGTTGGGCTGATGGATGATGCGTGCGTGACGTCACGTGGCGTCTACGTGACGCACGTCACGTGGGTTCGACTCCCACGTCAGCCACTTTGGCGTATCCACTGGAGACGTTTTTTTCACGTCAAATGTGTCTGGTTGACGTGAAGCTCTGAATCACGTCACGTGACCCACGTTCAGCGTATTGCTGCGTCACGTCACGCACCACGTTGTGGACTCGCGTCATTTTGACGTGACGCGGTGGAGACGCGGCGTCCTCAGAGTGCGCGCTGCGCCTGCGCAGAGCAGAGCGGCGCCGGGAAGGTGAACGCCCGGAGAGTCCTTAGCTTCACCCCTGCGCACTAGCGCCTCACCTCTCCAGACTAGCGCCTCACCTCTGCATACTAAACTCTCAACCTCGCACCCTAACGGCGGCACCGCTCCGGCCCAACACACACACAGGTGACACACGTGTTATCTGCGGCCGTTTGAACATTGGGATCCTGGAAAACACGTGACAATTGAAAAGCACGTTGTGCGTATCAGTGTCGTGTTGAAGCACGTGTTGGGCGTTCACAAAGGGCACTGATCAACGTGAGGCTCTGATCACTGTGGACACTGAAGCATCAGACCCTTAGGAATTCACCGCATTGCGTCTCCATTGAGTCGGTGGACGCTGCGTCATCGCGACAGGTTCACACTGGATGGGTCACGCGCTGCGTGCTCCATACGCGCTGATAGGGAGGCATCCACGTAGCTGCGAGAGCAGTCCCGCATCACACACACACACACACACACACACACACACACACACCACCACCACCACCACCACCACCACCCAAACCGCGCACACGCAATCCCGAGTGAAACCGCCTGGAGGAAAAGCGAGAAAAGTGCTCGTGAAAAGTGACGATACAGAGAACAAACGCGTGCTACAACTCTGCGGTCACAAAACCTGGCAGAATCTGTGTGTTAGCATCGTGGTGGAAACGAGCCACAAAACTCTCGTGGACCAAAGGTCTCGAGAAGTCATTGTGTGACAGGAACCATCTTGGTGCTGAGAACTCTGTCCTCACGCTGACAGCTTTTGTCCATGACACGTGTTTGTGACATCGCTGTTGGCTGGGTCGAAAACAACAACTCCTCTGCGCAACAATGGGCCGCCCGACAGTCTGTCTCCCCTCGGAGTGGGCGAGTCCATTGATATGGCGCGTCCCAGGTGCGGCACGTAGCGTCAGAAATCGGCTTCTGACTTCGTTTGCGTGCGTGTGTGTGTGTGTGTGTGTGTGTTTGAGTTTTCTTGTGCGTTTGTGTGTGTATGCTGCCTACGAGACTGGTGAAAGTTGTCTGTGCGAACACGCATCCGTGGATGCGCAAGAAGTGGTGTGTGTGTGTGTGTGTGTGTGTGTGTGTTGTATGTGTGTGTGTGCTCTTCTTCTCTGTGTGTGCAGGTCTGTACCCTGTGTGTGTATACATGTGTGTGTGTGTATAAGGTTGTATCAAAATATTCTGTCGCTCTTCATGTTCAGCGTGTTTATCAACAGACACGGGTGGCTGCTTCCAGACAACGTCAAACTGGCCAAGTCTTTCATCCTTCTCAGTGCAGACTAGCCAATTGACTTCGCTCTGAACATGCAGAGTGACAGAATTTACTACCTCGTACGTACGGAAGTGTAAGGAGGGACTTCCCCTGCAGCTGCTCGCTCGAGCCTGGTACCTCGGGCTAATGAGCAGGCCGCGGACCCTGTGGACTGATGTGTGTGTGTCTGTTGCAGGAGCGGGCCCGGGCTGAGCGCGAGGCGGAGGCGGCGCGGCGCGAACAGCACTCCCCGTCCCTCAGCAAGGCGGCGGCCACGCCCGCCTTCACCGTGCCGCAGCCGGCGCCGCGTCCTCAGGTAACGCCGGGCGGGGCGGGGTGAGGCGGGGCGGGGTGAGGCGGGACGGGTGAGGCCGGGTGCCGGGTGGGGCGGGGTGAGGCACGGCGGGGTGGGGCCGGGCCGGGGCAGAGCTGGGTGGGGCATTAGCAGGGGCTGGGCGATGCGGACGGTCCTGTGGGGTCACGTGACCCGACACAACGCATGCGCGCTCCACGTGCAAGAGCACAGGGAAGAATGCTTCAGCAAGGATTGTGCATTTGCCTGTGATGGAATCCGAGTGGCATGCACGTGCATTTTGAGGCCGGTCCGTTCGTGAGCAGGCTGCCTCGTGATGAAAAAATTCAGGCGTATTTGGCTGCTGTCCGCACATGACCCTGAGTTTCAGGCCCCGCGCAGAAATGGATCCAGGCGACGCTGTTTCCGCGTCGTCCGCCAGGGGGCGGGTCTGGGACCAGTTCCGGTCTGGGACCAGTTCCGGTCTGAGACCAGTTCCGGTCTGAGACCAGTTCCGGTGACTGAATCCAGGGACGCATCCAGGGTTTGGTCAGGGGCAATGTTTTTGGGTGGAGCTGTTCGTGCAAGAAAGGCCAACAATGTGCACAAGCAAAAATGGGAGAGTAAATGCGAGTTTCGTGAGGGGGGGGGCGAAGGGGGACAGCATCCGCCCGGTTACACAGATCCACCGTGTATGACAAGAGATGGCTCGTGTACATGGCTGTCAACGTGGATCGACGTCACGACACAATCACGTTGTACTCTTGTTGTCGCTACCAAATAAGGAGAACGTCGTCGGGGACGCTGCGCAGCGCCGAGCGACACGTGACCGCCAATCTCATTTCCCGCCAAATTCGCTTCCCGCCAAAATGTTTTTTTGCACTCACCTGCGCTTGAGTCGGGCTGGGAGGGAGGGGGGCCATTTCACAAATGATTACACAGCAATAGATGACGTCACTGATCCGCAAAAGACGCAGCGTCACAAATTTGCCGCAGCGTCGCGGGTTTCGCTTCACGCTTCGCTCGCCGCCGCTGCTGCCGCGCCCCCTTGTGTAGAAAACGCGTACACTGTCCTCTACATGCTCTTGTCTTTTTTCTCTCGTTACTGCTTGCACTAAACACGCACTCACCACCATCACCACCACCATCCCTGCAGCGGGAGGACCAGAAGGAAGGGAACCAGGCGAAAAAGAAGCGGGTCACCCTGGAGGCGCTGAAGACGGGGTCCAAGGAGCAGGAGGCTGCGGAGGAGGAAGTGAGCCCCAAGGCGGAGAAGCGCAAGCACGTCCGCGGGGAGGCGCTGCTCATTGACCGCGACTCGCCGTCGGGGGACGGCCGGGGCGGCGGCGGCGCCCTGCTCCGGGAGAGGTCGCGCTCGCAGTCCGGGGAGAAGGCGTACGACCCCGCCCCGGACCCGCGCCCCGCCTCCCCGGGGGACAGGTTCCGCTCCCCGGAGAAATCGGCCGTGAAGCGGGGCGCGGGGGGCGGCGCCGCGGAGAAGAGCAGCTTCCTCGAGAAAACCGGCTCCTTCGAGAAAACGGCGTCTGTGATGGAGAAGACCATCTCCAAGCAGCTGGCGGAAAAGGCCGTTTCCAAGGCGATGGCGTCGGAGGCCGCGGCGGAAAGGGAAAAGGAGCGGGGACCCGATGAGAGGGGAAAGGAGCGGGGACCCGATGAGCGAGAAAAGGAGCGGGGACTTGATGGGAAGGAAAAGAAGCGGACACCCGATGAAGAGCGCAGGCCCGCAGCCAGGAAGCGGGGACCCGTTGAGAGAGAAAAGGAGCGGGGACCCGCAGGGAGGCAGAGCTCGGTCGAGTACAGAGAGACGGAAATCACGAGCGAGTCCGCCGACGAGTTGGAAGGAAAGACGGAAGAAGGGGCGGGGCGGACGAGTGACGAGATGGACAGACGGGGGCAGCGCTGGGTGGAGGAGGTGGAGCGCCAGGCCGCCGACATCGTGACGCGCGCCATCGAGGAGGCCGTCGCCATGCCGCGCCACCTACTGACGAAACCCTCGCCCAACTCCCCACCAGAGGGCGCTAGGCGCGCAGCCCTTGCCGGAAGTGAGGAGGAACGCGACCGGAAGCACGTGGAAATCGCCAGGGGGCGCGCAGATCTGACCGGAAGTGAGGAGGAACGCGACCGGAAGCACGTGGAAATCGCAAAGGGGCGCGCAGATCTGACCGGAAGTGAGGACGAGCGCGACCGGAAGCGCTCTGAGAGCGGAAATCCTGTGGAACGGGAGGAGGTGCTGCGGAGCTGGGGCGTGACGCAGAAACCGACGCAGAAGGATGTGATGGCGAGGAACACTGCAGATGTAGAGGGAGAAGATGAGCTGGGGAGGCGAACCAGCTCCCGGGGACCCAGCCCTACTACAGCGAGGGACAGGGGGACCATCCCGGGAGGGTCCAGCCCTAGCACAGGGAGGGAGAGGGGTCCGAGCCCCCGGGGCCCCAGCCCCACCACAGGGAGGGAGAGGGGAGCCAGTCCCCGGGGCCCCAGCCCCACTACGGGCGGGGAGAGGAGACCCAGCCCCCGGGGACCCAGCCCCGTCTCCGCTGTCGTGGCTGAAGCTCCACCTGCCACAGACGAGCAGACGGAGGAAACAGCTGAAGCTGCAGCGGAGCCAGAAGAAGAAGAAGCGAAAATCAAAGAGGACGAGACGGAGGAGCTGGAGCGGAGCGTCGAGGACCTGACGACGGCGCTGCGGAGGCTTCCGGGCGGCGCCGCCAAACCGACGCTCAAGGACCTGCCGAGCAGCGACTCGTCCAGCTTCTCCAGCTTCGAGAGCGTCAAGCTGGCGCCGCACATGGGAGGGAAGGCGCCCGGGGCGGCGGAGGCGGCGCCCGCCGAGACCAGCGCAGCGTCGGCCGCGGGGAGGCCGGCCCCGGCCCCGGTCCCTGCGGCTCCAGCCCCAGCGAAGCAGGAACCCGAGTCCAACACAAAACGCATCACAGATGACGTCACTGATGAACCGGAAGTCGTCGAGACGCGGCCAGGACGCGATGATTCGACTGAGAACGCTCAGGCAGCCACGAAGAACGGGAACAAGGTGGAGTCGTACGTGAAGCGGTTGTCCCAGGAGATGGACGTCGCTGCCAACGGTGAGAACGGGGCGGGGGCGCGGCCCAAACGCCCCCCGCCGCTGCGCGGCAAAACGTCGTCGCGAGCGGGCGACTCGGTCGTGAAGCGGCTGTCGCAAGAGCTCGAGGGCTCGATGGCGGACTACCCGCCGCCGTCCCCCGTCACCGCCGTCTTCTCGCGGGCAGCGTCGCTCGACCCGGCGCCGCCGCCCGACGACGCCGCGCGCCGCAGCCTGTCCCGGGACGGCGCCGACATCCCCGCCCCCGCCGCCTGGGTCTTCGGGAACCGGAAGCGGTCCGCCGGCGACGAGTCGCCGCTCAAGTCGTCGCGCGAGTCGTCGTTCGATTCACAGGAAAATGCGCCCGTTTTCACCCCCGCCAGAAAAGTCGCTGAGGATGAGAGTGGAGAAGTCGCGAAGACTGCGGAAACTGCTGAGGACACTGCGGACGACACAGAGAAGAAGATGAGTGAAGAAACTGCAGGATCCAACGATATCAAGGACGGAGGAGACGAAAGTGGGTCACGCGGGGATCACGTGACCACGCCTCCGAGACGAGGGTCCGGGGACCAGGGCGAGTCAGCGGGCGGGACGGGCAGAGCCCCCGGGCCCCCGGTGAAGCCTCCGCGGCAGGGCTCCGTGGAGACCAAGCCGGGCAGGGGCCTGCAGAAGCAGGGGTCCGCCGAAACCAGGGCCGTGGCCGAGAAACTCGTGACGCAGGCCGTGCAGGACTCGGCCAAAGTCGTGTTCACCCAGGCCCCGGCCCAGCCCCCTTCACCCCCGGCGGAACCCCCGCCCCCTCCCGCGGCCAAACCCCCATCTCCTCCCGCGGCCAAACCCCCGTCTCCTCCCGCAGCCAAACCCCCATCTCCTCCCGCAGCCAAACCCCCATCTCCTCCCCCACAGAAGAAAGCCCCTCCTCCCGTGGCGAAGAAGCCGTCGCGGCCCCCGAGTCAGGAGGTGAAGTCCCCAACGGGGCCGCCGGCCCAGCAGGCCCCGGGCGACCCCACGCTGGCCGCGGCGGGGAGGAGACCCCCGCCCGCAGTGCTTCCTAAGCCCAAGAGGCGCGTGGAAAATACTCAACCCTCCAACAAGGCGCTGGAGGAAAACAGGAACAAACCCCCCGAATCTACTGCTGAGGTACTGAGTACCAAGGATACTGACGCAAGTACCAAGAATACTGAGGTGATGGCCATGGAGAGTGGCGAGGAGAAGAAGGATTCCCCTGAAAAGGAGAAATGTGGAAGTGACGTCATCACCGGATGTGGTCCCCAAAGCGAGGCTCCGACGGTGACCAATCAGTGTTCAGCGATGACCATGTCGACCGAGGTGACTGTTGAGTTCGCTCGCCCTTAGTGACCTTCCTGCACTCGCTGCTTGCTGACCTTGACCTCTATGATTTCTGCAGTACATTCGTCTCTTTTCTCGATGTACTTTTCTTCCATTGTCACCTTTGATGTCGTCGGCATTTAAATTTGTATTGTTGTTGCTAATCGTGTTTGGTTTCAGCGCATGCCACGTGATGAGCCGGAAGTCTCGTGACGCTGTTGTGTTCTCGCATCTTCTCGTGTTGGGCGTGTTTTTGCCCCGCAGTGTGCTGCAGTTGTGTGGGTTTGTGTGTGCGGACTCTGCGGTCAGCGGCCCCTGGATGGGGCGGCCCCTGGACGGGGCGGCCCCTGGACGGGGCGGCCTCTGGATGGGCGGGCGTTGCCACGCAACCGTTGCGCAGGGTCCGCTTGTGATACCAGCTGCAACAAGTGTTTTTCGCCGTTTGTAGGTGCATTATGATTTGATTGGTCTCATTTCAGTCCACCAGGGAGCGTCACTGTCGTTTGTTGGTTGGCGGCCCCGCCCGCCCCGCCCATGACCTTTGACCTCGGGCGTGGCCTGAGGCTCACTGCAGTCTCTGCGAAGTTTTGCTTTCAGAACGCTTGGCTGAAAGCTTTCATTGGTCAAGAATAATTGTGCAACAGCAGCAGGCTTTGTCACGTGACCTTCAACTGCGCACGACCGAGTGCACGTGTCCGCAGCTTTGTGTACAAAAGCAAGAGGCTGCGGACACGGCACGCGCACTCAAACTCCGTGTGAACACGTGATCACTGAACGCCCAAGCTAACCTGACCGGTGTCGCCACCCGTGGGCATTGCGTGCCCGTCCCAGACCACGTGATCTCCCGCTGACGCGGCCGCTGCTGTCTGCTTGTAGCCGGGGGTGTACAGTGCTGCGCCCTCGCGGCGGCCCCCGCTCCTCACCGGGGTGCCGCGCCCCTACACCGGCCTCTCCCTTTCGACGCCGCCCACGCCGCCCAGCGTCTCGGTAACCACAGCAACACGTCACGTGGGCGTGGAAAGGTGCCGTTGTGAGCGCCGTCTCACGTCAACCCGACGTCCAGCCCTGTGTCCAAATTCGCACGAAAGAAACAGGAAATCTGTCATTCGAACGTCGGTCTTCTCAAACTTTACCCTTTGCGGGGGTGGGGTGGGGAGCAATTTTGCAAAAATTTGAATTCCTCACTTATGCGGACATTTTGGTGGATAAAGATGGGTTGACGTGAAAACGCGTTGACAACGGCAGGGTTCCCTCGTCAGGACGTCCTGTTTCCTAGTAACCATAACATGGTGCCTGGTACCATAGCAACGCCAGGGCAATGTGCTGGAGCCACCCGCCTCCCAGCCGCGGGATAATCGCTCCAGTCCCGGGACAACAGGCTTCTTTTTGCTTTTCTGCTCCAAAATCGTTCCCTCCTGCAGACAGTGTGTCGTGGTTTCCATGGGAATGGCTTGTTTCGCAATCTGAATTGGACTGGTGGTTTCCAGCGTTGTTGCTATGCCCGTTGCTATGGTGCCGTGTTGCCGTTTTGTGGGTTTTCATCATTTGTCTGTTTTCGTCTTGTAGTTGACTGAGTCTCGTAGCGTGTGGAGCATGGTGCATGTTGTGTGGTTGGGAACAGTTGCCATGGTGATGTTGACGTGTACGTGGGTTCAGTGCGCGCATCGCGTCCTGCGCATGCGCTCTCATACCGGAAACTGAAGCCTTGCACTTCGTCTTCAATGTATCTTGAAAAGCGGTTTTGGTTTGTGTTGCCGTGAAAAAGATATCCTCCCGGGTAGTTGTCATGTGTGGTGGGATATGTGGCGGGAACACGAGTGTCGCACCACGTGACGCATCATCGTGTATCACGTGCTTCGGGACGCGTCGCGTCACGTGACGCATCAGGTGTGTGGCTCCTGTGTCTCACTTCACATTTTCCCTGCAGATTCTTCCGTTTCTCTCTGTTTCAGTTGATTTCGTGTGTTCGGTGTGTCGGGGTCCTTCCTGGGCTGCGGTGATGAGGGACATTTTGGTTTCTTTCACCCATTCGTTCGTTCGTCCATTCCTTCTGTCATTCATTCATTCGTTCTCTCATTCCTTCACTCATTTAGGCATGAGGATTTGTAGAGTGCACGTCTTCACTTGGTGTCCGATTTCACACACTTTCGACACTGCAAGAAGTCCACGTGTTTGTTGGGCGATAATAAAGGAAAATCAGACGTACACAACACAGCTGAATTTGAACGTCTTGTGTGTTGGACGTCGAGTCTGGATGCGGTTCTTGTCTCATTTCAGAAGCCGGCCGCCTCTGCCCCGCCCAGCAACGTGCAGACCAACCTGGTGACGTCAGCGCAGACGGTGACGTCATCGACGCTGACGCAGCAGGACACGACGCCCGACGTGAACCAGAACGACGCGTCGGGCGTGCCGGCGTTCACGTCGACGCCCAAACCCCAGGTGACCGGCGTCGCGTGTTGAGGGAGGGCGTGGGCGGAGACACGTGGGCGTGGGTGGATACGTAGGGGGTGGGCGGGGAGGGTCGTGCACACAGAACTCGTGGCGCATCCTGTGCAAATTTGCCTGAGTGGCTGTCCAGCCCGAGACGCAGCGCCGCAAACCGCGGAGGAAAGGGCAGCACATCACGTGGTCAGACACGTGGTGCTGCAGCGATGCAACATGTCACGTGACAGGGGCTGCAACGTTGAAGTGAAGGAGTCTGAAGCGCTGGAGCAGTCTCCACCTCCTGCTTTGAATGCGCGTCTGTTTCACGGTGTATGCGTCACGCGTGGCGTTCACGTCGAGGTCACATGACGCTGCGTCATCAAGCCGACGTTACGCGCACGGACTTTGCGCAGGGACGCCACGCGTGGCGTATCCACGGGCACAAAGCTGCGAGAAAAGCAACTTTTCCAGTGCCCTGAGTTGAGGCGGGAGGTACAGAGATTTTCATGACCCGTTTCTACGCTAGAGGTCGCCGCTTGGTTCGTTCTCGTTAGCGTTTTACTCTCTTATCTTCATTTGCAGAGCTGACGGTAGTCAAACCCCGTACAAGCCTAGGCATCAGCGTATACAACCAATTTCTACTTCCTCTCTGTTGTCCTAGCGACCAGTGTTTGAGTCCGTGTTTCCATAGCGACGGCTGTTTTCTCTCATTTCCACTCAAAATCGCTTGCCAAAAACCAGCATGTAAAGGTTGCCAAAACATTTCTTTGTTTTGCGTAAGAATTTATAACTTTCACAGTGAAGTCAGGGACTATTTTTCCACTCAAAACCCCAGTGCTCTGAGTCCGAATTTAGTGACTCTAGATGGCAGCTGCTTCTCACTTCTGGTCACGTGTGACGCATGCGCGAGAAGCCGCTGCGGACTCCCCAGCCACGTGAGTGGGCGATAATAGGCTCACGCGACGCACGCCCCCGTGCGGACAGCGAGAGAACACGGCCCGCAGTGAGGCTCTTCCAGACTCGGCCCCGCCGCCCTCCGCTGCATCTTGTCTCTGCATAACTTCTATTCCTGCCATTTTGCTGAGATTTGTTTGAGCGTCTCGTGTGCGACGTGCGTATCTTGGTGCAGACTGTGGGGGATGACGTTGTGCGTTGGTTTTCAGTTGGGCGTGGCCGTTGTTTTTCCGACTGAGATTGTTGAGTCATTTGCATCGTCTGAGTTGATCCTTCGCTTTTGTTGTGTCGGTAGTTGATGGGGAGGGACGCCCGTTGTGTGTGTGTGTGTGTGTGTGTGTGTGTGTGTGTGTGTGTGGAGGGAGGGAGGCATGGGATCAGAATCGTACACAACCTCTGCTGACGTTCTGCTGGTGCGTGTGCGTGGGAGCGTGCGTGTGCGTGGAGGCGAGGTGTGTGTTGGGGGGGGGGGCGGTCAAAGAAATGCAGGAAGTTGGAGAGCTCTGAATTGTGCTGGATTTTCCAGCGGTGTTGTCGAGAACGAGGTGCAGTGTGCCCCCCTCTGCTGGTGTGACGTCACACTCCGGGATTTCGCTCTCTTCCGGTGGCATCTTGATGTTGCCGATGTGGCTGTGGTTGTCGGCCGTTGGTTGCGGGTTTTGGAACGTTGTTGCTGTTGCTGCTGCTGTTGTTGCGGGTGGTGCCCACTGGTGGAGACGTATTGAGTCACTGCACCTGTGGAACTGAACCTGTCAGTCTCCAGTCTCCGGGCCGGATTCACACTGCATGACGTTACGCCCCACACAACGCCACGGGGCACGCGTTGCTGACGCGACGCAGCGTCTATTGACGTCTACGTGTAAAGGGACGCGACGCGACGCAGTGTGTACCCGGCCTGGAGACCAGTCCGTGAGCATGTTCGTGGTCTGACTAGACTCCTGGAATGTCTCCTCCTAGTCGCCTCTTTCTGAATGAAATTTTTGCATTTGATTTTAGTGACTGATTTTGATGTTCAGTATTTTCTGATTAATTCCTAATTTCCTTGATTTGCAGTTGATTTGTTTGAGTCTTGCGCCGCAGAATTTTGCGGCTGAGATGGATGTAGTTGAGATGTGCCTCCTGCTGCATGGCTCTCCGTCTACACACGAATCAGAGAAAGCGACCCGCGACATTTGAACCTCGTTCTGCTGACAGCGTTCCGGGGGCTGATCCAGGATTTGGTCGGGGTTGGGGGGGCGACAGGTGCAAGGACAAAAGAAGAAAATTGGCTTGGGAGGGGGGTTCGTACTGGGCCCCTGGATCGGCCCCTGGATGTGGAGTTAAGCGTCGTGTAGGTTCAAGTTGCTCGCTGCTTTCCGCCAATCTGCACTGAACTAAGAAAAGCGAGAAGTGTCGAGACGACCGGGCGGGAGAGGGCGCCACTCGTCTCTCCGCTCCAATAGGATCGGGGGGGTGCAAAACGCGTGCTGCGTTGTTTGCCCACGCGTCCAGTTTTCACCTCGACACTTGTCGCTTGAGTGTTGTCGCTGCTATCGTTACTGCTGATGTTGTTAAGTAACCGTCTCGTCTTTCCTTTTCTCTCCTCCGCCCTCCCTCCCTCCCTCCGTCCATCCATCC
>JAAUXT010137930.1_pt1 | contig 12442 bp, 12 predicted proteins | sample 7278171 | NCBI WGS metagenome assembly JAAUXT01 (sample SAMN14350112, study PRJNA611818) | marine sediment metagenome | isolation source: surface marine sediment (1.8m) | place: French Polynesia: Moorea | collected 2018-08
GGGGGGAGGAGCAGGGGCAGGGGACATTTCATCCACCTTGCCGTATACTGCACTACCACATAGTGCTTCGCCCTGAAGGGACTTTGCACAATTATACACACGGGGAATCAAGTGAAGGAAAAACTCAGTTGTCACGTGCAGATCTTCCTTCGTGAAGATTCGTGAGGAAGATTTACTCGGTGAACAAAACAGAATGATCTGGGCTTCATCTGCAGATGTACACGCACACTGACTGTATGACTAAGCGACTCACTTACTCATTCACTCACTCACTCACTCACTCACTCACTCACTCACTCACTCACTCACTCACTCACTCACTCATTCACTCACTCACTCACTCACTCACTCACTCACACTCACTCACTCACTCACTCACTTGCTGGCTCAATTACTCACACACACACACACTCACTCACTCACTCACTCACTCACTCACTCACTCACTCACTCACTCGCTGGCTCAATTACTCACACACACACACTCACTCACTCACTCACTCACTCACTCACTCACTCACTCACTCACTTGCCTGCTCACTCACTCACTCACTCACTCACTCACTTTCTCACTCACTTGCTCACTCACTCACTCACTCACTTGCTCACTCACTCACTCCATCACTCACTTGCTCACTCACTCACTCAATCACTCACTCACTCACTCTCACTCTCTCCCTTCTCTCTCTCACTCACGCTTTGTCTCTTTCCCCTTCTCTCTCACCCGTCTCTCCCTGTCTGTGTCTCTCACCCTCTCACTGTACGCGTTGTGCGCATGTCAGGAGCTGCACGAGGCGTTCATCGCGCACTGGGGCCCCCTGGCGGGGTTCGGGGCAGAGCAGGAGGCGTCGCTACGGGACGGAGGCTACTACAGCGTCATGGTGCGGGAGGGGCTGCGTGTCCTCGCCTGGAACTCCAACTACGGGTGCGACCACACACACACACACACACACACGCACACACACACGCACACACACACTGCTCACGTGAAACACACGAAATTCCAACCCCGAGAACACGCGTACATCAACGTGCATTACCAAACACATTCTGCACACACGGGTGCACTTGACATTTTGCGCACATCCCGTCTCCCAAATCTGTGGATTTTGGCCCCGGGGCCCACCAAAGCATTTGAGCCCCTCACTCCAAACCACTGTTCATTTTACTGTCATCACAATAGGGATGATCCAGGCCCCTCTACATCACAGGGCCTGATCCAGGGTTTGCACACCAGGGGAGGGCAATCCCTGTTGGGAAATGTGACACAACAGCACTTTTTGTGCCTGGGACGTGCATGAATGCCATGCATACTGCAGTGAGTCACAGCTGGTTGTGAATCGCAGGGCGAGCTCCAACTGGTACAACATCCTGAACCACTACGCCGAGGAGTTCTACCGGATGCAGGAGTTCGTCGAGTCGACACTGAGCCAGGCGCGCCAAGACGGAGAGAAGGTGCCGCGCACACACACACACACACACACACACAGAAACACGCACACACGCACACACACACACACACACACACACACACACACACACACACACACACACAGAAACACGCATGCATTCACGCCCACTCTCTGTCACACACACAGAAACACGTGCGTACTCACACCGGGGGAACATGGAACAGCAAGCGAGAAGGATCGCACACTCACACAGACGGAAACGATACAACACAGGCACAGATAGACAGACAGACAGACAGACAGACAGACAGACAGACAGACAGATAGACAGACACACACACACACACACACACACACACACACAGTTTTTACACGCGCGCGCCCTGCTCCTCACGTGCAGCAATTCAGTCAGCACGACTGGCCCCCAGGGTCCCTCCAGGTGCGTCTCGCACTGCGTCTCTGACCCGTTGTTCCTGCGCAGGTCATCGCGATCACGCACCACCCGGTAGGGGGCGGGCTGCGCTACTACACCGAGTGGGAGACGCAGGTCGTCGTTGACTACGGTGACGTCATCGTGCTGCACGCGCAGGGACACAGCCACTCCGACTACTTCCGCGTCGTGAGTCCTCACTTCCGGTTGAAACTGACCTTCACTTCCGGTGGAACTTGTGCGGCCGTGAGGTCAGGGCCACGAAGCATGAGGTTCAGGGCCTGATTCCCATTTGGGTGTGGCAATCGCACTGTTGTTTGCGTCGTTTTGTGGACGCATCGCACATTGCTATGTGCACCTGCAATATCCACCCCAATTCTCCAAAGGTAGGGTGTTGCCCTGCATGACTGACTCCAGGTTCAGCTCCTTGGTTTGACTGACACATTCCACGCCAGTCCATCCAAAGTCCTGCATGGGTTTCAGGTTCATTCAAAAAACTCTGCACGCACCCCACAACACCCTCTGGTGGTGGTTTCAGTTCGTGGACCCTGATTCGCTCGAGGCTCGGAGCTTCATCCTGACGTCAGCGTCCATGAGTTCCGCCCCCGCGAAGAACCCGAGTGCGCGCGTCCTGCACATGGACGCCGAGAGCCTGGAGCTGACGGACTACGATCACTACTCCCTCTATCTGGGGAACGTGGACGATGGTGGGTTGAGTGTGCGTGTGTGTGCGTGAGTGTGTGTGTGTGCGTGTGGGTGTGTGTGTGCGCGCGTCATGCACATGGACGCGGAGATTCTGGAGCTAACTGATTCCCTGCACCCAGGGAACGTGGGCGATGGTGAGTCGTGTGTGTGTGTGTGTGTGTGTGTATGTGTGTGTGTGTGTGCGTGCGTGTGTGTGCGTGCGTGTCCTTGACTTGTCACACACAAACACACAGTCTGCTTCAGTACAAAATCTCCACATAGTAAGATATTTTCACAAGGAATTCTTGCGTTGTTGTGTTTGCAACTTTCATTGAGGTGGAGATTGGTGCTCAGGCCTCGCCACTTGGAGATATATTCACAAGTGTTTGTGTAGAAAGATACATTGACAATTTTTCAATGGAGTTCTTGGTGGGAGAGCCACACTGCTGTGGCTTGGGTCTCTTTTGTAGACCGGCCTTTGTGACCCCCGATGAAACCCACACAAATTCGCAGAAACAAGAAGCTTTTCCTGGAATCTCTACCCTGACCAAACAATGATCACATGCGAAGGAATGACTCAAGCTTTGAACACGTCACACAGGAACATACACGAAAAGAATCGTGAGCAGCAAAAGAAGGAATTTTCTCAGTGCAATCCCAAAAATAGCTTCATGGAGCTCGCGGCGATTTGAGAAGCCAAGCCTGCGACTGAACCACAGTGACATAAACACAGTAACTGAAACACAATTAAGCAGATGTACTAATGATCAATTTCAGTAAATGTGTTATTTTTCACTCAGAATGCACCCAACTTGGCTGTACATTGAAACTTGTCACCAAATTGTCCTTAAAGCTTGTCAAAATCTTTACCAAATGTTGATTTTAAACATTCTCTGAAAATCCCAAATTTGTATACAAACTTTGGCCCCACCTAAAAACTATGTAAAAATGTTCAAAAATCACAAATTGAATACTAACAGTCAAACACCCAATAAATATACTACATTTCATCAACATACTTCTTTCACCAAATATTTGTACTTTCTGAGATTTGGACTAATTTGTCCAAGCATGTCCCAAATTTTCCACCCCTCCAAATTTAAACTCTTGACCCAAAGAACCCAAAAATTTGAACTTTATATTTTTCTTCCTCATGCATAATCCACAACATAAATTGAACCAGAAAAGCCCAAAAGATCCCAAATTGACCCTCATCTTGACCATGAAACAGGTGTACACATACTTTTGGCAGACACTGCCTGCTGATGATTTGTTTAGGTCGCCCTGTTTAGGTCGCTCAAAAATTGAGCTCCCTTGAACAGGGCAACCTACTCAAATCACCTAAAAAGCAACAAACGGTAAAGCAAGTTTTATTCCTCGATTCAATCACTGCTGGCAGAAGAGGTGTGTGTGGAGAAAATTGCTGTAGAAAATCATTCTGTTTCATGTGGTGTTTTTGTTGCTGAGTTTAATTTCATCAGGCAAGCCAAGTATGAAAGAGTAGATGAAGACCAGAGTTATTGCAATCAACAAAAACAGTCACAGCAATGTCACCAGTGAAACTTTTCAAAATTTTGTCCAGTACGTTTCGGTGCAACAGTTTTCAGCACATCTGGACCAAACAGTGAATTCAGACATGCCTTTCAACAACACAAAGACATGAAAGCTAACTTGAAAATTTGTTTGCCAAGCATGCTTCTGTTGGGATACCAAAGATGTTTGCTTGAAGCTGACCCAACTGAGGACTGGGTCAAAAGTCACTCAGAGTTTTTTGAACAAGCACCTAAGTTTTGGTTTGCATACATTCAAAGCTTTTTCTATCTTGTGCAAACACAAGCCAGATACAAGGATATTCAGGTCAATGTCAAGTCACTTTATATATTTGTACAACAATATAAAAAGAGAAATATGTCACTCTTATTCCACAGAGCTTTGATCAAAGCACATGCATCAGTCCTTGCTTCTCTGCAAGCCAACAAGAAAAGAGTGTTGTCATTTGGACTGGAGGTCACATGGCTTCAAGGAGAGATGCAACTGAGCTCAGACCTGATGCATGTCACTATTTTGCATCAAAATACAAAACAGTGTAAAAATCATTTTGCCACATTCGATCCTTGCATCAGAAACCACAGGCCGCTACTTGTGATTCTTGTGAGATTTCAGCTCTCAACAAAACTTGCAGTAAATTTTACTTTCCACAGCTTGGAATTTGTAAGTGGTTCTGTCAACTTTGCTGGAGGGCAAGTTGCATGCCAGCTAGGTCAGGTTTGCATTGTACCTATAAATAACACAAGTGGGCTGCAGTTTTGTGGCCACTTGTCAAACTTTAGTGTCTTCCCAGAATTCAACAATGTTGACTTCAATGTTCTTGCCTTCCCATCAACAGTATTCCATTTGGTGGTCACTTACATGATGATGGACACAGGCCTTGTGCAAAGTATAACCTCTTTGCACTCTTGGGGAAGTATCAACTGTGTTGCTAAAACAGCTTACGTTGGTGAATATGAAGTCCACATATTGGAAATATTGGAGAGAATTGTCAAAAAAACTGAGAAAATTTCTCTCTTGTTTGATCTTGATGACCAAGTTCAGGTTCAAGTTTTTGATGGACCGGGGTACCTGTCCAAACAAAGCGATATGAGCTCCAATGTCTCAAGGCTTTCTTCTTTTGCTGCACTTTTAACTGTCTACAACAACTGTACTGTGGAAACAAATGCTTTTTTTTTCAAGTACACAACTTCCTCTGCAACCATCAGAAGGGTCAATGTATTTCAGCCAAAACTTTTTCACTCTGCCAAGTCCTTCTGAAAACACAGAACAATTCTCTGGTTTCATTGCTCATGCCCCGCCACACAAAACTGTAAATTTGTCTGTGAAGTATCTGCAGTACACAGGCCATACAAGTGAGACATGCAAATTTGGTGGGTTTGTTACAGCTGCAGATATCATAGGAGTCTACTCAGAAAACAGTATATTGTGCAAGTCATCAGATGCAAGTAAATTTACACATGAGAGAAACTTTTACAGCAGCAGGTCTTCCTTATTTGCTCTTCTGTACATGTTTCCACCATACAGTACAGTCAAAGCTACTTTCACACTGAAAATAAATCACTGCAAAATTTTAAACATTTGCCCGTGTATCTTCGATATTGACCCACTGTGCATTCACGTGATGCCTTCTTTCAATTCTTCAGTGCACCAATTATCGTGTACAGCCTTTATCAATTTTCTGCAATCAATTTCTGGAAATGATTCTATAAATGGTTTCAATGTAGTGAGAGAAAGTTGGGAACTGCCATTTTATCCAGATATGTGTTTTGCTCTAAACATAGTACGAAGAAAAATCTGTACCCAAGATGACTGGAGAGACAGGCCACGTTTGGGGCTCAAACTGAAGCTGGACATCATAAAGTATTACACAGATAAATACAATCTGGATGTCACAGTGAGAGGAGTTCTGCAGCAGCCACTGGCAAAACAAATTCAGTGGAGAAACTGCATGTTCAAATGTGGATACAAATCTCAAGTTGTTGTGCAACACACATATTCTTTCATTCAGAACTCCACCTCAAGTACTTACTTCTATTTTGCAAAAGAGTTCTCAGGCAATGTATTTTTGGAACTGTATGAACCTCTTCATGCTCAGAACTGGCTTGAAGTTGTTGTAAGAACAAAGGGAGAATCAGCTGCTGTGGAAGCTGAACTATTGGGAGGTGTGCACCACACTTCACAGGTTGTTGTTTTGTGTTTGACTTCAGTTTTGCCTCAAACAAACTAACATGGGGTCATCTTGTCCAGGCAATAGTGTCCATGCAGGAGTCCTTTGTTAAAAGTATCTTTTCCCACAAACTATTGATTTACTGCTCCCAACGAGTCCAATGTCTGTTCCTTAAAGTTCCATTTTAGGATGAGGTATGGTGCAGATAAACAAAAGAACCACAAGTTTGCAAGTCCAATTTTGACCAATGACCAATTTTGTTGTGTTTCCAGGGTGTGGCTTTCTACATTTTTGGCCATCTGGATGCTTATGTGGGATTCAAACTGGTAAAACAAACAAAAAGTGCACCCAGCAGGAAACATAAGCAATACTCAATTGATATTGCAAAGAAAAACAGCAAAGAAAAAGTTGGTGAATCAACCCCTGTAATTTGGCAAACAATATGCAACTTTCTTCTTTCTGATTGGAAGTACAGATTTGTGTCTCTTGACCCACTCACTTTCACAGAAATATGTTACCTGAATAGAACACAAACAGTACAAATTGTGCCTGTTCAGTGTGATAAGAAGCCTTCGTTTAAAGATGTGATAACGGAGTGTCATGTGGATAAAAGCTACAGGTATTGGATATTTGGCAAAAAGTGGATACATTGTTACAAACACGTCAATGGGCATAAATACTTGTTTCAAACAGCAACAAGGTTTTTGAAACTTAAAAGGCCACACAATTCATCCAGGCAAGTAGACGGACAGTTCCGCAGAATAAGGTTTGTAGGTCAAATGTCCTGGAGAAAAGCCCAAGCAGAGTGCGACTGCATAGGGACACACCTTCCATTCTTCACGAGTAAAAGTGACCTCAACGACTTCTTAAAATTTGTAAAACTCATCAAAATCCAATCTGCCATGCTGATTTATCCTGAAGCTGTCTACATAGGCCTCAAATACGAGGTGTGTTTCAGATGCTTCTGCTGAACATTGTTCCCAATTTCTAATTGCAGAAAATTAAATTGATTTCACCAAGTCAAATTTTTCTGTTTGATTTCTTTCAGCTTAAAAAATGGACATGGCAAAACAACATGCCAACTGGGTTTTTACCTTTCTACAACTACAATTTCAAGCAAAATCATACAAACTGTACATGTTTCAGCTATACCCCCTTTAAGAAATGCCTACCAAGGGAAACAAGTATTTTTCTCAATGAATCACAAGCTCTGTTACGACAATATCTGTATTACCCTTTGTGCACTAACAACATGGATGACGTGAGACACGGCGCGTCAGACGCACTTTATGGCGTTCCGTCTCGGTCACAGTGTTCTCTGATGCTGCTCACCAACTTGGCTGAGCCTAACATCATCAACATCAATTGTGAATATAAGTTGCTGCCTTATGCAGCTTGCGTAAAATTTGGGATACAACATGTAAAAGCCAATAATTATTCAGAGAAAATGAAACATTGCCCGGCTGGGGCATTGTTGTTGGGCAACAAATGTTGGCTTTTCCAATGGGTAAAATCTCAAAGTCAACTTCACAAAAGGAAGATGAGGGGACAAAATTCTCGAAACAAAACAGGGCTTGTAGGGCTGGATATTTTTCAAATTTTAAGCAAATCAGTGCAAAGTCAAATTCCATCCCTTTCTGTTGAAAGTCCAAATCTTCCATACCAAGTGATAGAGTTTTCATGCAGAAAGCTCCATTGCAAACTGACTTGCAAAAGTAAACTCTTGCCTAAAATAAGTGTGCCAGGCTTTGTTGTCAAATTTGTGCATTTTTCTGCTCCATTTACAGGAGGAAGCACATTTGAGTGTGAATATGGAGTACATGTGAATGTGATGTTGAGATGTGACAGAGAAGTTGATTGTCTAGATGACAGGTCAGATGAAGATGAATGTTTCTGTTCAACTGATGCTTCATTGCGTAACAAAACATTCAGTGATTTCTTGTTTTTTGTGAGTATCAAAGGACAATGTGTTTTGTTTGGGTCAAGACCAAATCATTCCACATATGGTGTGGAACATGGAAAAGTAACTTGTGAGCTCTCACCTATATATTTGAAAAATGATCTTGTTGTTGATTGCTCAATCACTGAAGAACAAGATTTAGTGAAACTATTGAGTGGATATCCAACCTATTGCAAATCTCCCCAGGAGTTACCATGTCAAGAGGGCCATTCTAAGTGTTTTAATCTCACTGATATTTGCATGTTCCACTTTGACATTTATAATCATATCCATCCATGCAGAAATGGTGGACACCTGGAGAATTGTCTGCATTTTGAATGCTCCAGAACTTTCAAATGCACTCATTCCTATTGCATTCCATGGACATATGTTTGTGATGGAAAAGTTGATTGTCCCATACATGATGATGAAAATGTATTTGCTCTCTGCCAGAATAGCAAAGTCAAGTGTGCTAACAAATACAAATGTTTGAAAACACTGATGTGTATACTTTTGATAAGCATTTGTGATGGAATACCTGATTGTCCCCTGAAAGATGATGAATTTCTGTGTCAGTTGAGGCACCTTACTTGCCCTCCAAGCTGTAACTGTCTGGCACTAGCCATCAAATGTTCTAAACACAGGGGATCATTGAAAGTATATCCATTCTTGTCAATTTTTCTTCTGAACTCCCCCACTGTGCATTCATACAGCAAGAAATTTCAACAAACCATGTTCTTGTGGATTCAACAAAGCAATATTTCTGTTGTTGCTGATATCTCATTTCCAGAAACATTACTCTTTCTGGACATGAGCAACAACATTCTTTGTTCAATTCCTGGAGAAAGTTTTCACCAAAATCCTAAGCTGAGATCTCTTATTTTGGGCAACAATAAAATAACATTTTTAGCAAAAGACACCTTTCTGTTTCTTTCTCATTTGACAATAATAATTCTGTCAAATAACCCAATAAAAGAGTTTTCTGCCCAAAACTTTCCATCAACTATCAAGTTGATATCTCTGTTTGGAACCTTCTGTAATATTACTGATGTATCAATGTTTAAGATTATGATGTCTGAAGTTGTGCTAGCTTCTGATTACCATATTTGTTGTTTTGCTTCCCCCACAATCCACTGCACAGCACAAATGCCTTGGTATAGATCCTGTGGTGATCTGCTTGAAGACATGGTATCCAAAGCAGGCAGTTATGGATTCTCTGCTTTTCTTGTAGTTACAAATTTCATGTCAGTTTGTGTTCATATCTGGAAGAGGAAAACCTTCAGTAAGGCCTATCAAGCAGCTATTGTTACTGTCCATACTCATAGCCTTTCACTTGTGACATTCTTCATAATTTTGTGGGCAAATGATCTTGTTCTTGAAGGGAGATATGCTGGCTATGATTATCTGTGGAAACGAGTCTTTACGTGCTTTACTTTAGCAGGAATACACCTGGAGTTTGTGTTCTCCTCTTGTCTGCTTTCTACATTTGTATCCTTCTGCAGGTTGATGGTGGTTGTTCACCCAATAACCACACAATTCAAGAGAACCAAACCAGTTTCAAAGTTTTTATTCATCATCTCACTCCTATCATTTATCTCTTCTGCCTGCACAATGATACTGTTTCACATCATTTACTCAGAACTTCCTGTCAAGCTGTGTACAATTTTCCATGATCCCACCAAAGAATTTGTGGCAGTGAAAGTGGCCATTTGGGGATCATTTTGCATGCATGTTTTCTTGTTGGCTGTGATCAGTTTGATGCATGCAGGAATTCATTACAAGTTCATGGAATCTCAGCATAAAATCACTTCCACAACAAAACAAAACCATGAATCAGGCCTACAATTGCAGTTGGCCCTGATTACTGCATTAATCTTTGTGTCTTGGGTTTCTTTCAATATAACAATTCTTACAACTTTGTATCTGCCTTCTTATCCAATGGCTCTTGTGAGCAGGGCATTTGTATTTGTTCAGCCCCTATATCCTTCTCTCTATCCTGTTATTTTGTCTTGCTTTGTGTTGAAATCTGCAGTCAAGGAGAAGTTGTATCACAAATGAAAGAAAAACTTCTTTCAAAGGAAGGAAACGGGGACAATTTGCTGTTTTTGAGAAACGTTTTGTTGGAATAAAATTTAACAATCATTTGTTGGGAGAGAAAGACAATAAACTAATCAAAACCAACTGAACAAACGAGAATAGGACATCCTTGTTGTTTGTTACTGACAGATCAATTCGTCGAAGATAAATGTTTGCTTGACAATAAAACAGCTCCAAGGAGCTCCCGGTGATTTGAGAAACACAGTGACCAAAACACAGTGACCCAAACACAAATTAGCACGTACACAAATTGTCAATTTCAACAAAATAGTTATGTTGTTTCTATCACTTAGAATGCAGGTAAATCTATCTGAATTATCTGTACATTGAAACTTCTCACCTGATTGTACACAAAGCTTGCTAAAATCTTTGCCAAATATCTATGAGGAAAACTTTCTCAAAATCCCAAATTTGTACCCAAACTTTGACCCCACCAAAGAACCATGTAAACATTTTTGAAAATCAAAAATTGAATGCCACCATTCAAATGCCCACACAATATGATATATTTCATCAATGTACTTCTTTCACCAACAATATATTTATACTTTCTGAGATACAGACCAATTTGTCAAAACATGTCCCAAATTTGAACTTTTGACCTTACAAACCCAAAAATTCAAACCTTACACATTTTCCTTCATGGCACATTGTCCTCAACCCAAATTGAACTAAAAAAGCCCAAAAGACCCCAAATTGATCCTCATCTTGACCATGAAACAGATGTACACATACTTTTGGTTGACGCTGCCTGCAGGTGATTTGTTTTGGTCGCCCTGTTTGGGTCGCTCTTTGAGCTCCCAAACAGCGCACCCTCCTCAAATCACCTGATAAAGTATTTGGACAGAGTAAACCAAACAATTTCAAAGCATGGCTGAACCTTGAAAAAAAAATGGCCCGATGGAGCTCGCGGCGATTTGAGAGGCGACCGAAACACAAGCGACCAAAATGTAAATTAGTGGATGCACAAATTATCAATCTTGACAGTTATTTCTGATATTTTTGACAATTAGAATGTACCCAAATCTACCCAAATTAGCTGTACATTGAAACTTGTCACCAAATTGCCTGTAAAGCCAAAATCTTTGCCAACTTTCCAAAGATGCTGCCTGGAGGTGATTTGTCGCTTTTTGAGACCTTCAACAGCACAACCTCCTCATATCACCAAAAAGGAACGTGAAATTTCAAAATATTAATGAAATAAAAAAAACCCCACAGATTTTTGCACCACAGATCCTGAATTTAAAACACCGATAAAACATTTTGAACACACATAACAATAGATTTGAGACGTAAATTTAAGAAACAACCAAATCATTTCCCACAAATTGATGAATAACAATAAAACAACCATCAATAAATAAAAATTACAACAATAGTGTGCGAGTCCGGATTATGTGTAGACGAGAAAATCGTTGAAAATCCCCCCCCAACAAAACTTGCCAACCAAATCTTTATCATCTGTTGTGTGTTTCTTCCGCACCAACCACTGTCAACAAATCATCGCCTTCTTTGGTGGATCTCGCGGGCTCTGGGGCCCGGGCCTCTGATCCGGAAACAGATGGGAAAAGAGGTCTCTCTGCTGTCTCTCTGCTGTCTCTCTGTGGTCTCTCTGCAATCTGCTGCCTGTCTGCTGTCTGTCTGCTGTCTCTCTACTATCTCTCTACACCAGGTGTGGTGGAGAATCATGAGCTGTGCCTCGGCTGCCTCACTCTCCATTGTCTCTGTCTCTCTTGAGTGTCTCTCTCTGCTGTCTCTCTCTGCACTAGGTGTGGTGGAACAACCCTGGGATCATCATCACCCACTCCACTCTCTACTGTCTCTCATCTCTCTCCACTGTATCTCTCTGCACCAGGTGTTTGAGTGACCCTGGGATCATCATCACCTGCTCCACTCTCTACTGTCTCTCTAAAGTCTCTCTCCACTGTCTCTCTCTGCACCAGGTGTGGTGGAAGACCCTGAAATCGTTCGCACCTACTCCACTCTCTCTCTCTCTCTCTCTCTCTCTCTCTCTCTCTCTCTCTCCAGTCTCTCCCTCTCCACTGTCTCTCCAGGAGTGGTGGAGGACCCTGAGATCATTCGCACCTACTCCACTCTACTGTCTCTCCAGTCTCTCTCCACTGTCTCTCCAGGAGTGGTGGAGGACCCTGAGATCATCCGCA
>JAAUXT010012545.1_pt1:2500-12441 | contig 12441 bp, 15 predicted proteins | sample 7278171 | NCBI WGS metagenome assembly JAAUXT01 (sample SAMN14350112, study PRJNA611818) | marine sediment metagenome | isolation source: surface marine sediment (1.8m) | place: French Polynesia: Moorea | collected 2018-08
GCATTGCGAATGACTGCAAGCGGTCACCACACATTCGCACTGCTTTGCACCCCCACTCCGTTCACACGTCATACCCCCTTCACCACACCCCGCCCACTTCTACACCCTGTCCCACGCACCTGCATCGGAGAGTGGCTGTAGAAGGTGGTCAGCATACACTTGACGAGGCTGCACATTGTGCGCTTGGCTCGTGTCGCCGACATCTCCCCGTCCGAGTCCACGATCAGCAGGTCGTCCGACGACTCCTTCCCTGAAACACAAACAAGAACACTTGTTGGTGCAGACACGCGCCGAGCTTCTAAAAGTCGCGTCTGCGTTTTCACATCAGGGGTGTTTTCCCTGGTGTGTGCGGCTGCCTCACGTGAATTTTTATAGAAATACGACGCGACTGCGTCGGGCCACATAACTGACCACGCCCAACAAAGCGAGACGTTGTGCCACTGGTCACGTGATCATGTCCCAGGCACGTGAGCGAACACGTGGGCACGCACCTTCCCCGTCGCTGTCCAGCACCACAGTGTCGCCTCTCTGATTCTTCTGCGGATCGTCCGGCCGCAGCATGGCTGCAGGAAACAAAGAGAAGAGCTCACGCGTAGGAAAAAGAGACGAGTTGAGGCCATACAGGTCTCCGTGATGCAGACCACACAGGGCTCCCCACCCCCTCCACATCAACCGTATGGTCTCGTGGACAAGACGCACGCCAACGTTTGACCTTTTTTCTGGTGCCAATGCCTTTTTGAAACAATGAAAACTCATTTATGTTTCAGATGCACCCCTTCTTTTGATGTTCAATTTTTGGGCAAAAAGTGCACATTTTTATACCAGACGGTATGGTGTTCTTCTACCTCCACTCTGAGGCCTGCATCCACCCCCTTTCCCACACCTCTCCCTCCCCCATCCCTCCCTCGCCACGTACCTGAGATGGAGGAGTCCATGTCCTGCAGGGAGCAGACGCTGCCCTCGAGGATGACGCCGAGGCTCTCGCCGTCCTGGCCGGGCCCGAGCCCCGCGCCCTCCCACGCCTCCACCTCCTCCATCCCGACGTCGGGCACGTCTCCCACCGGGTCCTCCTCCTGCAGATCCGCCCGGATCACCAGTTCTCCTGCAACACGCAAACACGTTCACTTTCCTTGTGGCGAGCTTTAACAAACAGCTCGCAACCTGGAACACAAAAGCAAACGTAACTTCTGACTATCACAGCATACCAAAAGTTACATTTGCGTTTCCAGGGTTGCGCGCTGCTTGCTAGAACTCTCTATTCTTTAGATCTGGAAGCGTCGTGCAAATCCGATGCGTTGCCAAGGAAACGACGGACGCAGCTTGTCACACCTGTTTCCTCGTTGATGATGAGGTCGTCGCTATGGTAACTGACGGTGTCGTCTTCACTGACGTCAGCCTCGTTTCCATCCTCGTCCTTTTCTTTGGCCCTTTTCTTCTTTTTCTTTTTCTCTTTCTCTCCCTTCAGCTCCGCTTTCCCTTCCTCCTCCTCATCCTCGTTCATCTCACTGTCCGCTGTAGTGTTCACCACATCATCCGAGGCTTTGTCCACCTCAACTTTGGCTTCGTTGTCCTGAGTGTCCGGCTCTGTATCTGCTGCCTTTTCCCGTGAACTGCTGTCAACGTCCATTTTGTCGTCCTCTGATTGGCTCTGGCAAGAAGCGTCTCTGTCGCCTGATTGGTCCTCACTGGTTTTGATTGTTTCCTGTTGAGATCCTGCGGAAATTCGTGCGTCCGACTCGAGATCGGCTGTGTCCGTCTCCACAACCGTCACAGTTTCGTCTGAGACCGGAGCACTTCGCTCTTCCGGCAAGTTTTGGGTTCCTTCACTTTGTGTCTCTTCTTCCATCGTTGCTGACGAGACCGGAGTATTTTGAGAGTTTTGACTCGGTGTGGTGTGCACTGAAGCACTGCTGCCTTCCGCAGACGGTGCTGCCCACAATTCACTCATTTCCGCATCCTGACTTAGAGCGCCATCTGCTCCCTGAATAGCAGTTTCCCCGTTGTCTGTTAAACCCGATACGATCGCACTGTGCGCAGTGTCTGTGTTTGGACCCTCCTCCTGCCCGGTGTCCACGTCCATGCTCTCGTGGGACCGTTCAGTGCCCTCTGAACCTTGGCTCACTTCTGCGTCCACGTGACTTTGATCCACGTGACCCGCGTCCACGTGGCCTGAATCCACTTGGCTGATGTCCGGCGTATTCACGGCACCCGGTTCTTTTTCCTGGGAAACTGGACCGTGTTGCTGCGTCGTGCACTCGGGCTGTTGCTGCTGTTCGGACTGAGGACGAGGCTGGTTGCGTGGCAACGGAAGGAGAATGACCGGAAGTCGGTGGACCGGCTCCACGGCGTAGACCAGAGAGTTCAGACTCACCGGGCCTGCGGAAAACAAAGCAGAGAAACTGGTCAGTCGATGGTGAGACATGCCACAGAACGCCCAATGAAAAGGTAGGGACACACCGCACAACACATCAGTGACGTAATTCGAAACACTGCATCCAGTCACCCAAGACTCTACGATTTCCAAATGGTTGATAAAATTATCACACAAAAGTGAACATACCAAAACGTGTGTGTTCTTGTTCAGTGCAAAATGGGCCAAACACACGGGATTTTCACTCGTGTGTTCAACCGCAGACATCAACGTATTCACGAAAGTTCAAGAACAGCACAGGTGAGCACAGTGCACACGCCCACACACAAGCACACACACACACGCCTGCGAGAGTTCCGGTGGAGGTCAGTACAGTGCCTTCCACACTGACAGGACCCACGCACACACACACACACGCACGCACGCACCTGCGAGGGTTCCGCTGGAGGTCAGCACGGTGCACTGCACGTCCTTGTACAGCTCCTCCACACGCGACACGGTGATCGCCTGCAGTCGGAACGTCGGCGCCTTCGAAACAAGAACACCAATGGGTTGAAGACGCGCGGCATGACGTCACGGAAGTCAAGTGTTCTGGGATCCCCCGTCCACTGTGAGTGACGTCAGCATTTACGGCAACAGACGCGCGTACAGTGGACCGTGCGGCAAAGCATCGTGTGCGCATGGGCAGGAAGCTCTCGGAACGCACAAAAACAACTGCGTCACAATTTCGAAAGCGGTTCTCACGTGCGTGAGCGAATGCCTGGTTATCCATTGAATGTATCTGGCTTAGTGTTAGTGTTTCGGGGTTCCCAGTTTCAAACGTGACGAAGCGCACAAAACCGTGCGAGAAGGATGAGGTCGAAACCCATTTACAATCACAGTGACATTCAGAATTGTTTGTGTGAACATAACTACCAACTGCCCATTTACTTTTCCTTTTGTATGTGTGATACCCATTTGTGGTGTACTGTAACCTTGGTGTGCATATGCATGGATGTGCTTGGTGTGGATTGGGGGGACAACGGGCCCTCAGAAATCGAACGTGCCCCGGAAATCCCACGCACCCGACTCTTCTCGATGACGAACTTGTAGATGACCTCGGCGGTGACCTGCTGCGTGGCGAGCGGCTGGTCGTGCTTGAGCTCGTACGTGTCGTAGCGGTCCGCCTCGCGAGCGCTCATCCAGATGAGCTCCGTCAGGTTCCCTGCGAGTGCGAGCAACGCTGTTGAGTCTGGGACGCACACGTCGCGCACACACACACACGTCCAACGCTGCCGTATTAAGGACGCACACGTGACGCACACACACATACATACACACACACACCAAAACACCACACGCAAAGTGCGGCAAACACACCCCAAATACACACACACGCACACACGCGCGCGCGCAAAAACTTCTGCTTCAGGGACACCCTGAGCACCAGATCTTCTTTTGGTTGTGCTGAAAAGATCCACAGCCTGTTCTCTGAGAATCTACAGCCAGAAGCAAGTCGGGCCCCTCCCCCAAATCCTGGACCCGGCAACACGCCTCCACCAAGACGCCCCTCGATCCACTGGGCCCCTGGATCGGCTGAAGCCCTCCCCGTCCCAGTCTTACCGACGGTGAGGAGGTAGGTGGACTTGAGCTCGGTTTTGAGTCGGTGGAGAGCCTCCTCGAACTGCTCCTGTTTCCTGCGGGAGCCTCGCAGCGCCGGACCCAGCTCCACGTGGTACAGACCCTCGCTGCACTGGATGTACACCTGTAAACAAGAGAACGTGTGAAGATGCACGCGAAGCTGTCAAGGGCGGTGTTCACATTGTGATGGACTGACACGAAAATATTTGGGACGGGGAGACAAAATGGCGGGACCTTGCAGACATCTTCGAGAAAACAACAAGAAGCAGTGCTCAAGGCAGGGGAGGGGGAGGGGGCAGGGGACATTTCATCCACCTTGCCATTTACTGCACCACCACATGGTGCTTCACCCTGAAGGGACTTCGCACAATCAGAGGGTCCCAGGAGACGAATCTCCCTGTCCTTGAGGCACAACTCGCTGCTGTATGTTTTTGACTGGTGCACAACAACACGTCCAACAATCCAGGGTGAAACAGGCGTCTTTCTAACCTCGAGTCCTCGCTTGGACTGAAGCCAGTTTTTGGCGCGTCTTCTCTCGGTTTCCGGGGCAACCGTCGCCTCGGAGACGCCTTGCTGTGCGGGTTTGCTGCTCTCCTCCCCGTCGGCGACCTTGACCTCGTTGATTTCACTTCCGCCGGATATGACCTCAATGACCTCAGCTCCCTCTGTTGTCGCGACGTCATCGGTGACCTCTTTTCCATCAGACGTGTCCTGATCCACGTTCGTCTCCTGTGACCTTTCGGCACTGTTCTCTGTCTCCTTGACTTCTGCTGCCATCTCATCCCCCTTGCTGTCGTCTGCTGTGTTCTCGTCAGGCGTTTCTTTCATCTCCACGTCGGTGGCGTCCTGTCCCGCGGCCTCTGCCTCCACAGTCTTCTCTGTGTCATTTCCCTCGACTTCAGTGCAGCGCGGAGCTTCTGTTTCACTGCTCTTATGACTGGATTCTTTGACGCTGGATGCTGGCAGGTTTTCTCCGTCGGGGGCAGCACTTTGTTCGGTGACGTCAGGGGGGTCGGTGGTCGGCGTCTTGCTGCTGCTTCTCGCGGCGCATGCGCGGCTCGCCTGCAACCAATCAGCGCACAGATACAGCACACAGCACACCTTTATCACGACGTCTGCACACGCATCAAACGTTACATTCCTACACAGGTCAATGGTTCCGCGTCGCCCAGTCGATCGTGAGACAAACCTGGTTGAAAAGGACCCTACTGTGACACAGGCCTGAGGAAGCCATTACAGTCGTAAAACTGCCGTAATTTGACCGTCTTCAAGAGACCAACGACGCGCTTGTTTTCCTGAACCAGGCATTTTGAAGTGATTTTTGTTTCTGAGCAAGAATTTGCGTTGGATCTGCACGCGTGCGCACCTTCATCAGTTTGGCGAGCGGCTCGACGGTGGCGCTGATTCGCTGCATGTCGTTGTCCTCCAAGCCAATCAGAGGCTGTTTCTCTCGCAACATGGCCGCCGCGACGCAGTGCGCCCAGTGCAAGTCGTGCGACTCGTTCCGTCCGTGGAACGCCGCGTCCACCTTCCGGGAAGAATAAGAACACTTCTCAGTGTCGACACGCGCCTCATTATGAATTCATGCAGTGCGAATTCTTGCGTGTTCTTGCGCAACCGCACACCATCAGCGTCAGAACACATTCTGAGCGTTGCTACCACAGCAACTGAAAATGGCGTCGCGACTCACGTGATCCTCCCACGTGACGTCATCGTCCACCGAGTCGGTGACGCTGATGTGGTCTGCGGTGCACGTCACGCTCTCCGCGTCCACGTCCACGACGTCGTCCTCGTCTCCCAGCAACGCGCTGCTGCTCGCCGCGTCCTCCATTTCCACGTCGACGTGCGGCGCCGCGACGTGCGTCTTCGCGTTTTGATCGCTTGGCTTATCGGCTTCTGAACGTTTGATTGGATCAACATGACACTCGGCAGCTGTAATCTCAGAACTTAGTTCTCGCCCCGAAGAAACCACGCTGCCACCTCCCCACGTCCGCGACACAGGCATTCCCAAGACGCTGCCTTTACAATGCCCACAACGCCTTCTCGTGTGCCTGACGTCACCCTCACACACCCTCGACGCCGCCCCTCCCTCGCCCATGCCCTGCTCCTCCCGCGTCCACAACGCTATCCTTCCACACTTACCACGCCGCCCCTCCCATCCCACGCCAATGACGCCCCCCCCCCCCGTGCCCTCCTCTCACGCAAACGAAGCTCACCTGTGCCTCGCGCATCTGCTCCAACCACGTCGATAATGATGGGCAAGACCGGATCTGCTTCAGCCTCCGTCACTTTCCCAGCCTCGTCAACAGACGCATCTCCACCAACGGCGTCCTCAGCAACAGCAGGGGGCTGCTCGTCTGCGTTTCCTGGCGTCTGATTGGCTGATTCTGGTTCCGCGTCTGGACTGGACACAATACTGACAACGGCGTCCGTGAGGGTTTGGTTGGACGGTGTGGGTTCGGGAGAGATGTCTAAGGAACGCGCGGGTACTGAGCCGTCGCCGCTGTCCAGGACCGCCTCCTGCACGTTGCCGCGCACGCTCACGATCCTCAGTTCACTGCTGAAGTCCACGTCCGTCGTTATGTCGTCGTGACCTTCACTCTGACCTTGACCTTCCAGTTCACAGATGAGGTTGATGTCACTGAGCACCGCCTGATAATCCTCGTTGCTGTCCTTGCCGTGCGGCACGTCAGTGTCGGCACCTGTATTATCGCCCACGACACCTGTATTATCGCTCACGTGACCGGAACTGCTGTCTGTCCCTGCACGTGGCGGTGTATCGGTTGGTTCTGTTCGATTCTCCATTTCTTCACCAGCAATGGAGTTCGACACAAGAGCCTTGTCTGTGTTCTGACTTGCACCACCACTTTGTGCACCAGAGTCACCCGGCTCTTTTGAACTGGTACCAGATATGCATGGTGCCTGGTGAGAATTGCATTCTTTGGTGTTCTGGCAGTACAACTGCTGCATAGCGAGTTGATCGTCGTCCGCGTTGCTGTCCGATTGTTGAACCGTGGAACCAGATTCCTGCGCTCTGGTGCCCGGTTCCTTCGCTCCGGTACCCTGCTCAGCCCTGGTAGCCAGGTCCTCACCAGGTGGGAGTTCTCCCTCTGGTTCTTCGTCACGCATCGCGCGAGCTCTGCGCGCAAGGGACGCGAGGAGGGACGAGGCGGGCGGCCCGTCCCCGCCTCCGTTCGTCTCGACGGCCGCGGCGTCCCTCGAGCCATCGCCGGCTTCCGTCAGGGCCGCGCGCGCGGGTGACGCGAGATGCGAGCCCTGAGTGGGCGTCAGTCCATGATGTTCGTTTGCGCTGTTGTTTTGGAGCGCGGCATTGGAGAAAGACTCGTCCCGCAGTGACCTGGCCCTCTCTGCGAGCGAGTCCATGAAGGAGCTGTTGTGCGTGTGCGCGTCCTTTGTGGGTTGTGATGATGACGACGACGCCGACTCTTCGCGCATCGCGCGCGCCTTCTGTGCCAGCGACTCAAGGAACGCGTTGTTCGGGTTCTGCGGGTCCGTTCGATCTGTCGTCGCCGGGTCCGTTCGATCTGTCCTCGCCTCCGCTCGAATCGCCTGCGCCTTTTGCACCAGATCATCCAGTACCGAACTTCTGCGTATTTTCGCCGGGGGTTCTTCGACGTCGTTGACACTGGATTCAAGCGCGAACCCTGGACCCTCCGTTTGAAGTATGGAGCTCTGACTGGAATGAGCCATGGCCAGGGTATCGTATCCACTTTCGCCCGCAGTTGTTTCAGCATCCATGGTTACGTCGCCATCTGTGGCAGTGGAATTTTGTGCTGAGTCAGCGAAATTTTGTGCTGAGTCAGCGGGATCCTCGGAGTCGGTGTGGAGTCTCCGCTTCAGGGAGCCCAGGTTCAGACATCCCGGGGAGATCTTCAGCGCAGAGTCTGCCAAAGCGAGAACAGATTGCCTGAAGTTTCAAAAACAAAGTGAGGACAGGTCTCGGGTTTTGCACAACGGAAGGACAGTTTTCCCTGGGGCTATCACACACAGAGAGGACAGTGCTGCGTTGTTTTCACTTCTGCTGAACAACCCAACGAGGAACTCGCTGGCGGATTCAGTGGACGCATCCAGAAGAGGGTGAGGACAGACGCCCCCTCCCCCCCAATGGGGAGCGACGCAAACTGGACAGGAATGACCCCAAGCGGAGCGTGACCTCAGAAGGGGATCACACACACACACACACACACACACACACACACACACACACACGCACACACTTGTGACAATACCTGGAATGTTACGGAGCAAGTCTCTTCTCTTCTCGTCTTCTTCCATTCTCCTGGACTCTGCAAATGTACCGTACGTTGAAATGTGGAAAGGTTTTCAGGTTGGCGCCCGCAAGACTTGCAGGTGAATTTCAGTCCTCTCCAAAAGCCACCTGCGGCTGGTTTTCCTTGTATTCCAGGTGAACCCGAAACCAGTTTATGGGCGGAGCATCGGGCGAACATTGTTCGGCCATCTTTTCAAAGGTGACGTCAGTTTGAGTAGGGAAACAGACATGTGTTTTGCACCACATCCAACTGCACCTGAAGAGGGTCAAAAGTTGAATCCAGGGGCGCTCCCGGATCGAGGGACCACTGGCACTGAACTCAACACTCCGTGTGCCACAAGCCATATATTCGTGCTTCAAACGCAAGGACGAGAACGATGGCTACTCTGTGACCTGTTGCACATGCATGACCTAGTTCACTGCCTTTTGTGGCACACTGAATCCGCCTCTGCAAACATTGAGTCTTGGGAAGTTGTGCTTCAGAAGAGGGACTAGACTCAGCCAAGTTGACCATTTGACCCTGGACTATCTAGGTCCCTTTAGGGCAAGCACCTAGTGGTAGTGCGGTACAGGCAGCCTGGGCCAGATGTCCCCGTCACACTTTGTCCACCCCCCTGCGTATTTGTCCACCCCCCACGTGTTTGTCCACCCCCTCCAGGTTTGTCCACCCCCCTGTGGGTTTGTCCACACACCCCCCATGTATGGTATCTATATGAGGCAGAGCACCAAGAGCCTAGGACTTCGCACTGCAGTTGCCTTGAGCACTGCTTCTTGTTTCCGCTTGTCAACAAGCCAAATCGAATTTCGGAGGAACGACACACCGAATTTTCTGATGGGAGCAATTTTTCTCTCATCTCCACTCCACGGTTCATCAGAATACACTTAAACAAACACAAAATTCGATGGCACAGCCTGTCAACACTGTGCCCTCATTTTGCAGACAACAGAAACCACAATACAAATGCACTCAAACCCTGCGGGAAGCTCAAGGTGGGCGATATTAAGGGATCCAAAACACAAAAGCCATTTATTTTCAGCTTTGAAACAACAATTGTCTGACTTTACCTGTTGTTACATTCTTTGCGCCTTGTTGTTGTATTTGCACATTTATTCGCCGTACCCAGAGGTATTTTACTGATGCAGTGCCCCCTTTTCACATTCGCCCAAGTTTCAAGTGGAAACCATTTTTGCCTGGTACCCGCGAGTGGCACCCGCAGGTTTTGCGGAAGCCGCTAAATGAACCAATTCTGTTGAGTGCAATTTGGGACAAACGGTTCAATTTTTCGACACCAGAAAAACCACTCAGGAAATAAATTTTGGTATTCTTGGAACGAAACGATGCCATCACTCTGTGTGTACACGTGTGTGTGTGTGTGTGTGTGTGTGTGTGTGTGTGTGTGTGTGTGTGTGTGTGTGTGTTGTGGGGTGACATGAACCAAGAACCACAGAACTCACCTTAGAAAGATTGGGCGATTGTCCACATGAGCCAGTCGAACACTACATGGGGGGTCTGCTGTAGTGATATCACAAACACACTGGTTGGTATCTCGGGTGAGACTGAGCTCGATTTATTTTGTATACAGTGGTGCCATCTGTCCAGCGGTGGTTCTAATTCACAGCTGGTGTGTCACACCACACTCCTCCCCCACCAGGGGGAGG
>JAAUXT010022067.1_pt1 | contig 12441 bp, 10 predicted proteins | sample 7278171 | NCBI WGS metagenome assembly JAAUXT01 (sample SAMN14350112, study PRJNA611818) | marine sediment metagenome | isolation source: surface marine sediment (1.8m) | place: French Polynesia: Moorea | collected 2018-08
GTGCTAAATGAGTTCCCAAATTGTGAATGTTGAGTGAAAAAAGTAAGAATTTTTGACAAAACAAAGTGAGCGAAATCAGAGTGAGTGAAATCAGAGTGAGCAAAATCAGAGCGAGTGAAATCAGAGTGAGTGAAATCAGAGTGAGCAAAATCAGGGTGAGCGAAATCAGAATTTCCTCAAATCACCATGAGCTCCATGGAGCTATTTTTGTCCAGGAAACCCAGGTGGTACCACATGTAGAGTGACAAGAACCACGAAACTGACCTTCAATGGTGCGCCACTTCCACCTGTCTCACCAAACCGTGATCAATTGGTTCAACGATTGATTGGGCAGTGGTGCTAGCCTGTTGAAATGATCTACTATGTGATTGATCACACAAGGGTTGTCACAAGCACACTGCAATTGATTGGCTTCCCACATTAAATGGCATGTGATGCTCTGTCTCAATGCTGAGAACACCACAATTAACTCAGTATCCATTGTAACAGAGAGGGAAATTCCAGTCACATGACCTGTTTGTGGGCTCCCTTGGGGGAAGGGGAACAGCCAGAGCCAGCAAAAATAGTGTTATTTAATAGGAAATTGCTATATTCAGCTGTCCTCATGTTTATGAATAATTATTGTAAAAGTATGTACATATATTTAAAATGCCTGCTGAGGCCAGTGCCCCCTAGTAGGGGAGGAATGTGGTATAATACACCTGACCCAAATTGTTAGAACTACTGACCAGATGGCATGATCAAACCCAATAAATAGGGAGATTCCTGCCTTAGAAGATAGTCTCTTTTGAGATACCAAACTGATCATTTGTGACATCACTACAACATGTCCACTTTAGTTTTGCATTTGGCCACAAGATGCCATCATACTTCAACTTTTTCTGGTGAAATCATATCTTCTTCAAGTCCTTGAAAGAATCACAGTATTCACCAGCCACATAATCCAAACAAGTAAAACAGAAATACAAATGAAGTTCATTCACATTTGTCCACAGTTCAATTCTTCATCTTTAAGACTTTTGATACTTTTGTTCTTTGTTGGTCCAGTCTGTCAGGAGCATGGTGAGTACATTTGCTGGTTTGCAATGCAACTTCCTGAGCAGGTGGTTAGATCAGTGGTTCTGAGTGTTTGTAGTTTCATGTGTATGGTTTCAGGTGACACCTGGAATGCATATGGTTAACTCCTTTGGCAGTTTTGATCCTGCAGGATCTGAAACTGAGGTACTGCTGGATTGTTGCTGGGTGCTATGTTTTGTTTGGTGGTATGTTGAATATTATGGGAGTTCACACAATGTTCACACCAGTGACAGTCAATGAGGTGAGGTGGTAAATCACAAGGAAGTAGCTTGTGTAAACAACTTAACAATAGGTAGTTTGTAAGGTCAAAGGTGAATATATCTGTAGCCAGTTTCTCCCATGGTTATGATGGCACTTCTTGTCCAAGACTTAGTCCAATACTTTTTGAATCCTTCCTATTTGAGGCAGAGTAGTCAAGGCACATTTTATAGAACTTTGAGAAGTTCATTCAGGTTATCATACAGCTTTTGCTGGAAAACAGTTCCTCATGCTTGTTACAAGCATTTTGCAGACCAAGATGTCCAGGTGGATCTTTTTGAATTTCTTCATGCAGGGATGATGGAATGATTTATCCCAGTTTCAGCAGCAGGTCATCCCCTACTGTGATATACTGGCCTGTAACTGTTGAGCTGAGATTTGCTGTGCTTGGCCCCATACCTGAGACCTCATCGCAGATGTCCCTTCAGTCCTGTCCATGGGGGGGGGGGGGGTCCAGACAAACATGACGGGACACGGGACACCTTCCCTGAGATGCCATATCCCCAAACAAATTTCGGCTCACCAACGTGTGCTCTTCCCTAAAGGGACATCACACAATAAATTCAAAGCAGGTTTGCACCCCAAAAGTGAGTTTACTACACAGATGTAGTCAAGAAAAACAAACAAAAATATTCTTTTGTTCAGGAAAGGCCTTTCTGTATCATTTATTTTACTTTCTTTTTGTAGGTCCTGATAAAGTCACAGAATTATCCCTCAGAAGAAAATAGCCGCATGACAGAAAACTTTCAACAAAGTGGCACTTTTAAAGTCATTTGGTAACAGGATGGTCGAACCATATACAGTGCTGTACCTCAACAAAAGAAGGGCAACTTGCTCAGGAATGGGCCCTGTACTCCTTGGGCCTGTTCCTGCGTCATCCAAATCACAGCGGAGCCGAGCTACGTTACGAGGGTAATACTAAAAGTCTTTTCCGTCATGTTCAGTGCTCCAACCGCTCTTGACTACAGAGAACAATGCTTTGGCGGACAAGCACCAAGCCTGACCGCAGCAAGGTGCTGAACATGACGGGAAAGACTTTTAGTATTACCCTCGTATTTTGGGACATCCGTCGTAAAACCGACGATGTGATTCAACATTTGGCGGGGGGATGACTTCCGATTCACCAAAATGGACTGTACTCGGCAAATTGCTGCACCTCACGAAGCATCTGATTGGGCAATAAAACACAGGCATGTGATCGTGAACGTCACGAACTTTGTTCTCGAGACCCATTGTCACAAAAAAAAGTTTTGTATTTGGTTCTGACAAGCCAAAGGTGTCTGTTTTTGTTCGACGTTGCAATGCGTTTCGCCAAAAGTGTGTGCAGACAATCGTTCCAAAAATAGATGCGCGTTCCCAATTTGGGCTCAAGTATCTTCAGGTCAAGTATCACGACTCGAGATAAAAGTATCGTGCGTCACAAAACACAACATTCGAATAAAAACTTCTATCAGCTCAAAAGTCCTTCCATTTCTATTGCTACTTGTGTGAAGAGATGAATTGCTCCTTGAGACACAACAAATAGACCTCTTTCAACTCACCAACCTGTCAGTCAAGCTATGGGCATTTGTTTTTCAATCGTACCTACGCGTGTACGCACGAAAAAGGCGTTGCACATTATCTTCGCAAGAGCAAACTTCACCCGATGGTGAAAAGAGTGCTTCACCAGAAAGCCCATGTCCATTTTTACAAAATCGCAATGCCAAAAATTTCGAACCTTCATGCACCGCCACACCGAAGAGTCACAAATTCAGTTTGACGCACCGCGGGGACAGAGAAACGCGAAAAACATCGACACATCAAAACTGAGAGGATCGTTTGTGTGCTACTTGTACTGTCATTGGTACCTGGCGTCAGGAGGCAATTCACTGGTGATAACAAATGGTTCATTTGCAAACCTGTTCAGATAGCTATTCTGATTTTCATATCAAGAAAATCGTGTCCATTTTCACGTCAGATTGATAAGCAAACAGATAAAAACGATTTAAAATAGCGACGAGCGTCTTCAATAATTCAGTTCACAAGTCCACCCGCAGAGAACATGCTCCACTCGGCCGTGGGAGAATAGAGGTGAGTTTTTCTCTCAAGTCGGTTCCTGTTCAATTGCATGGAAACAAACGAATATGTTTTCATTGTCTGTGTGATCCTGGAACAAACGATTTGACCAACGAAAAGGCGGACATTTCTTCACCTGCATGCTTTTTTGGCAAACATGCACGTGGGCACGTGCAACACAAAGTTGTCTCGTTTCTGCCGCTTAGGCTGTACTCCTTATGCAGATGCAGTCGTACACGGGTGTGGGTGTCATGTCCGGGTCGTCGACGGACGGCCTCGACGTGTGCGCCGTCAAACTGACGGGCGACGACACCAGCGACATCTGGTGCCACCGCATCAACCACGCCAAGACGTACGCCTACTCACCCGACTGGGCTGCGCGCCTTCGCGCCGCCAACAAGTGCAGCGGTGAACAGCTCGCGAAGCTGCATGTTGAGTTCGGGCACTACATTGGCATGCGGGTCAAGGAATTCCTCGACGAGTTTGACGTAGTCGACGTGAAGTTCATCGCGGTGCACGGCCACACGGTTTTTCACCAGCCTTGTCGCAAGCGGGACCCAACTGAAGATGACGACGATGACGACGACGATGAAGATGTGGAGAAATGCTGCGTTGACAAGGGCTTCACGTTTCAACTGGGCGATGCAGAGACAATCGCTTCGTACGTGAGATGCTTAGTCGTGTCCAATTTCCGAGCAAAGGACATCGCAGTCGGTGGGCAAGGCGCGCCTCTCGTCTCAATGGGAGACAAACACCTCTTTCATCAGTACAACTGTTTTCTGAATCTGGGTGGCATCGCCAACGTGTCAAGCGACGACAAGGGCATGGATATCTGCCCGTGCAACTTGGTGCTCAACCACTTGGCCAACGTGCATGACTCGACCCTGGATTACGATGAGGATGGTCAGATCGCCGCCTCTGGGTCCGTTCTGCCTGAGGTTCTGGAGAAGCTGAACAACCTGGCGTATTACAGGCTGCCTCCGCCAAAAACACTGGACAGAAAGTGGGTGGAAGAAAATGTCTTCCCTCTCCTGGATCAAAAGGTATGCACGTCCTGTTCACGTCTTCTACTCATTTTTTTCTTTCCGTGCTTGGTTGTGGCGTTCCAGTGAGACCGATCACTCAGTTGATGCGTCTTTTGTCGATGGATGGCAGTCGAGCGAAACAGGCCTTTCCGGTTTTACGTGGATTTCTTTGGACGGTGCTTTGCTGTCTCTCGCAGGAGCACAAGACGACGGATCTCTTGAGAACGTCTGTGGAACACATTGCCGATCAAATCACTTTGGCGATCAACAAGCACATCGCAGGCGAAGACATCGGACCCGTGAGGCTCGAAAAGATCCTGCTCGTTACGGGTGGCGGCGCCCTCAACAAGTTCCTCATGGAAGTTCTGCAGGAGAAAGTCACTCAGCGCTTCGTACCTGTGACAATAGTCGAGACTGACAAGCAAACAGTTGTTTTCAAAGAGGCATCGGTGTTTGCCTTTCTGGGTTTGAGGTGCCTCCTGGGTTTGAGCAACACGATGCGCGGGGTGACAGGCGCGAGGAGGGATGTGGTGGCGGGCAGCATACACGTGCCGCCCGGCGGTGCGTCCATATCGTTCGAAGATTTGGGGCAGAGTTCCGTTGCACTCAGACCGAGGTCCAGAAGTCATGCAACTGCAAGTGCTGGCATGCTTGGAGAGGGTCTGGGAGGCTTCATCGGTTCTGGTAGCAAACTCGGCATGCCGGCAATCAAGGGTCAACCGAATCCAAAAGCCAAGATGCCGAAAGGCAGAAAGATCAGTGCTCCTCCATCCATGAGCTATCTGTCATTAAAATAAGCAACACAATGCTTCTCTCGAAATGTGAACATTACGTCATGAACCAATGCCACTTTGTTCAAGTGCTTCCCTTGCAGTTCAAAGACTCGCGTCACAAGCAACCGATCAGAACGTAGATCTACCCGTAAAATCCCGCGTATAAGACCCCTTCGCGTATAGGACCACCCCCCTTTTTTCAGTGGCAAAATCAGTACAAAGCCATTTTCAATATTTTCAAGAAAAATTATTCACACAAATAAATGTTAAGTTTTTCTAAATCAAAACCTAGGAAATTACTCTGAAAATTACTTTCTCTGAATATTTTTTTCTTGATAATAGTAATAATTCTTATTTCAAAAGCTATAAATATATACTTTTCAGGCAACTTTTTATTAATTTTCCTTTTTTCACTCAACTGTAATACTTCCTCAACTCATCTCACTCTCTTTTGATACTTTGAAAAACTTGCTCATTTCTACTTATTTTGATATAAAAAGTCAAATCCTCACATATAAGACCACCCCCCAATTTTGGCATGAATGTTTGAGCATCAAAAGGGGGTCTTATACGCGGGATTTTACGGTATTTCTGAAACTTTGTCAACACTTCAATGACTATTTTTCTGTACAGAAAAGTTGTACAGAAATGCACGCTAACTCTGATTCACTACGCAACTCTTTCAACGTGTACGGTATTTAGAGCAACGCTATGCAGCTTGCTGGTGTTTCGACCCGCACGCACCATGACTGGTAGTTTGCGTGTTCGTAAATTCTTGTGCAACAGTGTCATTCTGACATTGGCAGCAGACAATTGTACAAAGCTTGTAACAAAAGAAGATTTGGCACAAAACCCAATTGTTCTCATTTGTTCTGCACACAGCTCAACAGAAACAAATCCACAAGGTTTCTTTGACCGGACTTTATTGTGGTTACCAGGCACTCTCACGTCAAAACAAATCTCAGTCACGTTTTCATGCCTATGGTTAGTCACAAAACGAAGTGTCCAGTGCATTGCGTGCGCGTAGCTTCAAGGTATCTGTCCACCCGACGTGGACGAAGCCACGCAATGTACAGCGAGACACAGCTCTTAAAGCTTTCCGAGTCATCAGTTCTTCCAACGAACAATCCATTTCCATTCACAACAAGAGACACTCCAGACATTCTCTACAAACAACTCGCGATCTCGCAAACAAATTTGCACAACTACGAACAAACGCTTTCACACCTGAACAGTTACGTTTTCAAAGACGATCACTCCCAACAGGAGCATCCGGAGCAGTCAACGTACACCTTCATTTCGTTTTGGAAGTCCTGCCGTTTCCCTCAACATGCTTACCTCCACCCCATGAAAATGTGGATCATTTGCTGAACCATTTTTGCCTGCAAACTTCGAACATGGCATTGAACAAATCGACGCGCAGCACGTACAGAACAACACGACACACTGCGACTCCTGCGCTGATCAACTGCCATGAAAATCAGATGATGTGGATGTACCGGTCGCTTGTGCAACCATCATACGCAGAGTTCCACACAAAGATCTCCGAGAGACAGGCACTGTCGTCACTTTTTCACCTGTTTCATCAACGTGATCGCATCGAAATCGGAAAACACACACTCACATGAAGTGTTTAATCGCAACGAAACAATTTCAAATTCCAAATGAGAAAGGTGTCTTGCTGGTGGAACAGACAGACGGACAGGATTTGTTTCACTGCTGCAACAGTGTTCTCAGCACATGAATTTCGTTTCTTGTCCTGAAACTGGTCACACTGGAATTCCACAAGACGGACCTGCAATGAGCAGTGTTCCGACTTCGACTGGCACACCGGCGACTTTGACTCCGAGGACACGAAACCAGCAAGTGGCAAAAACCTTCACACACGCCTACCACATTGGTTGCTTTGTAAATTCTTTCCTGTGTTGACACGACAGAAGATCGAGCTGACGGAAAGATTCGGCCGTTAGACACGAGGATCAATACAAGACAAATCAGTTGAATGAAATTTGTTTCCCTATGTACATAGCACCAATGTGTTGTGTCCGAAGATTTCCTAAGTTTGACATCCACAAGCACTAGGCACGGCTGTGAACTTCACAAAGTGTATATTCTAGTACATATGATGCGTCCAACTGCCACTGGAAGACATAATCTGCCAGAAACTTTCTCAACAGTCACTATCACGTCCGGTTGCGTTTCTGTTTGGTGTCACAGGCCCTCAGACTTTTCACACTTGCACGACAAACGACAACAAGTTATCCCTCTCAAACATTTGGCATCTTGTCCATTGTTCACATCGAAAATCAACTGGAATCCTTGAAAACCGGCGAAAGACAGACTCACATTCCCGAGAGTACTGACATGGAATGTACTGAAGTGCGCTTCACCAATTTGGACCAGAAGCCCGCAAACAAGTTGCGCTGTGAAAAGTCTCCAGAAAACCCGCAAAAACATTGCTTGTTGGGACAGTGCTATGGGCAACAAAATGGATGTTTTGTGACAAACGTTGAATCACAACGGCCCTTCGTCTGTTATTCTTTAGCAACGTCCTTGTGTGCTTGATTTCCATCGAGCAAGGTTGAGAAACTTGTCTCTGAACGACTTTTGCGTCGTTCGACTCTCTCATCGCGTCACCTGCGGGGATTCAACCCGGCACCACCTGGTTCTCCCAATCCGTGAAGCAACACGCACCTGTGTACCCTTCCGTCACCTCAGCTCGTTTCGGGAATGGCTTGCTGTTGTGAAGACTTCTGATCAGCAGTTGCCTCACTGTTGCTTATGACAGTCCCCAGCTTCTTGTATTGTTTCCAAATCTCGTCGCAGCGACTTGAACGACGGTCGGTTTTCTGCTTCCTGAAAAGGGGACACTTTGTGGTTGTTCACTGCTGGATAAGTTAGATTGTTGAACTGAATGACTGAAGTCCATTTTGATGACAGGGTTCACACACTGCACACACCAAATGCACAAGCAAAGACAAGGACAGATTTCTGGATGAAGCAACTCACGTGTTCCCAGCAGATGTACATGATGGAGTAGATGGCCTCTGCGCAGTGCGGCGGTTTGTGGAGGCGGTATCCGCGAGTCACGTCCTCCACCACCTGGTGGTTCTTCCTGAGGCCGTAAGGCATTTCGCCGCCCGTGAACACCTCCCACATGAGGATCCCTGTGGAAAAGACCAGACAGAGGAAGGTAAAATCGGTAGACTCAATTCAGAAACAAATGTACACTCCGATTCAACAGCAGAACAGCAAATTGTGTGCTATTTGTTCGTTGTTGCTGTGTGTTTGGTTGCACTTGTACGGTGGGACGGTTTTGTCTGTTTTTCCTTTCCTTGCACATTTATCTGTCATGAATCTTCAGAAATAGCGAACAAAAGTAGCCACTGCAAAGCTGTCACTTACCAAATGACCAGACGTCCGACTTGCTGCTGAATTTGCTGAATCCCAACACCTCAGGGGGAGCCCATTTGATGGGGAATTTGGCACCTATTGAACTGGTGTACTGATCATCGATCACAAACCTACAAAACGAAACTTGCAGCTGTTGCACTCCGTATGATGGGTTCATCGCCTTGCGAAGCACAAAGCAACCGAGAAAACATTTTCGCCGTGCGTGTACGACAAACCTTGCCAAACCGAAGTCGGCCACTTTGACTGCATTTTTCTCCCCGACCAGACAGTTTCTGGCTGCGAGATCTCTGTGTATGTAACCATGCGACTCCAGATACTCCATACCCGTGGCCACCTGCACGCACATGCTCAGCAGTTTGTCTGGATGCCGCAACAACGAAGCTTTATGTCGCTTCAGGTAGCTCAGCAACGACCCTGGGTGAAAGACAGAGGTGCTTTCTGTGATTTGTTCAGGAAAATATCCCAGCCTGGGTGACCAACCCCCCCCCCCCCACTCCTCCCCAGTATGCCACCCACTCACAGCACACACACACACACACACACACACACACGAAAGTGATTGCACTAACTCGCGAAAGAGACGCCAGGTGGTGAACCGCCGGCCAAAAAGAAAATAAATGCCACAACTTACCATGTCTCATGAATTCACAAACAATGTAAATCGGTCGCCGTTGGGTGACGACTCCGTAAAGCTGAACGAGGTTTCTGTGTTGCAATTGCCTGCGGAGATACAACGGGAACAACCGAGCATTGTTACTTGTTGGAAGCGTGGAGACAGTTGTACTGGCATTTGCCGAAACATTTTGGAACTTTTGGCGGTTTACACAGTATGTTCCTTTCAAAAACTTTCCTCTCAGTTTGCCTCCCTTCTTGGGTCAATCTTGCGCGCAAGCCACCCCCTCCTTCAGTCACGCTATGATTCAATCCAGCAGTCTTGACAAATTCATTTGTTTTTTTCGCCTGTGTTGATGGTGTCCATGAAGAAACTGATACAAATTCAAAGCACTCCACAAGTGAACAGTCGGCAAGATCGAGCTTCAATGGGGGTCAGTGGAGAGGGAGAGATGAGAGACAGACACGCTCACAAGCAAACTTCATGTCGCTGAATGGACCTGTTGTTGGAACTGAAACATGCCACTTCGATCGAAAACTGAAACCGACAACGATCTCCAAACAGTGCTGTCTGCGGGAAAATTTTGTCACGATAAGAAGTATTTGAATGGGAAATCTGGACTCACATCATTGTTTTCGCTTCTCCAATGAAATCTTGCTCTGACATGGCACCTTTCTGCATGGTCTTCACTGCGACCTCGCGTCGCCCCTGCCATGTAGCTTTCTTCACCTCCTGCAGTGAGCATTGAAAAGTGTCAATTGCAATTGTGTCGCCACGAAGGGAAAGCAGACCAGTCGTAATTGTTGCTTTCTACAACTCTGCGATCACAAAACCTGTCATGTGTGCTTGCATCGTGGTAGATATGGGTTCTCACCTGACAATTTAGGGTTCTTGTTCAGTCACACAATTCCTTTCTCGACCAAAGGTCTCGCAAAGTTTTTGTGTGCTTTCACAGGAACAGTGTGAGAACCCTACCATCGACACTCAAGCGACACATTTGTCTTCACCCACATCTTGCCTTCCTCGCAATTGGAAACAATGAAAAAGACAACGCATTTCTTTTTTTCAATTGTGAGTTTCAACCACCGAGAATTTGAACTTCTCTTTGCAACACAAAATTCCAGCATCACTTTCTGTGTAGATAACGTGAAACCCAATTTCACGTTTGGGACAAAGCTTCAGAACAGAAACTGACCCCAAACTGTCCTTTTCCAAGCAGTCCTCCGATGTCCAGCTCGGCAGGGTCGATTTCCCACATGTCTGAAAGGAACAAGATGAACAGTAACATTCTGAACGAAGCCAAAGCCCTTCCACATTTTGTCAGAAATTGACACCACAACAGACTCACCGTGACCAAAACCAGCAGTTGCAGGTTGATCTTTGTTTCTGTCACTCGGCGGATCTCGCAACCGAACGATCAACCCTGAATGAAAAGAATGTCAACAAAATCACTCACCAAGAATGAGACAGCGAGATGATTTTTTGTGTGTGCGCGTGAACAGAACAGGATTGAGACTGCCTGGTTACATTCTTCGCATTCACTCTTTTCCACAGAAACAAATTAGAATCGACATATCCCAGCAGGAAAAACAGAACAAAAACAACAAAACAAAACAACGATAATTGTCCAGAACGCCTGTTGTGCACACCGGAATCCGCACGCAGCGCTGACAAATTTGAGGTGAAAGCGCGTGAAGGGCGTGGGTGACGAATCAGATTCTGGTTGCGCAATTGACAAAATTTCTGCAGAATCGAAGGTTATAATAAGTGAAGAAAAATGTGCCATATCACAGTCTACAAACCACCATTGGTTAGTTTTGCCAACATGAGCTCAGGGCGGATCCAGGACTTGGTCCGGGGGGGGGGGGGGGCACAACTCTTCGGACAGATTGCAGCTTCGATGAGGAAATTTTTGGGATTCAGTAACGGAGCTGTCACTTGGATCCGCCTTTGACTGCATGCATTCCAGGGTTTTTTTTCTGCAGAAAGCCAAAGATGATTCCAACCTGCTGAATTCAGTCTGTGGTAATGTATCATGTCTGGTATAGAGTTGAACGTGTGCTTTTGGGCGATGTATTGCAGTTTGCCATCGGAATGTATGTGATAATGCAGCACATCTTTCCCCGTATCTCTAAAATGGCAATCAATAAAATCGAGAACTGTGAACATAATTGTGGGAAAAATACACCCGAACAAAGCAAGACAAGAAACAAACGATTGAAGAAACCAGCATAACGACAACCGGTAGGTGGAACACTCGGCGGAGTATGACAGCGCCATCACATTTGACGTGTTATGTTTGATGACAGCCAAATTTCAAAATATTGAGTGACTCCGGGTGGGGGGTCACCTGATATCAGAAATATAGGAAGCCAACATATCAGTTTTTGGTGACCCCAGTAAATTTCAAATGGAGTGACTGTGGGGGGGGGGGGGGCGGTGGAACCAACATCAGAAATTTTGGATGTCAACGTCTTCAATCACTGGACTCAGCAAATGTCAAATGTGTAACATTGAGGCCTCGTGGGGGGGTGTCACCAAACATCAGAAATTTTGGATGATAAAAACCTCAAAACTGGGTCACCATGGCAAGTGACCCATGGGAAGGGGGGGGCTGCATGTTTGAGGTCAGGCCCAGGAAAGGAAAAATTAATAATTTTTGATCAAAGCATGGGGGTATGACCACTCTAAACATTCAGCTTGAGCTACCTGAGAGTTTGGTATTGGTTTCATGTGTATCTGATTTCACAGCCATCTTGGATTTTGATGCTCAAAATACTATCTGACTTCCAGGCCTCAGCTTGCAATCGATTTTGATGAGATTGAACACAACCCAGGATACATGTGAAACAGACCCTCAAAAAATATCACGGAATGTCTGGAAGCCCAGCGAATTTCAAAATGTCGGGTGACCCCCCACTCACCCACCTAGTCACTCAAGATTTGGTGGACCTGACACAACACGAATTTTATGTTGGGTGACCCCAAGGTCACTCAACATTTGATGGGTGGAAAGGGCTTGGGGTTAGTTTCCGGGTCATTCAACATTGAAATCTGCGGCAAAAGGATCAGAACAACGCTGCGGCTCCGCCGAGTGAAAAATATCAACAGGCAAAAAACAACGACCCCTCCCCCTGAAAAAAGACAAACAAGAATGCTACGCATAAAAAGCGTGTGGTCTATACGTTCGCAGTTCATCACTGATCATTTAAAAAAAAAAAAAAAA
>JAAUXT010045195.1_pt1 | contig 12437 bp, 9 predicted proteins | sample 7278171 | NCBI WGS metagenome assembly JAAUXT01 (sample SAMN14350112, study PRJNA611818) | marine sediment metagenome | isolation source: surface marine sediment (1.8m) | place: French Polynesia: Moorea | collected 2018-08
TACAGCATAGTGTGATTTTTGAGAGAGACTGTTCTGAGGAGATATCAGAACTGTCTGTGCTTCATTCTGATGTTTGCGAAACGTTCGAGAAAATCGCACCGTGCTGTAGTGGGCGAAATCACCTTCGCTGCTTCATCCACATTCTGAAACAACTTGACACTGGAGCTCCAGTACAGATGGATGCCACGTCTGGTTCTAAATTCACATCTGCACAACGTGCCTCTTCCACGACTCTGCTTTGGTCTCAGTTGGTGTTGGTCAGCTGCTGAGGTTCTCCTCTTGCTTCGCCTGATCGTTGTCTGAGCGGAGTTTCTTGCACAACCCACCTCATGCGCGGGAGTTCTGAGAACTGACTCAAACTGTGCTTGGGCGCTGAACTCATTCTGCCTTCAAAAACAGAAGTAGACTGCGGAAACAGGAGGAATGCGAGTTGTACTCCCTGCACCTCTGCGGATGTTTTCTCCTCGCCACTTGGCTGTTTTCTTTACGGATAAGCGCGCTCGTTTATTGTCTACATACACCTGTGTGAACTGGAGATGATGCCAACAGAAAAACACGAGTCTGTACCGTCGGTCCGGTGCGCCTGATCACAAAAACGAGCCCGCAACTCTAAACTGCACAAAAAAGGAATGTGGCATTGGTCGTCAACGACGTAAAATCGTGCAGCAGACCGGATTCTCAAATCTCCCATGCTGCAAACACTCGTCACTTGAAGATCCGTGTGTGTTCGTTCATTTGACTGAGGCACTGAAGAACATTCAATCGGGCAGACAACTGCAGGGTGACCAATTTCAGGAGTCCGCACAGAATGGGGTGGAGCCGCGGAGGGTCAGCACTCCACGCGCGCGGTGGACGATCACATAGCCTCACGCCTGCTTTCATCCCGATGAGCTGAAAAGCGCCAGAGAGGATGGCGGCAGCAAAAAGTCGGGCATCGCGAGTGATGCGGCGAATATCAATGAGTCTCGTCATGTGGGACCGTGTTTTTACTCTTCAGTCTCACAATGCTTTGAGCGCATCGGTTCATGCGTGGAGGTTCCAAGTAAAACGACGCGTGTGCAGCACGTCGGTTCCTGCAGTCCCCGTGGGAGCTGAAGGTCCACCAATGCAACCGCAAGACCATTGATCCAGTGGCGACCACAGCAAGGAGTTGTGTCCAGCTCCAGCCGAGTTGGGTTCAGAGTCGCACGTCCATGGCGATCACTTCTGATGGCCTGGCGTCGTCAAACGCGCAGGTTCCTCGTTTTTTCACTATTTATCCCGGAGTCTGCACGTTCTGTTCCTTCATCACTCCTCAGATAAACGTACGACTGTTCGGTGTTGGGATTTGCACCTGAACACAGTCAGGTTATTCTCAGCTCTTCGCTCCCAGGGCAGGTGCTACTGCTGTATATTCAAATTAAACTTCAATATTTCACAGCCACAATGCCTCCTCATCTCATTTATCAGCGACTTTTTCTTCCACTGAGGGATGTGCAGTGTTAGGAAGGCATTTGTATTGTCGTGGTGTGGTGCCCATAAACTTCGCTGTGATGCACAGGCGCCAATTGCCTCTGCTGAGTGTGAAGCTCGCAAGTCTTCAACAGCTAGACTCTGCTTGAAATCAACAAACTACTCATCAAGGGGATAATATCTCATTCGAATTCTAAAATTGAACCAAACAGAGGGTTCAGCTCGCTCACATTGGACACACCCACCCACGTCACAGAGTGCCAACAATTTCGCAAACTTGGTCCCATTTGGAGACATTTCAAGAAGGCAGACCCTCAAAAACGCGGATACCAGATGTTCTTGCATTGACCCAAGAAATTCACAATTCGGAAATGTGAAGACACAGTTTTCATGTTTTCCCTTTGGCAAAGTTTGTCTGAGAAAATACCAGTGAATATCAATCGACCGTCTTGTGCTGCGTGTGTTGAAATTGTGCTGGTTGCCCCGTATCTGGTCCCAAGGGTTTTTGAAAAAAGATTGTTACAGGTTGTTACTTTGAGAGGGACGTGGGGTGCAATCTGTTGGCCCCACGTCAACCCTCATTACCTCGACACAAAAGGTAATCTTCACTCACGAGGCTTCAACCTGTCAACGACCATGGACTGTAAAAGCTTGAATCTGAAGTCGTAACAACTGATCTGCACTTGGACTGCTCACGTTCAGATGTCAAACGTTTAAACGTGTGCACGACGGGTTGGCCTCTGAACTGGTCTGCTTTATGCGAAACGACGACAATCCACGATCGTCTGGCCGAAGACACCCACATTGACACAAACGGAAAGGAATTCTTGCTTTTGGTAAGAGTAGGTCCGTTGACGTGCAGTGAGCAGATCTGAGGGGCCCAGAGTGCGGGAAGTGTGAACAGATGAGTGACGAGCGGTTAAAATGTCACAATACCCTCACGAGCTGACATCACCATTACCTTCGCAGCAGGGCGCTGCACCGGTGTAACAGGAGAAGGGAACAACGTCCGCGTAACCCGGTGTGAATGTGGCCCTTTCGTCGGTGTCTCCACAAAATACACTGGTGCAACAAATAGATGGGGCTCAACTTTTGAGGGATCCATGGACCAGGGTGTGGCGATACGGACACACACTAGGGCGGCCAACAAAACTCGACTCAAACGGGAGGACGTGTGGCCACCATTCGAGCTGAACAAAGCCTCACAAAGTGAAGCAAAAGAACCAAGAACTTGCTTGGTCCTTCCATTTGCTTGCGACTATGGCCTTTCCATCCTCACCGTTGGTCAACACACCGGAGTCAACCAAGGATGAAATTCACTGCTGTGCGTCCATGCATGTCATCACTCCTCAACTCAGTCCGACACCCCACGCCTCTCGTTTACCCCCTGCGTCAAAACTGTTATTGTAACCGGCCATTACTACCAACGGCTTCAAAAAGCGGAAACAGAGTGCACGCCTGCCAAGTAGGTGTACAAACGTTGGGGAAGTCATGGGAATATTCCTTGTCTGGATTGCATTTTAGTCCGTGAATTGTGTTCAGCTGATCACCAATGTTCAGGAAGCGTACTTCTTGGACGTGACCCAAATTACAAAATCGCTTCTCTCCCTCTTCTCAATCTCTCCTCCGACCAGTGGGAACCAAACTCAAGCAATTTACATTGAAAGCACCGAAACGGGCTTCCAGTCAATGAAAATAACGATAGAGTTGCATCCAACAGGTAGAAACACAAAATTCAACTGAAAACAAATGTACCAGGTACCAACCTCGACATGTCGCGCAAAGCGCTGGCCAAAACCAATGTCCTGGGAAATTCGGAGTCAAAAGGTGCCTTTCTTTGAAGCGTAGTCCCGTATCCGACACTGCTGAAACTGTTGTCCAAGTTTGTCACATTTACTTCACTGCCTTCTGTTCTTTCTGTGTCCGCACACTGAAGAGGAATGAAGCTCAGTGCTCGATGCATCCAACACACAGACACCTGCGCGCGTTACTTCTGCATCGGTTGTCCTGGCATTCAGAACCACAAACACATCCTTCTTCTCGTTTCACAGAAGAGAGAATCGCCTCATACAGGCCGCAAAGAAAGACTAATTTGTCCAACCCTTCTCTGCGTTGCTCAGGTCTCTTGCCACCTTTGTCCTGAAAGCCATGACTGAAGGAAGATTTAGATCCCCTGTCAGTTCTGTCAAAGAAGCATCAAACAATCGCGTTCATCAGTCTCCACATTCCTCTCATTCATATCACATTTCAGCAGCTCATTGGATGGCGATTTCTGAACACCAAATTCAGTGCTGATTTCCCTACAACGTTCCTTTCATTCGCGCACCGAAGTCACCGTTCGTCTCACACAGCGTTTGTTGCAATGACAATTCCAACTCGTTGTCTCGGTAACGGGGGACAGGTCTGGTTGTCCGGGGCAACCCGTTGGTGATTTATTGCGCCCCGCCCCGGGCCGCGGGATTCAGTGAGCACGCAGGCATCGCTGTATTCAGCGCATTCGAATAACTCACTGACACGACCACAAGCAAAGCCTGTTCACGCCATCCGCTAAAGGCGAGCCGAGCCGAACGAAAACGACGACTTCAGGACAAGCCTGCACCGCTCAGTAGTGCGCACTGCTTTGGTACCCCTTTGCGTTGGCGGAGGCTTCTGATCAAATTGTTTTTGAACACAGTGACAAGAGTGGAGAAACAACAAATCGTTGTTTTTGTTCGAACCGACTGCAAAATCTTCTGCACCTTTGAGAAGATATTAATTTCAATCAGCGTTGTTGAGCCCCATTGTTTGGAAAAAAAAGTTTAACTGAGTCAGTGACATCTGCCTGTTTCAATTTTGACCAACATCTGGAAGGCAGGAACTGTTCTTCCTGCATACATTGACCTGACGCAACTTACTCTTTGAGAGGCGTTTTTCAGCACAAGCTGATTGTCGTGAGGATATCTCGGGGGCAAAATTAGGGATGAGCTCTGACATTTCAACCCACCACTTTTTAGCTTGGGAAGCCAACATCTAATTGGCAGTCATTCTCATTGCATTTCAATGGCGGCTTTCAGCGAGCAAAATCATTTAGCTCGACAGCTTGCAAGTGAGACAATCGTTCGGAGTGACCTCAATGACAAAATGCAAGAGTTGAAATGTGAAACTCGAAACCTGACGCAACGTGTTGTCTCATTTCAATTCTGACCAGGTTGCCTGCAGGTACAACACCAGAGTCAGAACAACAGGGTATTCTTGTTGCCTGTATCTGGGAGACAAAAGCTCGAACAAACGCAGATTTGTGGAAAGTGCATGCTGACCACTGTTCTGAGCTGTCCAGGTCTGCGCCTTCACGAAAACTCCGCAGAAAGACGCTGCCCCCTCACTGGAAATGCGTGCGCATGTTGCGCGCACGGGCGCTGGACCGATGAGCGACCATAAATCAGGTGAAGCCCCCAATTAGAGTCCATTTGCCCGCTGCGCAGGCGTGATGGATGAATCTGTCACTGTCCTCTCACCCCATCGAGCGCTTCAAACATTTAATGTGGGCACTGACTTCTTTTGACACAGCTCATGTCAATGCGGCAATCATACTTCTGATAAAACAATCCGACACCAAAAACCTGCTTTTGACAGAAGAACAGAAGACCCTTGGAACTGAGCTGACCACCTCGATGGTGTCTTTTCTCTTGGTCGTGTTCTATTTAGTACAGCTGCTCGATCGGAATCGTTTTCTGTTGGAACCAAAGGAAAAGTTGTTTTTCATTCGATTAGGATGACTCGCTTGCACGAAGAAGATACAAAAATACGTTTTGTCAAGCACCGTGACGTCCGAACTGAAAGAAAATGAAAAAGAAAGGGACTCAAAACCAGCACAGTCTCGCAAACCCTCACAGAACGACCACCAATACAAGGAACACACACCTCTGCTACATTCATATTCAGAAAATACCAAACCTTTAGTGGTGACCCTTTCCTTGGTTCCACACTAATGTGCTTCAATTACATCTGCATGCAATCACAATAAATCGCAGCCGCCTGCCAACGACAGTTTCACCAAAGACTGAACAATATCTCTCCCAGAAACAAAGCGAATAAAAGGATGCCCCGGCACATCGCTCGCTTATGAAATATCTCGCCCAGATCTATGGAAATGAACGGGCTTGTTGATGTCCTGATTATACAGCGAATCCCCAAGCGATCCTCGTCTGAAATCAACCCGCGATGCCAAGTCAAAACATCGGATTCATCCGGATTTGCGGGGCAATTGGACGGGACGGTTTCTGTGCAGCCGCAGCCGTTTCCGGACGCCAATGTTTGTCAGGAGGACCTTGCGCAACTTGCAATTCGAGATTCACATTTACCAATCATTCGGCAGAAACTCTGTTTGTTAGCAACTGAAGAATCCGGTCACCAAGTCACAATTTTGGTCTGCACAATCGGATGCCAGAGCCGTAGCTGCCTGTTAAGACAGCCTTGCTTGTTGCTTGCACAGTTCGATGGAGGATGGCTCTTTCTTCTCAATGCAATTCGTGTGCGCTTCAACTCACTGTGGTCTCATTTGCTTCCTCAATGGACATTCATCAGGAACACAATCCTGCAGATCCATGATTTGCTGCTTGTAAGTGCCAAAAAGTGCACAAAGCACGAAACTAACTTTGGACAGACAGACAGACAGACAGACAGACAGACAGACAGACAGACAGACAAGACAGACAGACAGACAGACAGACAGACAGACAGACACACACACACACACACACACACACAATGAAAAGGAAGCGCAAAATCAATATTGTTCTTTTTGGACAGAAATATCTTCAAAACCAGGCTGGCAAAAATGTGCGCATCAGATCTGTCTCCATTGTAGTGGGACACCGTTCTGTGAAGACATCGCACGGAACTTTTCACTCTGAAAGCTTCCAAGCCCAGCTTTCAGGCAATGTATGCTTGCGCATCTGAAGGCCAGGACTTGGTAATCCTTTTTGCTTGCAGACACTGCTTCCCCAGAGGCCCGCACAACGTTGGTCCGAGTCCAGGTCCACCGCGCATGACCCCTCTCCTCTCCATTTGAATACGTTCCGCACAGGCCCACAGATATACGAGGCTTGTCCAAATGAAGATGAACATGTCGACTTTATGGGCGTTGTGCGCAATGGACAGAGACGATTTTCCGGGTTCAGAGACAAAATATATTGTTGCTTTTTTTGGTACACAACTGCACACTTAGTGTCTATGTTTACATGGTAAATTTAAGAGTTGAACAATGTCACACAGCAGCAATTCGGCGATCTGCACATGTGTTAATGGTCATCGCGCGATGCTCCAACACAACTTCATGTGCGCTCAGTGGACAACACTTCAGCATTCAGTCCGATTCTGATTCAGAGGAGGATTCCAGCAGCTCTGAGTCACTGGGAAGTGACAGATTGTCTCCTTCAAAATAGTCACCTCGAGCAGCGATGCATTTATGCCAGCGTTCAGGCAATTTCTTGTGAATGCAGTCATGAAACTGTTGGTGAGGGATCCTGCTAATCTCCTCCATCAAGGTGTCTTGCAACTCAGGAACTGAAGCGAAGGTGCACCCCCTGATTTGGCCCTTCAGGAATGGAAAGAACCAGAAATCGGCTAGGGCCAAATCAGGCAAGTAGGCAGGATGCTCAACCACTTTCATGGAGGTTTCCACCATCGCAGCAAACGTTGGGACTGCGGTGTGAGCGGGCGCATTGTCATGCAGCAACCGATAGGAATTCTCCTTCCAGAGGACGGGGCGTTTGCGGTGCACAGCTTCCCTCAATCTGGACAAGATCCCAGTCACAGTCATTTTGGGTGGCAAAAACTCCAAATGCACAATGCCTTGATCATCGAAAAAGACCTCCATCATGGTCTTGCGTGCTTGTCTCGAGCGCAATGCTTTGCGCAGTCGACGCTCTCCAGATGCCATCCACATGCAGCTCTGATGTTTTTGTTCGGGCTCCAAGACACTGAACCATGATTCATCCCCAGTGATCACACTCCACAAGAACAGAGGGTCCTCACACTGCTTCAGGTTGCTGCGGGCAATGTGGACACATTGAGCTTTCTGTTCCTCAGTCAAGACTCGCGGCACGAATTTGGGAGCCTTTTTCTTGAGATCCAAATCTTTCCGGATGATGTTGTGCACGCTCCCAGTTAACATGTGGACTTCAGCAGCGATCTGGCGAACTGTGGCCCTCTTGTCAACATCCACCACCTGCTGCACAGCCCGGACATTTGCCAACATCCTTGCACTGGACTTTTGGCCTGGACGTTGGAGGTCTTCTCCTGTTCTGTCACCTTGAAGAGCGCGCAGATACCAGCGGCAACAAGTGGATCTTGAAAGTGCATCATCCGCATAAACTTCCTGCAGGAGCCTGAATGTGTCAGTCTGAGACTTCCCTCAAGATGCACAAGAGATGATGTGTTGCCTTTGAGCACAGCACAACTTCATTTTGCAGTGTTGACACAGCAGCAGTTGCGCGAAAATGGCATTCAACACAAGGCGAATTGCTGAATTGCCTGTCATGACCCAAATATGTGTGGCTCTGCAGACAAAGCGGCGTCACATTTCCTCCGACCCCATGTTCAAAAAGGATCATTGCATAACAGAGAGTGTGCCTGATCAAGGCCACCGACAACGGTGAACCCACCTGTCACATCGGGCAACATGTTCATCTTCATTTGGACAAGCCTCGTACCCAACGTCTTGACGCGGAACACTATCAGTCAAGTCGTTTGGGTGGAGAATCTATCTCCAATCCAAAAAGGTGTCGAAAGTGCGAACTGCCCCACCAAAATTTCAAACTGTTTCTTTCCAGTGTGACCACGTCTTTTGCCTGATGTTGGTCCTCAACAGCAGATGTTCGCAGTGTACTCGACGAACCTCCGGAATGTTCGGCGTACGCCAAGCTTGTTTTGTGGCGAGAGTGAGCTGGTGTGGTTCCGAGTCAAAACTTCAGTTTCTTTTGGATCAGCCGCAACTCCTCGAGTGTCCGTGTTTGAGGAGAGTCCGGAATGCATCCGCTGGGACAGTGGAGCTAATCCGACCTCTGCACCTCATGAATATCTGAGTCGTGGCGAAATCGACAGCGTGAAGAACTCCAGCTTCGCCTTTATGCATAACATTGGGTCTGGAACTGAAAATTGAATGGGCCACTGGTTTCTTCGGGTTCTATGCACTGTCACCTGCACAAGCCTCACTGGATTCCTCGACACTTCAGTGCATTTCAAACGCCGTCGAAACCCCTCGGTGCCTCGCACAGAAGAATGTGCCTTCGGAGAACGGTGGGTGAATGAAATGTGAGCAGTGTATTTGAAAGGATTAGTGAAGACAAAACCTGTTGTGGGCATACGACTCGCACGCATAGAAGTCCATTTGTTTTTCGAATAACCTGCAAAAAGTTCATCTTTGCAGAAAGCGAACGAAGAGTCGAGATTACGTCCAAAATTAGGCGGCAAGAAGGGGAATTTTCACCTGTCATAAAGACAGCAAAGGACTCGGAAGAAAACAACGATGATGCAGATCCCAAAAACATGGAAAAGCAATCTCGTGATTCAATCCTGCTCACAATTTTTGAACGTTGGTGAGGCAAACAACGCAGGTCTGAAATGCGGCGCCGAACATCACGTTTTCACCGACTTCAATTCTTCCCTGCGCAGCTGTGCCAGGTGGCGTCTTTGTCATCGACTTCAAGCGCCTTGCACAAAGATTGATAACTCAATGTCTGAGTAATTTCCAGCTCTCCAGGAAAATCTGCTGCTATTTTTCTTCGCATAATTCGAAATGAATCAATCTTCACCTTCGGAACCACAAAATCTGAAGCGCACCGCAGAAGATGTTGTGGGAACAGGATCCACGTTTCACATGTTTGTTGTTGCAGTGACTAACGGCACAGTGAATCTTCTCACTGCGCTATTAGATCCAGATTCAGCCCGTTGAAAACAGATCCTGAACAAATATTACATTTCCTTCCCTCTCAAATACACTGGGCGCACTACCGACAAGAAAACTGTGGCGAATGAGTCCAGGTTCCCAGGTGTGTGCAAATTTTCAAAGCACGGACAGACACAACGACACAAAATCAAATCGGCACTCATTTGTTTCTGAAGTGTACACACACGTACACACATGCGTACGCGCACGCACACGTACGTAAACACGCACGCGTCGTGGATATTTCTTCATTCAACATGTTCCGTGTACCCAACACCTGTACCCAGCAGAACTCGAGAAGGACTGCAGGCGGAACCCTGCTGGATCTACCAGTGGCATCTACCATGCGCCCACTGTTTGGAGAAAGTATCGAGCTCGCTGTCGCTATCGGATCTGATAACAACACAAGCAATGCGGGAGGCAGTGTTGCGCAAAAACCCGCGTGAATCCGGGCACTACAGGAAAATGCAAGACCTCGAAAAACAACACAGTGCACACATACAAAGAAAAGTTGTCTTCCACCGTTGCAGCTCTGACAAAGTGCTGTAGAGAGAAGCAGTTTGGGTGGTTCCAATCCCTTCGACCATGTGCGCTGAAGAGAACAGAGGGAGCCACGCAACGTGAGGATGCTCTTGCGAATTAATTTGGAGATCGTTCTTCTCAAGAGCTGCGACACAAACGCACGCACGCACCTGAAGCTAAGCACCTTCTGTCCGTTTCAACGAGGAGACTTCGTCCGAGAAATTATGACGGTTCACACCCCAATCAATTAGACGTGCGGCACAACTGCATTTTTTGCGATCGCCTCGCCTGAAAATTTGCGGAAATCAGTCAAAATATTCTGCAGCCTCAAAACGTGCCTCTGTAGGCAAGACAAGTGTTTACTTTGGTTCCACAGAGAGAATGTTGTGGCCGAATGAGTAGATCTGCGGAAACGATCCGATTTTCTGTCTCATGTACGTAAAGTTTGCAGGCACACAGCTGCCCAGTCATGTTCTTGCAGTGAAAACTTTCGAGGAATTTGAACATCACATCCACAGTACAATTGCTCTGAGTCTGACCTGTCACTTTGATCTTCATGAGTTCTGTGTTCACAGTTGTGAAGACATCACGCCGAGGTATCAGATGTCGCCGGATTGACGGGGCGCTGACACCAAGTGTCGAGCGGCGTAAATTTGCCGAACCCACCGCGGTGTCGTGTCACAACACCCGCCTTCTTCTCGAGATCAAACAGACCTGACGAAATCGGACGCGCGGAAACTTTCTTCCGCTGAAGCCTCCTGTGATCACTGAACGACTTGTTCGAGTTGTGCTTTTGATGCGGACAACGAGCACTGAACCCGACAGTCAATAGAAACGTGGAAACTCGATGAAACTGGAAAACACAGCGATACTCTCTCTTGAATGACGAGATGACGAGTGACTACAGGTCCATTTCAGACAATTCGAATGTCTGTAATTCGACTTTTACATAGTTCGACTTTTTTTCAGAACAGGTTTGGACTTATGTGTGTGTTAACAGGTGTCATAATTCGACTTTCACATAATTCGACTTTTTCAATGGCAAAAAGGGCATGTCGAATTATCCGAAATGGACTTGTACCACACTTTCGCACTGCCTCGACAGACGAGGCCCTCCAAGAAAGGGGGTGGGTGAGCATAGGGAAAACATTTTGGCCCTGTAAACGACACCAATACGAAATGCCCTTCCCAACGACATCGCACGATCCTCTGATCCTCTTGCTGTTTGATACCACTGCAGAAATGCTGTAGCTCTGGAGGTTGCTCATGTACCCGATGAAATGAAGCATTTCTTTCTCCTCGCTCTTTCCTCACCGCTCAAGCATCACATCTGGCGAAGCCATCCGGATCTCTGATGGTGAGAGAGAGCTCTGTGAAACATAGAGCTCTCGGGCAACGACGCGCGCGCGCGCGCGCGCGTGTGTGTGTGTGGAGACTTGTACGAGTATTTACGTTTCAACTTTGTGACCACAAATCACAAGATCCACGCGACCGTGTCAGATTCGACATTTTTGAAAAGAATCGCATGTGAAAAGTTACTTTGGTCACGACTCAAGAGTCACGTTCTGACGGCCGAAAATGTGAAGTCCTCCTGCAAGAACACCACCATCTGCAGGAAAAGCTCTTTTTTTCCAGGCGATGGTTCTGAACAAATTGTCCGTGCATGAACCAGGCGTATTTATGAGGTCATAGGGCCGGAAAAACCATCTCCAGATCCACCAGGGTCTGTGCTCTCCGAGACTGAGACGTGGTCCGGCGCGTGCCGACAACTCTTGTTCTTCGCGTGAGTTTTACTTTCATGTGCCCCTCCCCAACCTGGTTCAGCCTCAATGTCAGGTTTTGTTGTTGTGTACAGATCCACTTTCAAAGTTTTAACTTTCGTCCTTTTCCTAACTTTGTACCTCTCGTGAAAGCATACAGCACCACACTCGCCCTTCTCAGTCTCGAAAAGCCGAGCGCCTGATGACTTTGCCACATCCATCAGCCTCACTCCGCTCTCTCCCAACTACACGCACAATTGCACGTGAATCGAGCCGACAAAGCCGAGCTGCAGATCTGCGCCCTCCACCCGTGCCTCTCATTACTCTGTCCGAAAGCAATTTTGGGTCGGAAGCAGGGTGGGCCCTCTTCGCCTCAGTCTCGTCGTGTTCCTGCCCAGGTTCCAGAATGCAGCCCAACCACCTCAGGGCGTCTGGGTGTGACCTGAACGCCGTTTGTGACGACGTGCACGTCTCCTGGAAAGTCCTGAAGACGTGTCAAGAGCAGGGAATCGGGAAGCAAGTTTTGAGAAGGTACGAGGGGAATACTAAATCTCTTTTCCGTCATGACTGGAACCGATCGACATAAAATTGATTTCTGAGCCCCAGAGCAACTGGTTTGGAGGTCAATGATGACTCAGTCACATTCCGATCTCAGTGGCATTCAGGAGATTCAGGAAGAGACTGGTTTCAGCAGGGGTACGGTGCACAAAATCCTGAAAAAAGACTTGAAGCTCAGCCGCATTGCTGCAAAGTTTGTTCCAAAGCAGTTGTCTCCA
>JAAUXT010090105.1_pt1 | contig 12436 bp, 16 predicted proteins | sample 7278171 | NCBI WGS metagenome assembly JAAUXT01 (sample SAMN14350112, study PRJNA611818) | marine sediment metagenome | isolation source: surface marine sediment (1.8m) | place: French Polynesia: Moorea | collected 2018-08
CAGGGATGATTCCTCTAGTCATTCTGAGTCATTTTGAATTGTCAGAAAGTAGGTCACATTATTGGCGGCCATCTTGGATTTTTTTTGGAAAATGCTATTTCTGGCCACTTAGAAGGGCTGTGGTTTCTTGCTGTTGCATTTCTTGCTATTGTATGTGCCCTTGGAACACTGTATGCCCTTGGAACACTCATTCCTTCCCTAGGAAACGCTTCAATCGGCCTATGTTGAGTTGTGAGCAACATCTAGTTTTTTTTGTTTTTTTTTGGGGGGGGGGGGGTTGGGAGGGTGGTTGGAAGGATAAAGTTCCTTCGGGGCTCCCTGTGGATCCGCTTGAGCCAAGATCGCAAGGAAACAAACGTGAAGGTGTAGAGAGTGCTGAACTTTACCAATTCAAAGTTGCCACAAGTGTTCCTCACGTCGATTCGTTCGAAAACAAAGTTGACAACATGGACACGCGGGCGGTGGTGAGACACGGGGGAAGGTGTGCCACGGATACAACATGGAGACTCTACAACAGAGCAGAGGTGGTGTCAGCTCAGGTGCTGGATGTACAGCTCTCCCCACCCAGCTCGAGCCAGGCCAAGTCGAACCAGGCAAATTCGAACTCTTGTATTTCGAACTTGGCTCATCTCGAACACTTGTCAGAGACTTGTGCCACACACACTGCGTGGTGTGTTGAAAATGGTCTTGCTTGAACATTGGCTCTCTTGAATGGATGATGGTGTCCCTTTCCCAGAGTTCGAGTGAGGTGGGGAAGTGTGTATTTCGAAATTCGTGGAGCTGCATTGATTGCGTGGTCCTGTTTTGGAGGGGCTTGAAGTATTTTTCTGGATGTATTTGTTGGGTTTTCAGTGTTGTTCTGTTCAACATCATACAGCGAGATACATAGACACAGTTCTTCCCGGTTGATTCGATCTCGGCCGACGCGAAATCCTGGTTGAACCAACGGTGAACATTTGTTCATGCCTTATGAGCAGGTTCGAAGAATTTAGGATCTCACACTCGGCGCAGGTTGACAAGCGTGTTTCCCGTTACGCCAGACATACAATTTCAAGACAGTTGAGATATTTTGCATCGAGACGAGAGTGAAATTTTCAGTCTGAAGTGGTGGGAAAGTGGTCAGGTTCAAAAATTTTCAAAACGTCGGAATGGATGGACAAACTCGGATCGGGAACATCAAATCATCTGGGAAGAACTCTGGTGACGTATTGCGAGGCCCAAATAAAGACAGATATGGTGCAAAATGTATAAAAAACACAACACTCAAAGACATCGTCTCAATTGATGTTTTGTCAAAATTGTTTGGTTCTGCTCAGAGATTCATCTTTTTGTGAAGAAAATGTTTTGATCGACAAGAGTATCAATATTGATTGATTGGAAGAAACGAAAAAAGGCGCAAAGTGCAAAAGCGATTTCCGCACTGGCGTTGCAGCTTTCGACGACTCACCGAATTGTCCACAGAAGAGGCGAAAATGCGTCAACAGCAAAACCCACCTCGTTCTCTTTGCTCTGTTCGGACGCAAATGGTCCGATGAAATCCGCGGTGAGTTTGGCGTTTAACACACTCACACACACGTACACACGCACACGACACTCCCCACCCTCCCTTTCTATTTCTACCATTATGCCTTTCTTTCTCTCTCACTCACTCTCACTCACTCACTCACTCTTTCTCTCACTCTCTCTCTCTCTCTCTCTCTCTCTCTCTCTCTCTCTCTCTCTCTCTCTCTCTCTGACATGCCTCGTTCACCCCTTTTTGTCTTCAGAAATTTTTGTCAGAATTCCTTCCAAATGCAACGCCAGTGAGAGAAACGCCGTCACAGTGCGCCTGACGCGTGCTATGAAAACGAGGCTGCGCGGCGGCAGCGCATGCGCACACACCTGATCGAGCGTCATGCCGGGCGCGGCTGTGTGCGGGATCAGCGTCGGCATCACCTTCGTCGCCAACAGGTTCGCCGTCAGCCCGAACTTCTTGTCGCTCAGCATGTGCTTGTAGATAGCTGGAAACAAAAGAAAACAAGAACGTTTGTCAGTGCTGAAACGCGTGGGTAAAATTGATTTTGTGTGTTCACATCGAGACTTTGTGTTGCTGGTTCGAGTTGAACGCTCTCGCAGCGGAAAGCGTCGTCGATTAATTGGCTCTCATGTGGACATGCAGGAGCGCTCTTGGAACAGAGACACAGAAACAATGATAGGATGTGTCTCTTTTTGTGTGACACGGCTCGTGCCTTTCGTGCGACACATCACACGTCCCTGTCTTCATTTCGCACACACACGTGCACGCACACACACACTTTGGCACGTCATAACAACATTACAACTTTCTGGCAGTTTTCTTTCTTTTTCTTTCTCTCACCACACACACACACACCTGTGCACACACACACCACCTCTGTCTGTGTCTGTCTGCCTGTCTCCCTGTCTGTCTCTCTGTCTCTGTCTGTCTGTCCTCTCGTGCCACACAAACGCACACACACGCACACACGCACGCACCTATCACAGACATAATGATATCAACGTCCTGGCAGTTGATGTTGGTGAGGAAGGGCAGCACTTCGTCCAGGATCATCATCTTGTCCAAACTGTCCAGCAGTTTGTCGATGCACGCCAGCGCGTTCAGTCGAATCTGGAACAAGAACACCCGCCAGTGCTGAGACGCGCCCCTTGGTGGTTATTTCGGGTATCTGTTCGTGTTTTGGCCTTTGTGGACATGACCATGTATGTATGTCTGTCCATACAGAACGCGGAGGTCTCACGTGTGGTAAAGTTATTAGCAAGTGCTGTTGTTCTTTTCTCGCTGTGCTGATCACCGAACAGCGCAATTTGATACATTCTCCCCAGGCCTTTCAGCGTCGAGCTCTCAGTCCTCTCCTCATAGATTCGTCTCTCAAAGTCCTTGCAAAGTCCACACTCACTCACCCTGACATTGGTAGATTTTTGGAAGAGTCCCTTGGCTTTGGGAAGCACCAGTTTTCTCATGGTTTGGTCGTCTAAATATCTCTTGATCACGCTAAACACTCCTATTGCCGCTTCCTGCGGAGAGAGAAATAGGCTCGGGTTAAAAATCAGATCCAGCTTCACACGCGAAGGAAATGTACCTTTGTTGGGTATCTTCCTTGTTTTGATTCAACACTCGGGTTTCGCGATGGCGAGAACATAGAAATCTGCTTCCGGCCAAGCAAACGCGACGTTGGATTCATTTCCGGTTCAGCGAACGCTCGTTCGGATCTACTTCCGGTTCAGTGAACGCACGCTGGGAGTCACTTCCGCCTCGGCGAACGTACCTGCCCCTGTATGGAGTTCGATTCTAACGTATTGAAGACCAATGGAAGCACGTCGGTTTTCGTCTCCTCCTCAGAAGATTTGCTCAGCAAAACCTCTAGTTTCTCTAACAAGTACACCGTCGCCTGAAACGAGAAGAGAACCTGCAGAACAAGCTCACCCTGTTCTTTGTTGACTCAAACACTCGCAGTTTCTTGAAAATTCTGGCGCAAAGGTCCCATTGAAACAACGGTTTTTGAACTCGACGGAAAAAGAGACCAGGTCACGTGGGAAAGAGAGGTAAAGAAGTATTCTCGGACGAACACGGTCACGGAATCAGGATTGAAGTCAAAGGGCGCAAACCTGAGCAAAACCAACAACTCCCTCACCTCCAGATGGACAAGACCGCCCAGATGCTGACCTTTACCTCAGCTACTGACCTGCACAATGCGATCTTGACCTCAGGTGCTGACCTGCACTCGCGCTTTTGAGGTTAGACTGACCTTGACCTGCGGTACTGACCTGCACTGGGCGCGTCATAGTCAAGACCCGCTTGACCTCTGGCTGGACGAGCGTGCGGTAGTCGTCCTCGGAGCAGTGCTCGACGAGGCTGAGCAGCGCCGGCAGCACCAGCACCAGCATCTCCTGGTTCTGCAGCTGCTCCCGCAGCATCGGGAACACAGACCGGTACAACAGCTTCTGCAAACAAGAACGCGCAACAGTGTAGAGACCCGCACCGTCCTAAAGGCGGTTCTGAAAGAAGTCTGGTGCGTGCGCGTGTGTGTAGAGGGGATGTGTGTGTGGAGGGGAAGTGTGTATGTGTGTGTGGGTTTGACTGGTCGTTTCTGCAAACAAGAATGCTCGGCTGTGTTGGGACGTGCACTGGGGGCACGAGCGAGTATCTCCTGGTTGCAGTCAGCAGTGTGACGCAGATTCTGGTGTGTGTGTGTGTGTGTGTGTGTGTGTGTGTGTGTGTGCGTGTGTGTACGTGTGTGTGGACTCACTCTGGGGAACTGCGGGATGGCTTGAGCAAGTTTGGTGAAGAATTCGCACTTGAGCGGCAGATCCTTGGTCTCGATGCCGTCCATGTACTGCATGCAGCGACTCACAGGGTCGTCGAACCACTTGCTCTGAAAAGAAACGCACCCTTTTCTCTGTCAGCAGACGCAGACCAGTTCTTCACAAATTTTGACAGGCGCACGCTCTGAACCCTCCTATTTCTGCTTCTGCTGTTCCCCCTTTTGGAGGCAGAGTTCCCCCTTGCCTCACTTTGCACTTGGTCTGAAACCTGGTGTCCAGGGCCCTGGATACATCTGGCGGCTCGAGTCCTGTGGATATTTCTCAGCGGTCATGTTTCCAAAGTTTCATGGAGAGCTCCTGGAGCGTGGGTCCCTGGAGTTGATGTTGAGATCGGATCCAGGACGACGGTTCCACACGCTCCCCCTGGACCCAGAGGCCACTTCCTGAGTCTGGATGTTCAGTCCCCCGCAGTCCCCCTGGATCTGGCGCCTTTCTCCATGATGTTGAGCCCATTGTTAAACAACGTTTCAGGACCGTAACTCATATCGCGCGTCTGCTGAAGCAGCGCCCAATAGGATAACAAAGCGGCCCCGGTGCCGTAAGTGCGTCATAAATCCCGCGCTGCGGCGTGTAACGTCCCCGAGGCACGTCAACGGGAAATTCTCAACAACGGAACCTGAGGACGGTTCCAGGGGAAAATGTGCCTCAGGCCTTTGGTGTCCCCTGGATCTGAGGGCTTGGGTTCCCAAAGTCCCTCTGGATCGGGATTCCCCTGATTCCCCCCTCATCCTCCATTTTCTTACAGAATTTTGAAGTCCTCTGGGTGATTCCGTGTGATCTACATAACTCCTCAATGTTGGAGGTTCAGGGTGTAGGTCCCTGCCCCCTGACTTTTCCCTCTCCCCAAAATGCTCACATTTCCGGAAATGTTTGTGACCCCCGAGTGACCTCCACAGTGACCCCCGGGTGACCTCCACAGTGACCCCCGGGTGACCTCCGCAGTGACCCCCGGGTGACCTCCACAGTGACCCCCGGGTGACCTCCACAGTGACCCCCGAGTGACCTCCACAGTGACCCCCGGGTGACCTCCACAGTGACCCCCGAGTGACTTCCACAGTGACCCCCGAGTGACCTCCACAGTGACCCCCGGGTGACCTCCACAGTGACCCGGGTGACACACCCATGACCCACCCCGCTTCTGAACAAATCCTGGATCCACCCCTGGGATGTGTCTCTTCTGTGATCAAACTCACAGAGCAACGCGCATGCAGCCTTGAGCGCACCTGCTCCTGCATCTAGCGAGCAAAATTACGTCAATTCATCGCAAAGGAAGTTCCCGCAAAACGCTTTCTTTCAAGTTCTTTGGTTTTCAGGAAAAAATTCTACTTTTTTAATTTGTCAAGAACGACAAACAAGACATGTCACATTGACAGCCGTGCAAAGCTGTTCCCGAGATCTTCAGAAAATACAGTCCTGCCCCACTTCCTGGAACTTGTGTCTCCGGCCTGTTTTCGAATGGATTACCTGTGGGAGAGCATCCAGGGTGGTGATTCGGGACAGGCAGGGGTGAAACAACTGGGAACGCCAATGAGCTGGTGTGGCGTGTACGCTTGACGTGTGTACGATCACACACGCTGGTACCAGTACCGATTGCGGGGGCTACCTTAGCTCCCTTGCTTCTCAGAACATGCAAGGGGCCTGAAAATCATTCACTGATCCGCCAGCCATGTGCGACCTGTATCCGTGTGTCAATCGGGACACGCAAGCCGATGGTACGCGTTACACCGGGTTCGAACTATCGGGGCTGGACTGTACACGAAAAAAGCAGTGTGAAAGATGAAGCCTTCTCCCCAAGGCTTAATTGCCTGTTCGAGGGAAAGTGAATTCACCGCTCTGCCACAACATGTCATCGGTGGCGGCGTGCGTTTCGTCACGAAATAAACGTGTGTGAAAATGAACAAAATCCACTGCTTCGGAGTCCAAGTTACGGAAAAGCGAGATCTGGAATGAGAATGCAGTCTGTCGCGAATTCGGAGACGGGATTGGGATGGTATTCCACTGGTGGATCCACAAGCCCTGATCCCCCTCCCTCCAGAACGCAATAATCCAGCTGGAGCTCTGACCCAGTCCTGACTGAGGCCCAACCCTAAATGAAGGGACCTGGACTTCATGACCAACGCGTAAACCGAGTGATGTACCCAAGGATCCGTCTCGGCATGGTCTTGTGTGGGAGAACCCAGGGATCTTTGCCCTCTGATCGGCACAAAAAATTTCCATGCGCTCAAATCCTGCGCATCACATGTGTGTGAAAATGTCCAACGTTTTTGGCCCCTATCAGGGGCCCAAGAACCAAATCCTGGATTCGCTTCTGGAATCGGAGTCTGTTCAATTTGGATTCGGCGTGGAGTTAATCCGCGGTGAGGTGGTGTTGCGCCGCGTTCGCTCTGAGCTGCTCAGTGACGCAGCGAGACGCACAGCCGTGATCTGACTACAGCCGCTCCAGTTCACTGTGCGTGTGTGTGAGTGAGGTGTGCGTGCGTGAGTATACATGAGTGAGGTGTGTGTGCGTGTGTGTTTGTGTGTGTGTGTGTGTGTGAGAGAGAGAGAGAGAGAGAGAAAGAGAGAGAGTGTGTCTGTGTGTGTGTTTGGTGTGCGTTCACTCTGTGCTACTCACTGATGCAGCGAGGCGCACCTGACTTCACTTGGCAGTTTACTGTGTGTGTGAGAGTGAGGTGTACGTTCGTGTGAGATGTGTGTGCTTGTGTTTACAAGTGTACATGTGCGCATGTGATTTGAGTACGCGTGAGTGCGCACAAGTGATCTGATTGTGGGTGTGGGAAAAAACAACGACTCAAGTCCATTGTGTGTGTTTGTATGTGTGTGTGAGTGTGCAATTCAAGTGACGCGCTCCAGTGTTGGGATCACTGAAACTCATGCCTCGTGTGTATCTGTGAATGAAGTGTGCGCCCATACGATTGTACCTGTGACTTGTGCGTGTGTGTGAGTGAGGTACGCGTGCGTGTGCGACAATCAGGTACCGGTATGCTTGTAACGCTGCAGTGATCACATTGTGTGGACTGACTGCGACTTCAGTGCTTCTATCAATCCACGATATTTTCTTCATTCTGAAACCACTCAATGCATTCAAATATCAAGGACTCTCGCTCAGGGGTGGATCCAGGGGCCCAGAGCTGACCGCCCCCCCACTCACCAAAATAGTTTCCCTCTCGACTTTGCGCAACTTGTGCCAAATACTTTTTTGTGAAAATTGGGGTCACCCCCTGCTGGGAAGGGCCCTGACCTTATACTAGATCCTCTGGATCGTTATGAATGATTCTCGTGTTTTGCATTCAGCGTGTCCCGTGTCGGGTGGTGCTGATGAATTCCCGGAACCACGACTTGATTGACCGAGTTATTCAGTCCTGCGAGTCTGTGAGTCTGACCCAGGGGGACACGGTGCAGTGCGAGTCTGTGAGTCTGACCCAGGGGGGACACGGTGCTGTGCGAGTCTGTGAGTCTGACCCAGGGGGGACACGGTGCTGTGCGAGTCTGTGAGTCTGACCCAGGGGGACACGGTGGTGGGCGAGGGACACGGTGCGCGAACAACGGGGAGGTTCAACAAGCAAGAAGTGAATGACATCGGTCCGCTGGCTGTTCTAATCCCTCCCCAGACCACAGGGAGATCTGTGGAAACGTCAAAACACAGGGCACCAACGTGAGGTCTTGCCTCTGCTTTGTTTTGACTGCTTTGTGTTCTGCGGAGGAGAAACCAACAAGAGACAAGCACATGGCTTTGTTTGTTTTGCCCAGTTGGGAGAATGCAGCCAAAAAGCATATGTTTCAGATGAGGCCTCCCCTGCGCTGTCACTCAAATTACATCAGCCACGTAGACCGAACTGACTACAGAATCGTGCTGAACCTCCTCAATGCGACGTTCTCACGGTGTGGGTCCAGCCGTGGATCCAGGGGCAGATCCAGATCTTAGGAGATTCTGAGGTAGCAGATCAGCAGCAAATCCAGTGGTGGATGCAGGGCAGATCCAGGGGTGGATCGAACACTGGACTCAGGTTTGGTTCCACAGACGGATCCAGGGTAAATCCAGCAGCAGACCCAGGGGTAGATTGAGCAGCAGATCCAGGGGTGGATTCTGGGTCAGACCCAGGGGTGGATTCAGCAGCAGATCTGGAGGTGGATTCTGGGTCAGATCAAGGGGTGGGTCCAAAAGCAGTTCCAGATCGGATTCGTGTCCAAAGGGGGGGGGGGTGGCAGGTTCTGCTTCAGCCCCTGTGAAAGCGTCTCTATTGAAGTCAGAGAAATAAAACTTGTACATTGGAGGATTGTGGTGTCGACAAGAAACAGCCAGAACCAGCACCGAGGTCGATTTGCATGCATACTGACGAGTGCAGAAAGGTCACAAAATGCCTCCCTGCACCAAAGATGCAATTTCAAAACTTTAAATTAATGCCACGTCAGAGGCAGCGTTGTTTTTCTGTCAGCGTCTCGAAGTACGGAAATTAAATTTGAGGACGGCATTGGGATTTGGAATTTCCTGCGGGGAAACCCGTAAGTCACGTGGGTAGATCCAGGATTCCGTCGGGGAGGACCCTCTGAATTGGTGGGGTCATTTCTCAAAATCTTAGCACGCAAGAAAAAAAGTAAACCTGAGGTGCAAAAAATGCGATGTGTGCACTTGTTTGCTGGGACCCCACATTCATCGTGGCTCCAAGAGGCGTGAACTTTGTGGTGATGAGAGGGGGTACCAGGATGGGATGGAGGCGTCATGGTGGGGCAGAGAAGGGTCCAGGGTAGAAGGTCAAGGGTGGAGAGGGTTAGGGTGAACGGGGCCACGTGAAGGAAGGACCAGGGTGGGGGACAAAAGTAGAGGGGTGAGAGCTTCAGGGGAAGGGGTTCAGGGTTGAGAGGGCCCGGGATGACCCCAGGGCGACCCCAATGAAGAGGGTGGAGGGTCTGTGGTGGGTGGACGTCATGGGCATAGAGTGGAGATGGCCCCAGGGTAATTCGAGCCACGTGGTCTTCAAGGGTCGGTCCCCTGACAAGATCCTGGATCCTCCTTTGGAAACGAGGAGCATGGAACGCATTCACTTTGACAAAGCATGGAGAATGGAGAAGTGCCGTCATCCATAATTTACTGGTAGCGCTTCCCACAAGCACTGCAAATGTCCGCGAGGTCGTTCAGTTGGAGACATGACGGCCACGCACATGCTCAGTGCGAGGTGCCACGTGAACCCGTCTCGACAGCCAATCACACAGTCGAGAGAAGTCCAGAGTCGATCCAAATTTTTGTCGAGAGTACAGTCGACCCACCCTGAACAGGGGCTGCTGCTGTATCCGGACGCTGCGTCTGCTTCCAGTGACACTATGAACCTGGAGTCGCAGACTTCCCAGCCATGTGACGAGAGAAAGGGGAACACGTTCATCGTTTCATTCTCAAGCAGTCGGGTCCGGTGAACTCAAACTTTTATCCGGGCGTGATAAGGCTGGAGCTGACTCACTACGCTCCCGCACACGCCCCGTCCTATTCCCACCCCTTACTCCGCCCCTCATCGATCCCAGCCCCACCACACCCTGCCCAGCCCTGCGCCACTCTGCCCAAAACTGCGTCCACTTGCCCCATCCCGCCCTGTCCTGCCCCATTACCCCGCCCCGGCCTGCCCCACCCCGGCCGCCCGCCCCGCCCCTCCCCACCCCACCCCACGTCAGAGGGGATACTCACGAGCATGAAGAGTTGGGAGCTGGGTCTGTAGCGGATGTCCTTGTTGATCATCTTCTCGGTCGGCTCGACGAGCTGCAGCGGCATGCGATGCGCGACGTCCCCGAACAGCTCCGTCAGCTGAAGCGAGCAACGCAACGCGTCAAAAACGCTCAACGTAGTGCGTCGCGTCACGCTCAACGTAACGCGTCAAACATACGCTCGACGTAACGCGTCAACGGTCAACGTAACGCACCAGCCAAACCCCCCTCAACGTGACGCATTTACGCCCAACATAACGCATCACGTGACATTCAACGTAACACTCAAGCCACCCTGAACGTGACACATCTACGCTCAACGTTATGCAAAATCAACGTTGAACGTGACGCATCAAACGACGATCACATCAACGTAACGCGTCACGTGACGTTCAACGCAACGCAGCAATGGCCAACCTAATACGTCAAACTACGCTCAGCGTGATACACCTGAGATCAACGTAACGCATCATCCACGTTGGACGTAACGAATCTGGCGACGCTCAACGAACGCATCAAACACGATCAATGCAACACGTCTGGGCTTCACTTGACGCGTCAAATGACGTTCAACGCAACCCATCAACGCTCAACATAACGCGTCATCTACGTTGAACGTGACACAGCAAAGGACGATCACGCCAACGCGGCTTCGGACGTTGACCTTGACGTGACCTGGATCCTGTCCGCAACCAAACCTATGCAAATGAAACACACACACGCACACATACACACGCACACACATACACACGCAACACGCACGCACACACACGCACACACACACACACACACACACACACACACACACACACACATACGCTCAGCGCCCAGACTCCGTCTCAGCGGCCAAGATCAAGAGCGAGATTGCCGCGGCGGGCGCAAAGGTGACGCCGCACCGCGCATGTTTCCGCGCATGCGCCGAACCCGCTGACGGCAACGGCGGGGGGCCTGGCTGTTTGTGTGTTTTTTGCTTGGGTCTGCGTTTGCGTCTTTCGTTGCACTCAAACCTTCAGTGTTGCACCCGACGTCTCCGGCGTGTGTGCACCTGACCCAAACACACAGACTCAACACTGCAGCCGTCTCCTGGCTGTTCCAAAGTTTTCCAGACCTTTTTGTTCGAATGAGACGAAACCCAAAACAGCTTGACCGAATGCAGCCGTTTTGCTGTGGGTGTTGACCAGTGCAGTGATGACACACACCTGTGTACCGCAAAGGAATGTTGGTGTGAATTAAGTTGTACGAGTCGTCTCCACCTGCATTTTTGATCCAAACTCAGATCCTTCTAAACCCCTCCTCGTTTCATTGTTCTTTGGGAGAGAGGCTCTGTACTGCAAGCCTGTTGTCCCTCCCCCTGATTCGACAACAAGTAATAGCTTTTGTCTGCCGGCTCGACGGGGTGTCGCCAAGACCTTCCCTGTACCCAAGCCCTGTCCCCTTGGCTTGGCTGCCCCTAACACGGCCCCCCCCTTTCGTTGTTGATGGGGCTGAACAACTATGTGTCCGCAGGCCCCTGTTGACGTTGACAATGTCACATTCTCATGTTGTATTAGGTATAAAAAATAACATGTCTTCAGCTACGAAATCTCCTAAAAATGTCAAAGTGGGTGCAAGGGTGGGTGGGGTTGGCGCTGCGCCTGCAGGGATCAGCACTACAAGCGTCTAATACCTTATTAATGCAAGTACCGGAGCGGAAAATTGACACCGTGCGTACATCGGCTTCTATGGAGTTGCCTAAAGCTCGAGGAAGGGAGGGGATTTAGCAATGCGCGGGGACACGGCTGCGCAGAGGCGTCCGGCGTCTCTTACGGGTCCCCGGATTGGGCGACGCCATGGGCGCGTTCCATTTTCGCCAACCGGCGGCGACGTCGCGCGACGCATTTCCTGTCGGGGTTGGACACAGGGCGAAGTCAGCCATTTTGGCCAAGTCGGCCATTCACATCGACTGATCTTCCCTTGAAGCGCGACGTATTTTTTTCACGTAAAACCCAACCTTTCAGTTGCATGTTTTGCGTAAGAACCACGCGCGGGGACAGGGCAAGACCTGAATTCCTGGCCTTCAGATGAAAAAAACATAGCTCCATGGAGCTCGCGGTGATTTGAGGAAATTTCAGTTGCTCTGATTTGCCTTGCTCTGATTTGGCTTGCTCTGATTTGGCTTGCTCTAATTTGGCTTTCTCTGATTTGGGTCACTCAGATTTGGCTTGCTCTGATTTGGGTCACTCTGATTTGGCTCACTCTGATTTGGCTCGCTCTGATTTGGCTCACTTTTTTGTCAAAATTCTTACTCTTTTTTACTTAATATTCACAACTTAGGAACTCATTTAGCACACACCCAAATGAAACAAATTTCACCAAATGGAACTTTTACACATTGTTTTACAATAATATCCACATATTAACCAAA
>JAAUXT010011111.1_pt1 | contig 12432 bp, 7 predicted proteins | sample 7278171 | NCBI WGS metagenome assembly JAAUXT01 (sample SAMN14350112, study PRJNA611818) | marine sediment metagenome | isolation source: surface marine sediment (1.8m) | place: French Polynesia: Moorea | collected 2018-08
CAGCGGTTTTTGGATATCTTCGAGGGTTTCGACTTTAATTCCCAGCAATGAGTAGATCACCGGCAGAAAATAGGCGGTATTGGGAAACCCGACCTTGGTGTCGGCATCAAAGGTTTCCAGCGCTCGCTTATACTCCCCTTCTACCTGTGATACAACATTATAGCCGCCTTGAATGGCAGCAAATGCAACTAACTTTGACATAAGTTCCTCCTTCGTGGAGCAGAGTTATAAAATTGAATATTGTCGATTGAATATTGAATATTTTTAGTCCGCCTGCGGCGAATCAATTTTCAATCATCATTCGTCATTATCTTTCGCATTAGGCTTCCAGTGCCTGCCGACTGGCCATATCCATCAGGACCCGTTCGCGGGCCTTGTCAATGCCGAGTTCCTTGCGCTTTTTGTCGATATGGGCAATCATTTTGCGGGCCATTTCAATTGGATCCGGTGCCAGATCCCACTTGCCGCCGTACACCTTTTCCAGTTCTTCGAACAGATGCTTTTCAAAGACCGGAGCGCCGGTGACCGGCAGCGTGACGCCGAACAGGGTGTATACGCCGGATGCCACAAAGTACTGGCCGATGCTGATAGCCTTTTCACTCATCCATTCGGGGGCAGCACCGGCGGCCGGCAGATCCTGAAGGTCGTTGCCTAAACCGCCGGCTTTGACTACTTCCGTGGCGGCCAGCAGAATACGGCTGTTGTCGACGCAGGAGCCCAGATGCAGGACCGGCGGAATTCCCACCGTCTCACAGACTTCGGCCAGACCCGGACCGCAGAAAACCTTGGCGGATTCCGGCGTCAGGAGACCTTCCATGGCGCAGGCAATGCCGTTGCACCCGGTGGTCAGAACGATCACATCGTTTTTGATCAGTTCTTTAACCAGTCTGATGTGGGCTTCATTATGGCGGCCTCTGGCATTGTTGCACCCGACCACACCGGCAACACCGCGGATTCGACCGTTGATGATGTTGTCATTCAAGGTATAGTAGGAGCCGCGGAACGTGCCGCCCAGATGATATTCGATGGACTCGACCCCGAAACCGGCAATCTGGGACGCTTTCTGCCCGGGGATCATGACTTCGGCACCGCGATTTTCGAAGTTCTCGATGGCCATTTTGACAATGCGGATGGCATCCTCCATGGCATGGTGCTCGTCGAATTCAATGTGGACCACGTTGTCCTGTTCCATCCTGGCGATGGGGTGCGTCGTAATCAGTTTGGTATGAAAACATTTGGCTACATTGGCCAAATTCTGGAAGACACATTGAACATCAACCACCATGGCATCGCAGGCACCGGTGACGATCGCCAGTTCCTGCTGCAGGAACGTGCCTGCCGGTGGAACACCGTGACGCTGCAGAATCTCGTTGCCGGTGCAGCAAATACCGCCCAGCTGGATACCTTTGGCGCCTTTGGATTTGGCATATTCGACCATCTCTTTGGATTGCGAGGCGGCAACAATCATCTCAGACAGCACCGGCTCGTGGCCGTGAATGATGATGTTGACCTGATCTTCCTTCATAATTCCGAGATTGGCTTCTGATTGCAGCGGAAAGGGTTTCCCGAACATAACGTCCTGCAAATCGGTGGCAATCATCGAGCCGCCCCATCCGTCAGCCAGTGCGGCCCGGGTGCATTGCTTGAGGATGTTTTTATAGTCCTGATCCACGCCCATATGGGTACGGTGCATAATTTCCACAACTTCCCGATCAATGTTGCGCGGTAACACACCCAACTTTTTCCAGCGTTCATACAGGGGCTGCGGTGCCCGTTTCAGATAATGCAGCACGCCTTCGGGCTTGCCCCATTCGGCCAGCGCTTTTTGGGCAACTTCCAAGGCGATTTCATCCAGATCGCGGTCAACTTCTTCGCCGTCGACTTCAACTTTGACATCCACTCCGAAATGCGGAGCGATGGCCAAAAGCTTATTGTAATCCTTGATTTTGTAGTCTTCGGTCTCCTTATTGGCGACGGACAAGAAAACTTCCGCCACTGTGCGACCATGGTCCGAGTGGGCTGCACAGCCGGCAGCTACCATCCTGGCAAAGTTGCGGGCCGCAATGGTGTTGGCCGTGGCACCGCAGAGCCCCTTACGCTCATCTTCGCCTTCGATTCCGCCCTTGGGCAGCGGCAGGCGACAGGGACCCATTGCACAATTTTTACAACAGGTGCCCTGAATGCCGATGTTGCAAGGCTTCATGGTCACGGCCCGATCAAAAATGGTCTCCACTCCCAACTCCTGTGCGCGCATGATCATCTGCTGCGTGGCGACATCGATTGTCGCAGCAACCGGGTCCGCCATTTTTTTGGGCTTTTCAATTTTCTTTGACTTAATGTCACTAGCATCTGCCATTAGAAATTCCTTTCCATAGTTCTGTTTGTGAAAACGCCGGTTTACGCCAGACTGTTTTCAGCTATTGAGTGAAACGATTAATTTCTACGGTGAATCCAGTCCAGGTGATCGATCATTTTTTCTGTCATGGATTTCTGAACTGCCGCCGGCGTCTTGGGGACCTTTTTCTTGGCAACGGGTTTACCTTTTGCGGCCGGGGCTTTTTGTTTTGCGGCCAGGGCTTCACGTTTCGCTGCCAGAGCTTCGCGCTCCTTGGCACGCTGCTGGCGAATATCCTCGAGTTCGGCCTCAATCTTCTCCTTTTCCTCAGCTGCCTTGCGGGCTTCTGCTTCAGCCTTGGCTTTGGCTTCCGCTTCAGCCTTGGCCTTGGCCTCCGCTTCGGCCTTGGCTTTTGCTTCCGCTTCAGCTTTGGCTTTGGCCTCTGCTTCTAATTTTGCTTTGGCTTCGGCTTCAACCTTGGCTTTTGCGGCGGCTTCGGCCTCGGCTTTTTCATCCACAACCGCTTCGGCTTTGGGCGCTTCTACCGGTGCAGCCGGCTCCGGTGCTTTGGCTGCTGCCGGCTCAGGCGCCGGCGCCGCTTTTTTCTCAGGCTCAGCCGGCGCTGCTTCCTTGGCGGGAGCAGGTGCGGCTTCTTTCTTGGCCGGGGCTGCCTTCTTTTCCTTTTCGGCTTCGATGGTCAGGTCCGGCGCCGGTGATAATGCGGCCAGGTCTACATCGACCTCAGGCAGTTGTTTGGTGATCGCTGCGACATCGCTTGCCATACCACCGTCTGCAACCAGATCGATATACGCTTTGATCATTCGAACTGATTCGGGATGTCGCATCAAGAGCACATTCGAACCGCTCATCAGATATGCCACTGCGCCCACCGCTTCCATCAGAATCGGGCGTTTTTCCGGGTCTCCCAGCAACGGAGCTTCTTCAGCCGGCTGCTTGGCTTCTTTGCATTTCCACACTTCATTGCCAAGGTTGTTGACGATCGGAAGCTGCAGTTTGTCGTCTCCCTGGGCCAGGGCTGCCATGCGAAGCCGCTCCATTACCGAATAGGAATACTCCAGCCCATAACCCAGACCGCCCGTGGTGGGATCGATCACCATACGGTCCATGGGCATGCCCAGATTTTCGAGCAGGATATTGCACTGTTTGGCAAGGTTTACATCAATAGGAGAAGATGCAATCACCGTATGTCCGAATCCCATGGCCGCCGCACCGATTCCCTTGTGATTTTTGTCCTCCACCGGCCCGAGAATCAGGTTTTCGCCCTGACACTCTTCGGCAATTTTCTTGAGAACCACCTCATCTTTCTCGACATTGGCGGTTCCCCAGATCATCAAGGGAACATCTACAGCACCCAGGACTTTTTTGACGGTCGCCACCGCGTCCTCGGCCGGAGCGTCTTCACCGTTGGGATCGGTGCTCTTGAGCTGCAACACGATCATTTCGGCACCGTACTCATCAACGCACTTTTTGGCCCAGGCGGCCGGGTCGGTAAGAACATCCTTGAACGGACTCATGGCCGCCTCCGGCCATTCATCCGGTTCCATGTCCCAGACTTCCATCGCGATTTTGGGTTTGTTGGGCATCGCACCTTCGAACTGGTAAAACGGATAGCATGCCTCCCCACCGACAGTAACGGCTTTGTCACCTTTTCCCAGGGTGATTTCCTTGATATTGCCGGTATATGATTCTTTAAAAAATTCGAAAGCCAATGTTACCTCCTTATTAATTTGGTCTACTTCGGTTAATGATTGCAATGCCAGGAACGACAGCACTGCAAGAACTTAACCACGATCGGGACTGAGTTGCCGGCAAGTCCCGCTAATCTGTTTCACCCCCCCTTTCATAGTTGATTTTATTGATCAATCTACAGACGGTAGATATATTTCCCAAGAGGTCTAACACGGCCCCAAATTTCAAGTTACCGCTAAAATTTCCAACTTCACCCCTTGATTTCCGGGATTTAATTCACACTATTCTAGTATAGAAATTATGATGGAAAACTGCTCGTAAAGGCCGTTAATAAAAGAATATTATCCTTTATATGGCGCCGGTAGGTTTGTCAAGTGTAGAGCGGAGATGAACCTAAATTTCTATATAAATTTGGTTCATTTACGTTGTTCCAGGCGAGATTTTAATTTGGGAAATTGATTCATGTCCGTATGGGGTAAAAAAAGCGCGGCCACGTAATTATCCATGTAGGAATTGGTATCCGACAGTTCAAAATTGGTCATTTTTTTGGTAACTTCCGCCACATCCTTTCGAATACGATTGGTCAGTGAGCTCATTCTGGCGCCCATCAAAGACCCATTACCGATAAACGTCACTTTATCTGCATCCAGTTCCGGCAATAATCCGATGGTCATGGCCTTTTCCAGATCGATGTAACTGCCGAACCCGCCGGCCAGAATGATATGTTCGATATCGCCGATGCTCATTCCAACTTCGTTCAAAAGGGTCATACAGCCACTGTAGATAGCACCTTTGGCCCGGATTAAATTCTCGATATCGATCTCCGATAGTGTGATATCGCGATCGATCTGCGTCTCATCACCCCAGGCCAGAACGTACTCATAGACACCATCGTTTTCCCGAATACGCGGCGTGTTCAAATCACGCTCAAATTTTCCGAGATTGTTGATCATGCCGATTTCGAACATCACCGCAACCATCGTGATTAATCCGGATCCACAGATCCCTTTGGGCCGGACGTTGCCGATCGTTATAATCATGGGATCCAGGGAAACCGGATCAATTGAAAAATCCTCTATAGCCCCCTGTGCCGCGCGCATGCCGAACTTCAAGCCCCCGCCTTCGAGCGCCGGACCCGCCGAACATGCTGCGCATGCCAGCCAGTCCTCATTGCCGATCACGATTTCGGCGTTGGTGCCGACATCCAGATAGAGGGTTAGGGTTTTGGAACGATATATTCCCGATCCCATTACACCGGCGACGATATCGCCGCCGACATAGCTTGACACCGCCGGATAAAGGAGCGCCGCAACATGCTCCCCCAGGTCCATGCCGAGATCGGCGGCCTTGATCGGCGGGTAAAGCGTTGCAGCCGGTACGTAAGGCGCACGCCGGATGGATCGGGGATCGACAGCCAGCAAAAGCTGCGTCATGGTCGTATTGCCGGCCAATGTGATGGTCGAGATATTGTCCGGGTCGACACCGGATTTCCGGATAATCCGGCCTAAAATTTTATTGACGGTTTTAATGACAGCTTCATTTATTCTGGCCAGCCCACCGGATTTTTCCGCGTACACGATTCGCGATATGACATCTTCGCCATAGCTGATTTGCCCGTTGAATTCTCCGTGTTCGGCCAGCACATCACCACTGCTCAGATCGATAACCTGTCCGTAAATCGTTGTCGTACCGATATCCATGGCGATGGCATAACTCTGTCGCGTTGTATCACCGGCCTGTATATTAATAATTCGGGTTTTGCCGACATCCCTTACCGGGCGCACAAGGGTTGCGGTTACGTTAAAACCGTTTTCGCGAATCACCTGGGGAATTTTCCGGATCAGCGCCAATGTCACCTCCAGGCGGTGCTCGTCGTGCTTGAGCTGCAGATAACTGATCAAACGGGTAATATCCGGCAGGTTGTCCTGGGCCGTGGGAGGCGGCAGTTCCAGGTAAATTTTTTCGACCGGGGCAACGAACAGGCCCTTTTCTTTCAGTTCTTCGAAATTTACCTCCTGGATATGGGCCGTTCGGCGGGGTGTGGCCTGCTTTTTAAGAACACTCGAATCAATAGTGGATTCCACCGGAATTCGCACAACCAGGTTGCCTTTAACCGCAGCCCGGCATGCCAGGCGATAGCCTTTCTGCCGGTCTTCCTCGCTGAGTTGTTCCGATATTCCGCCCTCCACCGAACCGTCTTCAATCAGAACACGGCACTTTCCGCAAACCCCTTCCCCCCCGCAGGATGCATTGACATGGACACCGGCCTCCAACGCAGCCCGGATAACCGTCTCGCCGTCTTCAACATCAATTGCAATATCATAAGGTAAGAATTTAACTGTGTGTGTGGTCATTATCTATTACCTTCGCTGAGTCTATATCTTTTGTCCGTTCTCTAAGAATGAAAAAAAGCCGGCTCAGGTTTCGGGTGTCAGGTGTCAGGTTTCAGAAGTCATACGACGGATGACCCGTCTTCGCTCTCCGAGCTTCGCCGCGGCAAGCAGATGACTGAGGACAGATGACGGAAGACAAAATGAAAGAAGGTGAGCGGCTGAGAAGTTGGGAAGGTGAGAAGAAATCCGTAATCAGATATCCGATCACCATCCGCCCTTTGACCTTTATCCTTTTGCCTTATACCTTACACCGTAAACCCTACGCCTGTCCTTTCGAATCCCGCACCTCCTAACCCGCAACCCGCATCTGGTAACCCAAGACCTAACACCATCAACCAGTCAACCAATCAGCTATTCAACCAGTCAACCAATCAACTATTCAACCAGTCAACTAACATCACATCGGCTCATTAAATTTGCATTTCAGCGTTAACACGTCCCCGTCAAAATAGGTGTTGACTTTGTAGGGCAATTGATTGAACAGCCGGATCATTCCCTCGTTTTGGGGGGATGTGTAGGCAGCCAGACCGGTTATGTCGTTTGATCGGGCGGCTTCAGCCAGTTTTTTCAGCAGAATTTTGCCCAGCCCCTTTTGTTGAAAATCCTTGCTGATGGAAAAGGCGATTTCGGCAATATTGGTTGCCGGATCGACCAAATACTCGCCAATACCCACCACACGCCCGAAGCCAAATTCCCCGACGGTAGCAACCAACGTTAAATCTTTGACGTAATCTATTTGGGAGACGCCTTCAACCTCTTCTTTAAAAAAGCTGGTTTTGTCATGAAAAAAGCGCGCGACGACATCGTCTTTGTCTAAATTGTAGAAATGCTCTTGAATTCTTCTGGCGTCGACCGGCTTCGCCGGGCGCACCGTGACTTCATCACCCGCCAGGTCGATGGTCTCTTCCAGGTGGATTGGATAGACGCCGTGAATGGATTCACTCAGGGTTCGCTCGGCACTCAACAGTCCTATTTTTTTCGCTTCATGAAAGAGCTCGTCGCGAAAATCGGGATGGGCGATGCTGATCATGGCCATGGCCCGCTCCTGAAGGCTTTTACCGAACAAATTGACCGCACCAAACTCGGTAACGACATGCTGGACATCACCTCTGGGAGCAGCAACTGCCGTTTCTTCAAGCATTGGCACGATCCGGCTTTGCTTGCCCTGTCTGGCGGTGGAAGGCAGCATGAGGATCGACTTGCCGCCCGGCGACTGGACCGCACCCCGCATGAAATCAGAGATGGCGGTTATACCGGAAAAATGAGTTTGCGGCATGGCATCGGCTGCCACCTGACCGGTCAGGTCGATAGCCATGGCGACGCTCATGGCAGTCATTTTATTGTGCCGGGCAATTATGGCGGGATCGCAGACATAATCCGACGGGTGGAATTCCACGGCCGGGTTGTCATTTAAAAATTCATACAGATTCTCCGATCCAAGCGCGCCCTGGGCAATCATTTTGCCATCATTGAAGCCCTTTTTGCGGTTGGTGATCACACCTTTTGAGAACAGCTGCATGATGTCGTCGGTCATGTAAAGGGTATGGATGCCCAGATCATTCTTCTTTGAGAGGGCCAGCATAACGGCTTCCGAAGTCGTTCCCAGTCCGATGGCAATGGTCGATCCATCATCGATCAACCGTCGGGCGATCAGACGGCCGATATCATTGGCGGCCGCCAGGGCCGGATTATCGCCGATGGTCAACAGCGGCTCGTCATATTCGACAAAATAATCGATATCGTTCACATGCAGAAAGCTGCGCCCCAGCACCCGCGGCATGCGGTCGTTGACCTGGGCGATAACCAGATCGGCCGACTGCGCGGCGGCCATGGTAATATCGACTGAAACCCCCAGGCTCATCCAGCCAAAATCATCCGGCGCGGAGACCTGAATTAGGGCGACCTGGATCGGCAGCAGGTGACTTTTGAACAGCCGCGGTATGGCAGACATGTTGATGGGTGTTATGAAACGTTTGTTGCGGGCAATTCCCTTGGATTTGGCGGAGCCCAGATAGAAGGATCGAATATTCAGGCTCTGATCTCTGGTTTTATCGGCAATCAGGGTCAAGGGTGTGGTTTCAAGGGTCATCAAACGGTTTATTTCAATATCTTTAAGATAGTTCGACATATCCGAAAGCGCATGAACCAGATGCTGCGGTTCTCCGCAGGAGGATCCGATAAAAACCCGCTGTCCGGGCTGAATGAGGGCTAAGGCGTCGTGGGCGCTGCACCGGTTTTCAACGTATTTATCCGCCCAGTATGGTGTAACAGCCATTCAAGTCCCCCGAATCAATTGAAGATTGGAAATTGAATATTGAATAATTAATCCGCCGTGAAAACTCATTCCTTTAAAGTTGTAATTTTTTTTGAAAATGCAGGAAATATTGGTATATCGAAGCTCCAGCGGATTAATTATGTCCGGAGCCCTTTGTTAGCCCATCCATACTCGATTGGCAAGGGGAACCTGTGGTATTATTGCTTGACTCACAAAAATCTTTTCCCTATAGTCGTTAATCTAATAAAATAGCTGCAATTATTGAATATGGATCTAGCTGATGAAAGCAATTAAATGGTTGAGTGACAGTATAGATAAAATCAACCAGTGGGTCGGCCGGGGTGTCGCCTGGGTTACCCTCGGCCTGGTACTGGTGGTCTTTGTCGATGTGGTCATGCGCTATCTGTTCAACACCAGCTTTGTGTTTACCCAGGAACTGGAATGGCATTTATTCGGCTTCATCTTCCTGATCGGCGCCGGATATACGCTGTTGCACGACGGCCATGTGCGGGTCGATATCATTTATCAACGGTTGGGGTTTAAAGGCCGCGCATGGGTAAATTTCTGCGGGGTAATTCTTTTTCTTATTCCCGGCTGTATCATGGTGATCACGACATCATGGAAGTTTATGGCGAATTCTTTCGCTATTCTCGAGGGATCACCGGATCCGGGCGGAATCCCGTTCAGATTTATTTTAAAAAGTTGCATCCCGGTTGGCTTTACGCTCCTTCTGCTGCAGGGCATATCTTTAGGTATTCACAGCTTCCTACAGATTCTGGGGATCGAGCGGGCAAAAGAGGGACAATCCTGATGGACTATTTAGCTGCCTGGATGTTTCTTGCCCTGACCATTCTGCTCATGGCCGGTTTCCCGGTCACCTTCACGCTGCTCGGGGTCGCCCTGACGTTCGGTATGATCGGCTTTGGCTGGGATTTCTTTAATCTGCTGCCGTTGCGTATCTGGGGCCGTATGACCAATGTAACCCTGGCAGCCGTGCCTCTCTTCGTATTTATGGGTGTCATGCTGGAACGCTCCGGATTGGCTGAAGAGCTCCTGGATACCATGGGTCTATTGTTCGGTCGCCTGAAAGGCGGACTGGCGATTTCGGTGGTCGTCGTGGGTGCCCTTCTGGGGGCATCCACCGGCATCGTGGGAGCCACAGTGGTAACCATGGGTCTTCTCGCCGTTCCCACGATGTTGCGGCGCGGCTACCAGAAGGAGATTGCGACCGGCACCGTTTCAGCCTCGGGCACGCTGGGGCAGATCATTCCGCCCAGCATCGTCCTCGTGCTCATCGGTGACATTGTCGGGGTGTCCGTGGGTAGTCTGTTTATGGGGGCCGTTCTGCCGGGCTTACTCCTGGTCGGTCTGTTCATCCTCTACATCCTGATCGCAGCCTATCTTCGTCCCGGGGTGGCACCGGCCATTTCCAAGGAAGAATTGGCCTCGATCAGCCCCAAGCAACTGGCAGCACGTGTCGGCAAAGCCCTGTTCCCGCCCCTGTTTTTGATGCTTGCCGTATTGGGCTCTATTTTTGCGGGCATCGCGTCTCCGACCGAAGCAGCGGCTGTGGGAGCGGTGGGCGCAACCGTATTAACCATCGCCAACAGGAAATTCACCCTGTCCATACTGCGCGAGGTGATGCACACAACCGTCAGGTTAACCTGCATGGTCTTCATCATTCTGTGCGGCGCCGCCGCTTTTGGTTTAGTCTTCCGCGGTCTGGGTGGAGATGAAATCGTTCGTGAATTTTTGGGTTCCATCGCCGACAAATACAGCCAGGGGGCGGTGTTGGCCATTGTTATGACACTCATTTTCTTTATTGGTTTTTTCCTCGATTTCATTGAAATTACGTTTATCCACGTACCGGTGCTGGCACCGATCATGATCGATTTCGGTTATGACCCGGTCTGGTTTTGCATATTGCTGGCAGTCAATCTGCAGACGTCGTTTCTGACGCCACCCTTCGGATTTTCGCTGTTCTATCTTAAGGCGGTAACGCCACCGGAGGTTACCACCGGCCATATATATCGGGGCATCATACCCTTTGTGCTGTTTCAGCTGGTCGGTCTGGCGATTGTCGTTTTTTACCCAAAGCTGGCAACCTGGCTGCCGGATATCGTTTTTGGACCCTGACAAGTATTTCAGACAAAGGCACGATCTACAATTCAATATGCGCTATTTTTCAGGGCGGATTAATTAATAATTGCTTGACTAATCGGCTCCAACAGGTAGATTAAACCATTGCACTTCAAAAGCGACAGTCATTGAGTAGAAGTTAAAGTGCGGCTTGTTTCAGCGGTAGTCCGGGACAACCTGGAACGACCCTGGCAGGTTTATCACATCAAAAAAGGAGGTTTTTCTATGAAGAGACGTGATTTTCTGAAGAAAGCTGGTCTTGGTGCTGCGGCAGTCGCGGCAACGGCGGTCAATGCGCCTGCCGTTCTGGCCCAAAAGAAATACCGCTGGAAAATGGTAACCACCTGGCCCCCCAAATTACCGGTTCTGCAGGAAGGCTGCGAGCGGCTGGCCAAAAGAATCGGGGAGATGACCGGCGGTCAGATTAAAATTCAGGTTTTTGCAGCCGGCGAACTGGTCCCGGCTTTCGAGAGCTTTCAGGCCGTATCCGACGGAACAGTGGAAGTCGGCAGCGGCGCCTCCTATTATTGGGCCGGCAAAGAACCGGCAACCCAGTGGTTTGCGGCAGTGCCCTTCGGCATGAATGCCCAGGGGATCTCAGCCTGGTTGCACGGCGGTGACGGTGAAGGATTGAAACTGTGGGAAGAAGTCTATGCCCCGTTTAACCTGGTTCCGCGTCCCGGCGGTTCCACCGGCGTCCAGATGGGTGGCTGGTTCAACAAAAAGATTAACACGATTGACGACTACAAAGGGTTGAAAATGCGGATTCCCGGCCTGGGCGGCAAAGTCGTCGCCAAAGCCGGCGGTACCGTGGTATTGACGCCCGGCGGTGAGATCTTTACCAACCTGGAACGCGGCGTTATCGACGCCACCGAATGGGTCGGACCTTACCATGACCTGAGAATGGGATTCTACCAGGCCGCTAAATACTACTACTATCCCGGGTGGCATGAGCCGGGAACATATCTGGAGTATTTCTTCAATAAAAAGGCCTACGATTCTCTGACAACGGAATTGAAGCATATAGTCGATGTGGCCTGTATGGAAAACGAGCACTGGGTCTTAACCGAGTTCGATGCCAACAACGGCGCATCCCTCCAGACCCTGCTCACCAAGCACAAGGTTCAATTGATCAAATTTCCGGATGCGGTGCTGAATGCCCTGCGCCCGCTGGCCGAAGAAGTCCGCGAAGAAGAAGCGGCCAAAAGCCCCATGGCCAAGAAAGTCAACGAATCCTTCAAGAAATTCCAGAAGGTGGTTGGAACCTGGGGTACGGTATCCGAGCAGGCCTACTACGATACTATTCAGCCGAAATATAGTCTGAAGGGCTAAATTCGACCTCGTCGAAAAATGAGGGCCCTGGTCTTTCAGGTTAAAAGGAAGACCCGCCGGCCGGCAGCACTTTGCCGGCCGGCTTTTTTTGCTGCCACAACCTCCTGGAAAAATTGATTGAGCGATTTAGGAATTGAGGAATACGGTTATCCACAAAACTCCAGTTCGCCGAGTCGGTAGGCCATTGGGTGTCGGTCCGCAGACCGGGCAACTGTCTGAGCAGCTTAGGCCGACTTGGGGCCGGCGCA
>JAAUXT010056450.1_pt1 | contig 12430 bp, 20 predicted proteins | sample 7278171 | NCBI WGS metagenome assembly JAAUXT01 (sample SAMN14350112, study PRJNA611818) | marine sediment metagenome | isolation source: surface marine sediment (1.8m) | place: French Polynesia: Moorea | collected 2018-08
ATGTAGTTGTGAAGGTTTCGGCGTAATCCGCTGCTGCTGAGAGCGAAGTGAAATCCCGTGCTCTGATTTAGGTGAGCGGACCCACTGCGTAAATGCTAGGTCAGAATTTTTGATCTGTAGTCGACAATTTAGAGCTCAGTAGTTTTTGCACACGATTTTGTGCACTGACACGGGAACGAATCCGTAGGTGTGGGAACCAATGTAGTGATATCACAAACACACAGCTTGGTATCTCAGGTGAGACTGCCCCGGTGGCGCGAATCTCTATGTTTATTGTATGTACAGTGCTGCCACCTGGTGAGTGGTGGTTCTAAATTCACATCTGGTGTGTCACACCACAACGGGTCTGGACCTGCTGTGTCCTGCAACCTCACCCGTTTGGTTCAAATAACGCCACGCCTATGGTGAGTAAAGCCAAGCCAGCTGATAGGTTGTTCCAGAATTTGTAAGCTTCAATAGTTCCACGTTGATTTGGTTGCAGGCTGTGTGCGCTGTCGAAAATGACAGGCGTCACGGAACAGCAGGTGACGGCAGCGCTGGAGGAGCTCGTGTCCGTCTCCAGTCCAGAACAGGTACCTGTCCTGTCTGCTTGCGTCTGTCATCAGAGACTGGTCAAAGCGGTTTGCCTCTGGCCATTTTCTTTGATGTACAACAAACTCCACTGGATGTCAGTGGTCTGTGCTGACGTTCAGTTTGTCTCACAAAAATTACCTTGCTTCAGGAACTGACATGTCTGCAAGACCTGCAGAGTTTGATGGAAGAAGACTACGGCGTGGACGACCCTGATCAGATAGAGGAGAATTGGCTGCTGCACTCTGCCGGATCAGAGCAGTTGTCAACACAGAAAACACCACAGGATGTACTACAAACTCAGGTAGAGCTACCAGCTCCTCACCAGCCAGATCTAATTTCTGATTAGGATCTGCATATATTTTCAGTGTGTGTGCACGTTTCTCTGCAGGAAAACATCACAGCTCTTGTAAGTTACGTGTACGAACGGCGTTATGGCTGGAAGGAGGGAGGGTCTCACCTGGGCGCGTCCGCCTCCGGCCACAGCGCGCAGTGCAAAGCGTCCATCAACGGCGTCCTCGACGACTTGATCAAATGGTTCGCAGCTGAAAGCTCATCCATTATCTGTCGCGCAAGTCCCATCCACTTTGAAACTTGGCGTGCCTCCAGGTGTTCAATTTTCTGCACGCGTTTTCGAAAGCGCCGGTTGATCAAGAGTAACTTGTGTGGGGTGTGTGCTGTAGTGCAGCCACACCTGTCAACAGTACATGTCACAATGCTGCAACGAGACAAAGGTTGTCAAAACCGGCAGGTGTTTTACGAATGGGCCTTCCTGTTCCCATGAGTACAAACTGAGAAATGGCACCTGCCATTGCGTTTTGTGCAATTGCTCTTGCGACGCTTGTGGAGACCGCGCGTCTTCGTCCTGTTCTTACTGTCGGTTTTTTTTTTACTTTTCAGGCTAGAAGAAAGTGCTGTGACCAAAGAACTTCTCATTGCGTATCAGTATTCATTTCACAAAGGTAAATGAACACTCGCAAACTCACAAGACAAAGAAAACAAAGCAGAATTCAGAATGGCTTCTCGGAAAATCGTATCTCACGCTTCATTGCAGCCAAAGACAAACCGGTGGTTCGGAAGAACACGGTCGTGCACTCGATTGACTGGCTCAAGGAGAAAACAGACGACGTCTCTGAGCAGGTTTTCGGCCACGTTGTGGTGAGTTTCACAACTCACTCCAGATTTCACTTCCTTCGAGAAAATTGGATGTTGTGCGCGTGGGAAGAACGCGACCGGAATGGGAAAAGCTTCAAGTCCTGTGTGCAGCAGAAAACAGAACACAAGGTCGTCAAAAGAATGACTGTTCTGACCTGCAGCAAAAGTCCTTTCTGGCTACTTATCAAAACAGGAAAGTTGCCATGTTGAAGAGTTTCTTTGCCACAGTGCAACGTTCAACATCTAAAAGCCACTGCTGTGGAACAATTGACAGCTGTTGCCGAGTGGCGACACACTTGTATGCGCTGACAGCTGTTCTTGTTTGCTGCAGGAAGTGTTGATGCTCGGTGTGACTGACGTGTGGTCCGCCATCAGGAACGCGTGCGTGTCGCGCCTCAGCTCTCTCGTCGAAAACTTCTCCTTCATGCAGCTGGAGAAGTTCTTCAACGCGCTTGTTCAGGTGAGAGAAAAAACGACTTGAGTCGCACTGTGTGGAACAAATTGCTTGAAGGGTTGTGCTCTCTCCTTCAACGTCAACAATGAGCCCTTTTGGTTTTGTTAGGTGTGCAAATCGGAGGATTCATCGTGGCAGGCCATGGAAGGTGCTGTCATGGGTGAGTGAACTCGTAGATTCTGCGCTCTGTCAGACAGCCTCGGTGAGGCAGAGTACGACATGTGATTTTGGCCATTTGGAGGGCTTACAGTAGCGCGAAAGTCAGGCTGTTGTGCACGCGTAGGCGTTGGACATAGTCCATGTCCGTGTCACAAAACACACCGATCGTATTGGAATTTCCCGCCTTGGACACGGTGCGTTGCGCAGCTGCGTCAACTTCCTGCACACAGCGCTTCGTGGTGCTGAACGTTGTTGTTCAGTGCGTTCACCACGTGTACTTGTTGCGCAGGTATGAACGCGGTGGTGCGGCGGTTCCAGTGGATCGGGATGGTGCCGGACGCCGACAAACCGCCGAGCGTCGCGTCGAGTCCGGCGGCGGCGACATCTAACGGTGGCGCCAAGTCCCCGCGCGCAGAGTACTTCCTCAAAGTGAGTCCTGTTCTGCTGTCTGTGCACCACGTGTTGCGTCTCAGTGGGTGTTCCGTCGAGTTCGACGGCTCTAGATTCTTCGTGCTCTGCTGAAGGATTTGCTGGGGTGGTGGGGCACAATTTGATGCAAGCGTGTGACTGTTTCACCCTTTGAACATCATGTGAAACGAAGCGCTGTTGTTTGTAGTTCGGAGAGCAGGAGTTGTCCGGGATGCCGGCGTTCATCACGACGCAGATGCATGACGTCATCTTCCCGCTGCTCGCGCACGCGCAGCTCAGCGTCCGCGAACACGCCGTGAAAACCTTCTCCTCCTACCTCGCGCGCTCCGAGTTCCAGGTAAAAGCCGCACATTTCCGTCTGCAAAATTCCCTCCCATTCTTCTGGAGTTCTGGTAAAGAACTTTCAGCCCGGAAGTGAAGGAGGCGATATCGAATGTTGTGTTGTATTTCTGCCACCAGGAGGCGCTGACGGCGTTCAAAGACGTCATGAAGCAGTTGTCACGTGACATTCCGCCCACGTCCCCCGGTGCCGGAATGGTGAGCACGTTTCTTCAGTTGAGTGCAGGCGGAAATATTCACTCAATCTGGCGGCTCCTCGGTCCAGAAAGGCATGCGAGGCGTGATTGTCTGGTCTCGTTGCGACTTTTCCAAGCACAGTGCCTGTTTTCGTGTGGGACGCACGAACTTCTGGCTTTCCTGTCAACCATATCAATTTGCACGTTGGTTTCCAAAGAGCCGTGTGATTTTCACTGGAGACCAATGACCATGTGGGTCCCACGTGAGACTTGACGTGCTCGTGTTGTCCACAGCTGCCGCAGCGCCTCACCCTGGCGGCGGGCTTCCGCTTCATGGACGCGTACGAGGCGGAGGGGCTGCTCGGCGTCTGCGTCTTCCTCGTCAAGGTGCGTCCACGTGAGCGTCTCACGTCACGTTGTGGTCGCGTCTCAAGCCACGTCACGTTGTGGTCGCGTCTCCGTGCGTGTCTCATGCCACGTCACATGCACTCACGTCGCGTACACGTGCGCGTCTCACTCTGCGTTCGTGTTACGTTATGTGCGCGTCTTACGTTACGTCCAAGTGCGCATCCGACGGTGGCGCCACCTGCGCGTCCATGTTCACTGCTTTCTGGTCAAATTTGAGCTGTGGGCGAAGCAGCAGGCTGCATTACTTTGTACAGTACATGCTTCGTTGAACACGCGCACACAGTGAGCTGGTGAATGAAACCACATGGACACACGAACAGCTCCCACTTCGTATTGGTTTGGATTCAGCGAAACTGCAAGGCGACTCCCTCGATTTGAAATGCGGATCTGTCAGGAGCCGCCTCGTGTTTCTTGCTGCACCAGTGTCAGTCCCTCTTGCAGCACATCCCGCCCGGGTTCCTGCTGCCCAACTGGCCGCACCACTTCCGCACCTTCTCCGTCTACCTGATGCACCCGGCGTCCACCGTGCGACAGGCCACCAGCGCCATCTTCAAGTTCTTAGGTCAGTCGCGGCGCCATCTTTAAGTTGTGCTTGATCCGAGCCGGGTGTCAGCAACTGACGAGAGAACCGTATGAAAGAGTTCTGGTCCTTTTTTACCATGCATTAGGTTTATGATAGAAAGATAGAAAATAAGTGAACACGGCACGCACAAATTGATGCTTCAAAGGAGGACAAAAGCGACAGCGCTGTGCAGTGCTGTCTGGTGCTGTATCACTGTATCTGACTGATCCGAAATGGAGTTGGATCAAGCTGGACTCAGCTGTCTGTGCGGCAGCTGAACCAAGCCGCGCACGCTTCTCTCTGACATTGGTGCCCAGTGACAGAGTTGGTTCAGATGTGAGCCCGTGTCTTGTGTTTTCAGTTGCGAAGGACAGTCACAACCCGACGATGCTGAAGCTGGTGCTGCAGGCACTCAGCACGCAGTGGGACGCTGACGTCACGCAGCGCGTCGCGACGCCGCCGTCAGAGGACGACGGCGTCGGCGGCGTCAAGCGCGGCGTCGTGGAGACGCGTGGGAAACTGCGTCGCATCAGCATCACGTCCGCGATTTCCTGTCTGCACAGAGGTGGGCGTCGGGAAACCCGCGCGTGTGTGAAGCTTTGTATTCCTCCGCACGGTGTCTTTCAGACCTTGGTACACACAATTGACGAACCTGGTGACGATTGGGTTGGGTCCTGAAATAACCAGCCACCTGTGTCTCTTGTTTCAAACTTTACTTGAAGGGGCCAAGCACCCGTTGTAAATGCCACTCAGAGTAAGCGCCTGGCCTGTATCGCCCAGTGCCTCCTGGTTTGGATTGTCTGGTCATTTCATTACACAGGGACGAACACCCCTGTTTCAGACGAGGTGAGCCTGTGCGACACGTGGCAGTGGCGCGAGGGCCGCCTCCTCGCCTACGAGCTCATCTGTCAGTTCCTCATCAAGAACCACTGGCTGTACACGTTCGGGCCCCCGCACCTCTGGGCCGGAATGGGTGGAGCGGCGGGAATGGGTGGCGCCGGCGCAGGGGCCGGAACGGGTCGCGACGGAGACGCGGGCAGCTCGGAGCAGCTGTTCACCTCCCAACAGACGCTGCAGCCGCAGTGAGTATCGCAGGCGTTGGGCAGAAAAACAGGTGTCGTTCGTTTTCAAGGTCCGGAGTCAAAACTCCGTTTTCCTTGGGGGCAATGCAAAATTTCGAGTCGCTCTACTTCACTCGGAACATGAAAACGAACGACACCGCAGATCCACATGACATTGAATGCACGTGACAATGAGTGCACGTGGTGCCCACAGATACAAAAACTCGAAGCGTCTTCATCCCGCTGTGCCACAATGTTTTGCTTGAGGCACTGGTTTCCAATCATATGGAAAGGTCCAGCACAACTACGCTCGCAGCCTCGTCTGCGATTTGACTTGATTTTCACCTGCAGCCACACAACAAATTCTTCGTTCATTCTTCGTCACTTTTGTCACTTTTCCACGCACAGAAGCAGCAAGTTGGAGACGTCTCCCTCGAGCAGCTACGGCGGCGCCGAGCTGCGCGCGTCGGGCCTCGTCAGGACGTCGTCGGAGAAACGCGGTCACGACAAGACGACGCCGCCGCCACCGGCGGGACGCGAGCGGCTGCCGTCAGGGGGCGCGCGGAGCGGCGTCGAGACGGCGGAGGCGCAGCGCAAACTCAGCCTCAAGGTCAGAGCGCTGCGTCCCCTTCAGCGAGCAGCAACTGCAAAGCGCGCGCATTTGTTCCTCTTTATTCTATGAACTCCACATTGATGCGCACTTTCAGTCATGATGGGAGCATTTATGACACGGTTTTGCTTGATTTGCTGTTGGCTGGGTTGTTTAGCGTGTTGTGCACCTCCCTCAGTTTGACGTCATACCGGAAGCTGTCGTTTACGAGGCGCCGGATGTGGACTCGTCACGTGTTGCGCCGGCGATGACGTCATCAGCGCTGCGCATGCGCCGCGGACGCAGCTCCATTTCGACGTGCAGTCCGACCGCGGAGCTCCCGCCGCCTGCAACCTTTGTAGATTTTTCAGGTTTCTTCTGCTGTTGTCAAAACATGAATGACCTGCTTCCTGGAACAACAATTTTGACATTTATTTTTTCCTTCACAAAATTGTTTCTCTTTTGGTGACAATGTTTTGTTGCTTCGTTCAGTTCAAGAAGAGATTCCCAGCTCTGTTCGAGGTAGATTTCTCTGATTTACATGCAGTGAGAATTTGCTTGTCACCCACCAGCTTGTTGCCACAAATGTTTCATACACACATGCCTCGTTTGTTCACAGTGCGCGCAGCTGCAAATCAATGGGTGCTTCACGTCTTTGGCGCCTGGACTGCTGAGGATATTTGCATTCAAATTCATTTTCCGAAAGTGCCCCAAAAGAACAAGAATACAAGTTGAAATTGTGTTTTTCTCCACAGAATCACGGCATGGAGTCGGGAAACGAGACGGCCGCTCAGCTCATGGCCAGGTAACCACGGCAACGAGTTTCTCACTCAGTGCGCCAACTCTCGAGTAGACAAACTAACATCCACTGGCTGCTTCCGTTTGTTTGTACGACCGGTAGGACCTTGATGCTGCGAACACAACAAGGATCAAAACTTTTCTTGGTCCGTCTGTTCGCTTTGGAGAGGTTGTGACCCCAAATGATCTGTTTGCCCATCAAACCGTTCGCAGCATCGAGGCATCGACATTATTTGCAACTGACGAGGTAGCCTTTGTTTTGGCAACAACTTGCACCAGATTGAAGTTGCTCCAATCGTGAACCGTTGTTTAGAATAGGTTGTGGCACGGCATGGTGCAGAAAACCAACAGACTTTTGGTGGACACTGCGGACTGTTCGATTCACCTGCACGTCCCAAACAAAGCGTCTGGGTCGTAGTTTTCACCGCCAAACCCAGTGAAAAAAGAAATTTTGGCGGACGAATCGAACAGGACCAAACTGTGTTGTTGCCATGACAACGTCATTCACCGGTTGTGTTGATTTTGTGTGGCGGAAGGAAACGGCTGAGAAGGTAGATTTGATTCCTTCGGCTGTCCTCGGGTGTCTTCGGCTGTAAAACGCTGTTTCATTGGCTTTGTTCAAGATTCGCTCACTGAGGATTGTTCTCGTGGTCACACCACGACGCTTCAGGCACCACGAGATCTTCAGACTTGTCCCTCATCCAAATAATCTCCCCCCAAAAAGCGAACTGCTTCCAATTACTCAGTGCGCGAATCTCTCTGTTGTTGTACGAATCTCTTGAATTGCTCCGCATCGTGGTTTGAACATCGACACCGAAGTTTGTGCAGGAGCGGTTCCAGGATGTGGTACAGATTGAAAACCCCAATGACGATCCGTGCTTTTGTGTGTGCAACTTGGGGTGGGGGTACACCTTTGTTTTCTTATGGGTCCGAGGGGAGAGCCCCCACCTCCTGGATCCGCCCCTGCGGTACAGTGTAAGGTCACGGGTTCAGAATGTGTGCGTTGATCTGGACTCCTCTCTGCCTGCTGAGGAATGTTTCCTGTGCCTGTCGGGTGTTGACTGACCGCTCTCGCTTGAGCCTGTGCCCGTCTCTCTGTTTGAAGCTTTCCGTCTCCATCCTACAAAATGCGGCGACGAGGTCGCGCTGGGTACGTCGCGTCGCTTTCGGCACCTCTGCGCACGCGCGTGCGCGTGTCATGCGTCACGTGTCACGCACGTCACACCCTGTACAAATTACAAATTCTGATGCTTTGTGCAGCGACCTTCACACTTTTGATGTGAAATCAACTCAGAGCGCAATTTTATTTTTACAAAAAGAAGAGGGACAATTTATGAGAGCAGACGCACCTCCATTCAAGTTTTGCACTGTGTGCAATTTCTTGCACTTTACCATTTTGTTCCTTCCCTGAACCCGCCAGGAATTTCCTTGTGTTGAAATTTTCTGATGAGTTGCTGTATCTCACTCATCCCTTGCGTCGTTTGACCCTGCTATATCTTGATCAAACAAAATTGACAGAACCTGTGCCTCACTTTCTTTTGCCCAGTTGACCTGACATCGCCAGAATCCCGCGTTGGGACGCACTAACCTGGCAAAGAATCAAATAAGTAGCAAGACAGAAACTGTCGTAGCTTGCACCAGCAACCAAAGATCTTTGCACACAATTGTCCACGATAGATACACATACGCATGTGCGAGAGGTTTGTTCCGTCTCTGCACGCGTGCTTCCCTCTGACGGCAGGTTGCCGACGGTGGCGGGGTTCAGCTCGCCGTCGCTGCGCACCCTGGTGCGCCACTACTCGTACTACACGCAGCCCGAGGGACGCAGCCCCATCACGGCGACGCAGACGCATGCGCACTCCATCCCGAAGGCGGCGTCGCTGCTCATGCACACGCTCGCGCTGGACGCGCAGCAGCAGGAGACGGTGAGCGAGTGTTTTCGTATCAGGTGGTGCAGGGCCGAGTACGTGGGTGCGATGAAGGATGGATATCAAGCCGAGTCTTCATGCTCGGACAAATTTCTGTCGCACAGTACGCGTATGAACGCGCAAACATCCGCACGCGTGTGTACGCGCGCGCGTGTGTGTAAAAGCGTGTGTGTGTACGTGCCTGCGTAAGTTTGCGTGCATGTAAACCTGTGCATGCGTGTGTGACTTGTGTGTGTGTGTGTGTGTGTGTTCACGCACGTGTCTATCTTCCCTCTATCTTCCCTGACAGGACCGACAGACGCCGTCGCCGCGCACCGACCCGAAGCCGGACGGACGGCGCCGCCGCTCCGTGCTCTGCCCCTCCCCCATCGAGTAAGTCGCCCTTTACCAAGAAAGCCACAATACCCCCCGCCCCCCTATGCCGATCAAGCAACAGGACAGGTGTGTCTGTTTTGTGTTTCCCTTCTGTGTCTCGCTTCTTGGTCAGAGACTGAGCCTCGCTTCCGTATTGCAGCGTGGGCGCTGCGGGAGAGGGCGGCACCGACGCCAGCATGGAGGACTGGTTCGTCGACACGGAGCTGCTGCCCCTGGCGGAGCTGCTGCGGACCGTGCTGCACCAGACGGTCGAGAGCATGGCCGACGCGTCGTGGGAGCTCAGGCGCATGGGCCAGCAGGTGTGTCCGCGCACGGGTGTGCGGGCGTGTGTGTGTGCGTGTGGACCTGGACCTGGAAATACTGGAGGAATGGGACCACGAGAGAGAGAGAGAGAGAGAGAGAGAGAGAGAGAGAGAGAGAGAGCTATTTGTGTGTGCGTGTGTGCGCGCGCACTGTGAAGCGAACTGACAGTCACATGACGTAACCAATGGAAAACAAGAAGACAGCAAAATTCCTTTTCAGCTCTGTCGTAGTTTGTCAACGCAGATTGTTTGAGAGATTTGAATCTTTTTGCTGTGACACAATCACACGAGAGGAAACGTTGTCCGGTTTGCCCGCAGCTGCTGCCGTGCGTGGTGGAGGTGACGCGCTGGTACGACATGCGCATCCTGGAGGAGCTGTGGGGCGGCAGCCTCGTTCCCGCCGCCGGGCTGCTCTGCTACGGCGCCGCGCAGGCGCTCAAGTTCTCCGTCGTGCACGCAGCCAAGCTCAAGCCCATGCTGCAGCAGCCGCCGCCCTCATGGCAGGTACGCGTGGTGAGGCGGGGTGAACATTGAGTGCGTCGTGTTGTGACTTCTGTCTGTGGGACGTTTCGTGTTCAACTGGGAACATTGCTTCACTGTCTGACAAAGGCTGTGCAAAGTAAAAGCTGCGCCATTTGATCTGCAAAAATTGGCTTTTGAAGCTTGAATACCCATTGAACACCGACAGGCGGCTTCAGTGTTTTCAAGATTTGGGGTCCATCAAGGCATTCTCACACAAGTTCTTCATTTCGCATTCCCGCCCAAATTGTTTTGTCTTGTTGTGCGGTGTGATTTTCACTTCTGAAAGATTGCCTGTCATTATCTTGTTTGTTGCAGGACGCGACCGTGTGTCGCCAGGTAGTGCTACGCATCACGGAGTCGGTGCGCGCGCACCTGCCGCGCATGCTCGGTGTGGTGCACTCGCTGCTGCAGCGCCCCGTCACGGACAGACTCACGCTGCTCGCCGCAGAAATCCTGCTGCTCGCGCACGCGCACTTCAGCCTCCCGGTGGAACAGGTGAGAAGGGTGGCGGCATGTGCGTGAGTCGCTGGGTCCCGGTGTTTGTCAACGAGCGCGAGTTCACTCGGTGAAGGACGCTGTGGGCTCACGCCTGTTGTGTGACCACACATTCGAAATAGGGCTCAGTGAGGGAGTGGATGTGTGGCCATCTTCCTGTCGCAACGTGTCGAAACTGAAGAAGCCAAGATTTGAGTTCACTTGTCATGATTTTGTGAACACTGCAACAGTGTCCAGTTGCTTTCAGGGTGAAGGATTTGTGCCTTTTCAGAAACTGGGTCAGCTGAAGGGCGTGGTGCGCGTCTTCGCCGCTCTCTTCCGCGCGGCGCATCCCGCGTCGCCGCTCACTGCGCAGGCGCGGACGCGCGACCGGATGGGGACGGACAAAGCGCTCAACACGCCCCCTGACGGATTCTTCAGGTACCTGGTCGGGAGAGGGAGCGAGTGGGTGTCGGCGGCAAGGGTATGGTCACGTAGGATACGTCAAGCGTTCTTTTCTTGCAAATGTGAGCGTTGTGGCAACTCAGCGACGCAATGACTTACGCTGTGACGCAACACGTGACTGTGATATCCAGTCTACAAGTTTAGCCCCCGAGGAGGAGTGCAAAGGTGTCAGGACCCAGAGATGCCCAGAATTGATTCCTGGTTGTTTGCCATGAACGACAGGAGAAAATGTCAGGCTGTGACATGTATCCCAAAGCTTTCAGGCTGACAGGATTCCAAGCTTGTCAGGATGTCCCGTTCATCGCGCATCTCTGTGAGACTGACGCGCCCTCTGGTGTCTCGGCAGCTGCTGCGCGCACCGCCCGCCGACGCCCCACCAGGCGGCGCTGCAGGTCGAGGCGGTGCTGCTCGCCGAGACGCACGTCGCGCTGGCGGCGTTCCTCCACGCGCACACCGCCGCCGGCGGCGCGGCGTCGGGCGGCGCCGTCACGGCGGAGATGGCGCCACTGCTGCCGGTGTTATGCGCACAGATGGCGCTGTATGCGGAGGACGACGCTCTCCACAGATCACTTGTCGACAGGTAGAGTGAAAATCCCCCTCTCTTCTTGCGTGTCGTACTCTCTTTGTACTGTTGGCAAATTAGACATCAGGCATGCCCAAACGAACAAGAAGTCAGAATGTTCTCTTCTGAGCGTGACGCGATGAACCAGAACATTTTATCCAGAACCTCAATTGGAAAATTCATGCTCCTCATCCACTTCCGTGTTGCCACGGAAACAGAGTCAGTTTGCTACAAGTTCAGTACAACTCCCAGTCTGCGCAGTCTCCTGAGCTCGCAGTTCTTGTAGACATGCTGGATATTGTCAACGTTGCAGCGTGTCTTTGCTGACGAATCAGTGCAGTAACTACCTGAAGACCGAGGAATCTCGCGCAGATCACGTGAAATCTCACTGCAAGATGGCGCTGCGAGAACTGACCGACCTCATGGCGCAGCAGGTGCGCTTTCCTTCACACTCACTATGGTGATTGAGTGATTCCAAGGTCAATGGAAAAGTTTCTGGTCTCCTTGATGTGACAAGTTGTGCACTGAAAGTTTGACGCGGAGGCACACCGCTGGGCAGTTCCAGCCACAGTTGCCTGACGGACTGTGCGTGGCTGTTCTCACGTGTCCCCGTGTGCGCCGTACAAATCACGCAGCCTGTGAATGTTCAGATTGTTTTCCGAAGCCCGTGATGGTTGACCTGATTTTTCGCTGACGGCATCGCTCTCCCTCAGAACGCCGATCTGAGCGTCGTAAAGCCGGCGCTGGACGTCGCGGCGCAGCTGCTCTGCGCATGCGCCTCGGACAGCGCCGCCGGAGCCGCGTACGCCGCCGACGCCCGACTCGTGCTCAGCGCCGTCTGCTCCAGACTCAACGGCGTGAGTGACCTCAGGCTGTTCAGGGTCTGGTCAGAGGGTGATATTCCCTGCAAAGTTTGGGCGCGCTGATTTTTTCAACCTCTGACAAATTTGAGCCCTCGCCGCAGAGGCGCAGAGGGGGGGTGTTGGTAGAGGGGGAGGGGGTGTTGGAAGAGGGGGACGGGGGGGTGCTCGAGTGTGAGGGTGTTGGAAGAGGTGGAGGGTGGTGGTTGTGAAGTGCGGGGGGGGGAGGGGGGGTGGGGGGG
>JAAUXT010128929.1_pt1 | contig 12429 bp, 15 predicted proteins | sample 7278171 | NCBI WGS metagenome assembly JAAUXT01 (sample SAMN14350112, study PRJNA611818) | marine sediment metagenome | isolation source: surface marine sediment (1.8m) | place: French Polynesia: Moorea | collected 2018-08
AGAACTCATTTCAAGCCTGAGTGTTGAGGTCAAAAAGTCTCAAAAATTCTAATTAGAATTGGTTTACTGGTTGGTTTCCAATTCATAACTAACAACAGTTGGAGAGATCAAAATTTTGTTCTGTGTTGTATGAAAACAAAGCCTTCCCAAAACAAGAGAGAATTCAAAAATATATTGTTTCTTTCGAAATTTTATGCTTTTTCAATAAAAAAAATATCAACTTATAGATTCTTTTGAAAATTTTTTAATTTTTGCCAAAAGTTTTTTTTTTTTTTTTTTTTTTAAAAAAAATGCTTCATTTTAATTTATTTATTTTGGAAAAATGGTATACAAAGCCAACAAAAAAGATAAAAAATACCTGGAAAAAACTTTGAAAACCTGGAAAAATCATGGAAAAATCATGGAATTTTGTTGGTCAGCCGCAGTGGGAACCCTGTCATGTTAAGTTTGCAATGTTCACTCTTCAGGTTCGGTGGCCTTTTCCTTTCAGAGACACCCCCACTCCGAGTGCCGAGTGTCAGAGGCAATCTGACACTTGTCAGCCTGGAATCGGGGAGTTGATTCTCATGGTTGGATAAACGGAACTCCAGCGGGCTTGGGGGCCCAAGCAGGGTCTGACATTTGGGGGGGGGGAGGGTGGAAACAATTGGTCAGAAAGAAGTAATTGTTTAGTTTGTGCCTGCGGCACAAATCAGGTGGAAAGGACGGAACTTCTTCGCGATCAGTGGTCGGGGCCTCGGTTTCCCGGTGTAATGAAATGGCCAGACCCCAGAAACCAGGCGACCCGGGTCTGGCCATTTCCAATTGGGTTGAAATGGCCAGACCCCAGGTCACATCTCTGAGTGTAATCAGTCAAGGCTCCAAGTGACAGGTGCCAAATGATCACAAACGGCTGGACCCTGGGTCTGGCCATTTCAGCCCACACCCTGAAATGACCAGACCCCGCGTCTTGAAAATGCCGGGTCTCCACATTTCATTCCACCGGATCCGCTGCAGCTGACAGACGGACATTCGATGAAAAAATATCGTTTTCACTGCACGTGAATCCCGAAAGTCGGCAAACCAGTTTGTTCTGCACTCCAAGGTGAAGCGTAGGCAGTTCTCTGCTGCAACAGCAAGGTCACGATTGCTTCCAGTGCGTCAGAGAATGTGCGGTGTTGTACGAGATTCGTGCCCGAACGATGTGAACGGAGAGACCACTTCAATGGTGCAGAAAATCTTCAGATGGGCTTCTGTTCTCATTTACTTTTCAGCCCGAAATGGACTGAAACAATCACAAAGCGCGTCTACGAGTATGCAAGCCTGATTTGGACCAAAATGTCGCGCACAAAGCGATTGATTTGCGTTTGGACTGAAGGTTGCAAGCGTGTGAAAACTTGAAGGAACTCGTGCGAGCAGATCCACCAGTCAACATTTGGAAGCTAAATTTACTTTTGTTCTTGTGGGTGAAGAGCAAGAGAGGAGGCGGATGGGTTGAAGAATAGATGGTTCAAACTCGACAAAGTTCTGAAGGATTTGAGAGACCCTGATCGTATCGGAAGCACTGAAAAGTGCATTTTGGTTCTGGCAATCGGAATTGAGCGAAAACCATGCAAGATTGGCTTACAAAGCCAGGGGGACTTGTACCACGGATTCTCCCCAAGCACACATGAGAAAAAAGAACAGCAACTGAAGCGTAGGACTCAGGGATGGAGACCAAACACACTTCCTGAATCTACGCCAAACGAAAATGACTGGTGGAAGAAAACCTTTGTGTAGAAGCGCACAAAACGTTGTACACAGAGCTGACGTCTATGTGTGTGCTTGGGGAAGGAATCAAAGTGCAGGTCCCCCGACCACGAAAAGGACAAAACAGGTCATAACTCAGCGCGTCTGAAACACATTTGCATTCCAAACGTTCCACTGTATTCGAAACAAACATTTTCTACAAGAGCTGAAGGTTCTGCTGTTTCAAAATGATCGACTCGTGAACCCGGCCTGAGAAAAAACAGTTCCTTTTTGGAGCGTTCAAGGGTCTTGTCAGGCAAGGAAACCGGAGCGAGCCAGTTGATAACCGTCCTCACGAGAGTCCCCTTCCCAAAAGGAGACTGTTTGCACTGCGGTTTCAATTTCGGGTTATCATTTCACAGGTCTGAAGCAGGTGCACACCTGTGTCACTCAGCAACTGTTGGAGATAAGAATGCTGCGTGACTGGTTGGAAACTGTTTGTTGTCCATTCTGCACAGGTAAACATGTGAGATGCTGAGTTGCACGGCTTCGCTCGTCACGCTGCTGGTCGCCGTGCGCGCGAGTTCGGGGGCCTCCGACCCCAGCCCGACGCTCAGGTACTTCAGCACGCGCACCGCCTACGAGGTGGTGAGGAACAAGCGCGCAGCCGACGCAGAGGACGCCGTTCCAGGTGATTCCGTGCGTGTGTGTGTGTGTGTGTGTGTGTGTGTGTGTGTGTGTGACTGTGACGGAGACAGGCAGAGAGAGTCTGTCTGTCTGTCAGTGCTACTTGTTTGTGTGTGTTTGTGTTCCTTCAGCTTTGGACAAGAACAAAGCAAGGTTCGAATTGTGCCCTCTCATTTGAGCTCACACCGGTACACTGGTGGTCACAACACTGAACAGGACCTTTACGACGTTGCAGGTTGCAGGGTGGAGCAGGTCTACATGGTGATCCGACATGGGACGCGGTTCGCCGGACGCGACGAGACAGACGCGATGAGAAGCGTTCTGCCCGCTCTGCAAGCCCAAATTCTCGCTGCTCCACACGCCGGTCTGTCTGTCTGTCTGTCTGTCTGTCTGTCTGTCTGTCTGTCTGTCTGTCTGTGAACTCTGTTCTCAGCAAAGTTGCGAGGAGAACTTTGAGGACAAGGGTCGTGGCAAAACACTGAAGGTCACAACAACGAAATTCGACAATTGTAGGTTCGCTGAGCGCCGAGGAGCTGGCGGGACTGGCGGCCTGGCGCATGCGGCTGGACGCACGCGAGTTGAGCCTGGCGCCGGCCGGGGAGGCGGAGCTGTTTGAGCTGGGGCGGCGGCTGCGGCGGCGCGTCCCGCGGCTGCTTCACTCCGTCCGCCCGAAGCCTGGCGAGCTCGAGATGCGTTGCACCGACATGACCAGATCTGTCCTCAGCGCCAAGAGCTTCCTGCGAGGATTTCTCAATTTTTCAGGTGAGCAAGCCGACTGCAATTCGCCACTTTTGGGCCTCAGAACCAAACCCACAGATTTTGCGGGTCTTGCACCAACTCTGTTGGTTCCCGGGTTGGGTTCTCTTGTTCAGTTCTTGCATGTAGCTCCCAACCGAATCTGACCGTTTGAGGAAAGGAACACTCGGGTGCCTCACTGGACTCGACACGAAAGTCCCTCAGCGCATCACAAATCTTTCTTCAATTGGAAGCACCACAGCACGCACTAAACTCACACACGCAGGTGCAGCACCCGACCACGTCCTCTCGTCGCACATCGAGCTCGTTCCGGAGCGCGACGATCGCCTCCTGCTCTTCGCTGACCTCTGCCAAAAGTACATTCGCTCCAGACTCGACCAGGTACAGTGCCCAATTTCTCTCCCTCTTGAATGGTGTTCGTGCGGCCCGGCCACCATACATTCTCTGAGGGCCCTTGCTCATCCTGCATGGCTGTTTTGGCGCAGGAGGACGTAGGGCGGCTGCAGCTGCGCCGGTTCGACGAGAGTCCCGTCATCCCGCGCATCGTCCACCTGATCTCCCGCAAAACCGGCCTCCCCGAGCAGCAGCTCAACTTCAGTGAGTCCTGCAAACCATAACCTTTCATCATCCTTGAAGTGCACGTGATACAGCAAGGAAGTTTTTCTGAACTCCAATTTGATCACACGCAAACGATGCGGCTGGGTTCACATCAGTTGGACGAACTAAATCCCGACGCACGAAACGACAGGGCAAGGTTTACAGGCAGACGACGTGCACTCTTTTACACTGCAGGCGTGGTGCGCGCGCTGTACGAGGCGTGTCGCTTCGAGTTCGCGGTGCTGCAGGGCGCGGCGCCCTGGTGCGCCGTCTTCCTGCCAGAAGCGCTGCAGCTGCTCGAGTTTCGCCAAGATCTCAAGTACTACTGGCGCTACGGCCACGGTCAGGCCGTCAACTACCAGCCGTCCTGCCTCCTGCTGCAGGACATCCTCTCCAAGTTCAGGTTGGGCGCGGCATCCTGTGTGGTGGGAAGTTCCGAAAACAACACGCCAACAAACTTTGGTCAAGCTAAAACCACCCTGAGGAATTTATCTTCACTACCGCAAATTCAGTAAACCTGTGAAAGCAAAGCTGAAAACGAACTTTCATTGCGATACGAGGTAGTATAAAAGAATTCTGAAGCTGTGCATGATTATTGTCGTGAGCGAAATGCTTGTGCGCGGTAGAGAACTAGTCATGTTGAGTCCCAGAAGTCTTTGATACTACCTCGTGCCATGTTGACAAAAAGTGATCGTCTTTTTCTATCAGGGAGCGGGTCGATGGGACACCTGCCTCGCGCCGCGCCGTCTTCCGCATGACGCACTCGCGCACGCTGCTGCCGCTTGTCACGCGCCTCGGCCTCTTCAACGACTCGCTCCCGCTGCTCGCCGACAACTTCCGGCTTCACGCGCGCCGCCAGTGGCGCCTCAGTCGCATCAACCCGTTCGCCGCCAACGTTGAGTTCAGGCTGCACAGCTGCCAAAACAGCAGGCAAGATTCTTACCTGTAGTACCCAAATACTTTGATGGTCCACGGAACCAACTTTTGCCGTTGTTGAATCATTATTGGCTTGTAATTCTTGCAGAGAAATGGCGTCTTTTTATTCACGACTTTCGTGTCCATGTTGACTCTGAGTCGTAAACACGTACTCCTTTTGCAGGTTCTACGTGCGCACGTTTGTGAACGAGCGCGAGGTGCGGTTGCCTGGGTGCGCCTCTACCTGGTGCCCCCTGGAGGCGCTGCGCCGTGCCTGGCGCCCCGTCGTCTCCACCTGTGATTTTGACGCGCTGTGTGAGCACGGCGTGCGCGCGCACATCGCGCTGGACGACGTGGCGCAGGCGCTCCACACGGCCGACAGCGTCGACGCAACGTGCGACGAGGCACACGACGAGCCGTGCAAGGGTCCTGCGTGGAAACCGCCGCACCGATGAGGAAAGACAGAATCCGCGCTGACTCAGCCGGGACAAGTGAATCAGTTCGTGTGATGTAGAACCACAGAGAGAAAAGGACAGCGCGTTGTGATCGCAGAAAAGAAGCCACTTGGGAACCTTCACCGTGGCTCTGCTGCGTCTGCGCAGACGTCTTGTGATGAAGGAGTGTTCTTCACTACTGCAAGTGACTAGAGGGATTTCACAAACATCCTCGTAAGTAAAATGTGTGAAGAGATTCAGAAAAATCATGTGGCCTCAACAGCAGTCTGATGTGGGTGACACAACATGGAAAGGTGCGTGAATCTGCGAAAGAAACTCCGTGTTTCTCATTGCGTGGACACAGCGTCTGGACGAGTCGTTGCTCGAAAACAACTCACAAGTGCAGGCACGATCGAGGTGGACCAACACAAGCCTGTGGGAACCATTTGAAAAAAGCCTGGATATGCACAGACCGAACAGACAATTTGTCTACTTTTCTTTCTTCGTAAAAAGAGAAAATAGTGCTTTTGATTGACTTTGCTTCAGCCTGTGAACCGAAGAAGTGACTCCCATTCCAGTCAATTGCCTCGTGTTTCGTGTCGAGCTAACTCAATCAGCGCAACAAGCCGCGGCGCGCGACTCGCGAGCAGCTCAATCACCAACCTCCGCCGATCGATCAGCAAAAATCTCCGCGACATTCATCAAAACCACTCAAATCAATCACCGTGCCCTCTCAAACTGCACCCTGACATTGCAGAGTCATTCCTCAGACAAGTTCTGCAACACAAAGCGTGAATCCTCGTACACAGTCCTCGCAAATCCAGGAAAATGTGTGTTTGTGTTTTGAATGGATTCTCTGATTATCTGCACAGGAAAAGATCCTGAGTGTTTACGTTCTCCAGGCATCCAAATGAGCTGCCATAATCCTGTGCAAATTTGTTTGGGTTCAGCCTGGCACTTGTGTGACTTGCAGACAATAACTCTATCTGTTTTATCACACCGGGGTTGCGAAGCTGCATGAAGAACATCGGGCTCGTGTCTTTCACTCAGGGAACAAAAAATGAGAAAGATCCCAAGCGCGTTTTCCGTGCACTGCTGCTTTGACAGGGCACAAGAAAAGAAAAAGCATTGAGTCACGCAGTCGTAAAAGAGTTGGCGAGTCGTAAAGTTGGAGGTATAATCAGAGCTCAAATGCTCTTGGTTACATCAATACCTCATTTGCTCCATTATGGGCGCAGCACTCGATCCCCCTGGGGACGGAATATGCGCTCTCGACAAGTCTCAAGTAGCAACTCCTCTTTTTGTGGTCCAGGGGATGGGGCTTCTGTTGCGCTCGCCGTCTGGTTGCGGGAACGGCGTGATTTGGATGTTGCCCTCATCGTCGTGACGCTGTTCGTTCTTCTTTGTCTTGAGCTTGTTCCGGTTCATGAAGACTCTGGACGCGCAAGGACCATGTGACCACACACAAGAGCACACGAAGGCCTTGAGCCGTCTCGTTTCGGGAACGACGTGATTTGGATGTTGTCCTCTTGCACCATCACTATGCAGCATCTGGATGTAATTCGTTCTTCTTTTGTGTTTCATGCCAAATTGCTCAGGTTCCTGAAGACACTGGACAAATAAGGATCGTGTGACAACACACGAAGACCTTGGTCGAGAAAAGAAGTTCTCAAGGTGTGCGATTGAACAGGAAACTTTAGTTGGTGTGAGACCCTGTTTTGGCAGTACGAGTGGTTCTGATGAGAGCGAGGCAGTTGCAGCGTTGTGGAAATTTTTGTTCGTTACGAAGTGCGACGAATATTTGAGCGAGGCATTTCTCTGAGTGAAGTCCTTCTGCAGCACTAAACTTCAAGTCGCTTCAACACTTTTCATCAGTTACGACTCTCCAAGGAGCCTGGATTCGCGTGCTCAGAATCATGATTCCCTCTTCTTGGCTCCTCGCCGTGTTGCAGATTGGTACCTGCATGATGCATAAATTCCCCAAATCAAACACATCAGTCGCCAGTCTGGGGAGCAAATTGAACAAATGGCCAAAAAACCTGAGCCTCCGTCGTGGCCTCGTTATTTTGAACGGATTGACGTTTTTAGAGACTCAACGCCTGTGCTTTCTGTCTGCGACAGTTTTCCAACGACACAATTGACCCACGACATGCTCAGTTTGCTGACTGTGATCTTGCCGCCTCTATCTGAAGTGGAAAATCTTCGAAGATCCATACAGACTGTGTGCAGTGAAGTGGTGACGGCAAAATCGGTGGCACGTTCTGCTGTTGAAACACACAAGCAACTGCACGATGGATTTTCGAAAGCTACAGGGCCACATCCAGTTGGAGGCCCAGACGCATTGACCATAGATGATGGATCTCTGTAATCTCGTGCCAACAAGACAAAGATTTCCCTTGTACATTTTTTATTTGAGGCAAAAGATTCCCCTTTTATCACTTCCGACCGGGTCTTGGAGCTGCTCCCACCTGTTCTCTGACACCAAGTTCTTTGCCAGCTGATTACAAACATCGAAAGTCGTGGAAACAAGAGGACTTTATTGCTCAACATATTTCACAGCTGAGTTTTGCTGTTTATTGCAAACACAGTTTCTTGGAATGCGTGTTTACCTTGGTCGAACTTGTGTGTATGTGTGTGTGCAGGTGTGTGCACAGCTTTCCACGCAGTGCGTGAGTCCCTTCTTGACGCTGTGCAGCCTTACAACTTCTCACGCTGGATGTCTTGCAGTTGAAACATTGAGGACTCTCGACATGCTACGTTTTCCTCTCTCACGACTTCAGCGAGTACTCGAGGTACTTGCAGTACGCCTGGTCCTCCTCGGTTTTCACGAACACGCGCACGCTGCCCCTCGTCACCGGAGGGATGACGACCTGCCCTTCCCAACACAGCGAATCTCGGCGTCGCAGCGGCACGACGCCGCCTGGCAGCGCCACCGCTGCGCCCAGAGCGCCCTCGGTGAGGAGACTGAAGAGTACGGTCCGGCCCGGGCGCAGCTCACCCTCAGTGGGTGACAGCAACGTACTGCTGCTCTGAAGCCAACGAACCGTCATCCGCGGGAAGGTTTCGGAAGTGCAGGCCACGGCCGTCTGTTGTTTGCATGCTGCGACATCGGCTTCGGCTGCAGACTCTCTTTTGACTTTGTATTTTGCAACGAGCTGAAAGTGTTCGTTGGAATTGCTTCGCGCGTGGACTTCGAGAACGTAGCTCCCATCTGTCGGTCCAGGATTGACAATCATGATGTAATGCTCACCATTCACGGTTCGGTTGGTGAAGGTTCTGTTGTCTAGTTTGCTGGAAGATTCACCGACAATGCGGTGCAGGTCGGCTTTGAGTTGGGTGTGCGGATTGGAGGTTCGGTACCGCACACACAGGGGCCGGTCCGTCTTGCAGAACGTGATGGACGTGGAGACGGGCAGACACTGCTGGATACCCAGGTCGTAGGAAACTCGAGTTGGACCCCAGGAGGGGTCTCGCTCTTCCTCAGCAGTAGCAGCTGGAAGTCCTGGGCTTGACCTCACTGGAGCTCGCGGACACACTCGATCCTTGGTGTCAGTGGGAGACTCATCAGCTTCGGAGTCCTTGTGAGTCCCTGTGCGGCCCTGCACTTTGGCCCGGTGTTCAGCCGCACTCGATTTCCAGCTGCACCAAGATGGATGCAGCACCTGATTGTTGGCGTCAGCCGAGGGATTCGCGCCGCCCCAGTCGATCCTGTAGCCGACGAGGCTCGTGAAGGCATCTGTCGCCTCGCATCGCTGCTTCCCGTAGATCAGCAGGTACGAGCAGCTACGCCCGCGACAGGGCTGCTTCACATCCACGCTCACCCCGTCCTCCCTCAGCGTGTACCCTACAGAAGCGCCCAAATTCCGCCCAGAACCATCCCACAGGCGACAACGCACATCCATGGGCTGGGGAAACCTCAACAGAACTCGACATCTCTTCGTGGCTCCAATCACAGCACATTTGTGGTTGACCAGCTCAATGTTATGGTGCGTAAGTCCGTATTTGACATTGGCACAGGCTTGGAAATCCTCAAGGGTCATTGGTTCTGGTAACAACTGCCAGAAAGCATCGATGGAGAAGTGGTCGCGAACGAAGATGTCGGGGTCTGGGAGGCAGTAGAGGGGCCGCGGGGAGGGCACGAACTCCCCCGTCCCGTCCCGCAGGTACCCGGCGCCCCAGCAGCAGTCCACCGGCCGCCACGCCCCGTCCACACGAACGCAGTTCCACTCGTGCTCAAGCTTCCCGTCGTCAACGCGGTCTCCCGGAAGGTAGCCAAATCCCTTGCAGTAGCCGCGCACGCTGACGCACTCCAGACCGCAACACCTGAGAGAAAAGCAAAAACATGAAGCGAACGATTTTTCTTATTCCACCTTTTGGGCCTCTTGGGGTTTGTTTGGTTGTCATTGAAAAGCTGGATCCAGGCTTGGGGATCCTTTCCTGTCTCACTCTTGAAAAGAAAATGTGTCCACAAGCCTGCAATTTTCCAGTGTCACGCACATTTTCTACCTAAGGCAGGCGCTCATTCGCAGATCTCGGATTCGCCACAGACACACGGGTTTTGTGCAGAAATTGCGCAAAAAGACTTCTCTGTGAGTGTCACTGTGCAAGTTTCTTGTTTGGTTTTCGCCCATTCAGGCCCATTCCAATAACTCGAGATTTGTACGCAACCGTCTTTTCATTCGCAACCGTCTGTTTGATGTTCCCACAAAAAGACTAAGAGAGACTGCAGCTGAGGCCAAATTGGTCATCTTGCTTGCGTTGGAGTGGCAATCAAGTCTGAACGGACTGGGCTCTCAGCGTTCGGGAGAACGGAAATTGACTGTCTCTACCGCAGATAGGTCTATTTACCGCGAGTGCAATCTGCATCGACAATGTCATGTGTGCCATAGCAGGAGAAAAGTTTTCGGCGTGGTGTCTGCTGCTTCAAGACTCTCGAAAATGTGAAGTTTCTCAAGGTTCCCCAGCTGCAGTCAAAGGGTCTGGATGCTCTTGCATGCATTTCTGCTATGGATGACAGTCATGTTCTGGAGCCCTCGTTCTTTCAGAGGAAGCCGACAATGAGCCGATTTAGAACTCCGTGGCAAAGGTTTTGAATTTGTTCCTGCGATGTTCAAACATGGAATCTTTCCTTACCTGCACAAAGCTTCAAATAGCCGCGCGTATCCACCACAAAGCGCCTTCTTAGTTCTCAGCACCTCCACGGTCTCCTGAACGTCGTTGCTCTCTGTCCCGACTCCTTCGAACGTCCGCCAACTCTTGTCCTTTTCCTGCGATTCTTCTGGCGTCGGACTGTGAGGATCGAGTGTTTCAGCACACTCGTCATCCAGATTCATCGCCCAGTTCAAGCCAGTTATTGCAGCAATTTGGCTGTCAACTTCTGGTCCGTGCTTTGCAGATGTATGGGACCTGTCCATGAAGCTCTGGGTTCCGACTTCCTTGTCCCGTTCTTCACGTTGGGTCTCCGTGGTCTCCACGTCTTCCCTGCGCCTCTGATCCGGGATCTGGCGGGCTCGCCAGGCGTCCACATCGTACGCCACGTTCTGTGTGACCCACGTGAAAATCGCCCTGACGAGCTGCGTCTGAGTGCGCGCGCCGCCGCCGTCGAGGACCAGAACCACCCGCTGAAGAGCGTCCATCACTTTTGCACGCCACCCTGCAAACACAAATTGCTGCGTCTTAGTCTACGTTGCTTGGCGTCAGAAAGTGGAAAACACAATGTAAGCCTCATGTCACGAGTCAAAGTTTTGAATTGAAAGTTATCCCCTTTCTTGGATGAAATTTCTTTGCAGGCACAAGCGAGTGGCCACACTGCTGATCGGTGTTCTCTGAAAGTCAGTCCTCTTCAAATTAGCCCGTCAAACTGTCTGCATTTGACAAAACCTTCCATGCAACGCGAACATACCCAATCTACAACTGCAGGAAAACAATCCACGCACAATGAAAGGAGCACGAACGAAACAGACCGACAGCGGTCCTGTCTTTGCGTGCCTTGACACCATCCTCTTCAGACGCCCAAGTGGTTCTTGGCGTGATTCAAGGCGCCACGAGTCGCAGCTGAGTGGATAGAGACAGGGGAAGATCCCTCAAAGTGCATCGTGTAGTGCTGCACTTCGTTTCCGCAGCCGAGGCACCGATGAAAGTTTAATGGCTCCTCGGCAGCGCAGAACCGTCTTCGCCCCGCGCGATGTTTGCGCAGCTTCCGAGGCGCGAACCGAGCAGCGAAACCGCCGTCGTCTTGTGCGCCTGGAATTGCGCGCTCCTTCATGCAGAATTTGTCTGGGTACACAGTTCTTCATCTGCACTGTTGTGGATGTTTTGTCGGAAAGCCACACAACCCTCCGTGAAGTTGGTGTTGTGCAAAACAATATCCACAGGGAAATCGCAGCCAGGGTCTGCGAATCCAAGTTTCAACAGTGTCGCAGGTTGCAGGTTTCCACGAACGGAGAGGTAAACAGCTCCTGAAGATCCCGCCTTAATTAAAGGCATGTCTTGCGCACAACCCTTTACAAAGCTTTCAAACGAACAAAAGCGTTTCAAAGGAAGCATATCACCACCTTTGCAAACGAGTTTTGCTTTGTGTGAAACACAAGGTGATATCGATGGGTCCTTTCCACAACGCTACATCTTGAACTGCCTTTCTCAAAGGTATGCATGTTCCCCACTCTTCCACAATGATCATGTGCACCTCCAGTCTGGACTCAATCATGTGCACACTTTCTCGGATTCCACCAATGGGTCACAGCCATGCATGGAAGCTCCATGGATATAACAACCTCTATAATCCGTCTCATAGTTGGGTATTTGATGCAGCAATGCAATTGTTTCAACACTGGAGTTCAAGGCACATGTGTGTAGGCGTGGGGTCTTTCCACGAGTCATGCTTCATCTTTGATCCAACGTGTGTCCTTTGCGTAAAACAATTGGTTTCTTGAGGTTTTTCAGCTTCTGGCATTGTTCTACGCACTTCTGTGCCCAGCAGACCTGTTACAGCTGTAAGCGGCTGTTCATCACACTCAAGACTCGGAAGGTTCTTCCACACTCCAGCACGTCAACAATTGGCGTGAACCACATCAAAGCATCGATGTGCACGGCATGGTTCCTTTGTTTCTCCTTTTCATCTGAGTGCGAGGTGGGTTCTCCTGACACCTGTGCGGAATCCACACAAGTTGTGCACGCACGCGCCTCTCTCTCTCTCTCTCTCTCTCTCTCTCTCTCTCTCTCTCTCTCTCTCTCTCTCTCTCTCTCTCTCACACACACACAAACACACACACAAAAACACAACACACAATTTTTGTCTGTTTATTCTGTGTGAGGAAAACACAGAGAAACACTC
>JAAUXT010015309.1_pt1 | contig 12425 bp, 11 predicted proteins | sample 7278171 | NCBI WGS metagenome assembly JAAUXT01 (sample SAMN14350112, study PRJNA611818) | marine sediment metagenome | isolation source: surface marine sediment (1.8m) | place: French Polynesia: Moorea | collected 2018-08
AAGAATGTTGTGTTGCTATTGGTCTTTCATCACACAAAGATCTGAGCAACTCAAATTTGTCATTCTTGAAATACGACAGCCAATCGGTCACTTAAATTTTCTGCCTCGTAGTATTTCACTCGGAATACTTGACATGAAAAGCAAGTGTGAAAGCAGCATCCAACACTGCTGCTCAAGCTTAGAACTTGGAGGAAGAGGCTCAGATGGAGGCTTCCGTGCCCCGGCTGTATCAGAGGCGACACTTCGCTCCGTCTTGGGCTGCTCGCTCTCTTTTCAAACTCGAACCACAAAATTTAAGAATACGAACTCGCAGCATCGTGTGTTTGCTTCAGAATTGTAGGAGCGGTATGCTACCCTGGATCACACACGCGGAAGTAGCTTTTGCACGCTTGACACGCACCATCGTGGCGATTCCCGGGGGACTCCAGCAGTGTTCACAACACAGAAAAGTTGCTGACTTTCATAATTGCAATCGATCGATTGTGGATAAATAATTTACAAAAGGGTTTTAAATAATTTAACCAAGCACAAGGAACTCGTCATGCTCTGCTGAAGGGCACTCAAAGAGTTACAAAAGGTACGCCGGCACCACGAGGGAGAATTATCTTCAGAGGTTGGGGAGGTAAAATTCGACTGCAGATTGTTCTGCATTGTGCATCCAAGTGCAAATTTCATCTCCATGCACACAGAGGGAGGGGGGACACATTTCACCCTGCCATTACAATTTACGTTGGCATTTGTCTGGGCGGTGGGCTTGTCAAAGTTCCTCGACAGACTCCGCCTTTGGGTTCCTGTCCAACAGTCGCGTCGCGTCGTCAACTGGCTTCCCGTGTTCCCCCAGTTTTCATTTCTCCTTTGTTATCGACTGCCATGCGAAAGGTTTGAAAAAAAGTTTCCAGTGGAACTGACTGCAGATCTGCCCACGATTACCGAGGGATATTGATCAGCCGTTGCAGTGACACAGCTATGGCCCAATTCAGTGTTGAGGAAGCGTAGCTGAGCAGAGCGAGGAAGTGCATGAAGGAAGTGACACCCGATCTCGACCAACTTAAATCTGCGCACAAAGCCTGCCCGTGCACCTGCAATTTGCTGAGTCACCCCGTCCCCGGTTTCGGGCCAAAGAACCACAGCGACGATGATAAAGACCGCCACCAGAAAGTCGAACACGAACTCGAAGCTTGACTGATGCAAAAACCTCGCTCCATCTCTTGCCAGACCAGCCGCCTTGGTGGGGTTCTTTCAAGTCAAACTGTCCCAGAATGACGTTTCCTCCATGTTAAAAACAACAACAAAAAGACAAATTGGCGCGCATTGAACATCGGCGCGTCGTAAACAGCGCAATAGCGTTTTTCCTATTTGCTCTGGGTGACAGAAATCCTTCAAAGACCACCCAGTATGGATGGGAGGTGTCAGGGATCCCACCCCTCGTTTCAAGTTTCTTGTGAGCCAAATGCTGGGTGAAACATTGACTGCCAGGAAACTTGACATTTTTTCCGATTCAGATTCTGGCCAAATTCTGAAGGCGGGGGGGGGAGGGCTGGTAGCAGGTGCCCTGTTTTTTTTCGGAATGTAGCCAGCAAGTTTCTTGTCAGCTGGGTCAGGTTTTGTTTGTCAAAATGTCATGTGGGCACACACAATATTTGCAAAATTCAGGCATCATCTGAACAATTAGACAGGCAAGCAGGCCAAATCTTAGCCAGCCCCTTGTGAAGCATCACATAAAAAAACATTTCTGATGGCCTTTTGCTGTTTTTGCCGCGAAGAGCCGGCCACATCACCTTCAAATTTGACACGAGTGATTCTGATTGGGCCACAAATAATTCATGACCTTTGTCGAATATCTCAGCAAATTTTGGCCCTATTTGGGTGGTAAGACATTCAAGATATTCAATGTGGCTGCTGCGATGCAAAGACCAGTACATATGATCTGCCTGTTCAATATGTAAGTACATTTATGACCAGGCTCATGAAGATTGATTGAAACAATAGCTCAGGAGGTCCAAAAATGTCAAAATCCACCCAAGTGTGCAACATGTCCCATGATCACCACAAACCAACCATGTGTTCAAACAGTATTGAGCTGTACCAAGTCTTCCAAAAGTTGTTGGACAAAAACATTTACACCAATTCAGCTCTTCAGGTGTAACAGATACAGCTGACACCTGTACTAAACTCTCAGTTGGTTCAAGCCGAATGTATGGAGTGGTCATACCCCTGTGCTATGCCCTAAAATTTAATTTTCAACTTCCCAAAGGACTACCTGACAGGAAACTTGCAGATGTTGGCTGCCAGAGATCCCCATCCCTTGTTTCAGAACTTGGCCAGAATCTGAAAATTGCCAAGGTTCGTCCTGGCAATCATAATCACACACAGCAGCTGACATGAAACCAGCAGAAAACGGCCAAATTCTGAAAACAGACAGGGATGTTGGACAGCACGTACAGGATTTTTTTCACAAATTATCGCCTTTTTCCACTGTAAAAATTGCTTGTTTCTTGCGTCGGAGGGGGATATTTCAAAACAATTTTCATGCAAGGGGTTAGGTTTCCAGGTGTGGTTCAAACATATCCCTCTTTTGCTGACAGTTGGGTCTCTCACCCGTGGAGGCAATCGGCAAGCGTTTTTTGAGTCGCTTCATACCCTTTCAAGTCAAGTGCAATTTCACAGAATTCAATTGGCCAGGAGTCCAAAGACAAATCAGTTCACATCGTTTCTGCGCGCACCAGAAAAACTGGTTCACCGTTGCGCAGCGCCAGTGCATTTCCTGGGTTCACGAATGCAAAAAGCGCTGGCCATGACTCCGGAACACAATGCGCATTGTTTGCTTGAAGCGGAGCTTATTAAAGATCATGTTTCGCACCTGAGGCTCCTTGAAAACTTAAGTCTGATCACACATTTCATTCAAATCAAAACGTTCTCCACTTCTTGCACACAAAAGTGCGTCCTTGACACGATATACAGAAAACGTGCTCAAGTCGATAATTTCCCAACATTTCAATGTTACCACGCTGCGATTTTCAGGCATCAACAGCACACTATGTGGGAGACGATTACCAAGTCCAGTGTTTGGTTTCGTTCTGACCTGTTAGCCTGAAGCGATTAAATTGTGGCAGCATTTCAGCCAACGTGTACAGCGCGCTGCCACACCTATCTCAGGAACCACTGGCCAATGGTGTCGTTGGAATCATTTTGGTGGGTGTGTTCCCCTTTCTGGTTTTTACCCAGGTGTGCACACCAAAATAGTATGTTCACAAAAGTATTCATCCCCAAAGTGAGTCCCTGATCTAGAGTGCATTTGAATTCTGTGAACCATCTTTCACCCAAGTGTGTCAAATTAACAACCCAATATTGCACACCCAAAGGGCCAGACCCCTCAAATAACAGGGAGTCCTTGAAAGAATACACCTTCTGGCAAACAAAAACAATTGTTTTTGTGATAAAACATGTTTTGCAGAGAAAACCCACGCACACTTTTCAAAATTTCTGTCCCACAGTCTTTGAGTTTACCAAACTCTACTATTTCAGTGTGTGTGTCCTGATTTTTGCCAAACTCTACAATTTGGTCGTGTGTTTCCTGGTTATGACGAAACGGCTTTTTTATGATGCACAATTGTTTTTAAATTTTGGACAAAACTTTGGACAAAATACGTCAGAGCTTCAAGTTGTACGCAGATCGCTCGTTGTTCATTGTTCTCACTTTCGGATAGTGGCTGCTGTTAAACAGAACAGAAATGGAAAACAATATGAGGGTTATTGAACTTGATGGCTCAAAAATTGGCACCATTTGAAGCCTCACGTTTTGATAACTCTCCATTTTCAACTAGAAGAAGATTTTGCAACAGACCAACCCCAAATAACCTGGTCTCGTCGCTGTAAAACAATTGAAACACAGTCCCAGAGAAGTACATGTGGCTTACTAACTTCACATCAATCTCCAAAATGTGGACCAGTTTCCCAAAACGAAACAATTGCGGGTTTCTCATTCTCATGTTCTTGTAAACAATGCCCCCTCCCCCGTCATCAGTCAACTTTGATGCAGCTGCAAACAGCAAAATGTTACTCAACCAGGTGAAAATGAAGATCAAGTTCCCTGACGAATGTTGGGAGCTACGACAGTTGGTAAATCACGGTATTGCATAACCGAATTCAGTTGTTCAATGAAGCACGCCAAGCTTACTCACTTCCTCAGTTGAAACTGTTTGCAAAAGCGTACAATTTTCTTGCAATCTTGTTTGATATGCTTCCTCTAACCTGTGCAACAAACAATGAGAAAATTGCTTGTGTACTGAGCTCACCCAAAGAACATCAATAGCTTTGACTTATCACTCGAAAGACATCGATCGTCCCTTTTCCAAATGAGCTTTCACGAATAAGCATCTCACAATCCTGAATGAGGAAATATACAATTTTATTGATGTCTTGAAAACCTTTTAACTTATATATCAGACGGTGATTGATTTTCAGGCTTTTTTGCATGAAAAGCCCGCAGTCTGCTTCCACTAAACTGTCTGTACAATAACCGAGCACACCATGATTTCCAGAGGAAACTGTTTCATTCTGATTCCCTCTCTGCATAAAAATTGAACACTTTTCAGCAGTAGCCGTGTGTCCGCGCCGCCACCGAGACAGCGCCGAGCTGTTCACAGTTCCAACTAGACTGCAGCATCGATTGGAGCGAAGCCACTGCACCACAACAAGGTTCAGCAGGGCAAAAACTGTTTTGTTGGGTCAAACATGGAAGGTGTTCGCACTGCTTCTCAGTGAGAAGACGAGTTCATCAACCGAGAAACAACGACTCCAAGGACAGTTCTCTGACGACACTTCGACAAAGCTTCGCTTTCCTTCGTTTCGACCACAATCAACGGCTTGCACTGGAAAGATTTCAAGGTCGCGTTTTCGGGGTGCAGGCACACAGAAATTCCCAGATCTGTCCTCAAGTAACGGCCTTTGTCGGTTGTGTCGATGACATATTGTTCAGAAATGTCTTACCTTCAGCCTCCAATTTGACTGGAATCTTCTCCACAGCTATGGACACGCACGGAAACACCAGCGGTTTCTTCCCTTCTTTCTCTTTCACTTCTGCGAACACAAATGAAAAAATTTAGGAACACATGACATGGTAACTGTATCTTCTGACGCGACACGCCTTCGCTTTGTCTCACACAACCTTCGTCACATCAATTTGCGTTTCGGACTTCACACGGCACACAAAAAACAAAACAACAAACGAAAAACCAAAACTGATTCATGTCACGTGGTGACTTCAATTCACACAATGTTGTGGTGATTTGAACGAACGCTGCTTCCTCACTGCGGTGCTCACTATTTTGTTTTATCTCCACCTCTGGTTCTGATGTTCATTCCACATGTTCAGGGTGCAAAATGTTGCATTGGTCGCGTCATTCCAATGAGATAAGGTTGACAAAGCTGGCCTTTTCAGCACTTCATTCAATCTTTCTGTGCGAGCACACTCTTCGTTTGAACAACACTTCATTTTGTCCACTTCTGCAATCACGAGTCCATTCAGCCTCGGCATCTGTTTTGAACAAAACAAGTCGGGGGAAGATTTGGCGGAGAATATTCCTGGTGCTGGCGCGCACATGACGCAGGCGCTCCACGAGGCGACACAACCAGTCTTCTTCACGAACACGAACAATGCGTTTGACACGCGGACGTTCCAAAGGAAGCTTGGACTGACCGCCAACGATGAACTCGGCGAGTTTCTCGGCGCTGCCGCTCTCCTCGCCGAGCGGCTTCAGGCCGAGGTTCTGCGCCGCCTCGCTCGTCGACAGCCCCACCACGTACGACGCCAGCTTCTTCCACTCCGCCAGCACTTTCTTCCCCTCATCTGTGGCGCAAAAATAAACAAACATTTGTGGTGACCCATCCCGTGTAACGCGCAAAGGCTTTGGACAAGTTGTTGAGATTGTCTTCCGTCCGAATGAAATTACGACCACAGAAACGAACGAGAATGCTACAGGCATTGAGTCGCGCTGTGAGTTCACCAATGGTGCACAAGTTTCCAAAAGTGCTAACAATTTCCCGAGTCCAACTCAGGAGCAGACCCTGTGTGAGGGGGGGGGCGGTGAGTCACTCAGCATCACTTTTTGGAAGTGCCAAAATTTTCTTGTCTTGCTCAGGAGTACATGCTGTGTGGCCATTGGGCCGGGGGTGACGCAGCATCTACTCTGAGGTCACCAACTTGGAGTAGATGCTGTTTGGAGGAGGTGATGTCTGACCCAGGGGGGGGGGGCGAACAACAGCAACAACAATGACAGATCAACGGTCACTGCAACAAACCATGTCTTGCGGAATGCGCGCGCGCGTGTGTATGTATGTGCACGCGGCTGCGTCTGAAGTTCATTGAAGATTGAAGAAACAAGGAATTGTGTTGTCGCAGACGTGAAATTCATTGAGGTGCGGGTCTGCCCATTTTCACACAAAGATGACAAGAACAAGCCTGCGAACATTGTACGCGCACGTAAGTACACTATAGGTCAAAGCGTCTTTCAATTTTGGAACAAAGAACTAACGTCATGCTAACAACAGTTGCCAGTTGCAGGAATGAGATTCCGTATTTGTGCACGAAAGCATTCGAGAGCAGCCCTGAGATCTTGATGGGTGTCGCAAATTGCAACATCAACAGCTGTTGAAAGGTTTGGAAGTGTGGAATCAATGGCCTTCAATGGCAAAGAACCAGCAGTCACGCAGATTGCGGTTGCTTGAGTACCCAGGGAAAGGCATCAACCCCTGATATGGCACTGGAGACACGGATTGTACAGTGAGGCCTCCTGGGTCACAGACCAATCCCACAGCAGACCCCAATGGGCTGGGTTTGTCTGGCCAACTGATCATACTCAGCCAAAGTGCATGCTACAGGTGTCACTTGAGGGCAAACACACTTTGGTTGTGGTTGCAGACTTTTTGTTTCCGAAGTGTAGGGGAACAGAGGAGGGACAGAGTGCCTCGAGTCACAGCTGTCCTCAATGACTTGTACCACGCAGGATCAAGCTGCGCGACATGTTGAAAAAACTTCACACGTGCTTCTTCACAGTTGTTTGGATTTGATAAAATGATTGAAACAACAAAGTTTATCACAGTTCATGTGCAGGACCACAGACACACACTCTCTGATAACCATCTCGCAGTTTTGGTACCTTTGTGCGCCTCAACGACTTTTTGTATGGCTTGCACGGCTCGTTGGCTCGTCAGGATCAGGCCGTCGTACGCCTTGTGATCCAGTAGGATTTCCCACAGCTGGTCCTGGTTGATGAACTTGAAACCGAGCGCTGAGGCGCAGTCAGCAACGAAACCCTCATCTTCCAACGCCTGCGATCAAACAAACAAAAAATGGCTGGAAAAACAGATTCTTGAGGTCAACTACTTTGCAAGTTTCTTCACATCATCAACACCTCGCCATCTGCATCCTCCATCTATGTCCGCCAACCACCACCAAGGCTTCGAACTTTCGTGGTGACTGCCGAAATGGAGTATCTTCAACTCAATTGCAACGTCATTGAGCCACAGGCCTCAGAGTCACGAATGGCTCATCGACTCCGCGGGGCAGACGCAGCACCCGCACAACACACACGCTGTGAATCAGCAGGATCCAGACCTCATCGGCTGCAGGATCGGGCTTGACCGACATGTTCTGTTCTGAACACATGTTGCGGAAAATATCGTGAGAATTTCATGCGGTTTCAGGCACGATTTTCGTCCTCCAGACTCCACACAGCCACGGCACTCCCCCAATCGATTTCCCCAATGTGAATTTTGAGCCAAACTGCCACAGGAGCACTTCTGGAATGTTGGCATGGAGAGCTTCAGCTGCCAATTTCTGCAAAATTTACAAATTTGTTTTTCACAAGAAACCAGCCAATTGTAGCGTGGCGAACAAAAACATACCTCCACGTAGGGATCCTTTATGTATTCATCCTTGGGAGTCTTGAAGAGCAAAACGTATTTGGTTTTCACTTTCGCCTTGTTGTTATCGGCCATCGTTGTGTTGTGGAGTGGAGCCGAGTGCAAACTGTATCGTCAGCCAATCCATCAATGGCTCCGTTTGATTCTGCTCATCAGCAGCTGCGCTGAAACACAAACGCATTCCTCCAACATTAACACAAAGATGAGCAATGGAGATGTGTGTGCAGCGAACACAGAAAGTACACAAGACACAAACAAAGGAAAAGGAAAATTGTGCCCCATCACACATTACATGGGACGCAGCATTTGCACTGTTGCTCGGACAAACGAACGGCGAACAGAAAAGAATAACACGTTTGGTTTTCTCAAATAACTGGCGGCACGTGAAACAACAACCTCAGAAACCTTCACGATTATTTGTCGTGCCCAACTACTCGTATACCCAATCCCAAAGTTGACGGACAAAACCAGCTCATGGATTTGTCTTGTCTCCTCAGAAAGTCTGCCGACCGTCGTCCCTTTTCACAGCTTGAGATTTCATATAATTTTGATAGCCAGAACTGGGAATTGTTATCAATGACTTTGAGAACCAACGAAGTTGCTTGCTTCAAAAGCAATGCACCAGGCGCGTGCTAAATTTAGCTCTGCAGCAGACGCCCACCCAAATAACCGTCTTCACAGCCCTGAAGCAAGACTGCGAAGAAGGCGGGGCAAAAATCATTGAGTCTTCCTGAACGTCAGATCAACAATCAAGTTCAACACATTTGCGAACTGGTCAGAACCGGACTGCTTTGACATTCCCACGTCCACACCTGCAAGCTTGCAAGACTGGCTGCACTGAGTCAGTGCAACAATGTGCGATAAACTTCTGTTTCTGTTTGCATCAAAAAAGCAAGACGCAAAGCTCATTTGAGATCGAACTGGCAGCTTCCGAAAAACGGCGAAATCATGCAGCATTGGCAAACGGAACGAAAGGAAAAGAAGGCAAGGAACATAATCCTTTTGACAAGGAAGTGTACGGCCACTTTCAATGATTTCTGACCAGCACACAGGGAATTGTGTTCGCCAGAAATGCCGGTTTACCCTGACCATCCACTGAAAAATTCGTGGAGGCAAACCGACGCAAGTTCAAAATGCTCAAAAACATAATTCCCGATCACTTCTTGGCCCCAACCAGCAAATTGTCAACACACAGGGCAACACCACAGAAACATGCCAGTACCCAAAACTGTGGAACAGACCACAGACCCCACCCCGCAAACTTGAAAAAACAAGAATGCTGCGCATAAAAAGCGTGTGGTCCATACAAACGTTTGCAGTTCATAAATGTTTTCAACATGTTTTCAATAGATTTGATAGATAGTCACTTTTCGAACAGCCACAGCTCCCTCAATACCATGGGGTAGGTCACATATATATTTTGGTGTCAGGGCACTCAGAAATCATCACTGATCCTTTTGCAAAAAAAAAAAAAAATTGTAAAAGGATCAGTGATGAATTCTGAGTGGCCTGACACCAATGGTGACCTACCCCCACTAGGTCACATTTTACACATACATACATACATACATACATACATACATACATACATACATACATACATACATACATACATACATACATACATACATACATACATACGCGCGCGCGCGCGCGATAATAATTTTCCAACGCCCCTGCTCGTCTGTAATTGTAGTGATATGATCTGTTGAAAACAACAACGCTGAATTTCACACGCAACAAAGCAAACCTTGGCCATAGATGTCCCAGAAACAAGAAACGCCCCTTTCTTCAGAGTACCTCGTTGAACGAGTGCAGACGACACTTTCCTTCAGAAACAGAAAACACAGGGTTCAGTGTCATTTTCAACAATCATCCGGACAGAAGACTTCCGAAACCGCAAAGAACCGCAAGAACATTTGGCGAACAACAAAGCAGTCCGTACCCTCTCCCTGCATCAATTTTGGACTCAATTACAACGCCCTCGACCTTTCCTTTCAGGTCGCCTTTCAACTCCATAATTTCTGCCTGTGCAGCAATCGCTTCCAGCAGTGCTTGCAGATTCTGACCCTGCAAGAAGTTTGAGCACAAATTTGCACACGGTAGCAGACATTCAATCAACGAATTGGTGCAGAATGAAACTGCAAAAGCTTCATGTCATTCGTGACAGCAAAATGTCTTGAAGCTGAATTTGAATTCGATACTGTTTTCAAAGACAAAAATGTTCAGCTTGATTTCTTCTTGGCAGGTGCGTTCTGACCTTGAGCGCTGAGATCGGGACACATTGTATATCTCCGCCAAGCTCCTCGGGAACTAACGATATTTTCATCAGATCTTTTTTCGTCTGATCCTGTTGACAATCAACACAGAAACATGCAGCCTTAAATTCACAAGAACAATAGAAACTAAAATTCGTGTTTGCCAAATAAGACCACAACACTCACGATGTCTGCGCTTCTTTTATCACATTTGTTGATGGCCACAACAATAGGAACTGCAAAAACAACAAAGCGAATTTGTGAACAGGTCCCCGAGTGTCCAAACAGACCGAGTTGGTGGTCCACTGAGTTCGAGTCGAAAGTTCCACGCTGTTTGATTGACGCCCTTCCTTGCACACGTGTACGTGAACTCACCACCTGCGTCCCGGGCGAACTTGACTGACTGGATCGTTTGCGCCATGACACCGTCGTCGGCTGCCACGACGAGCACGACGATGTCCGTCATGTGCGCACCGCGCGACCGCATCGCCGCGAACGCAGCGTGACCCGGTGTGTCCAGGAACGTCATACTCTCGCCCGACTTGAGCTTCACTGAGCCGAATGAAACAAACCGCCAAACATCTGGAATGCTCTTTCCAAACACCTCATTTTCCCTGCAATTCGGCGGGACTCCACCTCACAGGAAATGTGGGCACATCAGGGCGGTACACTTTGTCAAGAAATACCTGAAAATGCTCCAATGTGCTGCGTTATGCCACCAAATTCTTTGTCAACAATCTTGGAATGGCGCAACGTATCGAGTAGGGTCGTCTTCCCATGGTCCACGTGACCCATGATCGTCACCACAGGAGGTCTCTTCACCATCTGCGCCGCATCAGGCAGCGGTCTGTGGAACGGACAAGTTGCCATTTTTTGCAATTTTCCAAGGTGTACCCCAGGAATTTCGTTCACAACAACAATGCCAAGGTACTGATGACCAGTAACTTACTCCCGGAAAGCGTCCAAAATTTGCGTTTGTTTGGGTTTCATTGAAGCCACTCGCCAATCTCGTCCATGCATCTCACAAAGATGCTGGATGGTCCGAATACTCCAAACAACTGCACACAATGAAAAAAAAAAAAACCATGCCTACTTCGCACATGTGTCACAACGTCTCAATTTATTCTGTCAGGAATCTCAAAAAGGAAAAAGGATTTACTCTGCGTGTAAAAGTCCCCAGTCGACGAGCAACGGACGCCCAAAGCTGCTAAACTCCCGACTATTTTTTCTGGAATCAAGACGCAGAATCAGTGAAATCAAATGAGAGGATTATCCTTCCTCAACCAGGTTCTTCAAAATACACTTCACATCGTATTATTTCACAGCATCTTCAACCTTGTCTGATCGAACATTTCTGTGAAACGCATGCAAAACTTGCGAAAGGGACAAGACTCAAGAGGGTCAACAGTTCAACCTTTCACTTTGATTGCTGTTGATGACATTTACAGGATTCCAGAAATGTACCCCGAATGACGTTTCCCTCATTTCATTCCTCTCAATGTACGAGTGCAGAAAGAAGGGTGATTTCTCTTTCGTTCTTTCTTCAGTATTCGTTTGGCCTTAATGGCTTTTTCAAAAATCAACACTTACGCGCGGTAACATCCAAGGCTTCAGACAGTTCGCCAATGGTCATGTCGCTCCAGATGTCAACTGGTGGTTTATCTGACTGCTTCACGATTTTCTTGGTCTTTTTTTCTTTTTTCTCCTGGCAGAAAAAGCCTTGTGCCGTGAAACATAAAATTTCAACCCTCAACCCCCGAAATAAAATTTCGTGACGCGAGAGGAAAATCACTTCGACCGGCAATCCCAAAAAGAATCTACCGAGTTTCAGCCGCGTACAGCACTACGGTCAGCAGTCAACACAATCGGCATGACATTTGATACCACAGTGGATGCCACCACAGTGGGACGTATGGTTGGTACAGTTAGGACATTGTGTGTGTGTGTGTGTGTGCCGGAACACGCACATACACACACACGCGCGCAAGATCTCAAGACTCTAACCACTGTGATAGACAATGACAAGCAAGTCTGGTAAACGGACCCGGATGATGGTCGCGTAACTTCCGTGAGCCTTTTCCAGGTCAGGGGTGGGGGGTGGGGTGGGGTGGGGGGTGGTGGGGGGTAGGGGGTGGGGGTAGGGGGTGGGGTGGGGAAGTAGGGGGTGGGGGTGGGGCATGGAGCATGGGGGGTGGGGGTGGGAGGTTATATTCCAAAGTGTGGACAGATGCACACATGAATGCT
>JAAUXT010039929.1_pt1 | contig 12425 bp, 20 predicted proteins | sample 7278171 | NCBI WGS metagenome assembly JAAUXT01 (sample SAMN14350112, study PRJNA611818) | marine sediment metagenome | isolation source: surface marine sediment (1.8m) | place: French Polynesia: Moorea | collected 2018-08
CAAAGTCACACAGCTCGAGACCTCAGGCTGAATGTGCCATACAAAGTCACAAGGCTAGAGACCTCAGGCTGAATGTGCCATACAAAGTCACACGGCTCGAGACCTCAGGCTGAATGTGCCATACAAAGTCACATGGCTCGAGACCTCAGGCTGAATGTGCCATACAAAGTCACACGGCTCGAGACCTCAGGCTGAATGTGCCATACTAATCTATCTTCTGCACCACAATTGTCGCTCTAATCACACAAGCACACGAGTACGTAAGGACGACGTGCTGGGAGTACAGCTCCTGTTGTTCTTTACTTCTTGTCCATTGTAGTTCCTGGATCTCAGGTCACCGCAACGTGCACAACACCCACGCAATTGCTGTGCACATTGGCGTACACATGCGCCATCTCGCACGCACCAGCACACAGATTCACTCGCACGCACACACACACACACACACACACACACACACACACACAACACTTCCTCACCGTACGTGTCGAGCACGTGGAACATGCGGCTCGCCATGTAGACCCCGAGCTTTCCATAGTTGACGACGTCGGGGCGGTGCGGCCCGAACATCGGCTCCTGCAGCGACCCCGCCCCCACCATCAGGCTGCAGGGAGAGCAGAAACATACAAAGTATAACGTGTTGTTTTCTCTGTCTGTCTGTCTAGCAGACACACGCAGACACTCACATCAGCTCCTGCAGTCCTCCTGGCCTGCAGGCGGCACACGTGCGTACACATCAGCTCCTGCAGCCTTTCCACCAGAAGATTGAGGGTGCAGGCAGACAACCAACTCTCACACACGCACGCAAACAAGTACACATCAACTCTCTCTCTCTCTCTCTCTCTCTCTCTCTCTCACGCACAACACACACACACACACACACACACACACCTCGGCTTCGGAAGCCCTTCTGCAGGTACCATGAGGATCAAGGCAAATAAGACAGCTGCTTTCTGGGCCTTCCCCCTCTTCTCCATTGGCCCCTCCCTCTCCCCTGTCCGCCCCCTCCCCGCACACATACCTGTTGTGGACCCACCAGAAGGAGGGTCTGGTCCCGTATCCGTATCTCGTGATGTCGTATCTCCAGATGGTGAAGTCCCGGCCCTGACTCAGCTCGTGGTTCAGTGTGTACGAGTGCAGCTCGTTGGCGCGTTCGATGTTCCACAGCAGCCCTCGCGACAAGCTGAAGTTGAACTGAGAGGCGCCATACGTCATATGTGTGTGCGTGTGTGCGTGTGTGCGTGCGTGTGCATTCTTTGTTCCAACGCAGCTCTCTGCGCTCGCTGAAGTGTGATTCAGATTTCGAGACCGGCTGTCGAGGGTCTCGAGTTTGGACTGGTCTCCCGCTCACTACACGGTCACCACAGACTCACGTGATTAGCGTAGAGATCCTCGAGCTCTGATTGGTCGTCGAGTATGTCCGGGGCCCCGGCGTGCAGCGTCGTCTGCAGCGCCTTCGCCTTCGCCTCGGCGCGGTCCGACTCCTCCATCCAGTCCAACCCGTTAATACGCTCCAACAGCTCCCGCCGGAAATTGCCGAACATCTTCTCCACCTGCAGTAACGTCATCGGAGACGCCGTCAAGACGTTTGATTTCATGCCAGAGACGGCCATGGTAAAGACTGAATGCCTTGCAGCGACCCGAAGTTCTCCAATCATTTCATTCCTCCCAGCGTTCCGCGTGCCCCTGGTTTCCTCAATGTGCACACAAAGCAACTGCCATACACGTGCCAAGCCTGGCGACAAACGGGCCAGAGTCAACACGATCATCCACCCTGGGTGCACCTGGCCAAGGTCAGGTCAAAAGGTTTGACCATGAGAACAATGCTGCGCGCTTGCAGATCCAGGATTGGTCTTGACAGGGTGCGGACTTGGGAGGCACAAAGAGTGTGCTTTTGCGATGTCAGGACGCACCATGGGTTTGCTGTCGGCGTGGAGGCGCTCGTTGATGAAGAGTGAGTAGAGACCGAGAGTGAAGTACCGCTTCACCAGGTTCAGACACTCGTACCTGCGGAGGAGCGAAACGTGGCGCCAAGAGCACGCATACCTCCACACACACGCACACATATGCAACACAAGCTTGACAAGGTACAGACACGAGTAACTGGATGAGTGATGCAGTCGTCCTGACGAAATACAATTTGACGAGCTTATTGAGACGGAGACGGGGGTCTCTCTCAAATACAAACAAAACCTCTCACTGGGAGTTCAGACTCATGCAGGCGAGGTCAGGGCTGCCATGGTTCCCTGGATCCACCACAAGATCCGATCAGACACGTGGCGAGAGAGACGTACCACGTGGCCCTGTAGCCCTGGCGCCCGGTTCGCTCCGTGTAGTAGCTGTAGCGCGCGTCCCGGTACTCCCAGCCGACCCAGGCGCCGTACAGACGCACCGCCGTCCACGTCACGTAGTTGCTCATGTACCTGGAAACACGAGAAGTACGTGAAGTCAAGAACGCTGCCTAACTTCGGTGCGCACGTGACATCAGGTGTTTGGAATCCCGCCTCTCCAAAATTTCGACAGAAGGGCCTTCTCCAGGCACAAGGAGTGAGTGCAATTGTCAAAATCGTGGGTCACACAACAGTTGGCAAAATTTGTCGATTGGCCACCAGCCAAACAAAAATATATGACACTTTCTTTTCTTGTCAAAAATGTTACAATCTCCAACTTTTCTTTTGACATGTACAATTTGAAACCGCATGTGGTGCGAATTCTGGGGTTTGTCCGGAGACAGCTGAAGACGGGCTGAGGGACCCACTGGATGATTGCCCCTTGGACAGGCAGTCCTTCCCAACTCTGCTCCCCCCGGAGCCGCCGCCCTGACCGCGCACCTGTTCCTCTCCTCCTGGGTGAGCGGGTCGAGCAGCGTCTTGAGGTGCGTGTCGAGGTTCGTCATGTAGCCCGGGTGTCGCACCATGGCCGGGGTCGAGTCGGTCGCGCCGTAGTGCGAGAACGCCTTCCGCAACACCGCTGACAGACGCAGCTGCCATGGCAACGGAAACAGTCACCGGAAGTTTGACCAGCGGAAGCGCCAGATCACACAAGGGATTGTATATCGCCGACAACCGCAGCTTCATTGGCAAGGCAGCACTCACACACGCACACACGCACACACGCATGCATACCTCCGTGAAGTTTGTCTGAAGTTCTCCAAGCGTCGTGAACTGCCCGAACCAACGCCAGCGCCGATCTGTCATCTTGATTGCCTGCAAACCGGGACGAAAGAAACACCCTAGTCAAAAGCCCAGACACGATGCTCAGGCGGTCACGAGTGCCTGCTGCAGGGGGACCATTGTGACACTAGTGTGCGGGTCGGACTGTGAAAGACGAGTGAAACAGGGTTCTGACGCGAAACTGTTACTCAGCGATGCTGCTTTGAAACAGGGGACCCTACTTGACCGGAAGCTGTTGACGTCCATGTGAAATCATGACAACGGACCAAACTGGAAGTGACCTCAAGCCTCAGTCATACGCACGTAAGCGACTTGCTTCTCGACGGCGTAGGCGTCGGAGACGAACTGACGCAGCTTGGCGTCGGTGGCGTTGTCGGCGTCGACGTTGACGCCCGCGTCACGCAGCACCAGCTTCGCCATCTTGAGCATGTAGCCTTTGTACAACTCGCGGGTCTGTCGGAAAACGAGAAACGAACGCGTAAAGGATGAAGAATTCTGTCGAAATCAGCAAAGTTCCGGCAGGGCCTTGGAACCCAAATCCACCCCTGGTTCACAATCTCTGTGTGTTCCCGTCTGAACAGCGTCACGGGATGCACGTGGCCAATTCCGTCCACGGGGCAAACGTCACCTCGGCTTCAAGAGCCGGTTGGACTCGCAAGCATCGTGCGTAACGAATCGAACCCATTGCAACACACAGAATGTTCCATCTCGTTCCCACAGAAACAGGAAGTGACTTCCGGCTCAGACTTCCGGTTTCTGCCTGACCTTCACCTTGTTGTTCTCCTTGACGAAGTCGTTGTAACTCATTCCAACCTTCGCGGGCAAAATCTGCAAAGGGAAATGGAAAAATTCACACTTTCGGTGAATCTTGACCTTCTCACTTCCGGTTCGCTGGAACTTCGCGGACTCACCGAGATGATGCTGTGCCGCGTGTTGCGGAAGTCCGGCCACACGTCGTACATGTAGAGCACCGGCAGGTAGAAGCCGGCGTGCACCCTCTCCAGCACGGTGTCCAGGTCGAACGCCGAGCTCCACGCCGCGTCGTCCATGACCAGCCAGGAAGAGAGGCCATCCCGCAGAAGGGTCACTAGCTGCGAACCGCCGTCCTGGAAATATCCGCGAGGTGAAGGCCCGACGCACTCCGTGGGCAATGGGTGGAGCCTAAGCCTCAGAGCTCCACAGACGGGGCGTCGTGCATGACGTTCCTACCAAGTGGTTGCGCGTTCTTGGCCGCATCGCTTGGTCCAAAAAATATTTACTTGTCCAAGAGACGCAATGCATCGCGCGTATAGCACTGCGCCATCGCACGTTCTGTCCGAGCCGTTTCCGCGGTCGGAATCGCACCTGAATGACACTTTCGGGCACTTACCCTGGCCCTGCCGTAATCGTGGAGGCAGAGTTTGAAGAAGCGCTTGATCTTGCGCCCGACGGGGCTGGGGTGCCACGTGCTGCGCTTCTCGAGCCACTTCCGGATCCGGTCGTTGTTGGATATCTGCAGCTGTGAGAACCAATCAGAGGTCAGGAGGGATGCAGTTGAACATCAGGGGGCGATGCTGGGGAAACCAATCAGAGACAATGGAAGCACGTGAGAGCCTATCAGAGATCAAGGGAAGATGCAGTCGAAAGAGCCAATTGGAGGCGAAAGGCACTCAGATCAGCGGTCCTGTGTTCGAGTCCTGTTGGGCTTGAGTGTCTCAATAAGTTTGGCGGAACGATACCTGGATCTCCTCTGACACAGTGGCCCTGTCCGGTGGAGCGATGTTCTTCTGCCCCCACCCGCCGCACGCGAACTCGTAGAAATCCTCGCACGGGTCCACAGTCGGGTCCATCGCTGCAGCCAGAGCAGCGAGTTTCAGCACAGTTGCTTTGGCTCCGGATCGTAACCACACCCCCACACGTGGTCCGTTGAAGAATGAATACGCAAAAAGAATGTGCACGTGTGTTGTGCCTCCACGCGCCACATTGCCCGACGCGCCACGCTAAACCTCGCTACTCACACTCGACTGCTTTCTGCGCAGCGGCGAGGCAGCCCGGCTCGAGGCAGATCTTCCCGGCGATCCCCTTGAGGGCGGCGGGGGAGCCGGGCCCCCAGCCGCCGCCCCCACCCGCACACGTGTGCAGCTTGAGCACCACAACTGAAACAGTGACTTACTGCAAAATTCTGACCAAAATAATCTCCGTGCATGGTACCAGGAAAACCAACACAATATTTGGTTTCAAAAATTCCTTGAGATGATACCGGCTGAAAATTGCAAAATACACATGCAACATTGCCTGCAGAGATGGCAAGTGACGTGTGCACGGTAACTTCTCCAATTGCGTTTGGGTGAAAGTTCCACCTTCACCAGGCCGCTTCGGGCATCGACTGTTTCTCGGTTGTACACGCACACCTGTCGCACACACACGCACTCACCTGTGGCGAATAGTTGTACACGCACACCTGTCGGACACACACGCACTCACCTGTGGCGAATAGTTGTACACGCACACCTGTCGCACACACACGCACTCACCTGTGGCGAATAGTTGTACACGCACACCTGTCGCACACACACGCACTCACCTGCGGCGAATAGACTGAGAGCCGCCGCCACCAGCACCGCCGCCGCCGCCGTCACCGCCAGAGTGGCGCGCCGACTATAGACGGTGAACTTCGTCTCCGCCGCCAGCTTCTCCAGCTTCTCCATCGTTTCCCAGCTGCTCTCAGGCCCGGGTCACGCCAGATGCGTCAGGCGTTGCGCAGTCACTGGGTGTTGTGCCCAAAAACAAAGACGCAACGCCCATTGACAAGATCATTGGCAACGCCTGACGCATCCAGCATCTGTCCCTCCACACTTCAGTGAATTCTTGGTTGACACTTTTCCATTCAACTTTTTTCCCCATTTTTGCGCTTTTTGTTGAAAATATACAGAACATCCTGTGTGAAAAAGCCCTTGTCTATCAATTTTAGTTGATACAAATTTGCACACTGACAAATTTTCTCAAGCAAGTTTGTAACTTTTCCCACCCACTTCACCTTCATTCAATTTGGCTTTCCCTGCCCGTGCATTTTTAATTTTTGCCCTGAACCGCTTGTGAACATTTACCCTTGGCAAATGTGTGATTTGAAAACATAAAAAAGACCCAACCTTGATGTCTCTTTCCACCAAATCAAAACACAACACTGAAAAACACTGCAGAGAACTGGTTTTCGAAGTGACAAAAAGATCCACTGATCACTCAAACTGGGCATCGACGCAATCGCGTGCGGTTCAACTGACGGAGGTGGATCCAGGATTTGTCACCTGGAGAACAACCCCGAAGGAGGGCGACCCAACGTGAAAATCTAAACATTGCAAGGGTTGAAAAATTCTTTATCATGGGTCAGGGATGGGTGAATCCCTGGATCCAACCCTGAACAGAGAGGCGAGTGAATATGCATTGGAACCACCCCTCCATTGATCCAGGGTCAGTGAATGGGAATACATCCAACTCCGGTGCCTAATGTATGCGCGCGCACGCGTCCGCGACGACGCGACCTGATTCGCTCGCAACAAGGTGTCCGTATCCAATCCGCATCGGCCCTGTTCAGCCTGTGTCACACTGGACGTGTTGCACAAGTGCACCTTTGGAAAAGTCAACACGCGTAGCGTTGCAACAGTTTCCTTCTCAACATGTCGTGCGTTGAGTCTCTGGACAGGTCGCAAGCGACGACGTCGCGCCTGCTACTTTGTACAGGGCCGCAAACGCTCAACGCGTACAGCGCAAAGGAGACCTTGCTCTCCACGCAATCAACGTTGCGTCCTTCGCTGCAGTACCGGGACGCAGCGCACTACGCATCCGATGTGAACCGGCCCCTGTAGATCCAGATCTTCCACTCGCTACAGTTGAGACGGTTGGTTGTCCATCCGCTTCTGGAATTCGGAGCGCAACAACAACCAGGAAACAGAGGTAAGGAACAAGTTTTATTCTTTCGACATTGTTCACTGCACGATTTCAAGTCTTCAGAGACGGGAAAAAAGGTGAGATCAGGCCTCTCGTGGTCAGCATCCAGATTCTGGTACACCATCAAAGTGCATTGATTTTCTTGTGTGAAGTCGTGTGCACGTGCGCGCGCGCGTGTGTGTGCACTGTTCTAGTCACCAAGCAAACCCTCAAAGGATCTTGGACAACACCACACAGCAGAAAGAAGAAAACGGTTTCGTTCTTGAGTTGCAGCTTCTCGATTCCAACAAAAATTCAAGGTCCAATTTGAAAGTTTGTGAGTGGCTGACTTCAACTGACTTTGCAATCAAGTTTGACAAACTCAGAAGGCTGGATTTGCGGGAGGGTTCGCATTGTGTCCCTCGCAACGCGCAGCGCAGGCCTGTCAAGCACTGAGCGCACAACGCAGCCAGAGCGAAGTGACATCAAAACACATCGCTCCGGGAAGGCGAAAAGCCTCTGCTCCCCCCCCCCAAACACACACACACACACACACACACACACACACACACACACAAATGATTTTCAACCTCTGAATTTGACACCACGTAACGAAATTGCGTTCTTCTGACATGTGTGGAGCCAGGGTCTCGGCAAGGTGAGACCACAGGCAGGACATAGTTGTCGGCACCAGCTGTTGTACCCACAAACGAGTCAGACCCACAAATCTGGGTTACTCCTTCCACAGAATGATCCGCACAAAATTGAAACCTTTGCAGGGTCAGACATTTGCGGTCAGGTCACCCCCTGCAAGGTCAGACCCACAGAATTGGGTCACTCCCTTCCCAGGGTCAGACCCACAATACCAGGTCACCGTTTGCACGGTCAGACCAACGGAACTGGGTCGCCCCCTGAACTTGGATCCGCTGGAGGTGTCCCCCGATCAGCTGAATACGAGGCGCTTCACTCGGGATCGAGTTTCTTTGTCCGCGGTGGCAAAAAGACACCGTGACGAATCTCCGCGCGCTTCACTGTGGATGCGTTTTGCAAGCGACCGAATTCACACAGGATGCGACCTGTGTTCAAATGTTTCTCAAGCAGCGATGCACGCCATTGACGTGTACAGAGAATGAACACAATTTGTTCCTGGCCAACCACGGCCCAGTTTCCACCATTCCTCCGCCAACCGGTTCACAGTCATCAGAGTGCCTTCCCACCTGGCCTTTTTTCTGTGGAAAGAAGCAAACCTTGCACCTGCGGTACAGGGTCTTCTTGTGGGATTCAGGGGAGCACGGGCTTCAACCGATCCTGGGGGGAATTGGCCCAGTGTATGGCCCCAAAATCATCTGGCGCTCCTTCCCATTTCCAAGCTTTCTCGCCCAACGTTTGAACCTCCGAGGCTCAGACACTGACTGGAATCTTTGGAGTCTGGGGAGACGGCAGTGCCACCTGGGGAGAGGGAGGTGCCACCTGGATCCTCCAGACGAAAGCGTGTTTCGCAGGTTCCACGCGTGATGACCAAGATGGTGGTGGAGGACCTGGAGCAGATCATCAGCGACACCAAGAGCAAGATCTACAACAAGCGCTGCTACGTCGCGCTCGGCGCCGCCGGCCTCTTCCTCATAGCGCTGTGTCTCGGGCTACTCATCGCCGTCATCGTCATCAGGTCAGTGCAGAGGGGTCACGAGGTCAGGGTAAACGCAAGGTCACGCGGTGCTGCGTGGCGCTGGTTCTTCCTGGCCACGTTGGGCTGTGGATAAGCAAGTTTTCGTCAGTCAAGGCAACAAGGCAGGCAGGTCCATCATCCAGGGTCATGGGAAAATTGCCCAAGGCCGTGGTCATCAAGTGAGTCCTGAAGGATTGCTGTCCCAGGATCAGAAATCAGCGCAGGCAGGCGAAGAGCAACACAGTGTTGTTGAACTTGCTCGAGCTTCTTACAAAGAGACAAAACGATCCAAGAACAGCTTCAATGTTCTTGTGTCATATTTTCATGCTGGTCAGGTCACACGGTTGCTATGGTAACTCAGTGGAAACGCTGGCGCAGGCGAGAACATCTCTGCAGAAATCGTTCTGCGCCGACAAGATCTGCCTGAAGACGAGCGCCTACTTCACTCAGGTCAGTCCAGGGGCCAAGACAACTTCACTCAGGCACAGGACACGTGGTTCCGGTTGGTGTTCAGAGATTGGATTCCACAACAACGACCAACGAAACAACAACAAAAACACATTTCATTGTGGAAATGCGTCTGGCCTGAGCCGAGGTCTTTCACAGGTGTCAAGGCCGTCGAAAATACTGTGCTTCCTCCATTGCAGAAGTTGGACCCCTCGGTGCGTCCCTGCGATGATTTTTACGCGTACGCGTGCGGGGGCTGGGCGTCGCGACGCAGCCTCCCGCCGGACCGAAGCAGTCTCACCGTGCTGGACGAGATGAGGGACGCCAACGACGAGAAACTGCGCGAGGTGCGACCCACACGAGCGTCCGCCGCTGCGTTTCTTTGCACACAACATCAGTCGCATATTCACTGGAAATGCAGTTCTTGCAGTGAAACGAGAACATTTGTTGTCAGTAAAGATCTTCTACGTATGCATGCCCGGCCTGTGTGTCATTTCTCCCCCCCCCCACCCCAACTCAAAGGAGAACAATTTTCCGATTTTTCCAAAGTCGAGGCAGGACTCCCTCCGTTGGGCCAAACCCTCGACCGGTCCGTTGTTGTTCGTTTTGCTCGGTGTGACCGCGACTGCAGTGTCCAGTTTCTGACTTTTCAGTACCTGCAGCGCCGCGTGACGCGGACGCAGCATCCGGTCGAGCGACGCATCAAGTACTTCAACCGGATGTGTCTCCATGACTACGCGCGTCTCAAGGACGGGGGCAAGAGACTGGTACGTCGAACCAGGTCCTTCAAAATTGGTATGAGAGTGCCTCTTCACTGCACGAGGTCGGAGTCCCCCCATGAGGTCGCACCAGGCTGTATCGGCAAGAGGTGGCCTCAACCTTCATTTCTCCGCACGAGTCCAGTGAGGACGAGGTGGGACGAAGCTCTTCTCTGTCTCTTCCACCAGGTGGAGCTGATGCGGCAGATGGGCGGTTGGTTCGTGTTTGAGCCTCACGATTGGACCGACTCGTGGACCCTGCAGGACGCGCTGTTCAACGCGCATGTCCTCTACGACGTGCCGGTCTTGTTCCAATTCAACGTGTGGCCCGACGCCGAGCAAATCGTCTCCAACACCATCGTGGTGCGTGGTGCGCTTGCGCACACTGAGACTAAAAACCGGAAGTGAAGTTCACAACAGGGAGTTCCCGTTCAAACAAGCCACAGGTCATTCATGTTTGCAACATTGTCAGTGCGAACACAGTGAATGGAACCAAAAGTGTGTCGCAGGGGACCTATGTGTACCAAACCAGCCACAGAAGGAACTCAATCCTTGGAAGGGATTAGGCACGAGAGTGTGTAGAGACGTGGGGTTGTGGAACAGTGCATCCTTGACATCTGCTTTCGTTTCAGATCACGCCAGGAAGACTCGGCATGAGCTCGTACAGGTTCATCCAACCCGACTACAACGCGGTACGTCCAATGCTACCCTCCAACACATCGAGGGGGCCGGGGAACATTGCTTCCCATGACACCCTGGAACAAATTGCCCTCACAAATTTGCACGACAGGCGCAAACCATTTCATTTCACGCGAAAAAGAGTCCAAAGTTGAATTCGGCTAAAGGGTCCGTGCAGTCAATGGACCAGACCTTGTGGGAAGGACGAAAATAGGAGGAGAGAGCACGCACGCACACACGTACAGTGTGTCGTCTGTCGTCACAGAGCCGGGTCGCCTACCGTGACCTGATCTCGCAGCTCGGAGGCTTCCTGCTCAGGGACGGCAACGTCTCGCTGTCCGAGGACGAGCGACTCCAGCGTCTCGAGCAGTTCGTCGATGACGTCATCACCGTCGAGACGCAATTGGCGCAGGTAACGCTCTCAGGACATGACGTCACGTTGAAACATTGGCGCAGTGTCGTTCGCAATGCAGGCAGACGCAAAGAATCCACAGGTTTCCAAACGGAAGGAAACGCTTGTTTTTCGTGCGAGGCGACACATCGACTCACGTTCACAGTTCACGCCTTTCTGCAGTGATGCAACGGGTTTGTGCTTCAGATCCTGCTTGACGTCGACCAGTGGCGCGGCACACAGGCGACGCTCAGCGAGATCAGCGCCAACTACACCCAGGTGCACACACGCGCTCCGACAAACCTTACCACATGCACACACACACGCCGACAAAACTTAACACACACACGTAAACACACACGTAGTTTTACCACCACACGCACACCTCGACAGGAGAGAGAGAGAGAGAGAGACAGACAGACAGACAGAGAGAGAGACAGAGAGAGACAGTGAGAGAGACAGAGAGAGAGGAGAGAGACAGAGAGAGAGAGAGAGAGAGAGAGAGAGAGAGAGAGAGAGAGAGAGGGGCAGCCACGAATGAATGAGTGTGTGAATTGTGTGTGTGAATTGTATGCATCGCTGCCTGCCGCGTGGCTCCCAACGCGCGCACACTTCAGATCGACTGGGTGGGCATCTTCACGCGCGTCTTCGAGCGCGCAGGCGTCGGCGCAGGGACGCGCGTCGTGCTGCGCGCGCCCATGTACTTCCAACGTCTCGACGAGTTGCTGCGCAACGAGTCCGACAGCAGAGACAGGTGCGCTCACTCATTCAGTCACACACACGCACTCAGTCACGTTGTACCCTGTGACTTATTCCCTTGCTGTTTGCCCCGAAGAGTTAGTTCCACGAACCCCTGGTTCCCTGGGTAGTTCTCCTTGAGCTTTGGTCCTGAGGCTCAATTCATCGAATCCTGGTTCCCTGAGCCTTGGTTCAATCAGCCTTGCTTCTCCGAACTTCAGCCCTGATTTCCTGAGCCTTACTTGCCTGTGCCTTAGATCCATGAGCTCTTGTTCCATGAGGCTTGGTTCCATTGGCCTTGGTTCCCTGGGCCTTGGTTCCCTGGGCCTTGGTTCCCTGGGTCTTGGTTCCCTGAGGCTTGGTTCCCTGGGTCTTGGTTCCTTGAGGGTTGGTTCCCTGAGGCTTGGTTCCATGGGCCTTGGTTCCCTGGGCCTTGGTTCCCTGAGGCTTGGTTCCTTGGGTCTTGGTTCCCTGGGTCTTGGTTCCCTGGGCCTTGGTTCCCTGGGTCTTGGTTCCATGGGTCTTGGTTCCCTGGGTCTTGGTTCCATGGGCCTTGGTTCCCTGGGTCTTGGTTCCCTGGGCCTTGGTTCCCTGAGGCTTGGTTCCCTGGGTCTTGGTTCCCTGGGTCTTGGTTCCCTGGGTCTTGGTTCCATGGGTCTTGGTTCCCTGGG
>JAAUXT010139739.1_pt1 | contig 12425 bp, 11 predicted proteins | sample 7278171 | NCBI WGS metagenome assembly JAAUXT01 (sample SAMN14350112, study PRJNA611818) | marine sediment metagenome | isolation source: surface marine sediment (1.8m) | place: French Polynesia: Moorea | collected 2018-08
AGCAAAGCTCAATCACTGACTTTTTCAAGAAGTTGTAATGTGTAAAGGAGGTACAAAAAGATTGTTTCACAAAATTGTAAGTTGAGTTGAAAATAAAGTAAAAAAAGCACAATAAAAAAACCCCACAAAACAAATTTTTTTTTTTTTATTGACTGTCCATGGTAAGGAGAGAAAGTGCACCTTGGTACCATGAAATGGTGTCCATGGTCCACAATTGAGAGAGTTGTCCATGGTAAGCAGAGTTTTTGCCCCAAAATGCAGGGTGCATTGCTGACCGTCCACGGTTAAGAGTTGTCCACGGTAAGCAGTGTCCACGGTAAGCAGAGTCGACTGTACCAGTTTGCAGAATCAACAGAGTTGTAAAGTTTACTCACTGCTCTTGTGATGTCGTAAGTGACGATGGCTGCCGCTGCGCCTCTGTAATACATCGGTGCCAGAGCTCGATACTGCAAATGCAAGACGCACAGTACAAAATTGGGCTGTGAAAACAGGCAAAACTTTCTGCCAGACACCATCGGCGTTTTCTGGTCAATCCGCTGGTATTATCAACAAAAGATTCCACGAAGTCCATCTCAACCATTGTCACTTGATAAGAACACCGCAGAATGAGCGCGTTGTGTTCTTCGCCTCACCTTTTCTTGCCCTGCTGTGTCCCAAATCTGGAATTTGAAGCTGTGATCGTCGACATGAAGAGTTCGCGTCAAGAAGGAGGCCCTGAAAGACAAACCGGTTTGGCAGTGACGCACATGTGAGCGAGCCTGTTTGTTTTCGATTGTCTCTTGCGAGTTTGGTGCAGCCTGAAACGAGTTCTTTGGCCAGACGGGTTGACCAGAGGCTACTGTCGCGGTTTCCCAGCAGTATCTGAGGACGCACCAACTGGAGTGCATTTGTTCGTGAACAACTCACCCAATTGTGCTTTCTTGTGCGGGTCTGAAATTGTCGTGCACAAATCTCTGAGCGATGCTTGATTTGCCAACTCCAGATTCCTGAAACGAGTGTGTCTTCAGGTGAGCATTCAACAAAGTGCCTCATCAATACTTCCACAAGATGAGGCATTTCACCGACGTATGAGTCACCCGTGTGTCTGGTCTGTGCCCAGCACAAACACTCGAATTTGTGCACCTGTGGCAACACCGGGGTCCATTCTATTTGCGTTTCGGGGGTCCACCGAAACGCGCACCTGTTCTTTTTGCAATTTCGGGGACCCCGAGGCCCCACACGTTCTGACGCTCTGTGTTGCTGTTTTTGTTAATAGTTTCAATGAATTGTGATGTGTGTTTTTGTGAGAAAAACACACATTTTCAGTTTCCACTCACTTTGAATTTGCCGCTTTGAGGAACAGAAGCTGTCATTGGTTGGTGAAGCTGCCTGGAGATGACCTTCACCTTGAGCGCCAAGATGTCATCTGCAGACGAAGAAGAAGTAAATTTTAAATATTGACAAATTAGCCAAAAAAAGTCGCACGGAAGGTGTGGTTTTTGTCTGAAGAACATTAATTAAGTGATTGTACACATTTCAGGAAGTATTTCATATACTGCTGCGCATTGATGATGTTGAAATCGTCATCAATTCCAGATCAAGTCATGTCCAACAAATCTCAAAAATGAAAAGGAAACAAGGTTCGACAATTTCTTGTCTGCCTGTTAATTTGTAATTGTCTGCCAACTGAAATTCATGTTGGGTGTTATGTGTTTTTGTTTTTTTAGATCCCTATTTTGTGCAATACATGGGCGCTTTCTATGCGAACGCGATCTCAAGTGGCCTTGTGGAAGATGGCATGTGCTGTGTTGACAGCTCTGAAGTGTTGGAAAATATTGAAAAGCAAAAACGAGATGAGGAGAAGGAACGATTGAAGCGATCAATGGCAGCGGATGGGTTGTTGTCAATGAATAATCCAAGCGGCTCAGGCATCACAAAGAAACGTGTGTGAATGACTGTAAAAATTCGGGACCCTATCATAAGTGATCGGATCCACATTTTGAACATATCAGATGGAAAGACATGGAACTGAAAAAATTCTGGACCCTTTTCAGGTGCTGTTGCCAGTTCGTTTCACCCACCTACCAAAAAAAGCAAGGCTTCTGGTGGAAAGAAATCGAAGAAAACAGGACCCAACCTGACTGGCATATCCACTGCTTTGTCAACTGATGCAGACCGCAATGCAGCTCTCATTGAAATTGGAATGGAACCACAGGCTGGATCATCTGAAAATTCAGGTTCATCTCAGTGACAATTTTCAATTTTAATTTTGTTCCACGTTGTGTCTTGCAAATTGTTCCTGTCATCTGTCTTACACACAGGTAATAAAGCACCACACAACTGGACTGATGAACAAACGGATACTCTGTGGTCATATGTGGAAAAATTTCAACTACAGTTGTACCACGGAAAAGATAACATGACCAGACCGCAAATCGTTGCCAAGATCACTGCACTTCTCAGTATGTATGCACTCGCAATGAAATCGTTTGAAACATCGTGCATGTTCGAAACAGAAATGCTGACAGGATACAAATTTTGCAGATACCCACCTTGACATCGCTGTGAACAAGAAACAAGTGGACGACAAAATCTACCATATTGAGCATCAGTTCAAGGCACGTGAGGAGGCGAGATACAGTGGTGCAGCAGACCAGTCGTCGTGGCCTCTTGAAGAATGAGTCATTCCAGTGTGCGGTGAGTGGCCTATGTATGCAGGTTGTTCAATATGTTATCCTGTTTGTCACCAACTAATAAAACACATACAGAGATACATAAAAAATTGTACTTGTACTTGTCATACAGGGGCACGCCCATCAATCAAGCCGAAGACGATTTCCAGTTTTGGCCCAGAAAAGGAACATGATTCTTCCCCTGCACCATCACAGGATGCGGTCATCCCATCGAGTGCAAAGAAACTCACATCCAGAATGAACCAGTCTGACAGAGTCCTGACATACCTGAAAGCTTCTGTGAGTACTCACACAATTGTGTTGATGTGTGCATGTTTGTCACATGGTGTCGCCAGGTGGTCACATCTCAACCTGTATCCGCAGGATGAAGCTGCCAAAGAGATGCACAATGAAAATAAAGTCATGAAAAAGCAGCTCATTGGATTGCTGGCGAAGGTGACTGCACTCCTTCCTTGGAACCACCCAGTGATGCATTTTGTATCTTTGCTTATTTCAAAGGTTTGAATTCTTGTTCTTAGATGGTGGGTGCGTCGCAAGAAGAGGTGGAAGAGATGGGGAATTTATGATTTGGTGACTGTCACATTACTTTGTATTAAACACAGCCACCTGTACAAACAGCAGCAGCGTATTCGTGCAACTTATCCTTAATTCTTTCAGCTTCTTGTGATGCCCGGAGAGGTAATCGTTGAAGTGTGTACCCACCTGGATCCACGCTCTATCTTCAATCTGGCTGAAGCACACCGACATTTCAGAGGCTTCATAGATGACAAGAAAATCTGGGCTCATGTCACCATGGACAACAACTGGTGTTTCACCAATGAAACATTTCTATCACTGATTGACTTCGCTCCAAAAGTTGAAGCTGTATCCTTCAAGCACACAGGCTCCGTTCAACAGGGCCATGTGGCATCTCTTCCACAGGGTATTGTGGGCAAAATGTTCAACTTGCAGTCCATTTGTGTGCAATCAGCGGCTTTCACACAAGGGTACTTCGTGCAATCATTGCCACAGTTGCACACACTCTGTTTTTTGAATTGTCCCAACTTTGATGTTGAAACTTTGCTTGAAGCTCTTCAACGACTGAGAAGGTCGAAATCTTTGAGAACGTTGGATTTGAGTGGGGTCCCCATGGTCTCTTCGTTCAACAAGTGGAAATTGTGTTCCCTATGCCCCAACCTTCAAAGAGCTGTGTCCAATGCAGTTATGGGCGACTTTGTGGCCGAACTGTGTTTGCTGGACTGCGATCAGCTGAAATATTTTGACTGCTGGCCTCTTCAGTGCACCAAGAGCAAGTGGATTCAGTTGTGCAGATGTTTTCCTCACGTCACCTTTGGCCGACGCGTATGTGCAACAATTTAATTTCATTGTCACAGAGTCAACCATTTATTGGAAAGAAATCCAGAAGCTGCTTTGAAACAGCACAATCCTGTTTCCCAACTTTTCCATGTAACAGTACAACCAGCGTGAAACGAAACAAATTTATAAGCCCGTGCTGCAATGGGGTCGTGACAAAACTAAGCATCCCACACATTTTGCTCATATGAGCAGATGACTGTTATTTTTCGTGGAGGGTCCAGAAAATCTGTTGACCAAAATGTTCTGCGTAAAAAGTAATTCTGTTAGCAAGTGCAAGAAGTCTTTGCACTGTTCTTGAAGTACAATAAAAAAAAAGTCCAAACAAAAGGAAACAGACTTACAACTGATTGAGCAAGACGCATATCCACTTGTCTGATGAAAACATTTTGGAGTTGTCACGCAGTTGACACAACTTTGCGATGTCGTCTATCGCACACTGTGAATGTGATGAAGTGCGGACTGAACTTTGAGCAACTTGACGCAACTTTTCATACTGTGCCACATAATTTTTGGTGATTCTCGCAGCACAATGCACACTGTCTCGGAAGCCCGAATGATGACGACAAACAATTGACTGAAGCTCATCCACCAATTTCTCACTCTTGTCCTTGCAATGCGGAATATCATGAAGCGCAAAACTTGCTGCACAGGCCCCATAGTACAACTGTTGTGCAGCCTGGGCTTGCCGCAAGGCTTGAGTAGCCTTGAACGCTGCCTCACCTGACACTCTCAGTGCGGACAGAATGGCATCAGATCGTGTGTGCATTCCTTTCCCACAGTCTGAAGTAGCAGACGTACAAACACTATCCTTGAATACAATGAACCCACATTCAGCATACTGGTACGTCGGGTCACAAGAAGGAGGCAGATAGGCACATATGGACGATGACGTTACACACACTTCCACCTCTGCGATGTCAATGCACGCTGATGCATCTTGGAACGTGTCACAGTCCATAGTCGTTTCGGCAGCACTTTTCAAATCCAGTTTTGCAATGGCTTTTTGGTCGATAAACTCCCTGACGACACGCAATGCCTCGCGCACAACACTGGTATCCAGCTTGGCTCGGGTCAGTTTGTTTAGATCACGTTGAAGCGCACGCTCCATGTAGTCATCAAACACCATGTCCTGCATCAATTCTGCATCGTAGTTCTTGGAGTACGGCCACAACCAACGAAATGCAATGAGTTTATACATGGCCGGTATCGGACACTTGGTCGTTGTTTCGTGGATGATGTCTTCCTTGAGTTGGCCAAGACCCTTGGTGACAGCATCAACGTACTTGATGCGTCACTTGCGCACATCATCGGGTGTCGTGTGCAACTTTGTGGCAAGTTCTTCATAACACTGTCGGATGTAGGCACCAGCGCCATGGAAGTTCTCCTTGAATTTTGCATTCCTGACAGCTTCATCAAACAGCACTGGATACTGCTTCCACGCGTGGGAAAATGCGTGCATCACTTGGAAGGAGTCGTGGACTTTGAGCTTCTTTGGCAGTGACTGCAAAAAAAGAATGTGCATATGATACCAAGTATAGACCAAGTTACACACGCACACGCACAAACACACATGCACACACATGTGAACACACATATGCACACACAATCACACGCACCATTGGCAGTGCAGTATTTTCTCATGGAAATCTCTTGAAAACACATCGTTGAAAAGGCAATGACACCCTTTGCTTCGACACTGGGCGACGCTGTGTGCCATGTACAGATGACGTCTCAGATCCTCTTGAGCTATGAAGGTGTGTCCACAAAAGTTGCAGGACAGTACTGTTGAAGCCACTTGCACCGAGCACCGTTCCAAGCCACGCAGTTCACTCATTCTCACAAACACACCAAATTCTTCAACCCAAATCTGCAATGACATTGCGTGTGTCACAAAAATGCATGCCTCACGTGAACAATACACACGCACTCACACACACGCACTTTGCACACACAGACACGCACACATACTCGCACACACACACACACACACCTGAACATCATCGGCATCTTGCTGCGCTGAAGGGTTGGACTGCGCCATCGCTACCTGAAAAAGCAAATTTGAAGCCATTCAGCAAATTCCGTACATCGGGAAGGGTCCAGAATTTTTGTACAAAGACGTACAGCGTTTGTGGATCGCATTTTGGTGTGACCAACATCTGCATGAAGGGTCCAGATTTTCTGCCTCTACCCACAACAAACATTTGAAACAACTGACAACCCAACCATGAACATGAAACACGTCATTTTTCTCACATGGGTAATGCTAGCATGATTGCCTGTCGTTTGTCCACCCCTTCGTCATCAAGTCCGTACTCAATGTCAACATCTTCAGGAACCTCACGCCCATCATTATCATCATGCTCTTCATCATCTGTCACATCCTTCTTGCGAATGGCAAAGTTGTGGAGCACACAGCAAGTAGCAATGATGCGTTTCGCTTTGTTTGTGCACCTTACATCCAAGAATTGTAAACTTTGGAACTGACCCTTGAGGCGGCCAATGCCTCTCTCAACAATACTCCGGATAGATGAGTGGACTCTGTTGTACGTTCTCTGCCTTCGGGTCAGTGAGCCGTCATCCCTGAAGGGCTTGAGCAAGTACGCTTTTGTTGGATATGCCCCATCCCCAAGCAAATGATACTCCGGTGAGGACACAATGTGATCAATACAGCCACCATTTGGTACCCACAGTGACGAAAATTTGAACACATGGGCATCATGTGCTTTGCCTGGGTGTCCCACATCTATTGAACTGATAGTTAAATCATCCAAAACAGTCAGCTGAAAGAGTACAAACATGAATTGTGAATGTTGGGGGCCAGGGAGCACACAACACACTGAAATAGGGTCCAGAAATTTTGCTTGTGCACCTGCAGCAGTATTGTGTACATCTTCTTTCGTACACTGAAGTAATCCTCGGCGAACTGTTGACCAGGAGGCTTACTGATCGTGATATGCGTCCCATCCACGGCCCCAATGACACCAGGAAAACTGAATCTTTGCAGGTAATAATCTGACATTTCCTTTTGGCGATCGCTGCACGGCCAATAGATGTGCTTTCTGAGGAGCTCACCTGACAATAACTCTGTCATTTCCTCCACACAATTGAAGTAACAGGACCGAGTGATCCCAAACTTGTCTGACAAAAGCCTGTACTTCCCTTTGTGTGCTACAAAGTGCAGAAGCATCAAAATTTGGTCCTGTAGATGAACTTGTGGCCTCCCACGCCCTGTAACACACACACACACACACACGCAGATTTTTCCTGCCATACACAGCGAAAGTCCAGTTCCACCCACAATGGCAACCAACTTGAACAATCAACACTACCATCTCTTTTTCTGAAGAAAGGACCAACTTCTTCGACAAGCGCTTGAGCTGTCGATGACTTCATACGAAAAAACTTGACCCATTGTTGGGAGTTGTAGTTGCACAAATCATCGATGAATCCTGTCTGCTTCGTGATCTCTTCCTGAATGCTGGCAAAACACACAAATCTCCACACTCGAAAACTCGAAAACCACCTAGATCTAAGTTGGCGACCATTTTGTGCAGCTTCGACACACAAAAACACCTACTTACAGTGAATTCAACATCAAACCGCCTTTCCTGCTTGTTCCTTGAGTTTAAGACTTATTTACCACACACTCATCATCAACTATTTCCTGCTGAATAGCCACAAAAAGTGCAAAAATATCGCAAGAATAGTCGACTTGCTGGTTGCCCACCATTCACTGGATCACGTGACTGAAGCTGCTCTGATGTTACGCGAGCCATCCCCGAAAAGCCATTCTTTTTGCCGCGTTTCGGTGAAGCTCCACACACCTCCGAGAAACACAGAATTCTGTGCAAATAGAATAGACCCCCGGTCTCGTGTACGAGGAAGCTTGTAAATGCGCTCAACAAGTGGGGAGTTTCAAATTTGGTTCATAACATCATGAAATACAGACTCACCCCTAGCAAGCACAACTTGATTTCCTCTATGCCAGACATTATTGTGCCTGATCAATCGCACTCATTTGTACCGAGAAAGGATTGAAAAGAAACTTTTTCGAACTTATCCTCCCCTTCCTGATAACGCAGCGCATGTAAACAAAGCCATGTGAAAGTGAATCATGTGATCTATTTGGGGATCAGTAGCAGAAATGTATGGTCTTTTAAGCAGAATCTGAAGTCCTAAAAATCAATGATGGATTTTCTGTGCTCAATTAAAGCAGCAATTTAGCACAGTCGCTTTTCACATTCTCGATTGGTGTTGTAGCATTTGAAGCAAACAAACATTTCACGAAATGATCCCCAAACACATTTCTTCAGGTGGCAGCACAATTGCTAGTTCATCAGCACTGTCAGCATTCACTGGACGTCTCTTCCATCACATACAGACATGTAGCGCATTTCTCGTTTGAACACCATGCACGCTTTGAATGTTTTTCAGTTTTATTCAGAGATAGGAATCAATTGAGGATGCACACAAAAACTCCCTTATTCTCTCACTCCTCAACTGGATTTGTGCGTCGAGATCGAGCTTCATTTGATGATTTGGAATGGTTACGGTCGATTCGTTGTCGCCACAACGCCACCCTGTTGGCAGGGTGCAGTCACTTTGATCAACAGGAAAGAGTACAAACATACACCTGCATACAAACCAAACGTGCACAGCTGATCCCCAACAGGATATCCACAACATTCTCAAGTCGCCAAACAGAAAAAATCAAGCGTGCAACAGTATCACAAATTCCACCTGTCGTCGGTTCTCAAGACACAAAATAAAAGTGATGTCAGCAACAACCAAATCTCGTGCCAGACAACATCCGTTCTCCAAAGTTTCTTGGATTCGTTTTCAAATAAATCCCTTCAATCAATTCCAAATAAAACAGTCATGAACGGCGTGAAAATACACACAAGCCACACGCGCAGCACGAGGATTCTTCCGCAGCAAATCATCCAAAGAAAGCGATTCATCTCTATTTCTTCGACTCTGTCTTTTGAAAATTGAATTGTATTTCACTGTCTTCGCTGGGCTCTTCAGCTCCATCAGCGTCGCTGTCACTCTGTTCCGATGCATTCTCATCAGCACTATCATTTTCGGGGGTCCTTTCTGTCTGATCTGGAATTTCCTTTTCTGTCTTCGCATCTTCATCAGCAATCTCTTTCTTTCCCCGCAGCCTGTTGATTGGGTCCTTGATAAATTTGGTGACGAACCCCTTCCTTTTGGATGGATCTATCATGATAAATCTGCGCGTTGCGAGGTTGTGGATGGAACCGAACGCAATCGCCACCACGGTGCACGCCAGACAGATGACGTTGTACGGCATACTGAAGTCGGGCGTTGGCAGAGTGATGAGCAAACTTTCTGTGTGGATGCGAACAAACTGCTCCCCAGTGCTTTCGCGCATGCTGGAAAAATAATACAGCCATATCGTTATGTTCATCATCAACGCGACGGGGCACAAAAAGCGAAGTCACACTGGCCATAAATGCGAATGAGCTGAGTTGTGATACCAGGCGGCGATGGTGGCGCTGTGTGGAGAGCGCGGGATGTGGTGGCGACTGACGGCGTCGCCAGGCAGCATTGCGCTCAGCACCGCCGAGTTCACGTAAAACCTGACAGACAAGGACAAGTCACGACATGTCAGGATCTTTGCACGTTTTGAACGAAAAGCTCAAAATAACTCAAGCCACAATATTCAGATGAACCAGAGAAGCACTCCAGCTGTTGTGAAAATGTGGGCGTCCGCCAGGTTCACCGAACTCACCCGTGATTGGCGTCTGGCGGATACTCTGTCCACTTGAGTAGAGCCCTCTCAAACTGCACGCTGACCTTGGTGCGCGAGTTTGGCGGGAGACGTAACACGAGCTCCAGTTGGTACGCCCTCTGTCCGTCTTTCCCAGGCACGTAGTGCTTGTAGACTGCAACAAAAGACGTGCATCTGTGCGTCTTGTGACAACTGAACTGCGTCGCGGGGGGACAAACACAGATTTTCTCACTCGCGCGAAGCACGACGGACAGTACCATGTTTGCAATTCGGAGTTCAGTCTGAGTGTTCCCGACTTACGTGGCTTGAGAGCCGTCCCATTTTCCGCAACGTCATCGCTGGTGAAGAATTCCACCTTGAGAGTGTGAAAATAGACACGAAAGAACCAGGGAACTGTCTCCATGTACACCACGTTCACTGCACGCTCTGGGTCCCGGTTGTAGATGATGCAAGCGATCCCTCCTTTCTCCTGGCCGTAACCTGAACAGCAAATTCATATTGCTCCTGTCTTTGTACATCAGTGTAATCGTTCAACCCAACAACAGGCAGTGAGACTGATTTTGATTACAAAAAAAAGAGAAAACAAATACCTGTCTGGTATCTGTGCGCAGTCAACACTGGCTTCGTCACTTTCACGTAGTCAATGTGGTTGTTGTACTTCACATCCAGATTCAGCAAAGCGTTGTTTCGCAGGTGTAAAGGAATGTCGTATACTGCGTAGCGCACAACTGTGTCACCCCGACGAACAGTCTCAACCGACTGCGGCTCTGGACTCAGCTTCCAGCCTCGTGCAATTGACTTGAAAAAAAAAAAAAAAAAATGTTCTGGGTGTTTTGAACCGGTTTTTGCTGTCAGGACACAGTTCTGACAAAACGCACCACATCTGCATTTTTACCTTGTTGCTGGAAACGTCCACGTACACTTTGCTGTTTTCTGCCAGAGGGCAGGAGCTTCCCACCATCCTGTTGAAAAGTGTCTTGAACGACCAATCCTGTTTCCCGTTGTTCGACACGCTGGGTTCAAAGACGATGGTGAGAGACTGACTCAGCTCCACGGAGGTCAACGTGCAGGACTCGTCCTTTGTGTCAGAAAGAAAACGTGCTTCGTTTGTGCACTCATGATTGATCAACTTGTTTAATGCTGAAAACATGAGGGTGTTTTTCACCTGGCAAACTGGTCTGAAGTGTATTCCTAATGAATGATAGCTCGTATCGTACAGCTTGATTGCGTTGAAGAGGGTGGCCAATCCGCTCTGAAAACAAAAGGAGGAATTTCGCGCCTTCCAACCAAGACTTTCGGGATCTGACAAAGATTCACAACAGTTGTTTGAGACGAACTCAATGTTCACTTCACCTTGGATGAACAAGGAAGAAGTTTCTTCCAGGGAGTGAGGTTTTCCGTACAAACGTGTTCCCTGGGCAGCGCAGCGTATCTCAACAGTTTTTCCGAAAGCCGCGCGTATCCTGCTCAACAGAAGTTGACAATGTGTGCCGGTAGGAGAAACAACGAAGTCCCATGATGGCTTGGTTTCGTTTTCAGAGCCAAAGCCGAAATTGAGAGACTGATCTGACCTTCATTTGCAGCTCCATGAGGTCGGAAGGAATATTTCGGTGACACTGTTGCTTTGCTGTCCATGAAGTTCAAGGATGCGCAAAACATTCCTGAGAGAACGTTGATCAGATCTGTCCACTGGTCATCCACGCTACAACAAATTGACAACATTCGGTGACACTTGAACGACCAGTGAGGATTTTGTGATGCATCAACATTCCACTCAGGGAGTACGTACTTTCTGGTATGTGCTTGGAACCACACAGCCAGTTCCGCTCCAGGGGCCGAGTCCTCAACAGGGTAGCCCCATTTTTCATGTCTCCACATTCCCTGCGTTTGAGTCAAGTGCAGTTCTTGCACAGAAAAGCGTTCAATCACTTCGCCGAGGGATTTTGGGAACAAATGGTAATGTCGAACTGAAACAAAAACAGGAATCATTTGTAAGACAATCTTCATGCGCGGTGTTTTGTCAGACGTCAAGACCAACAACGAATGGTGTTCAATGGTTGGCCACTGCCATGGAAGCTCTGCTGTTTTCAACGATGGCGACGTGTGCATTGGCGCGACGTGTGCTTCAACACAAAGTCGCTATTTAGCTCTTTGGAACTGGTTTGTTCTGTTGGCTGGATAAACCTTGCCGGTGGCACGCATTTTACGGCTCCAGTCCAAAAGATCCTTTGACTCACACTTGAACATGTTTCATGTTCACGTCGCTTTCAGCGCAGATGTGGAGTGACTTGCATTTTTACTCACCTACTGGTCATGCGCCAATCGCCACACTAACTGGTTGAAGAAGTGATTGGGCAAAGCCCCGAGAGAGAAATAATGTACAACCGCCTGTACAACTCTAGGGTCTCTCTTAGAGAGACTGTCTCTCTGCCTCAATGTGAAGCTTCCACTGAACATTTTGCCTTAGAAAACTCAGTAATTCTGTCTCCTCCAAAGTAATGTCTCGCACAACAGCAGCCATTTTGAGAAGAGAGAGCACCAAAACCACAGGGGTCACGTGATCACCCCATGGGGGGAGGGAATGCTGGGTAATTTCCAGCAAAATAGCAGAATTTTGATATTAAGCATCTATTCCCTGTCTA
>JAAUXT010022454.1_pt1 | contig 12424 bp, 11 predicted proteins | sample 7278171 | NCBI WGS metagenome assembly JAAUXT01 (sample SAMN14350112, study PRJNA611818) | marine sediment metagenome | isolation source: surface marine sediment (1.8m) | place: French Polynesia: Moorea | collected 2018-08
CAGCAGGGCGGCGGCAAGCAGACCACTGAAGCAGCGGCATTGGCAGCGGCGATGATGTACCATTGAATATCCTCCGTGGCACGCGCCCAACAGATCTCAATCGGATACGGAGAGGCTGGGAAGATCGGCACCGATCAGTGGCCGTTGTGATAGCTTGACCCCACCTGAATTGTCAAGGCATGCCGGGCGCGCCACCTGACCGCCGACCCGCTCAGGCTTCGCCGCGTATCTTCTTGATGATCTTGGGAATCAAAAAAGAAAACACAAAAAGCCCGATCGAAAAGAAGACTTTAAACGACAACAGCTGGGACCAGTCCCCCGAGACCCAGACTTCCTTGAGGGTGCCGATAAAAAAGGTGAAGATAAAGGTCCCCACCAGGATGCCCAAGCCGGTGCCCCAGAAGTAGTCGCCGAAACGCACGCTGGTCAGCCCCATGCCGAAATTCATCGGCGTGAAGGGGAAGTAAACCAGACGGAGGTAGAGCACCGTGGCAAAGCCGTTGCGCTCAATCGCCTGGTCGTATTTGTTCAGCTTGTCACCGATCAGCGAAGCGGCAAAATCACGGCCCAAGGTACGTCCGATCAGAAAAGCCAGGCTGGCGCCGAGCATGGCACCGATCCACACATAGACAAACCCCCAGTAGGCCCCGAAGATGGCGGCCCCCAGGCCCGTCAAAAGGGTGCCTGGTATGAAGAGACAAACGCCCCCGGCGTAAACCAGCATGAAAACCACCGGCGCCCAGAAACCGACCGTGTTCAAGAAAGCCTGCAGCGCCTCCGCGGTGAGATAAGCCTTCAGGGGCGAGTAGCGCACCAGCACGAGGGCACCGACGATGAACAGCAGGAACACAAGGGCTTTGACGATCGCCTTGCGACGATCGGGGGCCCTGGCTGGGGTATTGGCATTCATGGCGTTGTTGTCCTCCGCGCGCGTCACCCCGAACTCCACGGGGCGGTAGCAGGCCGGATCGAAGGCGGCCCGACGCATATCTTCGCAACCGGTGTTCATGGGCTAATCCTCCATGGTGCAGTCCTGAAGACATTTGTCCTGTTCGCCCTGGCAGGCCCGCCCCTTGAGGCTGAAAAAGAACTTCAATCCCTTCCGGACCTTGTCGGAAAAGATTTTGGGCGCGTAGACGCTGCCGGCCACGCGTTTGTTGATTTCTCCGATGGTCGGATAGGGATGGACAGCGCCCGCCAGGGTCGCCAGCTTGACCTTGCCGTTGAAGATGGCCACCCACTCATTGAGCAGTTCGCCGGCATGGGGACCCAGGATCTGCACTCCCAGAGGTTTTTCCTTGGCGTCCAGAATCAGCTTGATCTGACCGGTGCGTTCCCCTTCGGCCAGGCTGCGGTCATTGCCGCCGAAGGGTTCCGACCAGACACGGTAATCGATGCCGGCCCGCTGGGCGGCCTTTTCATTCATGCCGATGCTGGCCAGCTCGGGATCGGTGTAGGTGCACCAGGGGATATGGGTATAATCCGTTTTGCGGGGCAGCCGGAAAACGGCATTGCTGACCACGATCCCGCCCTCATAGCCGGCCGCATGCGTAAACTGGTATCCGCCATTGCTGTCGCCGGCGGCATAGATGTGCTTGTGATTGGTGCGCAGACGCGCATCCACCTTGATTCCCTGGCGGTCGAATTCGACTCCGATGCCCTCCAGACCCAGGCCCTCGACGTTGGCCACCCGGCCGATGGCCACCAGGAGCGCCTCGGCCTCCAGCCGGTGAGACCGGCCGTCGGCGTCCTGGAAGCTTACGATCCGACGCGTCCCTTCCTGCCCGATGCGGGATACGGCGCTGTTGAGCCGAAAGGCGACCCCCTCGGCCTGGAGAACATCCATAACCGCGTCGGCCAGATCGCGATCCTCCTTGCCCAGAATCTGGGGCGCCATGTCGATCACGCTGACCTTCGTACCGAGACGGTTGAATGCCTGCGCCATCTCGATGCCGATCGGGCCCCCGCCCAGAATGATCATCGAGGCCGGCAGCCGGTCCATATAGAAAATGTCGCGGTTGGTGAGAAAGTCGGTTTGATCCAGACCCGCGATGGGCGGCACGGCAGCCGAAGATCCGGTGGCGATGACCCATGATTTGGCCGACAGGGCGTGGCCATTGAGTTGAATGGCGTGCTCGTCCTTGAATTCGGCCTCACCGAAGCAGACCTGGGCCCCCAGCTTGCAGAAACGCTCCACCGAATCGTGTTCCTGGATGGTGCCGACCACGGCGCGGATCCGGTCGGCCACCTGCCGGAAATCCACCGGGGGCACCTCGACCGCCGGCAGGCCGAAAGCCGTCGCGTTTTTCATGGTGTGGTAGACATGCGCGGAACGGATCAGGGTCTTGCTGGGCACACAGCCGAAATGCAGGCAGTCCCCCCCCAGTTCCTTCTCGCGTTCGACCAGCAGGGTCTTGGCCCCCAGCTGGGCTGCGCCGGACGCCACGGTCAGACCGGCCGCCCCGCCCCCAATGATACCGATGTCGTAGTCAAAACCCGCCATAAACGTCTCCTGATGGATTCTCTCGGATCCAGCCAGCCGGCCATCGGTTCTGCGCGGTAACGATCTTATGCTTAGCTCGGATCACGATTTGTAAAGCCCAACCGTTCCCGCCCAGGCCCGGTGATGTTGACCTGCCCCTTGGTCGGTGTCGGATGGCAAACTTGACAGGCTATACGGCTGAGAATCATATCCCATTGATATTAGACTAAAAAGGCAGAATTCAGGTTTCGGGTGTCAGGTGTCAGGAATTGTTTTCAACCTCGCCGCCTTTTGTGGGTTGAAACCTTGTAAACTGAAACCTGTTAGGGCTTCAACGTTCAAGGTTCTGAGGTTCTAGGTTACTGGATTACACCGACTTATAACCCTAAAGCCAGAACCTGGAACCTCAGACTCCTTGGCACCCGACACCTGAGATCGACAACTTGGAACCAGATCCAAGCCACGAGCCCTGATTTAGCGGCGGTTAAGTGTGGGCGTTGGTACGTCCCGGAGGCAAACGTTTGCAATTTTAGGCCAGTTTGCATATCGTACGCACATTTCAACAGCGGATCGGGATGCGTAATGAAAAAATTTCTGACGGAACATCCTTATACGGCAACCAGCGGCATCTTTATCGTTCTGATCGTCTTCGGCTTCCTCTTTCTGCATTGGCGCAAGGAAGACTATGCCTTCGCCCTGCTCCTGTACTTCATCGTCACGCTCGGCATCCGCCTGGACGACATCTCGCGACAGTTGGGTATCGGTCAGAGCGATGCGGTCACGCTGGCGGATAAGAACGATCGGATCATTAGTTTGATGCAGCAGATCCAGCATAACTTGTCCGAAACCAACGACAAGCTGAGCAAGATTCAGGCCGCCATGGACCGTCAGGCCGAACCCTAACCAGGGATCGCCAGGCGCCCGAGCATCCGACCGCCAACCGAAGGCTGTTCAGCGCATGCGCATGCAAACGGTCCGGGATCTTCTGGACCAGGAAAATATTAACGGCTCCCCGCAGGAACTTGAGGTGCTGTGCACCCGCATCGGCGATCTGGTGCGGCTGAACGGCGAAGCCTGGGTCAGGGCCAATCGTGAACGCCTGTTGCGGGAATGGGAAACCATCGTACAGATGAAAATGATCCGCTGAACCGGCATGCCCGGTCTTTGCCACCGATGCCTTGACTTTTTGGCGGTAAATCATAAAATACACGCGCGATAAGACCGCCATCGCCTGAGACCTTCAAATATAATGATCGCGGATGAAAAGCCTACCTGCCGTTCGGACATAAACCCAAGCGCTGCCATAGATGCGATGCTAATCTGTGCGGGATCATGCCCCGTATCCCGGCCGAACAGTTGAAATCGGCTTCATCACCGCCGCTGCGCGGAACATTGCAGCCAGCCATGATCCGTGGTAAAGCAGGCCCGCCGTTGGGCGATCCGATGTTCGCTCCGGCGGTGGGAACGAAGGTGAAGGACACACCCAAGACAACGGGAGAATGGGAATGATTCAGGTCGAAGACCTTACCAAGTTTTACAGCGATCTATGCGCGGTGGATCATATCAACCTGGAGATCCCCAAGGGGGAAATCATGGGGCTTCTAGGGCCCAACGGGGCCGGCAAGACCACCACCCTGCGCATGCTGACCGGCTATTTCCAGCCAACTTCCGGAAGCATTCGGATCAAGGATTGTGCCGTCGACGAACAGCCGGTCATGGTCAAGGGGTTGATCGGGTACCTGCCCGAATCGGCACCGCTATACCCCGGCATGCTGGTTTACGACTACCTGCTCTACATTGCCAATATCCGTGGTTTGCGCGACCAGGCCCGCCAGGGGCGAATCGCCGATCTGGTGGAGCGCTGCGGGCTGCAGGGCATCATGCACAAAACCATCGGTGAGCTCTCCAAGGGGCTCAAACAGCGCGTGGGCCTGGCGCATGCCATGATGAGCGATCCCGAAATCTTGATCCTGGATGAGCCGACCTCCGGTCTCGACCCCAACCAAATCGTAGAAATTCGCGACATCATTCGGGCCATCGGACGGGAAAAAACCGTTATCCTCTCCACCCATATCCTGAGTGAAGCGGAAGCCACCTGCGACCGCATTGTGATTATCCACGAGGGCCGCATCGTGGCCGACGACCGCACCGCCAATCTCAAGCACAGCGCGGGCGACACACGCCAGATCAACCTGTGCCTGCAAAACGCCGAGGCCGAGGATGTCCGCCGGCGACTGGGGGCCCTCGAGGGCATTGCGGACGTGACCACCCGTGCGCAGGCTGGCGACGGCCGGCAGGATGTCACGCTGGTCTGCCGCAGCAGCCAAGATGTGCGCGCTTCGATTTATGCCGCCGTCAAAGCAACGGACTGGATCCTGCTGGAGTTCGTCCAACACACCCGGGATCTCGAATCGATCTTCCGCGAACTGACCAAGGAGAACTGAGATGCAGCAGGTCGTGTATATCTTAAACAAGGAACTGAAAGATTTTTTCATTTCCCCCATCGCCTATATCGTCATGGCCGTCTTTTTGCTGGTGACCGGTTGGTTGTTCTTCTCGGCTTTCTTCGTCTTCGATCAGGCCGACATGCGCAATTTCTTCAATCTGCTGCCGATGACCTTTGCCTTCGTGATCCCGGCCATTACGATGCGGCTGTTTGCCGAGGAACTCAGCAGTGGTTCCTACGAAACCCTCTTGACCCTGCCGGTCACTTTCCGTGACATCATCCTGGGCAAATACCTGGCCGGCGTGGCCATGGTGGCGGCCCTGCTCGTGCCGACGCTCTCCTATCCGATCTTCATCAGCTTTATGGGTGAGTTGGACTGGGGGCCGGTACTCGGCGGCTATATCGGCGCCGTCTTCATGGGCGCGGCGTTTACGGGGGTGGGCCTGTTTGCCTCGGCCCTGACACGCAACCAGATCATCGCCTTTATCACCGGCGCGGTCATCTGTTTTACCCTGACGACCATCGAGCGCATGCTGTTCTTCGTTCCCGGCCCATTGCTCAAAGTGCTGGGGCAGCTCGGCGCCAGTCTGCATTTCCAGAACATCGCCCGAGGCATCGTCGATTCCCGCGATCTTATCTATTTCATCAGTGTGGCTTTTCTGGGTCTGTATGCCGCCCATCTCGTAATGCAGGAAAAAAAATAAGGAGCTGGCATGGCGGTGCGTCAATCCGAAAAATACATTAAATTCATGATTTACCTGGTGGTGGTGCTGCTGATCAACATTGCCGGGCAGACGATGTTCTTTCGCTGGGATCTGACCGGCAACAAAATTTACTCCCTTTCGGATACCAGCCAGCAGGTGGTCGCCACGCTCCAGGAACCCCTGACCATCAAGGTCTTCTTCACCAACAACCTGCCGGCCCCCCATAACAACACCGAACGTTACCTGCGCGATTTGCTGGAGGAATATGCCATCCATGCCAATCGCAACTTCAACTTCCAGTTTTTCGACGTCAGCCCTCAGGAAGGAGGGCTGGGCGTTCAGGCCGGCGACAACCAGAAACTGGCGGATGACTACGGCATCAACCCGGTCCAGATCCAGGTGATCGAAGAGGACGAGGTCAAATTCAAACGGGCCTATATGGGACTCGTCATCATCCATGGCGACGTGCTGGAGCGCATCCCGACGATCACCTCCGTCAACGGCCTCGAATACAAGCTGACCACCGCGATTCAGAAACTCAACAACAAGACCAGCGCCCTGCTCAACCTCAGGGACAATATTAAAATCCGTTTGTTTTTGTCCTCGTCGCTCAACAAGGTCGCCAAATACATGGGGCTTGAGGATCTGCCCTCATTTGCCGCCCGCCTGCAGACGGTTCTCTCCTCGCTGAACCAGCAGGTTTACGGAAAACTCGACTACACGCACATCGACCCCAGCCAGGATCCGCAGGGGGCCGAAGCGGCCCGGGCCGCCGAAATCATGCAGGTCAACTGGCCCGACATCCCCCAGGCCAATATCAAGGCCGGTGACGGCATGATCGGGATGACCATGACCTACGGGGATAAAAGCATCACGACCCCGCTGCTGACGGTGTTCCGTCTGCCGATCGTCGGCACCCAGTACCAGATGACGCCCGTTGAAGACATGGAGACGATCATCAACGAAAATATAGAAGCCCTCGTGGATATCAACGAGAAGATCGGTTACCTGGTGAGCCACGGCACGCATATGCTCAGCGCCGGATCGCCCATGGGCGGTCCCGCCGGCAGCCCGCTGGGCACCTTCATGACCCTGCTGGGGGACAACTATTCCATCAAACGCATCGATCTCAAGGAAGATCCGATCCCGGCCAGTTTGAAGGTCTTGATCATTGCCCGTCCTACGGCGCTATTTACGGATTACGATCTTTTCCAGATCGATCAGGCCCTGATGCGGGGAACCCGCCTGATCCTTTTCCTGGATGCGATCGGCGAAAGTACGCCTCCCGGCCAACAAGTGTTCCGACAACGGCCCCAGTTCAATCCCATCCAAACCGGCCTGGAAAGACTGCTGGCCAGCTACGGGATCAAGATCCGGCCGTCGATTGTTCTGGACGCAAACTGCTATCGCCAGCGACTGGCCAGCGACATGGGCGGCGGGGAACGGCCGATTTACTATGCCCCGCTGATCCAGAGTGCCAACATCAATAGCGACGAGCCTTATCTGCAGAATATCCGGGGGCTGATCGCTCTTAAAATGTCACCCCTGGAACTGGACCAGGCGCGCCTGCAGGAAACCGGCATCCAGGCCACACGCCTTTTTTCTTCTTCGCCCCAATCCTGGGAAATGCGCGATCGGTTTACCCTGGATCCCATGGCCATCGGCGGACCGCCGGCGGAGGAAGACCAGCAGCAGTTTCACCTGGCCTATCTTCTGCAGGGCGTCTTCAGCAGCTATTTCGCCGGCCAGCCGGTACCCGAAAAACCGGCGCCGGAAGAGGCGTCAACCGAAGGCAGCGACCCGCTGGCCGAAGACGATAGCGAGGCAACGCCAGAGGAAGCCCCCGTCGATTTGAGCGGCATCGAAAGTTCTCCGACCCGGCGCGACCAGGGAGAACCCTCCAAAATCCTGCTGATCGGTTCGAGCGATCTGATCCAAGACAACATCCTGGATGCCGAGGGACGCAGCCCGAACACCATGTTTATCTTGAATGTGATCGATGCCCTCAATGATCGGGTGGGGGTTGCCGAAATGCGCAGCAAAGAGCAGCGGTTCAATCCCCTGGACAAGACCGCGACGACCACCCGGACCATGGCCAAGGCCTTCAACGTGATCGGCGTGCCGCTGCTGGTGGTGGTTTTCGGTCTGCTGGTATGGCTGCAGCGTACCGCCCGCAAAAAACGCATCCAGAAAATGTTCGGGGCTTGAGGGCCCCCATCGGTGGCCACCGCGCGCACTTGCCAACCGTTTACATTTAAATCTTCGTGAGGCTGACGATGAAGTTCAAGAAGGAATATGCCCTTTTAGGGATCGTGATTCTGGCCCTGCTGATTTATCTGTTCCTCAACAAGCAGGACCGGCTCCATTATGCCCTCCCGGAACCGCCCCGGCTGGAGACGGCGGATATCAATCAAATGACGGTGATCAAAGGCCGTGAAACGATCACCCTCAAACGCCAGGATAACCAATGGCGCCTGACGCCGGGGGACTATCCCGCGGACACCGCCCAGGTGGAGCGCATGCTCAAATCCATGGCCGAACTCGAAATCACCGCACTGGTCTCCGAGGCGCAAAGTTATGCCCGTTATGAATTGGACGCGGATCGGCGAATTGCGGTTGAGATCTACGCGGACAACCAACTGATCCGCCAGGTGGCCATCGGTAAAGCCGCCAGCACCTTCCGTCACACCCACGTGCTTGTGGATGACGATAAAAATGTCTACCATGCCGGGGGCAGCTTTCGGTGGGAATTCGACAAATCCATCGATGATTTACGGGACAAAACCGTTTTGGCCTTTGACCGCAACACCATCACCACGATTGCGATCCAGGCCGATGCCCAGGAGCAGATCATCCAAAGGGAAACCGGGACCGAGGGGAGTGCCGCGCCGGACGCCCCCCCGGCTGAGGATAATCAGGCCGTTGCCCCCCCTGACGTCAAATGGGTGACGGCGGCGGGGCAGACGGTGGCAAACACCTCGGTGGACGAACTGCTGGAAGCGCTGAACCCGCTGAAGTGCAAAGCCTTCATCGACGAGAGTCAGAAAGCTTCCTTGGGAAATCCCCAGTATCGGATCCAGTTGAAGGGGGAACCCACCCGCCGCCTTGAGATCTTCAGCCCGCGCCCCGAAAGTCCCAACGAATATCCCGGGACGAGTTCTGAGAGTCCCTATGCCTTTGTGCTCTCGGAATTCGACGTGGAAAAAGTCAAGCGCTTCTACGAAAAGACCACGGGGGCGGAAGAGGATGCGCCCGCTCCAGAGCCCGCCACGAAACCTTAACCGATAGGTTAACGGCTTCCAAACCGCGGATCGTATCCGCGGGTGTGCCTAACCTCGGCGGAAAACCAATTCGCTTCATGGCTGCTCGTGTTCAACAAACGCCGACGGATGAAAAAGCGCGGTATATAAGGGTTGGCCTGGTATCTGCGCGCTTAAGCCTTACGACTTGAGGCCGGTAAACGCTGACTTCCAGAACGACTTGGGCGGCAGTGGCAGGTACCGGCTAATTGGATGAAGGGCGGGTATGCCTTTTGGCGCGCGGCTTTCGGCGTTCATCACCCGAGCGACGTTCCGGTATGTGGACGGCGTAGGAAAATTGGCGCCGTTCGGTACCGGATCTTCGTTCTATAAATTTTAATCGTTGGTGGGAAATCATTGTGGTTGCCATACCGATTTCAATCCGTTCGATGGGCGAGCCTGTTTGAGGATTCACAGACACCTTCAATCGCCTGCCGGTCCGTCTTATGGCGGCGGGGCGAATGGCATCGATAGGCGCCTTCTAGCAAAGCCTGTTGTCTATTCGGATAGGTAAGCCATCGTCAAAAATAGCCAAAGGTACAAATGCCGACGAAGCGGCATTTTGATGTCAGTCCATCACGAATTTTAACGGCAACGCCTTGATATCTGTCGATCGCGGCCAAAGGTATTGTCGGCATGACCCCAATTGAATAGACCACGGGGGTGATGATTGGCCCACGAGCGTTACAAATCCTCTAGACTTCTGCTTGTCAAGCAAATCAAATGCCATTGATCACGCCCGATAACCGGTCTGCCGATCTAACATTTGGTTATGTCTAAGTAATATTCAAAAAAAAAACTTAACACTTCCATCAACCGTCCCATGGGGCAACTAGATTCTGGTCTGTTTGGGCAATTGTTTACAGTCTATTTGTGCAATAGGTTCCATACCTTCGGGGCGTCATACCGATACGTTTGATAGGCTCCGGCAAGGATGGTACTTTAATGCGATTCAAGCTTTGCGCCGATGATCGTAGATTGCCGTCTATCATCCGATCAGTGCTGGTGTTTATGCAATCGTAATCCGGGAACGCGCCAACAGGCTTCCATTGCAATGGCCAAGGACATCTTACTCTGACCGTGGTTTCTTTCCGTGAAGGTGATGGGAACTTCCGCTATGCGGGCACCGAGGCAGTGCGCGCGGTAGGTCATTTCGATTTGGAACACATACCCCGAACTGTCGATGGGACTTTCCAGCACCCTGGCCAACAGTTCACGGCGCCAGACTTTGAATCCACCGGTTAAATCATAAACGGACAGGCCCAGCCAGCCACGCGCATAGATGGAACCAAAACGGCTCAGAAGTTTGCGGGCCAGAGACCAGTTTTCGATTCGCCCGCCCGGCACATAGCGTGATCCGATGACAAGATCCGCCTCGCGGGCTTTGGCGATCATGGAGGGCAGGCAATGAACCGGATGCGAAAGATCGGCATCCATCTGACCAACCAAAAGGATACCGGCGTCATCCAAGACCTTACGGAATCCCTCCCGGTAAGCGGAACCCAGCCCGGACTTGCCGGAGCGCGCAATGACATGCAAGCGCTGGTCTTGGGAGGCCATCTGCAAAGCCAGTTTGCCGGTACCATCCGGGGAATCGTCATCGATGATCCAAATTTGGACGCGCGGCGACCGCCGGCGGATCCGGTCGATGATGATCGGTAAATTCTCGACCTCGTTGTAGGTGGGTATGCAAATCCCAACGGATTCCATGACGGGCCCTTTAACCTCAAATTCATCAAACATCAGCCATCATACCAGACGAGCATTTTACCCTTCCAACACTTGTACTTCAGCCAATCGGCCCCCGTCTCGAACCAAAAAGGCTGCTCGACCTGCGCGGCGTGAATCATACACAATATCTTGCATTCAACGGTATCCAGGACAACGTAATCATGACCTTGGATCAACCCCATCGCTTCGAATTTATTGATCATATCTTCCAATACCGTGATGGCGGCACAGTGGACCGTGATGTGATCATTGGCGTCGGATCGGTAATGATTGCGAAAGGCATCGAGCCCCCCCGAATATATGGCCTCAAGCGACTTGTTGCGGAATATGAACGTTTGGTGGGTGGATTGCAATTCTAATCGAGATGTCGTGGCCAAGTTTGTCGATGTCATCAAACCATCCTTTCCCATATCAACACCATATATTGAGGCCTTTCAGGTCCGCAATCCCTGCCCGTAAAGCTAAGAACCGGGGAGGCGTTCCGGTCACCGGGTATTCAAGGGACAGAAGCCTCGATTGCGGGGTTGACGGAAAGCAAGGCTGCGTTCAATGACGGTCTCGATGCCTGGATCGCCAGCGTAAATTTAGCAAACACCATACCATTTCGTTCATATCAAGTTATACGTGTAATGACAGATAGATAGGAGAATTCGTCAAAGGTGTCTGGTGGTCTGTTAACAGGATGTGTCATTGGCGGTGACGCACTTTGTCAACCCAGGTGCAAGCGGCAGCGTCCAACGGGACGCTTTTTTTCTACCGTGATCATTGGCATGTAAACGGTGTGTCCTCATCTGATTAGGTTTCGTCCTGTCTGCACTTATGTTCTTTGTTGCAACATGTTAAGACAACGCCAACCAACCACCAATCTAAGTGTAAATAAAATATACATTCGTTCAACTTGTTGGCTAATTTATATGCAGTATCTTCATCTTCGATCGACATGGGTACAGGCGGGTCCAAGCATGGCATCTCACCATTTTTTCCAATAATTATAAAATCATATCATCTTCGAATCTTACCAGAGGGATAGCGAAGCATACTTTGGCACAAGAAATGCGTTAGCTGGTCCTCAACAAAGCCAAAGCGCCAATCTCATACCAGCTGTCGTTAGGCTTCATTTTCACCTCGATACCTCCTCCTGGCGCTGCCGTTGTTCTCGCCTTAAAGAATCTTGTTGGATTGCGGTTTGATAGTCGTCTTGGGTAGGGCCACGGGTCATTTATAATGTTCAACCGAACAGCATCGAAAAGGGGGAGGAAAAAATGAAAACATTGGTTCCAGTTATCGCGCTAATGGTCGTCGTCCTTCTGGTAGTTCCGGCGATGGGGGAAGAAGGCCAAGCCCAAATCAAAAGGCAGGTTTACGAGGACGCGATCGATGAAGAGATCGCCCAGTCCCGGCAGATGGCTTCACTGCTTGGATCCCGTTCTCCCAATCTCCGCAAAAAGGGTCACCGCGAAGCCAGCAAGGCCATTTTTCTTGAGATGCATCGAAGCGAACTTGTGGACGGCATGATGGAAGCGAAGCTTGAGCCCAAAACCTACAAGGTCGAACGCTTCCTGAACGACCGCTTCAGCTGTAATTGCTATGCCACCTGGGCGGCCAAAACCAATTAGGGCCAACTAACGCCCGCTCCCGATTATGGGCTTGAGCAAGGATGCCGTACCCCCCAAAGGATACGGACCATGAGTTGGCACCTCACGCGATGCCGTCCTCGCTCCGTCCCATCGAGTAGGGGGAGGCCTCGCGGCCTCCCTCTCTC